>Ga0335074_10008970_pt1 | contig 13924 bp, 8 predicted proteins | sample Lox_Sample_23_FD_206715 | JGI IMG/M metagenome (GOLD analysis project Ga0335074, IMG submission 206715) | Soil microbial communities from Loxahatchee National Wildlife Refuge, Florida, United States - Lox_Sample_2.3 | ecosystem: Environmental > Terrestrial > Soil > Wetlands | place: USA: Florida...
GGAGCGAAGCCATGCTGAGCGGAGCGGAGGCGGAGGCGCAGCGCGCGTGAACGCTGCGTGATTATGGGCTTTGTCAGATCAAGTCTCAGCTAGAACACAAGATCGCTTTATTTTGCAGCCAGGTCCAGTCCCGCTTCGAGAAGCTCAAGCGCCGCCAAGCGATCCAACCGGTGGGCACCGAATTGCCCGGAGAAGTCCAGAATGCAATCCAAACAAGCCCGTCGGCAGCGCGCGTGGTGCTCATCCGATCCACGCAGAATCTCCCGAGCACGTTCCACCCAAGGTCGACCCAATTCCATCAACTCCAGACAATGGCCCGCGCCGCCCGGCGCCGCATCGTAAAGGAAGATGCTCGGTGCTCCGTCTGGCCGCATCTTCAAATCAACTTCTAATTCCCGATTGTCGAGTTCAAGGAGCTGGGCACCCGCAAGCAGGAGCGCCCGCCCGAGAGAGTAAAGCGAGGCGTCCCCGCACGCGCCCGGCCAATCCAAAATCAGCACGTCCGTAGTTTCTCTCGCAGCCAAAACCCTATGCCGCAGCACCGATTCCTGATCCCTGCGCCAGCACCGCGATGCTGGATTCGACGAAAAAATCGAAGGGTGATCCCGAAAATTCTTGGGCAGCGGACCATCGCCCTTTTCCGTTGCCGCCTGTTCCTCGCTCATCGCGAAACCACAGCGCGTGCAAACCGCAAAGCCTTGGCCGCGCTCGCTGAACGCTGCGCCTCCCGCGTTCCGAAACAGCAGCTCCGCGGCGCCGGCTTCGAAGTAGGACGCTCTGAGTTCCGGAACGCCCGCATAATCCGCTTCTTGCCTCGCCGGCGATTTGGTGGCGAGATTACTCACCGGCCTGACGTCCACTGTCCCAACGCGCTCCAGTTGCCTCCCCGGTGGCTTGGGAGGCTGCCATGCCGCCGTCGAATACCCGAACCGCGGAAACATCAGCATCCTGCCTGGCTCCGCCGGAACTTCGCCGCACTCAGTGCAGACCGCATCCTCGCTCGTAGCCAAGTAGTCATGCCTGTTCACACACTGCAACGCCCATTGATTGAGGCCCAGAGCCTCGTCCTGGTTTGTCTCGGTCCAGTGCTTCAGAATGCCCTTCGACTCAAGTACCTTTCCCCCAACCAGCACTTCCGCGCCGGGAACGTATTCACTCAGCGCGAACAGGGATTGACGCTCCAGCCGGTACGGCTCTGCAGTGGTCGATTTGTCCGGCTTGCCCTCCCTTGGGACTCTCACAGACAGCCGCTGTAGGTGAATCGGAAAACCGTACCGCGGCAGAAAGCCCGCGTCCGAGAAGCATTCGATTACCTTGATGTCGCACATCGCGCGAATTTGATACCGGATCGAGTTGGCCTTCGCCTTCTCTGCAGACATTGCGGCCTGCGGGGGCTCGCGGCCAACCTCCAGCCAGGCGTCGCGAAGATATCCGTAATCCTTTCGCCAACCGTCCACGGCTTTCCGGAAATCCTGTTCGACCTCCACGAGGAATGCCCGCCATTGCTCAGCGGAGTTCGAAAGCTCCTCCAGCGGGGTCCCGCGGACGATCTGCTTGCAACGCCGCCGGAAATCACTGTGCAAGCCCTGCAAGAAGACGACGAATTCGTCGCCATATCCGCCTTCTGAAGGAGTCCATTCGGGCCGACGCATTCCATTCCATTTCTCAGGAGCATCCGTGCCGCAAAATTTTCCCATGCTGTAGTAGGCGTCCATCGCCCCCGTGCTCCCGCCCTGCTTCGGCGCGAAGAACTCGGCCAGCATCACGGCCTGCACATGCCGCCGCGCGAATCGCTCACGCCGCATAAATACCAGTTGCTTCCGCAACGGGCGTTTCAGGAACGCATCGAATCTTTGGAACACTTCCCGATCGAACGGTCTGCTCCGCGCGAACGTCACCGCTAGCGAGGACCCATCGGACCGCCTGCCCGCCCGTCCCGCGCGTTGCATATGATTAGCGCGCCCCGGCGGCACGTTCCCGAGTACCACGCCGTTCAAGCCCCCGATGTCTATCCCCAACTCCATGGTCGTGGTCGAGGAAAGAAGGTTCCGCCCGCCCTCTTTGAACAACTGCTGACGCCGTTTGTTCTCTTCCGGGCTGAGCTGCGCAGAGTGCTCCTCGGCCCACAGCCCCATCGTAAAGATCTGCGAGTTTCCAAACTCGTTTCGCGCGCGGCCCCATCGCCGGTCTCGATTGGCATCCTCCTTGGCGATCTCGTACAGCTTTCCTTTGCATCCTCTAAGCGCCGCCCAACCCAGCACACTACGAGGCCACAAGGTTCCTGTGTCCGGGCAGCGGAACAATCTCTCGGGCCGCCTCAGCCGGAGCTGATCGAAGACGATCTGAATGGCCCGGTCCGATACGCTTTGGCTCACCTCATGGTGGGGCTTCGATCTGAGCCACGGCCACTTCTGGCGATCCGCCGCGGAGTACATCTGATCGAATGCCGCTTCCAGCAGCGCAACGGCGAACTCCTCCCCACATCCGGCCGCACGCAAAACTCGGCGCGCAAACCAGAGGCGAAGCTGCAGAAGATCATCTCGCCGCGCATCATCCCCGATGAACCGGCGTGCCGTCCAACCGTTCACCCGTTTGGTGGCCCATCTTCCGTAAAGAGGAGAGTCACCATCCCACTCCCGGCCCTTGTTTCCTTCGGACCAATCCACGGCGCGGTCAGCCCTGACCGTGTCCAGCAGCGCCGCCAGCAAATCCGGCCAGGCGCTCTCCAGCCTGCGCCTCACGGCGTCGCTGGGCAGCCTTCCTGCGAACTCTGGAGGAACAGTTTTATTGTCAACTCCCGGAAAAGCCAACTCCACCAGCCCGGCGGCTTCTAACGATGAGGCCGTACGGAGAGGATTGTCCATCTCGGCCGCGATTAGCGCCTCCGCGTGCTTCGCGACGCTGCCCCAGTTCTCCTCCCAATCCCTCTGCCGCCACTCTACGCCATGTTGTCCATGCTTCTCGGCGAGTTCGCGGTCGAGAATCTCGGCGATCCTCAAATCGCGGGACAGTTCCTGCGCAAACTTCACAACTGGCAGTCCGAGCGTGGCGTACGTAAGCTGCTCTTTCCAGACCGCTAGTTGGCGCACGGCCTCATCGCGGTCGCGCCGGGAAAGCGAAGAGTTCGCAGCGTCGGTCCCGTACCTTCGGATCTGATCGGAAATGTAATCCGCCGATGATGGCCCCGCCGTTTCCAAGGTTCCCGTAATCGCCGCACGAACTACCTGAACCTCGTGTTGACGGGTAAGCAGCGGTCCCAGCCTCGCCGCCTCCCGCCGCGAATCGCTGAAGCACAGCAGCCGCCGCCCCTTGCCCGGTTTCCACTCGCGCGAATCACCTGGATAAACCGGCATCCCGTACAATGCTGTCTCTGCCACTACTCCCACTGCCACTCGCTCCGCGCCGCGCAGGGGCTGAATCCTCAGATCCCAGTCGTCCTCGTCTTCGTCGCCGCCCGAGCTCCAGTTCGTTTCGCAATATGGGCACTGCTGCTGCGCGCAATTTTCAGGATCGTTGCACTCCGCGCCATGCTCCGGACAGGGAGCGCGGAACAAGCGCGTTCCAGAACGCTGGCCAAAGTATGAACCCGTCTCAGGGTCGACGACGATGCTCGCCAGCTTCTCATCGCCTGGATCCGCCACTAAGTAATACCGGCGCTTCCCGGTCGCCACAAGCTGGCCCGACTCCACTTCCCCGTTATCCAGATTCTCGTAGCCCGCCATCGCCCACTGCCCGCAACTTTTACAGCGGTAGACTGGGAGCGTGATGCGGCTGCAATAAATGCACCGGTCGCCCGGAGCCTGCAAGCATCCAACTCTGTCGGAACGCAAATGCGCCGGTCCCGCGCAATCGGGGTTCAGGCACACCGCCAATCCCTCCGGCGCCCGAACCAGAAAATGCAGCCGGTGAGGGATTAGCGGAGTCAATGCCGGATCGGATCGCGCGGCCGCTGTCAGCCGCAGCAGCAGAATTGTGGCTCTTCGCTCATAACCGCCGTCACTGCCCCAGAGCTTCTCGGCGAGCTCCTGCAGCGACCAAACCTCAAAACCATGGACCAACCTCGCCAGCTCCCTGACAATCGGCACGCCCTCGATGGAAGACTTCAGAAACCGCGCCAACACTCCTCCACATCTCGCGCGCGAAGCTGAGATTGCGTCATCCGGCGCGATCTCCACAAGCGCTTCAGAAATGCGCGCCAGCGCTCCTTCGTCAGGTGCCGCGAACCCGCCATCCTTGTTCAGCGTCACGATCTCCGCGTTTGCGTGTCCCGCAAGTCTTTGCGCGGCCGGACCCGGCGCATGGTCCAGCTCCCGCGAGTCAAATTCCAGCGGCGCCTTCTTCCCCTCCACAACCTCTACGGCATTGCCGGGGACGGAAAAGACTTCGGCCGCAAACCGCTGCCGCTCATCCGCGCTTCCGCCAAGCGTCGCGGACGTGGCAATGTGCGTCACTTCTTCCGCCAATAGCCCGCAGCGATCCCTCAACCTTCTCAGCAGCAGCGTGATTTCCGCGGCCAACGCTCCCGTGTAGAGGTGCGCCTCGTCTAGCACGATGTACCGCAAACCCGGGCCGAAAAATACGCGGTCCTGCGGGCGGCACAGCATGTACTCGAGCATCGAGTAATTCGTAATCACGATGTCCGGCACGTCCGCGCGAGCAGCCTCCCGGCTCTTCCGCCTGCACGGCTTCCAGTTCTCTCCCCGTCCCTCGGCCTCCCGATCCCTTTCCGGCGTCTCGCTGGTGAAGTGAAAGATGCTCACCTTCTCCTGTTCATTAAGCCATTCATACAGGCGCGTCACCTGATCTGTCACCAGCGCATTCATCGGATATAAAATCAGGCATCGCATTCCTTCATTTTTTGCACGGGCTTCGCTCCAAAGCCCGGAAAGGATTGGCAGCAAGAAAGCCTCTGTCTTGCCCGCACCCGTACCGGCCGACACCACAATAGATGGCTTCACGCCCGACCGATAACCAGCCACCTGGCGCAATGCCCGCGCTTGGTGCGTGAACAACCGCCGGTCGGCCGGAAACTTCTCGTGCCGATCTAGATATTCGGTGAGGTCTCGAGGAAACAGCCCTTCCGCCGCGAGACTCCCCAGGGAATCCCCGGAACGCTCACTCGGGAACGCCCCCTGCACCCACAACTCGCTGACCAAACCGCCGCGCTCTCCCGAACCACTCCAAATCTCCTCGGCTGCCCTCGACAAATTCTCGTTGCGAAGGTAGTTCTCAGAAACGGCTAGGTCCGTGACGCGCCGCCGCATCAAATCCACGAGTTGTAGCGCATCCATCTGGCTCACCAAATCGCCGGCTTTCTTTCCAGCAGGGATGAGAGCAACGCCGCCGTCAAGTATCGCCGCCCTCGTTCTCGCTCGCCCAGACGCCTGAGGTCGCGCGCAGAAGGCTCCTTGGAGACCCGACCGTCCAAGTAGCTACGCAGGGCCTCAACCGCGGCGATCAAGTGCTCGTTGGAAACACCGATAAGATCCGCGCAGTCTCTCCCCAAAGCCCCCAGCGACGACCGTTCAACCAGACTTTCCACGACTTCAGGCATCCCGTCCCGGTACTCCCGCGCTCTTATTCCACGCAGCGAAAGTCTTGCAAGATTGTAGGCCAGCGATGGACACATCTCACCCATCCGGGTCAGCATGTACCTGACCCGCTCTACTGGGTCCCGGATATCGGCACCGCCTCGAGGAAAGGCTTTCACCAATTCCCATATCCGTCTCTCGTCTTGTTCCCGGTGCGCCCAAAGGAAGGCTCTGATTACGATATCCAAACCCTCCTCGGCCGTTCGAGGAAATAGCTCCGGCGGAAGAAGCTCATCCCCAAGCCAACCCCGAACGAACTCTGCTGGCACCCGCGAAACCGCGCGCTGAACCTGGCTCCTGAACCGCTCATCGAGAACCGGAAACTTCAGCCATCTCAGCAATGCAAACCTACTCGCTGAAGGCGGTCGCAGCAGTGCCGGCGCTATCAGTTCTCCATTGCAGTACGCGCCGAGCCAAGCGCCTCGATAGGTCGCAGCAGCCGCAACCACGCGGTCGGGTTTCGTAAGCGTCCACACAAACCCATCGCCGTCGCTGCTGACCTGTGGCGGCACCCTCCTAATCGGCGCGCCATCAATGTCACTCCACAACAACACGGCGTGCTCCTGGCTCGGCAGCACCGGTGTGCGTAGGCCGACCTTCAGGTACTTGCCAATGCCCCTGAAATCGGCATAACCTTGGTCCCGCACGGACTCCACAAGAGTGATTTCTGATTCAGCGTTTCTCCGAACCACCAACGGGTAACCCCACCCATACAGGCTCGCGAAATCCAGCACCGGGGAGGTGAGCCTCCTAACAAGATGCGGACCTTCGTACACCTCCGCACGTGGCGCCTCAACCAGCACTCGCGCCTTGCCAGCACCACCCGCGCGGTTCAGCGCGTAACCCTGCTTCAGCAATCTCCACCGCGGCTCCTCATCGTCTTCTCCGCCCGCCTCTAGAATTGCAATTCCACGAATATTTAACGAAAGTTTGACCGGGATCGTGCGCGTAAAATCAATGCCCGTCACACGAACACGAACGCGCTCCTCACCGAGCGCCATGTCCAAGGACACCCTAACCACGGTTTCGGTCCGCCACGCCGCGCCATCCCGAACGGCCCGGTGCGACTGCGCTCCAATGCCCAGGCCCACCCCAGTCACATCTTCAGGCACGCCCGCGATCAGAAGCTTGGTTGTTGAACCAACCTCCACAACTTCTCCGGGCGGAGATTCAACCCTGAGGTTGAACGATCGCCTCACAGGTGCCCCGGCAATCTGCGGCTGCCAATAAGGCTCGCCTCCGCACAAGACCACCACCTCTGCGCTTAACGGCGGAGCCAGCCGATACACCAACCGCTCCTTGCTCTTCCAAGGAGGCCGCGCCCCAACCACCTCCATGTCCGGATCGCACAGAAATGCATATTCGCGGCGGACATCCAATGTCGCGCTCGATGCTCGTCGTTCTCCGCTCGCGGCATCGAACACCAACAGCGGCTCGTTCAATCCGAGTTCCGATCCAAGGTCGATCTCCACAACCAGCGCGTCTCCGCTGTTAATGGAAAGAAGCTGAGGCTTTAGATTAGGCTTTGCTCCCTCCTTCTGGCACGGTACACCGCTCAATCGGCCCCGCCATTGACCGCTCTCCTGCCTCGTCCATCGATCCACCACCTGGCGATCAACCACCACCTTCGCGGCTTCGTGATCTTCGAGAAGATCGCGTATTTGGTTTTCGTGAAACGAGAGCCGCAGCGCGGGCCATCCGTTCTCCCAAACCAGCTTCGGTTCACACAAAGCACCGCCCGGCAGCATTGAGCGATCTTCCGAAACTGCCTCTTCCTCGCTTGCGTTGTACCGCTCTGTTGCCGCGCCCAGCAGGTCACTAATCCACGCCGTGTGAATCCACGCCGACGACTCAAGAACGGAAAAGACATATTCCCTGGAAACTCGACTGCGCCGGTAGTCTTTAAGCGATCTCCACAAATTCTGGAAGTCAGCCGAATGCAAATCTCCAGCCTCGGTTTCGTAGCCCAGCAGAATCCGCACGGCTGTCGGTTGACTCACCCCGCTCAACCACTCGGGCAGCCGCTGGATCGCGCCTTTCAAAGTAAAGCCTATCTGAAGCTTCAGCGTGTCGAAATACTCCTGCCTTCCTTCACGGTCGATGAGATTGCGAAGGCGAAGCCGCCGTGCACCCGCAGCCATCGCGGCCTTGCAGACTTCTGTCGGCTCGCGATTCGCGAACAGCGCCGCGTGTGTCCGCTTACTACGCCTGAAAGCCTCGCTAATCGTCGGCCACACTGACTCTTCCCCACACTGCCCCCGGCACACCTCTGCGGCGAAAGTCAGAAACAGTGCTCCAAACATCTCCCGGCTGGAAGCCGTGACGCCTTCCTCAACCCGCTCCTGCCATGTGCGCTCGCACCAGTCCCCCGGGTTCCCAAACCTATCGGCCTGCTCATCGGTGAACCAACTCCCAAGGAATTGGACTTCGTGCTCGCTGATCCTGGCTTCCGCAACAGACCTGGGTTCTGGCAGCCGCTGGAATTTTGTGAAGAAATGCCAAAACACATGCTCCAACTGCATCCGTGGATCGAGATCGGAAAGAGCAGCCGCGCCGTTTGCCATATCGAGGCGTTGTGAATTTCTGTCTGACTTTGTTTTTCCAAGACGGACAGACGTCCCTTCCTCCGCCTTGATTAGAACAAGGCTTCTATTATCACTCAAATAGTTCTTGGCGGTCGGGGACTGCGATTAACTCATGGCTTCAGCAAACTGTCATCGTATCGATTCCCTGTTAATCCGCAATATCGTAAACAAAAGTTTCCCGGAGTCGCGCAGGTAACGCCTCTGCCGGAACCTCGCGGTCCCGGAGCAGGAGCGCGCTATCTTTTAGGTCAGCCCGGTAGCTGTGGCCGGACCCGCGGACTCGGCGCCCCGAACGTGCGCGACAGCGCGCGCTTGGTGGGGTTTCAGGTCCCGTGGCGCCCAGTCGGCCCAGGTCAGCGCCGTCGTCGCCACGTTGCGCGAACGTGCTCCACGACAGCCGTCCGTCACGCGTACCGGCCCAGCTCGTCCTGCCAGTTCGGCGCTGGAGGCGGCCATTTGCGCCCTAAGCACGAACCGGTCCAAACCGCCAGATGGTGGCAGATGGTGCCAGATGTCAGGATTTTTCGCGGAAAATCCCCTCCGGCACCGCGAACCGGCATCGGGGCCGGCGTTCCAGTCGAAAGCCACCAACCCGTGCTCAAACCGTGCACAGTCTGCCAAAACCGTCCCAAAAAACGCTCAGAGAACGCGAAAACCGTACGGAAAACCGTCCCGAAAACCAGTAATGCGTTGAAAAACTGTACGGAATTCTGTAATGTCGACACCGGTGGAACGCGGTTTCTACTCAACGGGCCAGGTCGCGCGGGAGCTTGGCGTCAGTCCGGCCCAAGTCCGTAGCCTGTGCGAGAACGGCGTCGTTGCCGCGGAAACCACTCCGGGTGGCCAATGGCGGGTGCCCGCCTACGAGGTCGAGCGGCTCAAGTGCGATGGGCTGCCACAGATTCCGCGTCCGATGCCGGTTGAGGAGAAGGCGCTGGAGCCGATTGCCAACCAGGGGCGGCGCAAACATTCCGAACTGCCCGACAGACCATCGCAAGAAGTTGCGTCGGCGGAGGACCGAGTCGCGATCGCGAAAAGCACGCTCGAAAGGCGCCGGATTGAACGCGAGCTTGAAGAAGAGGAAGATTGGTTTCGCGAGCGCCAGCGCCAGGAGGAAGCCACCGCGGCCGTGGAGCGCGAGAAAATTGAGGCAATGCTCGCCGAGCAACGCCGCCGCCAGTGGATGCATGAGAGGATGAAGTACGCGCTTGACTCCGTGCCCATCGGTGCACGACGAGAGGTCGAGATTGAGGTTCATGCTGAGGTTGACGCTGTGCTTTCGAAGTTGCAAACCTGCGAACCCGATTTCATCACTCGACCGCTGCTCGATGCCGCGGTTCAGCGCGCGCTGCGACCGTGGCAGCGGAATCAGGACATCCAGAGCGCGATAGACGCAGCGTGGCGCAAACTGCCGTGGGCTGTGAAAAATTGTGTCGGGCATGCGTCGTTGAAGAAGCGCGCTGTCGATGCACTGGCGGAAGCCGTCCATGGACTATGGGAACAGGCGAGCCGTGAAGAAATTGAAACCGCGACCCTGCTTGCGGTCCAGCCCCTCATTCGTGAGTACGAGCACGGGCAGGAGTGCGAGCGGATTGTCGGCCGTGTTTACGTTTTCGACGCTACGAAACAGGAGAGGGAAACGGCCAAGGAAACGGTGCGGAAAGCATTGGCAGAACTGCCGGTCGGTGCCCCGCAAAAGGAACTCGAGACAATGGAAGAAACTGCCCTCGCTGGGTTGAAAGCCATCGTGGCGCAGCGGAAGGAAGCAGCCCGCCTGGAATCGCAACGGAAGGCGCAGCGCGAAAGCGCGGCATGGAAGGTCGATCTGCAACTCGACCACATCGCGCGGTACTTAGATCAAGAATACGTGTTCGACGGAGGCAAGGCCGAGTTGCGCCGTGAAGCGGAACGGTTGCGGCCCCTGATTCGGGACGCCTTGATCGGGGAATTGATCGAAAAACCCAACCTGAGCGGTGCCGAGATTCGTGCGCGTATCGAAGCTTCTATCGAGAACGAGGTTTAGGAAGCTTGTACAGTTCGTTCCGGACCGGTAACTCCGGTGGCAAGATTGTTTTCTCTCTTGAGCCCGGGATAATAGAAAGCGGGGTTTCGCTGGGGTTTGTGAAAAAGGCGCTGACTGGCTATATCGATGGGCGAGTGCGTGACTCAACGATGGCGCACCGATACCGCTTTTTGTGGGCCGTGCAGAAACATGTTCCGGAGGTCCTTACCGACCTGAATCGGGATGTTTTGCCGCTCTTTAGAGCGCTCCACCGGGAAGGATCTTTCAAGGAACTCGGCGAAACTGGAATCGTGGTCCGCGGCAAATCAGGCGGGCAGATCGCCATGCTCTGCATCAAATGGCCCTCTTCGTTTGAGGCGGATAAGAAAGGGGAACTTTGGTTCGGGCCCACTTGGAAATCGGACTTTCTCGATGTCGCTCTCGATGCCGATCGACTGAAATTTAAAAGTGCAATGGAAAAGTGGGCCAGCACTTATAATCTCTGTGCGGAACCGATCTTGGAAGACGCATTGAGTACGCTCTGCTTCTGGATCGCCATTCCGCACGGGGACCGTCGGGTCTGGCTGCCGCGCGGTTGCTCGCGAACGCCGGAGGAAATGGCGAACGTGCCTATGTTGCACGTGGAGGACGTTTGGGCTTTTGAGCCTTGGCCGGTCGTCAAAGAACGTCTCGATAAACAGATCGCCGATTACAAAGACGCGATAAAGAAATACTCTGCGCAAATCGGTTTTGATTTGGACCGAATGCGCGAGAGTTACGAGCATCATGAGTGGCTGGCCTTGTTCCAGTGCAAGGGAATGTCCCCGAAGAGGATTCGGGAATGGAATCAAAATCACAATCATCGCCAAGTTGACTCCAGCGCGATCTCGCACGCGATCGACAAGGTGGCGAAGAAGATCGGTTTGGAACTCAGGTCCGGGCGACGCGGACACGGCCGTCGTCGCTAGTCCGGCTTTGGTGCTGTTACTGAATTTTCGATTCATCCCAAATCTCATCTTGTTTGGAAGCTCCCGATGTGAATAATCGACATTGAGTGGTGCCGAAGTTCATCAGTGGTCCGATGTCGCTTAACGTTGGCCCGCTCAATTGGACGTGCTCAGGAGCCAAATGCGAATTCATATCCAGAACTGGGGCTTGGACCGACTAATCCGCAGCGATGCCAACCCGCGTACCCATACGCCGGACCAAGTCGCTCAAATCGCCGCCTCGATCCACGAGTTTGGTTTCGTAAACCCGATCCTTGCCGGGCCTGATGGCATCATCATGGCCGGAGAGGGACGCTATCGCGCGGCAGTACTCCTCGGACTGCAGACAGTTCCAGTAATCGTGATCGAACACTTGTCGGAGGTTCAGCGCCGCGCTCTGGCGATCGCCGATAACCAGATCGCGCTGAATGCCGGCTGGAACGAGCAGAAGCTCCAAGAACAACTGGCCGCATTGCAGAGCGAGAGCTTCGACCTCGCCGTGCTTGCCTTCGATGACGCGGAATTGGCCCAGCGGCTCGCCAATCAGGACGCCAGCGGGCTTACGGACGAGGACGAAATTCCGGCGATTCCGATCAATCCCGTTACTCAGCTCGGCGACCTCTGGGTCTTGAACTCGGGCAACGGCCGGAGTCATCGATTACTGTGTGGCGACGCGACCAGTGAGCGAGACACGACGCGATTGCTGAATGGCCGGCCAATCCCAATCGTGATGGTAACCGACCCTCCGTATGGCGTTGGTCTTGAGCCAGAGTGGCGGGAAGAAGCCGGTCTCAATCGACGGACTCGCCAGGCTGGCCGGATCATAAACGACGATCGCAGCGATTGGTCCACGGCCTGGGCGTTATTCCCGGGCGATGTCCTCTACGCTTGGCACGCCGGCGTTCGCGCGGCTCAAGTCGCGAACGAACTCGAACGCTGCGGCTTCGAGATTCGCTCGCAGATTATCTGGGTAAAGCAACACTTCGCCATCTCCCGCGGTGCGTATCACTGGAAACACGAACCTTGCTGGTATGCCGTGCGGCAAGGCCGGAACGCGCACTGGCGCGGTGGTCGCAAGCAGACGAGCGTGTGGGAGGTCGCCAATATGAATCCGTTCGGCGGCGACACCGGCGCGGAAAACGAAGTCACAGGGCATGCCACTCAGAAACCAGTGGAGGTCATGCGGCGACCGATTCTCAACCATACGCGTCCGGGTGAGGCTTGTTATGACCCGTTTCTCGGAAGCGGCACAACTCTGATCGGCGCGGAGATTATCGGGCGGAAATGTTACGGGATTGAGATCGATCCGCGCTACGTCGATGTCGCGGTCGAGCGCTGGCAACAGTTCACCGGTAAAGAGGCGGTGCTGGAAGGTGACGGCCGCACATTCGCGCAGGTTGCAGGCGCGCGTCGGAGGGAAGTCGCATGACCAGCGGAAACCCATCATTGCCGCGATCGAAACGGATCACGATCGGGACCAAAGAAAAGCCGCCGAGGCAAGACCCCGGCGGCGAGAAAAAGCGGACTGTGTCGGCTTCAACCCTTCAAGGCGTAGCGACGTTCTCCATCCTCGACCGTGGACGTGATCTTGAGACGCATCTTCTTTCCGAGCACACCGGAAATGAAACCGCGTACCGAGTGAGCTTGCCAGCCAGTGGCTTTCATGAGATCGGCCCCGGTGGCGCCGGTCGGGCGCTTCAGCAGATCGAGGACCTTGGCCGTTTTGCTACCTTTCCGGGCACCCTTCCCGTTCTTGGCCGGCTTTGCGCCCACGTGGGCTTTCTTCGCCGAGGCGGCCTTCTTAGCCGACTTGCCTTTGGCGGTCGCCGCGTGCCGCGTTTGTGCGCGAACACGCCGGCGTTTCGTCGGGGACGGCTCGGCGGCCGGGGCGGCAACCTCGGTGTTCGCGGGTTGTTCTGGAATTTCGTTCATTGTGTTTTCTCCTTGAGCGGTGATGACCGCGATCACATCCATCGCTCCGATTCGCGCCGATTGCAAGCCAATTCCGATGCAAATCGCCATCGCCTGTCGATCGCCCATGAGAACTTCCGTGCCCGAGTCGGGAAGGGTGGTGGCGGATGGTAGGTCACGGTGCCAAGTTCGAACAGAAGATGGAGCTCGCCATCGCCGCACTGCTTTCGCATCGCAGCCTGGAGGACGCGGCTCGTGCGGTGGGAGTCAGCACGAATACGCTGCTGCGCTGGATGAAGGAACCCGAGTTTCAGGACATGTACCAGGAAGCGCGGCGCCTGGCGTTTTCCCAATCCCTGGGCCGCTTGCAGGAGGCAAGCGGTGCGGCCGTGACCACTACGCTGAAGATCATGGTGGATCCGAATGCTCCGCTCGGAATCCGTCTGCGGGCCGCGGAGATTGTTTTGGAGCAGGCCGCCAAAGCTGGCGAGGTGGAAGAGCTCGGAGTCCCAAGGCGCGAGCGGAAAGAACGCCAGAAAGCGAATCCGGGCAAGGTCACGATTCTGAAGACCACGGCGCTCTTAGCTTCCGCGCCGTCGCAGGCTACTCCGGACCTCAATCCCACCGACCCCGACGAGGACGGAGTAACGCCATGACGGAACCCGTTCAATCAGGTGCAGACGAACTGACGGCATCACCGAGCGGGCGCATTTCGGTTCCGGAGATCGCGAAGCGCTTGAGCATTGGCCGCCTGGCAGTCTACGGCATGCTGGAGCAAGGTAAGCGTCTGGCCAACCCATGTTGAAGAAAAATCGGATGCCGCTCAAGATGAGCTATGAAGCAGAAACG
>Ga0335074_10008972_pt1 | contig 13923 bp, 12 predicted proteins | sample Lox_Sample_23_FD_206715 | JGI IMG/M metagenome (GOLD analysis project Ga0335074, IMG submission 206715) | Soil microbial communities from Loxahatchee National Wildlife Refuge, Florida, United States - Lox_Sample_2.3 | ecosystem: Environmental > Terrestrial > Soil > Wetlands | place: USA...
TGCTTCGCGTGCGGCCCGCGGCGGATACCGTGGGCCCGGAACTCGTGCTGCAGCCGGGCGACGTCCGCATTGGCGCCGAGGTCGGTGTAGGCATCCACGGCGCGGGTAAACGCGGCCCGGGCCGGGCGTCGCTCGCCGGCAGAGACAAATTCCCTGGCGGCCGCCTCCAGCGCTTTCGCCTGCTGCAGCGGCCTGGCGGCGTCGCCGTAACGGTCCGCGGCCGCGAGCAGGCGGGGGGCGTCGTGATCTAGCAGGCCGCGGCAGTAGAGCGCGTCCGCCTGGCGGTGCGGGATCTCCGGTCCGGCGGCGTGCGCGTCGGCGCGGCGTGCAATGGCCTGCGCGGTGCTCCGGTCGCCTAGATGGGCGGCGAGACCGGCCGCATCAGCCAGCAGGACCTCGGCCTCATCGAGTTCTTCCGTGCTGTCCAGCGCGCCGGCCAGCACGGTTAGTGCTCCGGGCAGGTCGCCGTCATTCTCGCGGTCCATGCTGCGCGCGAGCGCCAGTACGCCAACGACCCGGCGGCCGACCTGCGCGGCGTACGGGACGGCGGCGGCAAGGAGGCGACGGGCCGCGCCGGGCTCGCCCCGATGGAACCGGATGATGGCGGACAGGCCGAGGGAGCCGCAGGCCCCGCCGGGTTCCATCAGGCTCGGAGGGATGATCTGGACCTCGGTTAGCGCGTCGTCCCAGCGTCCCGCGTCGAAGAGCAGCTGGCCCAGAGCGCAATGCGCCTGACCCAGCCGGACCGCCGTACCGACCTGATCGGCGAGATCCCGGGCCCGCTCGGCCGCGGCCAGGGCCTCCTCGCACCGGTCAAGCTCGCCGAGCGCGACGGACTTGTTGAGCTGCAGCAGCAGCCGCAGATCAGCCAGCGCCGGATCGGACTCAGTCACCGTCAGCGCCTGGTCGAACAGCGAGAGCGCGGCGGTCACATGGCCCTGCTGCCCGGTCACGATGGACTGAACGTGCAGCGCCCAGCCCAGCGCCCAGGTGTCGCCCGCCTGCCGCGCCGCGGCCAGCGCACCGGTAACGACCTGGCCGGCCTGCGCGACCTGGCCGAGACCGGCATGCGTCCGTGCGACCATGACGAGCAGCCGGGCCCGGTGCCGGGCCGAGACCCCGGGAAGCGTCAGGGCCCGGTCCAGCATTACCAGGGATTCCTCGGCCCCGGCCCCCCGCATGCGGCACTGAGCCAGCGTCCAGTGCAGGTCCACGAGGAGATCGGGTTCGGCGGCGTGCTCAAGCTCGCGGTTCGCCACCCGTTCAGCCTGTGTCCTGTCGCCGGTGCGGTACAGAGCATCCGCGAGCCGGCTTGCCAGCAAGCCATGCTGTGCTGAGCCAGCCGCGGAGCTGGCGACCGCCCGGGCGAGCAATTCGACTGCCACCTGGGGCGCCTGGCCGACCAGCGGATCCGCGGAGCTGGCCAGCCATTCCAGCATCCAGTCATCCATGGAGCTGAGCGGGCCAGGCGATCCGCTGACTGCCCGTAGCATCTGCCGGGCAACCCGGTCCGCTGACACGCCCGCCGCCGCGAAGGCGCGGCCCGCATCGCGGTGCCAGGCAGCGCGCGCCGACGCTGGCATCCCGTCGTACAGCGCCTGCCGGATCAGCGGGTGCCGGAACCTGAGGCCGCCGTCCGATTCAACCAGCACGCCAGCGGCACATGCCTCATTAACCGCCGGGAGCAGGTCCGCCACGTGACGGCCGAGCACGAGCACCAGATCAGCGACAGCGAAGTCGGCGCCGAGCAGGGCCGCCGCCTGCAGCACCTCACGCACCGGCCGGGCCACGAAACCGAGGCGGTCCGCTATGGCCCCTGACAGGGAGCTTGGTGCGGCGCCGGCCTCGGCGGCCGCGGTCCCCGCCTCGGTGATGGTCAGGCTGGAGCTGCGGGCCAGCGCGGCGACGAGCTCGGTGAGGTAAAGCGGGTTACCTGCCGCCCCCTCGGCGAGCCGCAGCAGGTTGCCGTCGGGCTTGCCGCCGGCCAGGACTGCTACCAGGCCGGCTACATCTGACTCGGTGAGCCCGGTCAGCTGAACACAGACGGCGCCCGGTGGCCGTCCTCGCCGCAGCGCCAGCACCTCATCCCGCTGAGGTACCGGGCGCATCATCCCGGCCAGGAGCAACGGCATCTCCCGGGCCGCCCTCGCCAGCCGCCCCCACAAGGCAAGGGTGATCTGGTCAGCCCACTGCAGGTCATCAATCACCAGGATGGCCGGCCGCACGGCGCACTGCTCGGTAACCAGCGCCAGCAGCAGCTCCGCTAGGACCACAGGGTCAGCGGAGATCTCGCCGCGCAAGTGCCGGACGATCATGTCCCGCCGGGGGTTCGCGGAGGGCTCGCGTACCCGCAGCGCGTCGAGGAACGGCTGTAGCGGCAGCGCCTGGGAAAGCTCGTCGGCGGCGCCCCAGAACACCTCACAGTCAGCCTCCGGCACCCCGGACACAGCCGATCGCACCAGCGCGGACTTGCCGATGCCCGGCTCACCCTCGATGAGCACCGAGCCGCCGCGGCCGCGGGCCGCATCTCGTATCAGCCCGGTCAGCAGCGCCAGCTCGCTATCGCGGCCGATCAGCGTCAGCGCACCGGCCCGGGTCACCGGGTGCATGTAGCGAACCTTACTAACCGGCCTCGGCTCCAACATCCGTCGATCGACGGATGTCTTTTCACTGCAACTTGCAGAAGCATTATGAACCGGCCGGCGCGGGCTCACTACTGTCAGTGGCCTTCAAGCCCGCTCCCGGGAGCGGCCGCGCAGAGGATTCCTCCCTTTGCGCGGCCGCTCTTAGCCGGTCTTGTTTAGAGAATCCCATGCACACGACGGTGTCAGGCCGCGCGGCCGAGTTGCAGGCGTGCCGCGTCCGGCTGGCTCCGGGACCGGCCGCAGCGGCCGAAGCCCGCAGCCAGGTCCGGGCGGCCATCGCCGCATGGAAAGTCCCGGTCGACGAGGACGTCGCGGTCCTCCTGACGAGCGAGCTGGTGACCAATGCCGTCACGCACGCGGCGGGCCAGACCATCGCGGTCGGCATCCGGTGTACCCGCGATCGGCTCCGCGTGGATGTCTACGACATGTCATCCTCGCCGCCGGTGCTGGCGAACGCCCCACCTGAGGCGGAGGCCGGGCGGGGCCTGATCGTGGTCGCCGAGCTGTCGGCCGAATGGGGCTCCTACCCCACCCTCACGGGCAAGGTCGTGTATTTTACGCTCGCGTTCCAGCCGGATCCCAGCAGGACCACGCCATGACCTCTGACAGGGAAACCTCTCGCCCGGACCCGCCGGACGACGATCCCGGCCAGGCTCGCGCTGACGAGCCGCACGGACCGTGCAGGCGGTGCGGCGGGCTGGGCGGCGCGCACTACCTGACCTGCCCGCTGCTGCAACTGCCGGAGAAACCGGGGCCTCAGCCATGAGCCCAGTCCTGCGGAAACGCCATTCCCGCCATCCCCGACTCGAGCTGAGTCTCGACGAAGCCCGCACCCTCTACCTGGCCTGCCGTGACGCTGAGACCCTTCGCCGCTGGAACACCCGCGTTCCATGCGGCCAGTGCCGACTGGCTGACACCGGAATATGCGCCCGGCACTCCCGGGACGTGGACCTGGCCGAGGCCTACGCCCGGATGCGCACTGAGATCGGCGGCCGGCTTCCGCTCGGGTACCCAGACGGGGGCGAGCTGCCGCAATGACCGGCAACCGCAGCACGTTCAGGCCGGAGCCGATCCCTGCCGCAATCCCAGCCAGCGAGCGCGGGCACTTCGAGATAGCACCCGGCCCGGCCCGGCCCGGCCAGTTCCGGCTGTGGCTATACGGCGACGGCGACCACGGCAAGCCGCGCTCGATCCTGCTGACCCGCCGCGACGTCCGCGGCCTGTGCGTGTTCCTGGCTAACCTCGAGAGGGGCAGCGGAGCCGATGGGCAGATCCCCAGCGCAGCGGCCAGGCCATTGCCGCCTGGGCGCCAGCGATCGGGGGTAACTGGCGGCACATCACCGCCACGGCGGACAAGTCCCTCATGACGGCTTTCTCGCCCTACAGGCCACCAGGGAATTCGCTTGACATAAGCGGTGTTCGCGGACACTCCTGTCGCTGGGGCGTTTGCGCGGGCCGCAACCAGCGGAGCAGTCGTCGACGTCGCGGCCGTCTTCAAATGGTTAGGTGCTGGATGTGCCCTACCGGCCGGTGATGGCGGTTGGCGCCAGCCTGAAGCCGATCGTCAAGCTGGCCCGCCGCGACCCCGGCCCGGACTATCGTCACTTCAGCAGACGGGCAACTTCCGGTGAGAGAGGAAAGCATGACGGTACGCCTGGAGTGGAGCGGCAAACCGAGGCAGGTCGAGCGGTTGGTCCTGCCCTTCCAGACCGTCGAAACGATCAACGAATCCCGTGCCACGCGGGAGCGCGACAGCGGAACCCTCTTCGGAGGCGAGGATGCGGGCTCCGCGATGGTGCGGAACATGCTGATCTGGGGCGACAACAAGCTGGTTACCAGCAGTCTGCTCAAGGAGCACGCGGGGTCCGTCCGGCTGATCTACATCGACCCACCCTTCGACACGGGTACCGACTTCTCCTACAGGCTCAGTGTTGGCGACTCCTCGGTAACGAAGCTGCCGTCGATCCTGGAGGAGCACGCCTACCGGGACACCTGGAGCGGGGGTCGGGCCTCGTACTTGCAGATGATGTACGAGCGCATCGTCCTGCTCTACGAGCTGCTCACCGCGGACGGCTCGCTCTACCTCCACTGCGCGCCCAATGTGAGCCACTACCTGAAGATCATCTGCGATGAGATCTTCGGGTCCGACCGCGCGCGAGCAGAAATTATCTGGAAGCGGATCGGCGGACATGGTGACGCCAAGAAGTGGTCGCCGGTTCACGAGGTGATCCTCTTCTACACCAAGGGGACCAGCTTCGTCTGGAACACGCCACGCGAGCCGCTATCGGATACATATTCGTCAACTAAGTACGCCAGCGACGACGGCGACGGGCGTGGCCCGTACCAACTGACCAGCCTGATCAGTCCTAGCCCTCGGCCGAATATGACGTACGCATGGCAAGGCTTTCCCCCGCCGCCTAACGGCTGGAGGTACAGCCTAGCGACAATGAACGAAATGGACAGTGCCGGGCGAATCTTTAAGCCTGACGACCGGTCCAAGCGTCCGCGGCTGAAGCGGTACCTCAACGAGAACATCGGGCATCTAGTCGACGATGTCTGGACGGACATACCCCCAGTCAACTCCCAGGCCATGGAGCGGACCGGCTACGACACGCAGAAGCCGCTGGCGCTGCTGGAGCGGATCATCCTCACCTCTAGCGATCCAGGAGACATCGTCGCCGACGTCTTCTGCGGATCGGGTACCAGCCTCGTCGCCGCAGAACAGCTTGGCCGACGGTGGATTGGCTGCGACCTCGGACGATTCGCCATTCACACGACGCGGAAGCGTCTCCTGAACGTCGCTGACTGCAAGCCGTTCGACATCAAGAACCTGGGAGCCTACGAGCGCCAACGGTGGCAGGAGTCGACCGGCAACGGTGCCCTTCGCGTATACCTCGACACCATCCTGGCCTTCTACCAGGCCGAACCCATCGACGGCTTCCGGCACTTGCACGGGCGCAAGGCCAACCGCTTGGTGCACGTCGGTGCGACCGACGCGCCCATCACTATCGACGAGGCCGAAGAGGTCATGGACGAGATGGCGGACAACGGCGTCCAGGCCTGTGATCTCCTCGGCTGGGAGTGGGAGATGGGTCTTCACGACACCATCAGCGAGCACGCACATCGCCGCGGACTGAGTCTCCGGCCGCTCCAGATCCCAAGAGAGGTCATGGAGCGCCGGGTTGCCGAGGCCGATGCTGTGCGTTTCTTCGAACTCGCCTTTGTGGACCTCGATGTGCGGCGCCAGCAACGCCAGGCGTGCGTCGTCCTCAACGACTTCATCATCCCCAGCGAAGATCTGATCCCTGTACACGTCCGTGAGCAGATCAGCAACTGGTCTGACCTCATCGACTACTGGTCGGTCGACTTCGACTACAGAGACGAGACATTCCACAACCAGTGGCAGGCCTACCGCACGCACGAGAAACCGAAGCTCGCCACCCAGAGTGACTGGCGTGAGTACCCCGAGGCCGGCCGGTACAGCATCGTGGTCAAGGTGATCGACATCTTCGGCAATGACACCACCAAGCTCGCCGAGGTGCGAATCAAGTGAGCGGGTTCGAGCCGAACCTGGCTGCCCCCGAGGGCGACCCGTGGGCTTTGCCCGTTCGTCGTCGGCCTAGCGACGGGACCCACCTGGTCAACGGGGTGCGGGCGGCCGTTGACGCCTGGCGCGGTAATGGCTACCCAGGAGCCAGCCCGACCACACGCCGGCTGTTCACCCACTGGTTCGAGGAGGACCACGTCACCCCGGACGGGATGCCATTCCGCTTCTACTTCTGCCAGCGGGAAGCGGTCGAGACGTTCGTCTACCTGACGGAAATCCGCGAGGTGCGGTCGATCCGGGATCTGCTGGACTTCGCCAGCCATGGCATGCTGATCCAGCCTGGGGAAACGCAGCGCCAGCGGCTGGCCTTCAAGATGGCCACCGGTTCAGGTAAGACCATGGCGATGAGCCTGTGCGTGGTGTGGGCCTACTTCCATGCCATCTTCGAGCCAAGTTCCCCGATGGCCACGAAGTTCCTCATCGTGGCCCCGAACGTCATCGTCTTCGAGAGGCTCCGGACTGACTTCGAAGACGGGGGCACGTTCCGTCGCGACCCCCTGGTACCGCCAGAGTGGGCCAACGACTTCGAGATGACGGTCATCCTCCAGGATGAACTCGCGCCGGCCACCACCCGCGGGGTCGTCTACCTCACCAACATCCAGAGACTGTACGACAACTCGGAGTCGGCGGCCTCTGCTCCGATCAATCCGGTGGACGCGATGGTCGGCGGCCACGTCAACCGTGATGTCAACGCCGCCTCGGCAGAGCAGCTCGTCGACCGGGTGGCCGAATCTGGTCGGCTAGTGGTCATCAATGACGAGGCCCACCACGTCTGGTCGGAGAAGCTCAAGTGGAACCAGGCGATTGAGAGCCTGCACGACAAGCTCAGCAGGGGGAATCCCGACGACCGCAGGGCCGGCGTGGTGTCGCAGCTCGATTTCTCGGCCACCCCCAAGGATCAGCGGGGCATCCTGTTCCGCCACATCGTTGTCGACTATCCACTCGCCCAGGCCGTACGGGACGGAATCGTCAAGACGCCGCTCATCGGCGAGATCCATGGCGCGACCCCAGAACTTGGTACCTCCGCAGTCCAGCGGTACCGCCGTTGGCTCGATGTCGCTGTTGGTCGTTGGCGTAAGTTCAACGAGGCGCTCGAACCAGCTGGCAAACGGCCCGTCCTCTTTGTGATGTGTGAGAACACGCAGGCCGCCGATGAGGTGGGCGACTATCTTCGCCAGCGCCCGGACTTCTCCGGCGATCGACTCCTGGTAATCCACACCAACCGCCAGGGCGAAGTGACCAAGGAGGATCTTGACATTGCCCGGCGAGCGGCGCGCGAGGTGGACGGCCCCGACAGCCACATCCGGTGCATCGTCAGCGTGCTGATGCTGCGCGAAGGGTGGGATGTCCGCAACGTCTGCGTTATCGTCACCCTGCGCAGTCTGACCGCGAAGGCGAAGATCCTACCGGAGCAGGCGCTAGGCAGGGGCCTGCGGCGGATGACGCCGCCTGGCTCGGGATACGACGAGCGTGTCGTTGTCATAGAGCACGACGCCTTCCGTGACCTCTGGTCTTCGGAGCTAGACGGCGGCCTCATAGTCGAGAGGGAGGACGTCGACCGCATCGAGCCGGGCGCGGTTGCCGTCTTCCCGGACGAGGGCAAGCGCCACTACGACATCGCCATTCCGCACTTGTCACGAGTACTGACGCGCTCACAGAGTCCACTGGCGGCGCTGCGTGCCGCCGACGTGGCGGACCCGGTAACAGCGCTTGATGTTCCCGATGTAAGCCCGGACGAATACATCAAGTACCGCGGTCTGCACCTGATCGGCCGCGCCGAGGTCGAGCGTGACGAGTTCCTCGTACCGTATGTAGAAGATCCGTCGGGCGTAATTACCTGGTACACCAAGAGTGTCGCCAAGGCGGGTGGCGTCGATCGGTTGGCTGGCACCTTCGCCATCCTGGCCCCGATGGTCCGGGACTATCTCAAGACCCGAGTTTTCACGCGGCCTGTCGACTTGGCCGACAAGGTCATTTTGCGGCGCCTAGCCGAGAACGATGCACAGCAGATGGTGGTTGGGGCGTTCCAGGCGGCGATCCGTGCCCTGACTATCGCTGAGGTCCCGCCTGAGCTGATCGATCAGAGTCTCCGGCTCTCGGATACGCCCGCCTTCCCCTGGTCACGGGAGACGGTCGTTACGACGAGGACTGTGTTTAACCTGACGCCTGTAGACAACGCTCTGGAGCGGCGCTTTGCCCAGTTCCTAGATCAGGCGACCGATGTTGATGCCTTTGCCAAGCTGACAATGAACAGTCGCTTCGCCTTGGAGTACATCTCAACCACTGGAGCCCTTCGCTACTACTACCCGGACTTTCTGATCCGGCTCGGCAGCGGCGACTGCCTAGTGGTGGAGACCAAGGGCCTGGAGGACATCGAGGTGGCGCTCAAAGATCAACGAGCCCGCCGATGGTGTCGTGACGCGACAGCCCTGTCCGGCGTCTCGTGGGGATACGAAAAGGTCCCACAGCGTGTGTTCGATGCATACACCGGCGATACAGTCGAGGGCCTTCGACGCTTCCTCGCCGCCCGAGACGGACGTACGGGAAGCTAGAGACGATGAGGGGTTCCGATGCCCACCCGTCCGCAGAGCAGCTGGATTTGTTCACCTATGCCGCCGGGCTGGAAGAAGAGCAGGCGCACGTCGAGCAGGTCAACGACGACCGGGCGAGGGGACGTGGCTACCTCGTCTTCGCAATTGATCCCGCCGTTGGTCCGGATGAGCCCGGTTACCGCCGTGTTTTTACGACGGAGGCCAAGACTCCGGGGCAGGCCATGGCCAAGGTGCGACTCCTCGTCCCCAGATGCAGACTCCGTGCGTACCTGGCGACGGGCATCTACCGAGACGAGCTAGCCGAAGCCGAGTGGGTGAGCTGAGGTCATAACACCCATCCGACCCGACCGGACAGGCTTAACGTGCGATCCGGTTCCGTTGCAGGTCCACTCCCGACACCAGCAAATGGTTCCGTGCCCGTTGACGGCCGCCGACGAGCTGGACATGACCTCGCCCGGCGGCGGCCGAGCTGGCGGCTAAACCGGTGTGATCACCTTGACGGAAGCTTCGACGCGGCCTCCGATCGGAATCACAACGGCAGTCCACATGCCGCCCGACGGAGCCCCTAGGCGGACAGGCGACTGCTTGTAATGGCCGCCGTAGCCACGGAACCCGTTCAGGTCTCCTCGTTCGAGCTTGCGCAGGTTCGAGTCGTCAGCGAGGTACACATCTGACTCGACTCCGCGAAGTACTACCTCGATCACCGCCCCGCTGTCCAGATGACCGAGCGGGAACTTCAAAAACTGCATGAGGCCTCCTAAACCCTCATTGAAGCGGACAACCAGGGGATTACAGCGGTGTAATTCCTTTACTACCTGCGGCAATGCTACCCGATTGGATCCGACCCGGATGATTACCCCGGACGCCGGAGCGCTGCGCGAACATCATGCGCAGCGCGACGATGACGCCGACCGGTGACAAGGGGCTGACTGGCTGGGAAGCGGCAACCGGAACCTGGTACTGCGGCAGCTGGCTGCCGCCTGGGTTCGCATTTGCGTCCATCGGCGGCTGAACCGTCGGCTGCGGCACGAGCGCAACCTGAGGCAGCTCGGCCAGGGGCGCGCCACCCAGCATCGCGCAGAACATGTGAAGGAAGGTCAGCGTCACTGACGGCTCGGTGAACGGGTTACGCCGCGGCGGTAGTTCAACGGACAGGCCTTGCCGCTCGGCCTGCCGCTTCACCCACCATTCCGATGAGGCGTCGGTAAGCCACCGCAAGCTCAGGATGGCCAGGCAGATCGCGGCGCCCAGCGCGGCCACGTTCTCCGGCGACAACTCGACCTCAACCTCGTGCCGGTTGTGCTGCATGTTGTAATACGGTCGTTTCGCCCGGATCAGGTACCTTTCGGCCTCCCTGACCGACTCGCGATCCGGATACCTCGTCAACCGGATGGTGCCCGCCTCGAGCATCCACTCGCTGCGCCGACGGTGCTCGCCGAACCGGCGGGACGGCGAGTTCGTGATCCCGATATACAGCCACTGCCGGAGCGGCCAGTGGCCTTTCCACGCTTGGTAAAGCGTTTGCGGATCTTCAGGAAGATCATCCATGCGCGGATGGTACCGGCGGCGGCCGACATTCAGGGACCGTCGCCGGGCGGTCGCGATCACGCACCCTGTTCCATCGACACTCAGGCGAGAGGTCTCACCTAGTGCAGAATCACCAGTCAAACTGAACTCGCGACAGAAACCGGGTGATAACCCGCTGTATTACTCCGCCCGGCTGCGTAAGCCTTGTGCCAGAAGGCCTGGGCCATCTCACAATCTTGCCCCCGTAATCCAACCTAGGTAAGATAAGCGTCATGAGAGGTCCGATCCGGGTCACGAATCCGCTGCTCGACGTACTGGAGGTCCTGCTCCAGGCGTTCGATAGTCGTGCCGGCGACCTCCACGGCTGGGCCATTATGAAGGCGACGAAACGATCCGGGCCCACCGTGTACGGCGTCCTGGACCGGCTGGAGGATATCGGCTGGATCAGCGGGCGGTGGGAAGATGAGAATCCCGAGCCGGGCAAGCCGCGGCGTCGCCTGTACAGCATTACGCCCACGGGGGTTATCGGCGCGCGGGAGGTTCTCCGCGAGCGCCGTCCTCAGGCGCTCCGCTCCCGGCTCCGGGCGCCCGGCCCGGCGCTGCCTCGCTGGCAGCATGTCGTGCCGCGCGACGGTGTCACGTGATCGCCGGGATCCTGCTCGGCATCGTGACCGGGCTGGTCGCTAATGAGCTGTGTGAATTCGGCCCGTGGTGCGCGCGCAGGCTCGTCCGCTGGTCAGCGTTTCGGCGGTACCCCGATCCGGGCCGCGCGGAGATGCGCGCCGAGGAGCTGACCGCCCTCATCAATGATCGGCCCGGCAACCTGTTCAAGCTCATTACCGCGGTCTGCTTCGCCGCCGAGGCGATCATTGTCTGCGGCCGTCGCGCCATTGCCCGGAAACCGGATGTTGGCCGGGGGTCCAATCCTGCGATATCTGTGCTTTCCAGGCGGCTGGCCCGCAAGGCCATCCTGGTCCCCGCCGACACCCCGCTGGCCGAGGCGATCAGGCGCGCGGACGAGAACCGGGCCCGGGCGGTCGTGATCGTCAACCAGGACGACCAGGCGATCGGGATCGTCAACGAGACCGCGGTGATGGCCACACCGGAGCAGCGCCGCCCGTGGATCGAGGCGGGCGCGCTGGCCAGGGCGCTGGAGCCGAGCCTGGTGCTACCCGCCGACCTGGCCGGGACGGCGCTGCTGGACGCGATCCGTCAGGCCCCCGCCTCGGAGTACCTGCTGGTGGAGCCGTCCGGGCAGGTCTGCGGCGTGCTGGCCGCCCGCGACGTCGACCTGGCCTTCGCGCGCAGAGTTACTCGTCGTCGGCGAGCGCGCCCTAGTCGTGATTAGCCGATCGGCGGCGAACCAACATCCGGCTGGCCAGTGCCTGTAATCCAGCGGTCTTTAGCGCGTTATCGGCACTGGCCGTTGTTGCCCAGGCAGGCCGAGCTGCCCGCCCAGGCTGCGTGACAAGGCATGCGCGCACACGAGTGCCGTGCCCTATCAGAGATAATGCGCGGGAGTCGGGTCCGGCCGCAGGCGTCGTTTGTGACCTACGGCAAAGGTCACATGGTGTTTGCGCGGAAGGGCCACCCGGCCTATCAGAGATAATGTGCCATTACCTCTGATAATCTCCTACATCGTGGGAACAGTCAGTCGCATCGCCCGGGCCGGCCAGGACGTGACCCTCGGCCGCGCCGCCGAGTCCTACTTGGCCACGCTCGCCGGAGCCGAGCAGGCGAGCACCCGCCGGAAGTACGGCGGGATTCTGTGCCGGCTCGCGGCCGAGTTCGGCGACGACGCCGGGCCGGGCGAGATCAGCGCCGAGGCGTTCGCCGCCTGGTTCGTCGGCCAGTGGGCGCACCAGGCGCCGTCGACCTGGAACGTCTCCCTGGACGCCGTCCGGTCCGCGGCGGCCTATTGGCAGCGGCAGGGCTGGCTCGCCACCGATTTCACCCGGATGCTCGAGCGCCGCAAGCCGAGGCCTGACCGGTCCCGCGCGCTGTCCCGCGGCGACGTCGAGCAGCTGCTCAGCCGGGAAGACCTGCGCTTGCGTGAGCGCACCATGTGGCGCTTGCTCTACGAGACTGCGGCCCGCTCAGCCGAGGTGCTCGCGCTCGACGTCGAGGACCTGGACCTCCCGAACCGGCGGGCCAGGGTCCGCCGTAAGGGCGGCGCGGTCGACGTGATTGTCTGGCAGACCGGCACGGCCCGGCTCCTGCCCAGGCTGCTCAAAGGCCGTACGTCCGGCCCGGTGTTCGTCACTGAGCGGAAGGCCCGGGTCCAGCTCCCAGCCGCCGACCTGGACGAGCACGGCCGCGCACGGCTGTCCTACCAGCAGGCCGAGGCCCTGTTTTCCAAGGCATCCGGCGGCGCCACGCTCCACCAGCTCCGGCACAGCGCGCTCACCCATGACGCCGAGGACGGCACCGGGACGCCCATGCTGATGGCCCGCTCCGGCCATACCTCCGTGCGGTCGCTGGCCAAATACGCGCGGGTCAGCGCCGAGGCTCTTGCCCGCCACCAGGCCGAACGCGACCCGACCCGGCGACGGTAACGCCGCCGCTCGGGCGTCGAACTCCGGCCGTGAGCAGACCCGTCAGAGAAGCCGCTTGAGTGTGGGGCTGACGGTGATCCGGGAGATCCCGCCGAGGCCCTGGCTGACCTGCACATCGCCTTGTCTCTCCAGTTGCTTGAGGAACTGCACGATGAACAGGACCGGCTTGCCGGTCAGCCCGGCCAGCTCGTGCACCGGGCGGTCGCTGGCGGGAGGGTCGTTGACCAGGACGGCGATGACCTGCCGACGCGCTGCCTCGGCACCGGGGACGACGGCGTCGACGCCCCGCTGGAACGCGGTAGCTGACAGCTCGACGGTATGCGGGCCGGCCGCGATGGACGTGATCTTGAGGTAGTGCCTGTTCTGCAGTGCCGCGAATGCCTCGTCGATCGCGGACGGGGTCATGCCCCGTTCCTCCGCCTTGGTCCTGGCGGCAGGCCAGCTGACGCCGAGGTGCTCGGCGGCCAGGGCATCCTCGATGAGGATGGCGAGCAGGGCGGAGTCTGCCTGGGCGAGGCCGGGAACCGGCGCTGCGGCGGTGTAGGCGGGCGGCGGCGCGACAGCGGGCCGCTTGTCCCGCGCGTACAAGGCGTCGGTGATCTGCCCGGCCGCCGACCGGATCCCCTCGGGTGTCTGGTCGGCGCTGATCCACACCAGGTGCTGGAGCGGGGCCGGGATAGGGGCGTCGTCGAGCCGGACGGGGATCAGCCGCACGCGGCCGGTGATGCGCCGGACCACGGCCGCGTCCAGTTCCTCGCGGACCCAGGGCTTGGACGCCGACGATGCCGAGACCACCACGATGACGGCGTCGACGGTATCGAGGCCTTCCTCGAACAACTTCCTGACGAGGCTGTCGCCCGGCCTGATCTCCCAGATGTCCAGCCACGGCGCGACGCCCATCTCCGCGAGCTCGCGCGCAAGCGGCTCGACGAAACCTGACTTGTCCTCGCTGGCGTGCGAGAGGAAGGCCCGCACGGCTGAAGTTCCGCTGTCCACGGGTACCAAGGATGCCCTACCGGCCGCACCACCGCGGCGAG
>Ga0335074_10008973_pt1 | contig 13922 bp, 9 predicted proteins | sample Lox_Sample_23_FD_206715 | JGI IMG/M metagenome (GOLD analysis project Ga0335074, IMG submission 206715) | Soil microbial communities from Loxahatchee National Wildlife Refuge, Florida, United States - Lox_Sample_2.3 | ecosystem: Environmental > Terrestrial > Soil > Wetlands | place: USA: Florida...
TATTCTCTCCTGCTTGATCTCTGCTGCCATAAGGACCTTTGGTAGCCGCGTCAGGGCCGAAGTGTTTGTGGGTATGGCGAGCCAGTTCTTACGCTATTTGGAGTAACCCCGAATGGCGTAAAAAAATCATGCCACTTTCTTTCGAATCCAGTGTGGAAAGAGCGGGTCCAGGAAAAAGTATGCCTCCTTGTATCGGTCCAGAACATCCTTCGAGTCGAGAGACTGGAGCGCCTTCTGCACAGTTGACGCAGGCCCGAGCCGAAACTCGCTCCTCACCGCCTGGCTGTAAATCGCGGAGGCTCCACGTTGTGCGAGCGCTTGTAATACTGCACGCTGGCCAGCTGACCGCTGTTCCCAAAGAAGCTCGTAATAGGTGGACTGACTGCTCACGAGCGCATCAATAACCGAATTGACATCGGACGCACTAAGATCGCGCTTGTCCTTCAGTTCTGCGTAATCCCAGAGTTCATGTGCAACCCTCTGCACGTCATAAGGGATCAAGTCCGCTGTGGCCAACAGAGTCTCCATTGCTTGCTCATCGAGCTTTCTCCCCCGTTTCGCGAACTGTCTCGCAATGAATTCTTCCCAGTCGCTCGCCGGGATTTTGTCCAGGAACATTTGTGGACCAGCCTTGTGAAATGGACGCTTAGCAGAGAGCATTTCTTTCATTAAGGAAGGCTGAGATCCAGCGAAGACATAGCCCACTTCTCGCTGCTTTTGAACCTGGTTTCGAATCGCATTTTCGACTGAGCCACCGTCGAATTCAGAAATCTGCTGAAACTCGTCGAGACAAATCGCCATGCGAAAGCCGGCATTCTTGGTAAGTTCTCCGGGCATGGCGAACACTTCAGGTGCAACCGGGGTCGGATCGAATCCCGATCCTCTACCTAGCGACACGCTGACTTCCCCCGTTGCCATGTTGTAGTTGACATCCGGCTTGACGATCCGGCCAAATCGCGCGACCCAATCCTTTACCCGATCCCAAGGGCCAGCCGCGCGCAGCACCTTCTCGGCAAATTTTTCCAAGAACTGCGCGTAGCTGGCGTAGCTGCTCACAGTGAGGCTGACGGTGTGAATATGCCTCTTTTTCAGCTTGAGCAGTGCCAACGCGACCAACGAGCTCTTGCCGAAACGTCTCGGCGAGAGTAGAAACACCTTCTGGCCATCCGCTAAGTCTCGGATGAGCTGGTTGAGTTCGTCGGTGCGATTAACGAAATTCGGCTGCTCGATAATTTCGCCGAAGATGAACGGGTTTTCCGGATTCGCCATTACGCCAATCAGCGTAACGCCAAAAAGCGTAATGAGTCAAGAGATTTCGCGCTTCTCGGATGTCGCTGAACGCCGGTGACCGTTCTGCGCACCACGTCTCAGAGCCCCATCAATCCTGGTTGTGGCAGGAGCCAGTGTGGAGGACGTGTGCAGCCGGTAGCAATGATTCCGCAATCGACATGAGCTGCTTAAACTCGACAAAATACATTATCGCGTTAAATAGTAAGGCTTTTGCGCCTAACTAGATAAACCAAGCGGATTTAACGCTCCGACCTCTGGTTCCGAACCAGGTTCTAGTCCTCAGTGAAATTAGTCATTCAAAGTGATTTGTGATGTTAAGTAGGCGCCGCCCGGCTGAAAGCCAGCAAAATCTGGTGAAGTTTGGAGGCGCGACCATCACAAAATCGTCTACACCGGAATAGACAAACAAAAGGCGTAAGCTGGAAAGCCTTCCACGGAATGGAAAACTTACTCGTCCTGGTTCTGCGTACACTTTCTACTGGCATCCGTTGAACCTGAACGAGACCAGTTGGGTCTGCCAGTCCACCGAGGCTGGCGTTGTGTAATACTCCTGTGCGTACCAGAAGGTGCAGCCGTCAGCATCGATCGCCATGCTGGAGTAATCTCCCCAATTCTCGTCGGCGGCTTGCGAGCCCGTTCCCGGCACCACGATCGTTTCGGCCTCCATTTGCCCCAGGGGATCGCTGGGCGTGCGTCCGGTGACTGCGATTGAGTCCCACACTGTGGTACTTGCCAGACTGTAACCGAGCGCGATATTGCCCATCTTGTCCTGCGCGATGGATCCCAGCCAGCGATAGTTTGCGTCGGGAGCAAATGTCCCCGACTGATAGAGGGTAACGTCAGAGATGGTTGCCGTGCGAACCGGGGCTCGAAACTCGTACCAGCGAACTCCCGCCTGCCCGGCTGAGGCTGTAGTCACGTGATTCACATACCAATGCTGCGCCGGCGCGCGCGTGGCATGTGTGCCGACATTGCTGAGCGGTCCATCATCCCAGTAGGCCAGCCGGTACATCAGGTAGACGCCCAGCGAAGCCAACTGCGTGGGCGTGCCTTGCTGCGGCACACAACCGTCAGCGAGGTTAGCGCAGTATGGTATGTAGGTAGGCACAGTGATGGGATCGGCCAGGCCGGCGCCCGTGAACGTGGACTGGCTGGGATTGGCAAAGTCGGGATGCATGGAATAGAGGTATAGGTGATTGTTGGTTTGATCTATGTCGTAACTGCCGATGAAGAATTCATCTTGATTGGCCGGCGGCGGAGTGGGTGAATCTACATCGGCGGGCAACAAGGTGTAGTCGTCGACCGTGAGCTGGAAGCAGATTTGTTCCGCGGTCTGGTCGCCCACGATGAGCTTCGCCGAGTTGTAAGCGCAGACGTAGGCGCCCAGCAAGCCAGTGTGACTGTCACTGGCATTTTGCGTCTGGAAGTAGCCAGTGGGCCATATGCCCCACTTGGGATAATCGGGAAAGTTCGGCTCAGGAAACTGGTAGAGATAGTAGGTACCCGTCGCGTCGTCGCTGGTAGAAACGGCGACGCAAGCGTAGTACGGCGGTTCCTCTCCTCCCGAAAAATCAAAATCGTTCTGAGCCAGTAGCCAGCGGTGGTTGACCTTGTCCCATTGAACGATCACATCGCCGTCGTTCTCTTCGTAACATGGCCCACCCAGGCTTTCCCATAGGGAGCTGCCATTAACCGGTCCAAGCTCAAGTGCGCCAGTGCTCTTGTTGTAGACAGCGTACTGGACATTTTCCCACTCCACTATCTGCGTGTCACCGACGGCCGCGTTGGTATCGGGACGAGTCTGGCCGAAGTCCTTCGCAAGTCCCGGTATACTCAGGCCGACCGAAATGGCGGAGGGAGGTCCGGGTGCGTTTTGCTCCACCGGATCCAACGGATGACCTGCGAGGTAGCCGCTATGGGAGTTGGGGCGGTTGAGAGGCTCATCCTCACGAATTCCGTAGTGCGGAAAGACAGGCAAAGCTGCCAGGTCGCGCAAGGGTGGCGACACCGCAAACCCAACCGAGTGGTTAAACGTCATCTTGGGCGAATCGGCCTGGGCGGATGAAATACCGGCGCATAGCAACGTCGCGGCCAGTACTAGCATTGACGTTCTCAAACTCATTAGCTTCGTCATAGCTTCATCTCCTGTATCTGTGGTGCCTCGCGTGAGGTAATCGCGGTTAGTTGCATCCATTGAACTTCAAGGACGTCAGCCGGGTTTGCCAGGTAGCGCCGCCGGGGACGAGGTAATACTCCTGCGCGTACCAGAAGGTGCAACCGTCGGAGCCGTCAATGGCCATGCTGGAGTAGTCGCCCCAGCGAAAGCTGCCGCCTTGCGAACCGCTGCCGGCAATGAGTGGCACCTCGGCTTCCATTTGACCGAGCGGATCCGTGGGCACGCGTCCGGTGACCGCAATCGAGTCGTACATGGACGAACTGGCAACGCTATAGCCGAGCGCGATGTCGCCCATCTTGTCCTGAGCGATGGAAGCCATCCAGCGGTAGTTGGAGTCGGGAGCGAAGGTTCCCGACTGGAACAAGCTAACGTTTGAGATCGTAGCCGTCCGTACGGGTGCGCGAAACTCGTACCAGCGAACGCCGGCCTGACCCCCTGATGCCGCCACCACATGGTTCACATACCAGTGTTGGGCCGGCGGATGCGGCGTGTTAAAACCGTCGTTCCAATAGGCGAAGCGATACATCAGCCGGTCCCCTAGCGAGTCAAGTACCGTGGGCGTACCCTGTTGCGGAATGCAGGGCGAGTCCAGAGACGGACAAAGCGGCGTGTACGTAGGAACCGTGATGGGGTCCGCCAATCCGCTGCCGGTAAAGGTCGACTGAGTAGGATTCGCATAATCAGGGTGCATGGAATACAGATAGAGATGGTTTTGAGTTTGGTCCACATCGTAGCTGCCGATGAAGAACTCATCCTGATTGGCTGGCGGCGGAGTAGGCGAATCGATGTCAGCCGGCAACAGGCTGAAGTCATGATCGCTGGTAAGGAAGCAAATCTGTTCTGCCGTGCGATCGCCAACGATGAGTTTCGCGCTGTTATAGGCACAGACGTAAGCGCCTACATAGCCTTCGTGTGGCCAGTTGCTGTCATTCTGAGTCTGGAAGTATCCGCTCGGCCAGATACCCCACTTGGGGTAATCAGGAAATCCGTAGCCCAGCGGAAATGCATACTCATAATAGGTTCCGGTCGCGTCGGCACTGGTGGAAACAGCCACGCAGGCGTAAAAGGGCGGCAATTCTCCCCCGTTCACGTGCCAGAAGTTCTGCGCCATCAGCCAGCGATGGTTTACCTTGTCCCATTGCGCGATGATGTCGCCGTAGTTCTCCGCATAGCATGGACCGCCCAGGCTCTGCCAGAGCAGGTTGCCGTCGATGGGTCCGGCTTCGAGCGCGCCGGTACTCTTGTTGTAAACCGCGTACGAGGCGTTTACCCACTCCACCACCTGGGTATCTCCGACTGCGGCATTCGTGTCCGGAGGAGTGAGGCCATTGCTCTTCGGAATTCCAAGTACGCTCAAGCCAAGCGAAATACTGGAGGGGCTGCCAGGAGATTTCTGCTCTACCGGATCGACCGCGGGTCCCAAGACCCGGCCAGGATGGAAATTCACTTGGATAGGCAGATCTTCCTGTTCAAAGCCATAGACCTCCCGCGGTGGAAGCTTGGCCAGTTCGCGCAGCGGAGGGCTAACTGCGAATCCAATCGAATGATGAAAGGTCATCTTCGGCGAATCAGCTTGGGCGAACAGCGAGACTCCGCACAGCACGATTGCACTTAGCGCGAGCCCGGACATTGCGAACCGCAATACTTTCGTCATGGCTCAATCTCCTTCAATCCTCAACCGGCCTAACCGGAGGTAGAGTTTCATGTTGCCTATTGGCATCCGGTGAACTTGAATGACGTCATTTGGGTCTGCCAGGTAGTGCTGTCGGGGACCGTGTAATACTCTTGCGAATACCAGAAGGTGCAGCCGTCAGCATCGATGGCCATGCTGGAATAATCTCCCCAGCGCAGGCTGCCGCCCTGCGAGCCAGTGCCCGCAACCACCAGCGTCTCTGTTTCCATCTGCCCCAGAGGATCGCTGGGAACCCGCCCGGTCGTCCCAATCGAGTCGTAGGTCGTGGCGCTGGCGATGCTGTAGCCCACTGCGATGTCACCCATCTTGTCTTGCGCTATTGATCCCATCCAACGATTGTTCGAATCGGGAGCGAATGTTCCTGACTGGAAAAGACTCACGTTGGAAATTGTCGCCGTCCGCACTGGCGCACGGAATTCGTACCACCTCACGCCTGCTTGTCCGCCTGAGGCGGTGACAACGTGGTTGACGTACCAATGCTGGGAGGGAGCATGACCCGCAGTCGGACCGACGTGCGCCGGCGGTCCATCGTCCCAATACGCGAAACGGTACATTAAGCGATCGCCAATGCCGGCAAGCTTGGTGTTCGTGCCCTGCTGGGGCACACACGGAGTGTCGAGGCCGGAACAGTAGGGCGTATAGGCCGGAACTGTTATGGGATCAGCCAGTCCGCTGCCGCTAAAGGTCGACTGACTGGGGTTAGCGTAGTCAGGATGCATGGAATACAAATACAAGTGGTCCAGATCGGGATCCACATCGTAGCTGCCGATGAAGAACTCATCCTGATTGGCCGGCGGCGGAGCCGGCGAATCGACATCTCCCGGCAACAGGCTGTAGTCATTGGGAGTGGCCTGAAAGCAAATCTGTTCGGCGGTTTGATCGCCGACTATCAACTTGGCACTGTTGTAGGCGCAGACGTAAACGCCCAGGAAGTTACCGCCGCCGTTAAGGTTATAAGCGTTCTGCGTCTGGAAGTAGCCGGTGGGCCAGATGCCCCACTTGGGATAGTCGGGAAAGCCGTTACCTAGACTGAATTCGTATTCGTAGTAGGTGCCGGTGGCGTCGTCGCTGGTCGACACCGCCACGCAAGCCGCGTAGGGTGGATTGTCGTCGTTGCCCTCGTCAAAGAAGTTCTGCGCCAGCAGCCAGCGATGGTTCACCTTATCCCATTGGGCGATGATGTCCCCGTCATTTTCGTTGTAGCAATCCCCACCCAAGGCTTGCCATAGCAAGTTGCCATCGATCGGGCCCGCTTCCAGCGCGCCTGTGCTCTTGTTGTAAACGGAATACTCGACATTTACCCATTCCACAACCTGGGTATCGCCAACCGCGGCATTGGTATCCGGTGGCCAATACGTTCCCATGCGACTGATGCCGGGTATCGTCAAGCCGATGGATATCGCTGATGGGATGCCGGCGGACTTCTGTTCGACCGGATCCGCGGCAGGTCCCAAGATCCGGCCAGTGTGAAAGTTTACTTGATGCACCGGCTCCGTTTCCTCGAAGCCGTAGTGCTGGCGATGCGGCAGCTTGGCGAGTTCGCGCAGCGGCGGAGAAACCGCAAACCGCACCGGATGGTTGAATGTCATCTTTGGTGAATTGACTTGGGCGAACAGCAAGGCTCCGCACATTACAATTGCACTTAGCGCGAGCCCGGACGTTCCGAACTTCACTACTTTCGTCATGGCTCAATCTCCTTGAATACTCACCCGGTCTAAGCGGAAGTGAAGTTTCGGTACTGTCTTTCGCGTGCTTCTCTCAACGTTGAGTAAGCATCGCGACCCTGAGCGGATCGCGGCCGGCTCGCTGAGGAGGATTAGGAACCAGCCGCCCCTCGACCCGCTGTCTGCCCGGAGCTCAGTCCGCTTGTCGCGCACTACGCCTGCCGAGGCTGGCAAACTTCACTCATGCCGCACCGCCACAATCGGATCCAACTCCATAGCCTTGCGCGCTGGGATGTAACATGCGAGCGCGGCAACTGCTATCAAGAGGCCACTCACGCCGGCAAAGGTCATCGGGTCGCTGGCATTAACGCCGAATAACAGCGGCCGTACGACTCGCGCCAGGGCGAGCGACGCCACCATGCCGATCAGCACACCCACAAGCGCCACCCGCATGCCCTGGCTCAACACCAGCCGGAGAACATCCCGCGGGGTTGCGCCGAGCGCTCGACGCAGTCCCATCTCCTGCGTTCTGCCCGTGACCATGTAGGCCATCACGCCGTAGGTACCCAATGCAGCGACGACTAAAGCGATTCCCGCGAGAATGCTGAGCAGGATCACGGAAACTCGTCGAGGGGCCACACGTTCACCGGTTATTTGCGTCAACGGCCGTACGTCATACAAAGCCAAATCCGGATCGAGTGAACGCAGCGCTCCTCGTACCCTCGTGATCAGTACGTTCGCATCCACTGTGGAATGTATGACGAGACTCCCGCCATTGGCCGGTCTCTGCGCAAAAGCGAAGTACACTCCCGGCAAGGTTGGTCCGCCCGAAGCATCGTTTTCTACGTGATGGACCACGCCGACAATCGTTGCCCACTGCGGTGGAGTGGTGGGCGTTTCGATCGTGGAGATGCGCTTCCCGATAGCTGCTTTCCCAGGCCAGTAACGTTCGGCCAAGCGGTCGTCGACGATGCAAACTGCACCGCTGTTTTCATCGTCGGTGCGACTGAAATAACGGCCGTAGAGCAGCTCCACACGCATGGCCTCGAGTGCTCCCGGCGTGACTACGGAAATCTCAGCATAGGGTTCGAACCCCTGGAGGGGTCGGGGCTGTCCTTCCACCACGAAGTTGTCTTCGTAAGGGCCGAGAAGAGGTTGTTTTAGTCCTGCAGCCCGGACGCCTGGCAACGCCGCTATCTTCTCGGTGAATTGGCGAACGAAGCTGCGTACTTGCGCATTGGTTTTGTACTTCAGTGAGGGCAAGTTGAGGCTGGCGGTCAGTACCCCTTCGCTGCGAAATCCGGGGTCGGTCTGCAACACGTGGAACAAGCTCTTGATCATTAATCCCGCAACCACCAGCAGCACCAGAGACAAAGCCAGTTCCGTTGCAACCAGGCTGTTGCGAAGCCGCATGTCCGATAGCCCAGTGCCGGTCGAACGGTTGTTTTCCTTGAGCACTTCATTGGGGTCGGCCCGGTATGCCGCCACGGCAGGAAACACGCCAAAGACGACGCCGGTAAGCAAAGATAGACCCAGGGTGAACAACAGCACCGTGGGATCGACGCTGATCTCGTCGAAGCGAGGCACGAGGCGCGCGGGCAGGCGGGCTAGCGTTTCCGATGCTGCGGCAGTGATGCAGTACGCGGCCAGCAGGCCGAGAGCTCCGCCCATCACCGACAGCAGAACGCTTTCGCAAAGAAATTGCCTGGCCAGTCGTGCTGCTCCCGCTCCCAATACGCTGCGTACCGCAATCTCCCTGCGGCGGACCGTGGCCAGAGAAGTCAGCAGATTGGCCACATTGGCACAAGCGATCAGCAGCACCAGGCCGACAGCCACCATGAGAAGAAGTAAGGGCCGGCGCACATCCCCAACTCTTTCGCCCAGCAATGCCTGTACTCCGATCGACTGCCCGACATTCGTATTGGGATAAAGCTTGGCTAATCGCGCTGCGATGCTTGCCATCTCGACGCGGGCCGCTTCCACTGTTACTCCAGGCTTGAGGCGAGCATAGCCGTAGATTCCGAAGTGATCAGCCCGGTGCTCGGGACCGCCAATTACATTTTCCAGCCGTCCCAGTGAGGTGTAAGCGTCAACGTCTGTGCCGCCCCAGATCACGCGAAATCCGCGCGCTGGTACGACGCCGATGACGGTGTAGGGTTGGCCGTCGAGCTCCAGTTGCATACCAAGCACTCTGGGATCGCGCTCGAATTCGCGCGTCCAGAAGGTCTCGCTCAGTACCACTGCAGGCCGGGATTGCACCTGATCATCGTCAGCCGTAAACGCGCGGCCCATGATCGGCTTCACTCCCAATATCGGGAAGAAGTCGGCGGTTACCTCGCGTGTCGCCAGCCTTTGCGGCTCACCGCGACCCGTCAGGGTTGCGCCGTGCGGCCTTGCACCCGCGATGCCCTCGAACACCCTATTCCTCGCCTGCCAGTCGCGCAGGTTCGGCATCGACACGTACATCTCGGGAATGTCACGATTGCCTTCCGTCAAGAACATGAGCCGGTCGGAGTTCGGAAACGGAAGCGGTCGCAGGAGCACGGCGTTTACCACGGAGAAGATAGCGGTGTTGGCTCCAATGCCGATGGCAAGCGTGAGCAGCACCACCGTCGTGAAACCGGGATTCTTACGCAGCAGCCGCAGGCTATAGCGAATGTCAAAGAGCAGCTCCTCAAGCCGAGGCCAGCCCCACATCTCGCGGGCGTATTCTTCGACTTGGGTGATATCGCCGAAGTCGCGGCGCGCCGTGGCTTGCGCCTCCTCGCACGCCATTCCAGCGTCGACCAACTCCTCGGTCCTTTGCGCCAGGTGCAGGCGAATTTCCTCGGAGAGATCGTCTTGCATCTGCTTTCGCCGGAATAGCTGGGCGATAAAGTTCATAACTTCACAGGCGACAGCACGCGCTTGATACCTTCCAGCATTCGCTCAAAGCTCGACACTTCGTGCTGCAGGTGCTTCGCGCCCGCCGGTGTGAGCGTGTAAATGCGAACGCGGCGATTGGTTGAGGAGATGCCCCACTCCGCTTTTAGCCAGCCGGACTTGAGCATGCGCTGCAGGGCGGGATACAGCGAACCTTCTTCAATCTGCAGCAGCTCGTTAGAGGTTTGCTTGATGTGTTGCGCCAGCGCATAACCGTGAAGTGGCTGGCGCTTCAGCGTACGCAAGATCATCATCTCTAAAGCGCCAGGGAAAAGGTCTCGTTGGTCAGTCTTTTTCATGTTGTCAGCTTGCCCGAAGGGATCTGCTCATATGCCTAGAGCAAAACAGTGTATGGAGAAAAGCTCAGGATGTCAACGAAATGCTGCCGGCCTCGGGAACCCCTTATTACTCAAGGAGATCGCCGTGGCGCGATGATCTGGTTTTTCCATCACAGCGCTTGGACAGCTACCCGGCGCGAGGCAGGAGAAATGAGACTGTTGAGGACCGCCAGCTTGCAATGGTCGAGATCTGGAATCCGGAGGACCCGGCGACAGTAATTTGGCTTGACTCTCTTTTTGCGCATGACGACGGCCTGCTAGGTGCCGTAGCATTGGAACCACGGCAGGCCGCCTGGACTGGCAAGGGTTCGCTTCCGGGCCGGGCTGAGTATTATGAGCGCTATCGCCTGTTCACAAACGCCTATTTTACTCGCCGCCCGAACCGTCGTCGCCGTCATCTCCCGAGTCGTCTCCGTCGTCACCAGAATCCCCGCCCGACGCGACGTCGCCAACGGGGGTCGTCGTGTCGCTGATGAGATTCCCCTGGGCGTCGACCTCGATCGTCTCATAGGTCCCGTTGCCATCCTTGTCGGTAGTAGAGATCGTGATCGTCGATGTGCCGTCGGGATTCGGAGTGATGCCGGCGGTCGATGAATTGCCGTCCGCATCAGTGACATTGGCCGAATAGGCGCCGGAGCTCGTGCTGCTGACGCCTGACGATGTCCCGTCAGGGTTAGCGATGGAGCCGGTATAGTTCCACGTAACGGACCCATCGGCCGCCTTGGTCGAGGTTTGGTTCATGGATATGGTCGCGTCAGCGCCCGCGCCTGGCGGCCCCACCATCCCGACGCCCTGAGCAAGCGGTATTTGCAGGTCCGTAAAACAGGTCGTCGTGTTCGCGACCTGGTCGACATTGCAGCTGACAATCCCGTTCACGCCGCCCGGTCCGTTTTGGAGCTGTCCGACGATTCCATAGGAAGTGACGTCGCCATTAGAATCGACAGTGACGGACATGTCGTATCGGGCGAGGCCGTAATCGGTCGAGCCAAACCCCCAGTTGCTGGTGAACGTAAGCGTCTCTCCGGTCGGGGTCTGCGTCCAACCGTCCGCGCTCCAGCTTTCCACTTCCACCCTACTGCCGGGCCAAATCCCCGAGCCCGGCAGCCCGCCCATGAAGATGCTAATCGGCAGGGTGCCTGGATCCAGTAACTGGCCTTGGGTCACGGGTTGAGCCGCGACCGCGGCGGCGATGGTGGCCAGGCCCGCTGAACCGTTGACGGTAACTCCGGCCGGCCCGCCGGCGAAGGCGAAGGTGTTCGACCCTCCCCCGGCCGCCGTATTGACAAGGTTCTGCGACACGATCTGGCCGTTGATCGACGTCGTCTGCAGCACGCTCGTCACGTTGCCTGGCAGTTGGGCCTGCACCTGGGACGTCAGCTTACCGTTGGGCTGGCCTGACCCCGTGCCGGCGAGATCGAGATCGTAGCTCAGCGTTCCGTTAACGCCGGAGGGATTGAGCGGAACTTGCGCGCTTGCCTTAATTGCGCCGTTGGCCAATGTCCAGGAGATAGAGCCGTTGCAACCGCCGGGCTGATTGAAGCTGAGCGTCATCACGTGCGACGCTCCTTGTGGCGGTGAGAATACGTAGGCGACGCCCGCGATGGTCTGGTGGCTTTTTACACGAGAGGCCTTGATCGCCAGCGCTTGACCGAGCACGGTCAGAAGTGGGGGTAACAGCGACCCGAGCGGCGAGATAAGGCACACTGGCGCAGCCGGAAAGGAGAACAGGTGCGACCCGCTCAGAGTGGCCGCGCAGCCGGAAGGACCGCCCTGCAAATTGATGAACGCGCTCGCGCCGAAGCCGGCGCTGGTCCAGACATAGGATGGCAACTCCATCGCTGGGTTGAATGGCTGGGAGGGAAGGCCATAGAGCGAAATCTTCGCTCCCGCCTGAAACGCATCCGGCCAATTGTCCGCGATCCATGAATCTGTGCCGCTGTTGCAGATCTGCTGGTTTTGCGGGATGCTACCCTCTGGGTCGACGAAGACGTGGGCCGACCCTCTGTCAGATAAACGGAAGGCGAACCCAGCGCCGGGCCCTTGATTTACGAACGGCGGAACCTGGTTATCGACTGGCCACCAGGACCAGGAGAAGAACCATCGACCCGTCCCATCGGCCATGACATAGGCATTCGCGCAGGCCGCCCGCCCGATGGTTTCGTCCACATCGCGGCTGCCTTGTAAAACCGGAAAGACGATCGGCTGATAGACCGCGAACACATAGTTGTCGAGCGTCTTGATGCTGCCCTTGAATCCCTTTGGAAAAAGCGAGCGAACTCCCTGGCTGGCGTGAAAGGACGCGGGCAGATGGTGCGCGAGCGAAGCGAGAGTGTAGCTGAGACTCCAGACAGCCATGACCGATTCCTTTTGGCGCGGACCTTCACCTCAGCGAGACCAGCATCGGAATGAGGCCGGTCCCTCCCGGCAGCGGCCGAAGGGCCTTGCCGATGACTGCCCCGAAGGCATGCGCCGCGTCCGCTGCCTTCATCGCGCAGCCCGACGTCGGCGATGTTGTCAGCAGATCGCCGGCCTCGATTGCCGCGTAGCTGGCGTCGACCTTGCAGAAAACCTTTCCGACGAGGGCGATCGCCGCGCGTGGGCCCTCGTTAGCACGTCGGTCGAGTACGATGCCTGCACGATACGCGCCGGCACCGGACACGACGCCCGCCACCCGCTTGTCGTAGGCAGCCGCGCACGGGGCGAGCCGGCAGTCGTCGTCGAACACCGCGACCGTTCCGGGCTCCAGGTCTACGACCACATCGAACTCCTCGGCGCAGTCAGCGCCGGAAAGCAGAACGTCGGCAGCGGTGAGCTGGCCCTTAACGCTCACGTTGCCCTCGAATTCGCCCGCGAGCCCGCTTTTGCTTGTTCCATAGACGCCTGAGGCCGAGACGCTTGCTCCGAACACGCCGTAACCTTGGTCGCTCTCCCCCAATACGCCGCAGCCGTACTTCGGAGTGACGTTCGCGCCCGACTGGTTCGTACCCCGCATGCCGTGAGCTTTTTCGCTTGTTCCATAGACGCCTGCGGCCGAGATGCTTGCTCCGAACACGCCGTAGCCCTGGTTGCTCTCCCCCAGCACGCCGCAGCCGAACTGCGGAGTGACGTTCGCGCCCGACTGATTTGTACCCTGCACGCCGTGACCGTTCGGGCTGGATCCCGACACCGCAACGGCAGGGAACGCCGCGCCGTTCTGCGCGGTAAGGCCGCTGCTGAAAGCGCCAGTTTCTGCGGTGAGGGAACCCGCCGGCGGATTCGACACCGGAGTCGGGCCGACGCTTAGACCGCCGGTCACCACGGCGGGGCCGATGAAAATCGCTGCGCTGTTCGGAAACTGGGCGCCCCAACTCGCCGCAGCCGCGTCGAGGTCTGTCCCGAAGAACTCGTCGTATGCGACGGCGAGAGCGCAGATGGCGAACAGTCCGGGCGCAGGAGTGACGCTCTGCGCATAGACGCCGGGCCCAGTCCCATTCTGCCCGTTCGTGCCCACGACGCCCGCCGCGGTCCCGGTGCTCGTCCCGTAGACCCCGTAGGTGCTCCCTGTCCCCGAGACGCCTACGCCCGCCGTGTTGGTGCCGATCACTTCCGCCATTGTCCCTCCTCTGACGAGCCCTGGCGCCAAACGAGTGCAGGGCCGCTCACAGCGGCGATTGTATCGCTATCGGTGAAAGAAACAACTCGTTTCCAATAGACAGGTCGTCGAAGCGATGGCTCGACGACCAGGCCGTTTTGCTAGACGACAAAGGTGCCGCGCCGAGCGAAGCGAGGGCGGTAACTGGCGAGAAATCCCCATAGTACTCACAACCCCATGTCTATTTAGATCACGCGTGACGGCGTGT
>Ga0335074_10008974_pt1 | contig 13921 bp, 10 predicted proteins | sample Lox_Sample_23_FD_206715 | JGI IMG/M metagenome (GOLD analysis project Ga0335074, IMG submission 206715) | Soil microbial communities from Loxahatchee National Wildlife Refuge, Florida, United States - Lox_Sample_2.3 | ecosystem: Environmental > Terrestrial > Soil > Wetlands | place: USA...
GCCACGCGCGGTCAGCGCATTGAGATCGCCGCCGTCCGGCGACGCCAGCGGGTCGCTCTCGGCGTGCGGCTCGGGGCCGTCGGCATAGATGAAGGCGATGCTTTGCGAGATCAGGCGGCGCGCGCCGGCGGCAGCCGCGGCGGCGACGAGGTTCGCGGTGCCTTCGATGCGCAGCCGGGCGTTACGTTCGAGCGACTCGGCGCGCCGCGCCGGATCGAACACCTGCGGCAGGTCGGTCAATTGGTTGATCACCAATTCGGGACGCGAAGCGGCGACGGCATCGCGCAGCGCCTGCTGATCGAAAACGTCGACGACGGCAGGTTCCGCGCCTTGTTGCTTTATCGCTCTGGCTTTGGCGGCGGAGCGCGTCGTGCCGGCAACGTCGTGACCCGCCGCGATCAACAGCGGCGTCAAGCGCCGGCCGATGACTCCGGCCGCTCCGGCGAGAAAGATGCGCATGTTCTCTACCCGGCGGTTCTCATAGCATGCCCGCGCTGGCTGCGGGCATCCACGTCTTGCCTCCGATCGGGCTAACGACGTGGGTGGCCGGAACACGTCCGGCGACGGCAAGAGGTTACGCCGCGCCTTTGAGCCGGTCGAGCGCTTCGGCGATCTTGGCCTTGCGCGCTTGGGCCTCTTCGCGCTTTTCCTTTTCTTCCTCGACCACGTCTTCCGGCGCGCGGGCGACGAAATTGGCGTTGCCGAGCTTGGCGTTGACGCGGGCGATGTCGGCCTCGGCCTTGGCCATCTCCTTGGCGAGCCGCGCGCGTTCGGTGTCGAGGTCGATGACGCCCTTGAGCGGCAACGCCGCCACTTCGCCCCGCACCACCAATTGCACCGCACCCTGCGGCGGCACATCGGCAAACGAGATATCGGCGACACGCGCCAGCCGCTTGATGAACTCGGTCCAGCGGGTTGCCCGCGCCTTGGCGTCGCCGGAGGCGGCCGTCAGCACGAGTGGAATCTGCGCGGTGATATTCATTTCCGCGCGCACGGAGCGGATGGCGCCGATCAGATCGATGACCCAGCCGATTTCGGCTTCGGATCCCGCATCGTCGAGACCGTCATGCACGGGCCAGGATTCGAGCACGAGCATGCCGCCGCGCCTGCGGCCGCTCTCGTTCGTCACGGCCCACAATTCTTCGGTCACGAATGGCATGAACGGATGCAAAAGCTTCAGAATTTCGTCGAGCGCCCAGGCGGCGGCGCCGCGTGTCTCGGTCTTGGCGCCGCCCTCCGGTCCGGTCAGCACCGGCTTGATCAGTTCGAGATACCAGTCGCAATAGACGTTCCAGACGAAGCGATAGATTGCGGCCGCCGCATCGTTGAATTTATAGGCTTCGATTGCCGCCGTGACCTCACGTCCGGTTTTCGCCGCCTCATGTGCGATCCAGCGATTGAGCGTCTCCTTGGCGCGGCGCGGATCGAAATCGGGATCGTGGCCGCAGCCATTGATCTCGGCAAAGCGCGCGGCGTTCCACAGCTTGGTCGCGAAGTTCCGGTTGTTCTCGACCTCCTGCGGACCGAGCCGGATGTCATGGCCTTGCGCGGCGCCGCGGGCGAGCGTGAAGCGCAAGGCGTCGGCGCCGTATTGATCGATGACGCCGAGCGGGTCCACCACATTGCCCTTCGACTTCGACATCTTGGCGCCGGCGGCGTCGCGCACGAGGCGGTGGATATAGACCTCGCGGAACGGAACTTCTTTCTCAAAATGCAGCCCCATCATCATCATCCGCGCCACCCAGAAGAAGATGATGTCGAAGCCGGTGACGAGTGCCGAGGTCGGGTAGTAGCGGGCGAGTTCCGGCGTCGCGTCCGGCCAGCCCAGTGTCGAGAACGGCCACAGCGCCGACGAGAACCAGGTATCGAGCACGTCCTCGTCGCGCTTGATATAGTCGCGCGCGAAGGCCGCGCGGCGCTCGGGATCGGCGGCAATGTCGTGGCCCTCCTCGACCGTGATCTCCTCGATCTCGGTGTAATGGGCGAGCGCGTCGGCGACGGCGTCGTCCTCGGTCTCGGCGACGAACACCTTGCCGTCGGGCCCGTACCAGGCCGGAATCTGATGCCCCCACCAGATTTGCCGCGACACGCACCACGGCTGGATGTTCTCCAGCCAGTTGAAGAACGTGGCTTCCCACTGCTGCGGAATGAACCTGGTCTTGCCGTCGCGCACGGCCTTGATCGCTGGCTCCGCCAGCGTCTTGGCGTCGACATACCACTGGTCGGTCAGAAACGGCTCCAGCACCGCGCCTGAGCGATCGCCATGCGGCACCACGTGGGACGTCGGCTCGATCTTTTCGATCAGGCCCAAGGCCTCCAGCCGCTCGACGATCTTTTTGCGCGCCACGAAACGATCGAGGCCATGATAGGCGAGCGTGGCGTCGAGCTCGGCCGAGGGCGGCACGTCCTCGAGGAAGGCGGCGTTGTCCGCGAGATCGAGATGCGCGTCGGCATCGAAGATGGCGATCGGCGGCAGGTCGTGGCGGCGACCGACCTCGAAGTCGTTGAAGTCGTGCGCCGGCGTGATCTTGACGGCGCCGGAGCCCTTTTCCGGACCGGCATAGTCATCGGCAACGATCGGGATACGCCGGCCGACCAGCGGCAGGATCGCATGCCGGCCGATCAGATGCTTCAGCTTCTCATTCTCCGGATGCACCGCGACCGCGACGTCGCCCAGCATGGTCTCGGGCCGCGTCGTCGCCACCACGATGAATTCGCCCGGATGATGCTCGATTGGATATTTGATGTGCCAGAGCGAGCCTTTGGTCTCGACCTGCTGCACTTCGAGGTCCGAGATCGCGGTTTTCAGCTTGGGGTCCCAATTGACCAGTCGCTTGTCCTTGTAGATCAATCCCTCGCGGTAGAGCGTGACGAACACTTTCATCACCGCGCGCGACAGACCCTCGTCCATGGTGAAGCGCTCGCGCGACCAGTCGCAGGAGGCGCCGAGCCGCTTCAATTGGCTGATGATGGTGCCGCCGGATTCCGCCTTCCATTCCCACACCCGGGCAATGAAGGCGTCGCGGCCCATGGCCCGGCTGTTCGGCAATTTGCGCTCGGCCAATTGGCGCTCGACCACGGCCTGGGTGGCGATGCCGGCATGATCGGTTCCCGGCTGCCACAAGACGTCGCGCCCGCGCATGCGCTCGAAGCGGCAGAGAATGTCCTGCAGCGTATTGTTGAGCGCATGGCCCATATGCAGCGAGCCGGTCACGTTCGGCGGCGGAATGACGATGCAATAGGGCTCGGCCGCCGCCCGCTCGGGCCGGCCGGCGCGGAAAGCGCCCGCCTCCTCCCAGGCTTGGTAGATGCGGCCCTCGACCGCGCTTGGCTGGTATCTGTTTTCGATCATTTCGCAATCGCCGTTGGGCGGGTTAAAAACCTCGCCTCGCCTGGGGGTCGGTGCATCGTCATCATGCGGGGTAAATTCCCCGCCTCGCCTAAAGTGTCAACGTGGATGCTTCATTAACACCGTCAGTGGCGCTGCCGCAGCGGACGCCGACGCGCTCCATCATATTGCTGGCGGTGGCCGGCTTTGCCAGTCAGGCGCAGGTCCGCGTCATGGACTCGCTTTTGCCGCAGATCGCCGCCGACCTGCATACCACGGTGGGCGATGCCGCCATGGTGGTGACGGCCTATGCGATCACCCATGGCTCGATCCAGCTGGTCATCGGCCCGGTCGGCGACCGTTTCGGCAAGTACCGCACCGTGGCGCTGATGTGCGCCATCGGCGCCATCCTGGTCACGGTGTGCGGCCTGGTCTCGACGCTGCCGCAGCTCGCTTTGGCGCGGCTCGCGACCGGCGCGGCTGGCGGCTGGATCATCCCGCTCTCGATGGCCTATGTCGGCGATGTCACCGAGCGCGAGCGGCTGCAGCCGATCCTGGCGCGCTATCTCACCGGCCAGATCCTTGGGCAATTGTTCGGCCAGGCCGCCGGCGGCGTGCTCGGCGACTTTCTCGGCTGGCGCAACGTATTCTTCGTGCTGGCGGCCATGCTGGCCGTGGCCTCGATCGGACTGACCATCGAGCTTGCCGTCAATCCGACGACGCGCAAGACCAAGGGCCGCGGCGGCGGCGCACGCGGTTTCGTCGGCGAATATGCCGCGGTGCTGTCCAATCCCTTCGCCCGCATCGTGCTAATCGCCTCGTTCTTCGAGTTCGCGCTGATGTGGGGCGCCTTCGCCTATATCGGCGCGTCGCTGCATTTGCGCTTCGGCCTGAGCTTTGCGCTGATCGGCGTCGCGGTCGGTTGCTTCGGCATCGGCGGGCTCGTCTATGCCGGTCTGGTCAAGCTTTTCGTGCGCCATCTCGGCCAGGTCGGCATCGCCATCAGCGGCTCCCTGATCCTTGCCGCCGCCTATGTGGTGATCGCGGTCGAGCCCGCCTGGTGGCTCACCCCGGCGGCGACGACGGCCATCGGGCTCGGCTTCTACATGCTGCACAATACGCTGCAGACCAACGCCACGCTGATGACGCCGGAAGCGCGCGGCACAGCGGTCGCCCTGTTCTCTTCCGCGCTCTATATCGGCCAGACCGTGGGCGTAGCCGCCGGCGCGCCGGTCATCGACCGCTACGGCGCCACGCCATTGTTCCTCGTGGCCGCCGCGGCACTGCCGGTGCTGGCGGTATGGTTTGCGCGGGAATTGAGCCGCTATCGCCGGCAGAATGCAGGAGTCAGTCGATGAAAATCGAGCGCCATGAGACCGGACCGCGTTTGAGCCGCGCGGTCGTTCACAACAATACCGCCTATCTCGCCGGCATTGTCTGCGAGCAGCCGAAGGGCAAGAGCACGACCGAGCAGACCGGGGAGATTCTGGCGCAGATCGACGCCTTGCTCGGCAAATGCGGCAGCGACAAGAGCAAGCTATTGTCGGCCCATGTCTGGCTGACCGACATGGCGAATTTCGCCGAAATGAACGCGGTGTGGGAGGCTTGGCTGCCGCCGGGATCGGCGCCCGCGCGCGCCACCGTCCAAGCCGCGCTCGCATCGGCGGACCGCAAGGTCGAGATCATGGTGATCGCGGCCGCGGGCTGAGACCCGCCGCTTTCGCGGACCAGCCTATGCTCGAGCCAGATCGCGCGCGTAACGGCTCGCGGTCGCGACGAATGCCGTGATCGCCGGATTGGTCGATTTGATCGGCGCGGCGAGCGCCAGTGCATAGCCGAACGGCGTCTTGCCCTCGTCGATATCGAGAAACGCCACGTTGTCCAGCCGCACGGCCCGCATGCTGCCGGGAATGAGCGCAATGCCAAAACCGCTGGAGACGAACGACAGCTTGGTCAGCATTTGCGTCGCATATTGCACCACCCGCGGATAGAAACCGGCGCGCTGGCAGGCCGCGACGAAAATGCCCTCGAAGCTCGGCCCTTCGGGCGGCGGGTAACTGATGAAAGGTTCGGCGGCCAGCATCTCGACCTTGACCGATTTGCGCTTGGCGAGCGGGTGATCCGCCGGCACCGCGATGAGCATTTTTTCCTCGCAGAGCACCGTCACCTTCAACGCGCGCGAATCCTCGATCGGCACGCGGATCAACCCCAGATCCACTTCGCCGCGACGGAGCATCTCCACCTGATGGAAGGTTCCGGCCATGGTGACGCTGAGCTCGATGCTCGGATAGTCGCGCTGAAATTGCCGAAGCAAAGGCGGCAATATGCCGAGCGTGGCGCTGCCGAGATGCGACAGATGCAGCGCGCCATTGCTGGCGCTCTGCGCGATCTGAACCGCCCGCTCGGCCTGCGCCAGGATGCGCCGCGCCTCGAACAGGAACAAATAGCCGGGCCCGGTCAGCTTCACATGATGTTTGCTGCGGTCGAACAGCGGCCGGCCGATTTCGTTCTCGAGCGCCTTGATGGCGACCGTCAAGGGCGGCTGCGACATGTGCAGCCGCGCCGCGGCGCGTCGAAAGCTGAGCTCTTCCGCCACTGCGACGAATTGCTTGAGCTGCCGCAGCTCGACCATGCTGATCCGTACCACATATCACCGGCCAACAAAAATAGTATTGGCAATATCACGCGGCGCTGTTCACTTTGAACGCTCGCCGCGAGGAACAACGTCGCCGTGGTCGAGCTTGAATTTTACGATCCGTCCGGAACGCTTGAAATCACGCAACGGCCCGCGCCGCGTCTCGATACGCTCAAAGGTAAGCGCATCGCCATGCTGAGCAACGAGCAGTGGCAGGCGCACCGGACCTTGCCGCTGTTGAAGTCGCTCATCGAAACCGACTTCCCCGGAATTGAAGTGCTGCCGTCCGATGCGTTCCCGCAAGGCGAGCATGCGGTCGGCGCCGATTCGACGATCGCCCAGGTCAAGGCGAGCGGCGTCGATGCGGTGATCATCGGCAATGCCGCGTGCGGCTCCTGTTCGACGGCGCTGGCGCGCGCGGCCGCCAAGCTCGAAAGCGTGGAAATTCCGACGGTGCTGCTCGGACGCACCGACTTTCTCGGCGTGGTCCGCAATGCCGTATCCGGCATGGGCATGCCGCCGGAGCTGCCGGTCGTGGCATTCCCGGTGGAAACCTTCCTGCCCGGCAGCGATCTCGCCGGCGTCGAGGCGCGCAGGCAGGAATTTTACGACGGGCTGACCGTCTGGCGTTCGACGACCAATGCAGCGCCCGGCAACGGCACGCCGCTGATCACGGCGTCGGGCGCGAGCTACGGCGAGGCGCTCACCAACGCCAACAATCTGCTGCTGACCAATCTGTGGAGCGACGGCCTGCCGATCTGGCCGGCGACGGAAGCGCTGGTGCGCTGGATCCTGCAAGGCACGGACCGGCCGCGCGAGACTGTTCTCGGCAAGGTCATGCCGCGCGGCGGCATCGCCACCATCGAGTCTTGCGCGATTGCGCTCGCCATGGCCGGAGGCCGGCCGGAATATCTGCCGGTCCTGATTGCGGCGGTGGAGGCTTTTCTCGACCCGCTCTCCGACAGCGAGCATATGCAGGCGGACTCCGCGGGCGCCTTCCCGGTCATTATCGTCAACGGTCCGATCGCCGGCCAGGTCCGGCTCAACACCTCGTTCGGCTGTCTTGGCCCCGATCCGCAGCGGCCGGCCGGCGCCAGCATCGGCAGGGCCTTGCGCCTGATGCAGCAAAATCTCGGTGGCGCGGTGCCCGGCGTCGGCGCCATGGCGATGTGGGGCGCCATGCGCTTCACCAATGCGGTGTTCGGCGAGGACGAAAGCAGCCTGCCGGACGGCTGGCTGCCGCACGCCACCGAGCGCCACGGCTTCGCGCCGGGAACGAACAGCGTTTCCATGCTGTGGGCCACCGGCGTCACCAATATCCGGCGCCGTGGCGTGAAAGCGGAATCGCCCGAGGTCGACGCGCTGCGCGGCATGCGCCGGATGGCCGCCTATCTGCGCTCGCCCAATCTGGGTTGCCTCATCGGCTATAACCACGGAACGCCGGGAGTGCTGATGCTGTCGCCGGTCGTCGCCAAGGCGATGGCCACGATCGGCTGGACCAAGCAGTCGATTCGCGAATTCCTCTGGGAGCACGCCAAAATCCCGGCCGAGGAGTTGCGCCGCGACGGCATCGATACCTGGATCGACGCCGATCGCGACCCGCTGGTCCGTGAAAGCCTGAACCTGCCGCATTGGCCGCATTCGGCGCGGCCGGAAAACCTCGTTCTGCTAGTCGCCGGCGGCGGTCATCCGACCAACAGCTACTGGATGGAAGGCTATACGCCGCACGTCGTCGGACGAAAGATCGAGCTGCCTTCGAATTTCGCGGCGCTGCTTGAACAGGCGAGCCGCGATATCGGCTGCGGCGCGGAAACATGTCGGATTTAGACAACGCGGAGACCAAGAACGGCTGAAGCGAAGCGCGGTCCGCGCATGCACGTCCTCGTTGGAACGCCGAGCCCGGCGGCGATCCTTCGAGAGTTGTCACGGTCGCGCAATAACCGAGGAGTCGACAATGTCGAATGCTACGGCGACCATCGAAAATCAGGCTTGGTATCAAAATCTCTCGCCGGTCCAGTGGAAGACGGTGCTGGCGTCCAATCTGGGCTGGGTGTTCGACGGCTTTGAGGCCTATGCCCTCATCCTCACGGTGGGCGCCGCGCTTCATCAATTGCTGGCGCCCAGCCAGTTCGCGCAGCTGCCGACTTTTGCCGGCGGCATCATCGCCACCACCCTGATCGGCTGGGCCGTGGGCGGCATGATCGGCGGCGTGCTCGCCGACTATATCGGCCGCAAGCAGACGATGATCCTCGCCATCCTGACTTATTCGATCATGACCGGCGTGAGCGCCTTCGCCTGGAATTGGGAATCGTTTGCGGTGATGCGGTTTCTGGTCGGTCTTGCGATTGGCAGCGAATGGGTGACGGGCGCCTCGATGACCGCCGAATTCTGGCCGCCGGAAGCGCGCGGCCGCGGCGCCGGATTGTTCCAATGCGGCTTCGGCGTCGGGTTTTTTCTCGCCGCCGTCGTCTGGCTCTTTGTCGGCGCTTTCGGTCCCGAAGCGTGGCGCATCATGTACCTTATCGGGGTGCTGCCCGCGCTGCTGACGCTCTGGATTCGGTATGCCATCCCGGAATCGCCGCTATGGCAGCGCGCCAATGAGCGGCGCCGCGAAGCGAAGCGCCTGCAATCCTCCTCGGCGCAGGAGCGTTCGCTGACCCGGTTTACGCTTGCCGAGCTATTCGTCGAACCGGAAACCCGGCGCCGCACCATTATCGCGCTTCTGACTGCGACCGCCTCGGCGACCGGCTTCTGGGCGATTTCGAGCTGGGTCCCGCCATTTGCCGGCTCGCTCGCGGCAAAAGCGGGGCTGGTGGCGCCGCAATGGGCGAGCTTCACCGGAATGGCTTACACCGCCGGCACCATCGTCGGCTATGTCGGCTTCGGCTTTCTCGCCGACGCCTTCGGCCGCAAGCCGATCACGCTGTTGTTCATGGCGCTGTCGCTCGCTCTAACGCCGGTGCTGTTCTACTGGACCAAAGACCTGCATCTGGTCCTTCTCGTCGCCGCACTATTGGGATGCTTTTCATCGGGCCAGTTCACCTGGACCTCGACGTGGCTGCCGGAGCTTTATCCGACGCGCATGCGCGCCACCGGCGCGGGTTTTGTCTTCAATGCGGCGCGCATCCCGGCCGCTTTCGGCGTCCTGATCGCCGGATCGCTGATCGCCCAATTCGGCGGCTTCGGCAACGCCGCGATGATCATCGCAACCGTCTACGTGCTGGGCTTCATCTGCGCGCCGCTATTGCCGGAGACGCTGGGCAAACCATTGCCGGCCTGAACGGGAATCCCCCGCCAAAAAGGAAGAGCCGGGAAAGCTGACGCTTCTCCGGCCCTTTCCAATTCTTCGATCGGCGTCTTCAGGCTTTGACCAGCGGCACCTTCGGCACCGCGCTGCCGCCGCGGCGCGGCGGCTCGTCGCCGCCGTTCCCGCCGCGGGAGGACGGCGGCTTCTTGCGGGGCGCGGATCGCCGCTTGGCCTTGGCGCGGCGCGGCTCCGGCAGCTTCTCCGGGCGCGGCTTGACCGGACCGTCGAGGAACTCGAAGCCGAGCCTGCTGTTGCCGTTCTCGTCCTTCTCGACGATGACGCGGACATGGCCGCCGCCCTTGAGCTTGCCGAACAGCACCTCGTCGGCGAGCGCCTTCTTGATGTACTCCTGGATCACCCGCGCCATCGGCCGCGCGCCCATCAGCTCGTCATAGCCGTTGGCGATCAGCCATTGCGTGGCTTCGTCGGAGAGCTCGATGGTCACGTCGCGGTCGGCGAGCTGCGCCTCGAGCTGCAGCACGAACTTCTCGACCACCATGGCGATGATCTCGGGCGAGAGATGCGCAAAGGTGATGATGGCGTCGAGCCGGTTGCGGAACTCCGGCGCGAACAGCCGGGTGATCGCCTCCATGTCCTCGCCTTCGCGCTTGCTTCGGGTGAAGCCGAAAGCCGCCTTCGCCATGTCGGCCGCGCCGGCATTGGTGGTCATGATCAGGATGACGTTCCGGAAGTCGACCTGCTTGCCGTTGTGGTCGGTCAGCTTGCCGTGATCCATGATCTGCAGGAGCACGTTGAACAGGTCCGGATGCGCCTTCTCGATCTCGTCGAGGAGGAGGACGCAATGCGGATGCTGATCGACGCTGTCGGTGAGCAGCCCGCCCTGGTCGAAGCCGACATAGCCGGGCGGCGCGCCGATCAGCCGCGAGATGGTGTGGCGCTCCATGTATTCCGACATGTCGAAGCGGATCAGCTCGACGCCGAGCGTGGCGGCGAGCTGCTTGGCCACTTCGGTCTTGCCGACGCCGGTCGGGCCGGAGAACAGATAGCAGCCGATCGGCTTTTCCGGCTCGCGCAGGCCGGCGCGCGCGAGCTTGATCGACGCCGACAGGGCTTCGATCGCCTTGTCCTGGCCGTAGACCACGCGCTTGAGCGTCTCCTGCAGGTTCTGCAGCACTTCGGCGTCGTCTTTCGACACCGCCTTCGGAGGGATGCGGGCCATGGTGGCGATCGTGGTCTCGATCTCCTTGAGCCCGATCGTCCGCTTGCGCTTGTTCTCCGGCAGCAGCATCTGCGCGGCGCCGGATTCGTCGATCACGTCGATCGCCTTGTCCGGCAGCTTGCGGTCATGGATGTAGCGCGACGACAATTCCACCGCCGCCTTGATGGCGTCGTTGGTGTATTTCAGCTTGTGATAATCCTCGAAATAGGGCTTGAGGCCTTTCAGGATTTCGATGGCGTCCGGAATGGTCGGCTCGTTGACGTCGATCTTCTGGAAACGGCGAACCAGCGCCCGATCCTTTTCGAAATACTGGCGGTATTCCTTGTAGGTGGTCGATCCGATGCAGCGCACGGTGCCCGACGCCAGAGCCGGCTTGAGCAGATTCGACGCGTCCATCGCGCCGCCGGAGGTGGCGCCGGCGCCGATCACGGTATGGATCTCGTCGATGAACAGGATCGCACCGGGATAGGCCTCGAGCTCCTTGATGACCTGCTTGAGCCGCTCCTCGAAGTCGCCGCGATAGCGGGTGCCGGCAAGCAGCGTGCCCATGTCGAGCGCGAATACGGTGGCGTTGCGCAGCACGTCGGGCACTTCGCCATGCACGATGCGGCGCGCCAGGCCTTCGGCGATCGCCGTCTTGCCGACGCCGGCCTCGCCGACGAACAGCGGATTGTTCTTCTGCCGGCGGCACAGCACCTGGATGGTGCGGTTGATCTCGGACTCGCGGCCGATCAGCGGATCGATCTTGCCTTCGCGCGCCTTCTTGTTGAGGTTGACGCAATAGGCCTCGAGCGCGTCGCCCTTTTTCTTGGTCTCCTCGCCGGACTTGCTGTCGTTCTCCTCGTCGGCGCCGCGCACCGGACGGCTTTCCGACATGCCCGGCCGCTTGGCGATGCCGTGGCTGATGTAATTGACCGCGTCGTAGCGGGTCATGTCCTGCTCTTGCAGGAAATAGGCCGCGTGGCTCTCACGCTCGGCGAAGATGGCGACGAGGACGTTGGCTCCCGTCACCTCCTCGCGGCCCGACGATTGCACGTGGATGACCGCGCGCTGGATGACGCGCTGAAAGCCCGCCGTGGGCTTCGAGTCCTCGGCGCCGTCTGTGACCAGATTGTCGAGCTCGGATTCGAGATAGGCGACGAGGCTGCGGCGCAGCTTTTCCAGATCGACGTTGCAGGCGCGCATGACCGCCGCCGCGTCCTGATCTTCGATCAGCGCCAGCAGCAGATGCTCCAGCGTCGCGTATTCGTGGTGGCGCTCGTTGGCGAGAGCGAGCGCACGGTGAAGCGACTGTTCGAGGCTGCGCGAGAACGTGGGCATTTCAACTTCTCATCGTTTTGTATTGGACGCTACTTCCCCCCAAGGAATCACTTCTTCTCCATTATGCATTGCAAAGGATGCTGGTGTTTACGGGCAAAGTCCATAACCTGCGTCACTTTGGTCTCGGCCACCTCATAGGTGAAGATACCGCATTCGCCGATACCGTGCTGATGCACATGCATCATGATCCGGTGCGCCGCCTCGTGGTCCTTGTTGAAGAACCGCTCGAGCACGTGCACCACGAATTCCATCGGCGTGTAGTCGTCATTGAGCAGCAGGACGCGATAGAGGTTTGGCCGCTTGGTCTGCGGCTTGGTCTTGGTGATGACCGCCGTGCCGGGGCCCTCGCTCTTGCGGCGGCGATCCTCGTCCGCCAGCCGAGGCGGCATCGTCCAAGTAGATGTCCAGGTAGTAACGTCAGTCCTCGACATTGGTTCGTTCGGCTTCCCGCCACTGCAGTTGACGCAATCCGCCGCCAGCGCACAGTCGCTGGCGCTGTTCGGCGATGCACTATGATAAGGCTACCGCGCTTCGCGCGCCAAATCGATAGCGCGCTGGGCGGTCATGCATGAAATGGGCCGCGGCAGGTTGCGCCAAAACCGACGCCGGCTCGACACCGTCAAGTCAAAACCGCCAAGTCAAAGCCCAGTTTTTGCGATCCCGTGCTTCCGATCGCCGTGAGATAGGGTGTCCGCGGGCCGGTACAAGCGCCCCGGCCGCCGAACGGCCGATTGTGGCGGCCCCTGGCGCGCCGGCGGCGCGCCGGAGGCGGCGATTGGTGGAAACGGCCGACTCGGCTATGAAACCCTGCGCTGTAGCGATTAAGTGCGACAGGGGATGGCTATGGTCGATCTCACACGGCGGTCGCGCATGGTGCGCGAACTCGAGCAGGAATTCGTACCCGATTACGATGCCCAGAGCATGCCGTCAGCGGACAAGCGCGCGGCCTATGCGCTCGAGCACATCGCCTTTCGGGTCGGACGCATCGAGCAACTCTTGGCTCGAATCGCCGCCGCGATCGAAACCGCGCTTCCGCCCAAAACAGAATAGCCCTCGCCGAGCGCAACAGACCCGGTCGGTCAAAGCGGCGCGGCGCGGCCCCACCGCGTCGGCGTCACTTCATCTCGGCTGCTTTGGCCATGACGCCTTCGAACGGCTTGTAGGCCTCTTTGGCGAAGTCGGCATAGAGCTCGCCGAGCTTGGTCGCCTCGGCGACGAAATCCTCGTACGAGGACTTCAAGTAGTCGCTTTGGATTTCCATCGCCTTATCCAGCGACTTGGCGCCCAGCAGGCGCTCCCAAGCGGCGGCGGAATCCTCGATCGACTTCTTCGAGTAATCGGTGATCTCGGCGGCAATGGCCTGCGCATTCTTGGTCCATGCGCCGAGCGAAGACATCATCGTATCCATGCTGTCCCTGCTCATCTTGTGCATTTCTTCGGTGGTCATGCTGGTCCCCGGCACGTCCGGCCTCTCTGAAACGGGTTAAAGCCACTTGGGCTGATTGCCTCAAAAAGGCCGTTTGCGGCACTGATTATAATCATAGTGCAGTGCACAAAAAACTGCAACGGCCGGGGGCAAATTGCGCAAAATTGTGGCGGCGCCGGGACTTAACCCTTTCGCAACGGCGTTCGCCTAACGTGCTTGACCGTGCTGTATGGGTGACGACTGCGTTGGGAATTGCCTCCCTCATCTGAAGAGCGGCCATTGAGCGGCATCTTCGCGACGGGGGACGCACACGCCCAAAATGCAAAATGGGGCGGCCTTTCGGGGGCTAGGCGCGTTCAGGGACGGGGTGCGCAATGCTGCAGGAGAGTTTTGGGGCCCGCCTTGGGCTTCGCGGTTGCCTCTTGAGCCTCGCCGCGGTTGCCGCGGCTCTCACCATCTCAAGCGATGCGGCGCTCGCGCGGCATCATCACCGCGTCTATGCCCATCATCGCCATCATGGGCATGGCGAGGCCTATAACCCGCCCTATTCGTCCATCGTGGTCGACGCCAATAGCGGCGCCGTCCTGGAAGCGGTCAATCCCGACGCCTCGCGGCATCCGGCCTCGCTCACCAAGGTGATGACGCTCTATCTTCTGTTCGAGCGCCTCGATGCCGGCCGCATCAGGCTCGACACGCCGCTCAAGGTCTCGGAACACGCCTCCGAT
>Ga0335074_10008975_pt1 | contig 13920 bp, 10 predicted proteins | sample Lox_Sample_23_FD_206715 | JGI IMG/M metagenome (GOLD analysis project Ga0335074, IMG submission 206715) | Soil microbial communities from Loxahatchee National Wildlife Refuge, Florida, United States - Lox_Sample_2.3 | ecosystem: Environmental > Terrestrial > Soil > Wetlands | place: USA...
ACTCAGTCTGTGGCTCCCGCAGATCATCCGCAGCTTCGCCCGCCTGACTGATCTTGAAGTTGGTGTCCTTGTCGCGATCCCGAATGTAGCTGCCGTGATCGGCATGCTCGTCGTTGCGGCCCATTCCGATCGAACAGGCGAGCGCTGCTGGCACATCGCCGCAACTTCCTTCGCTGCAGCCGTCGGGCTTGCCGGAGCGGCATTTGCGGATTCAGCTGCGATATCCATAGTGTTCTTCTCGCTTGCGCTGACCGGGCTGTTGGGCGGTCATGGGCCATTTTGGCCTTTACCGTCGAAGTTTCTGACCGGCGCCGCCGCTGCCGCCGGAATCGCTCTGATTAATTCGTTGGCGAATCTGAGCGGCTTCGTCGGGCCCTATGCCGTGGGTCTGCTTGCGGGCGCTCACGGCAATTTCCGTACCGGGCTTCTAGTGCTTGCGCTCGTGCCACTCGGCGGGATGGTCCTCGCTCTGCGGTTGCGACGTGCACGGTGTCTCGCTCAGTCGGCTTGATGGGAGAGTACGCAGTTCGTCATCGAACGTTCGAAGCAGAAAGGCGATCACGGGTCTCATCGCATCATCGGACTGGTCATGTGCAATTGCGATGCCCTGGGCAGGGAAGGTCGCGCGCCGGCATTTTATCGGGGGTGTTTGCGATCTTCGCCATCGGTTTTGTTGCCACGTTCTGAGGGCGTCGAGGCACGAACGACACCTCGGTAGTGCATTCACTCCGGGGCGGCCAGCGGACGCCGGGCGGACTTGTAGAAATAAAACGGAACGCCGAGCAGGATCACGAGCACACCGAGTGAGGAGCGTACCGGCTGCTCGAGCCACAGATTCACCGTGAGTGCGAGAGCGGCGATGATGAATACGATGGCGGTCCAGGGATAGCCCCACGCACGATACGGCCGCGGCAGCTGCGGCTCGGTCAGGCGCAAGCGGATGACGGTGAAGGATCCGAGGGTCATGAACAACCACATCACGAACACGTAGAAGGAAAGGAGCTGCTCGAAGCTGCCGGTGAGCGCGATCAGCGACCCCAATGCGCCTTGCAACATCAGGGCTCCGATGGGGCTACGGGCGCGTGATCGCACTCTTCCCACCCACTCGAAGAACAGCCCGGCGCGCGCCATGGCGTAGGGCACCCGCGCGCTTACCATGAGTGATGCGTGAAGCGTCGCCAGCGCCGATATTCCCATGGCGATCGTGAGCCAGGTGGCTCCGGTCAGACCGAGGAGAGAGTTGACCACATCGGAGGCTACGTCCTTTGAAAGCGCCACTTGCCTGAAACTCAGCACGCGGAAATAGATGAAATTCACGAGGAGGTACAGGACAGCAACGATGAGCATCCCCAAAAAGAGGGCACGGGGAATGTTCTTCGCGGGCTGGCGGATTTCGGCGCCGAGGTTTCCCAGGAACTGAAAGCCGTTGTAAGCCCACATGACCGGCACGACCGCGGAAAGCATGGCCACCAGTCCCCCGCCGGTTGACGGTTGCCACACGAGGTGCGCTGCGCCGCCCGTCGGCTTGGTCAACAGCACCCCGGCGAGAATAATGAACACGATGGCCGTGACCTTGAGTGCACTCAGCACGAGCTGAATATGACCGCCCTTGCTGATGCTGAGGCAGTTCACTGCCATCAGAGTCAAAATGACCGCTGCGGCGAGCGGCTGGGTCGCGGTAAGCTCAAAAGCATCGTGGCCAACATGAGCCGAGAGCCAAGGCGCATTGAGCCCCGGAAAGAGAAAGCCGGTGAATTTCATGAAGCCTGCCGCCAGAGTCGCGAACGCGACAGGGCCCAGCAGAAGCGAATCCGCCCAGCCGAACAGGAATCCCCAAAGAGGGCCCAGACCCCGCGTGAGATACGCGAAGAGACCGCCCGCCTGCGGCAGCGCCGCGCCGAGCTCGGCGAAGCAGAGCATGCCGGCGAGCGCGATCGCGGTACCAGCCACCCACGCAGTTAGGACGACAGCAAAAGATCCGGCCGCTCGGGCCATAGGCGCAGCGACCAGAAACACCCCCGTGCCGATGATCGCGCTGACCACCACGGCTGTGGCCTGCCACAGCCCCAGTCCACGGACGAGGTCGGCGCTTTCCGGGGAATCCGCGCCCGACTCGCGTACCGGTGCGGTACTCATGGCGTGACCGGGTCAGGGCAGTGCACCGGGCTCGCTCCGGCGGTGAGCGTCGGGCGGCAAATCAGGCGGCCCCCCTGCGAGGACCGCCCGATTTGTTGCCGCGTTTATGGGTGGGGAGGCGTGTAGCTCAGAGACGGATCGTAGCGATCGACATGCGATTCCGAGCTTGCGATCGCATTATCGATGGACTTGTGTATCTCGTCGGCTTGCCGCTGGCCGTCAACATTCGCCAGCATTTTCCACACCGACGGGGATTCAGGCGTGCCGAGCTCGGCCCAGCTTTGGGCCGGGATGATCAATTGGAAATCCGGCGCGCCGGGCCCGGCGTAGTTCATCTCATCGAGCTCGGAGTAATACGGCCAGTTGGATTTGGCCTCGGCCGCATAGATCGCCTTGACACCTTTCGTGAAGGCGTCATACGCAGCCATACCCGGCTTGAGCGTGAAGGAAATGACCGCCGTGAGCGGCGTCATCGGCGCCGTGTTATTCGGATAGTGGCTGAACCCCGGCATTACGGTCGTCACCGCCGCGGTTTCACTCAGCAAATGCGGATTGACCTCCGCGGCGAATGCCGAATCGCAAACGCCGGCCATGGCATGGGTGGAGTCGAGGCCCGCCCAGTTCGGGATCATGACTACGTAGGAATACACGTAGGTGTTCCCAGTCACGTGCTCCAGGGCCGGCACGGGAAACTTGAAGCCGTGTTCGCTCAAGCACTGATTGTAGTTCTTGACGCCGGCCTCGTAGGCCGCCTGCTCCGCCGGAGCCACGGTGTCTTCGATATCGTAGGACATGCTTGTCGGAGTCGTGTCCGCGGCCTGAACGGGCCCGGCGGTAACCGCCTGCGCCAGCCCCAGCGCTGCGGTAAAGAGCAACGCGGATACGATGGCCTGAGGTCGTAGTGTGGTGGAATGCATGATGTTTTCCCCGATGAGTGGCATGATTTTTCGAGTCGCGCTGCAAACGGACCGCCGGATACTCCACGGGGCCGCCATGAGGCTAGTCTGACGCACCAATGGCGCCGCACTTTGCCGTTTGTCTCAACCGGCCCGTCCGCAGCTCGCTGAGACGCCCAGCAGATCACGCTGCCGCCGACGTGGGAGCATGGCAGCAGGCATACCCGGCCTCGGCGGGTGGATGCTACCGAGATCACTTTCGCTGGCTCATTGCCGTCGCCGCCCTGGCTACTGGTTGCGACGAGCGGTCGAAAACAAGAAGAAAAGGGCAGGGCGACCATGAGCCATTGCGCTGTCGGTGCAACGTGGGGTGTCCACGATGACTCGCTCGAGATTTTCATACGCCGCGCGGCGACGCCAACGCCACTTTCTAATGGCTCGATCGGGCCTGGAGCGACCGCGACCCCGGTATTCAGGAGCTCCTCTACGACCCCTTCATCCTGCGCTTCAAGGACGATCCACGCTTCGTCGCGTTCTGCCGCAAAGTGGGACTGGCGGCGCCGGGAGAGGCGTCCGCGCCCACCTCGACGTGACCGCGCGTCGCGGCGGGCGTCCGCGCTTCTTCGGGTCGGGAGTGAGCATAGCTTCGCCGACGCTGAACGGCCGCTGTGGATTCTGATAGATGGGGCGTTCTTGAGGTCGCCTCAGCCGGATTGAAGGGAGGCCGATTGACGAGAAGTTTATAGAAATCGATGATCCGAGCGGCCTCTTGGGGCAGGCGGACGTGGAATCGGAGAGTGAAGAGATCCCTCTACACTCGAGGCCGGTTTACCTGGTCTGCGAGCCACGCCTTGATCAGCGACTGGTAGGGCATGTCCCGTCTGTTTGCCTCTACTTTGATTCGCTCGAGTAGCCCGACGGGCAGACGCAACGATATCGTTTGCGTCGAGGGCTTGAGATTCGCGAGTCGAACCGAAGTCGCCTGAGTCCAATCGATGTAATCGGTGGAGTCGTGCGCTTCCCAGAATGCCCGCTCCTCCGCTTCACTTTTGAACGTTGGAGCCATTTTCGTGGGGTGCGCCTTTATGCGGCTGGTCAGCCGTGCCTTGCGGGCCTTGGGTCTCTGTTTCGCCATAGATTCTTCGTTCCTTCCGGTGCATGTCTCGTGCCGAGATCACCCGGATCAATGTCCCGTCGGATCGCAGTGTAAAGGTGATGTGCAGCCTTCTGCCGTCATCAGTCTTCCCCAGCGCATGGAAGCGGGGTTCGTCGGAGCTGTGCCTCGTATCCGGGACAACGCTGAGGGGGGCATTAAAGAAGACTTGTTCCGCCTCCGCCTGGCTCACCTCGTGCTTGTCGCTGCTCTTGCGCGCATTGCCGGCGTCCCAATCGAATCCAATAACGCGGGTCCAATCCACCATCGATGTATATTACCATCATATACGTCCCTGGGGTCAATGGCTCAACGAGCCGTCGGTGACGGCCGCCACAATCCGCAAGCATTGGCTCCAGGAGCCCGGCTCTCAGAGCCGTTGGGCGGAGATCTGGCGCAGTGCCTTTCTTCGCCCGGCGGGATTAACGCCAAGGGCAAGCAGCTGCCGCGCCACTTGCTGTCGCGCCCGGGCGCTCTCGATTGGGACCTCTGGATAAAGACCGAGCGAGATCAGATTTTCCCGACCGTCGAATCGATAGCGGTAGCGCCAGTATCGGCCGCCCGTGGGCGAAACGAGAAGATGGAGGCCGCCGCCAAAGGACACCTTGCGAGGATAGCGAACGAAGATGCGCCTGGGATGTCGGCGGTTGACGGAAGGGTGGGGGCGGGAAATTGAGTTGTGGTGCGTTAACGGGCTGATACGTGAGCCTTCGGGCACATAGGTTACGAAATATTCCGACCGGTATAAACCGTCACCCATGTGATCGGAACGTACCACGGCGTGATGGCTCCCCGGGTTGGACTCGAACCAACGACCAACGGATTAACAGTCCGACGCTCTACCGACTGAGCTACCGGGGAACCGTGCGAAGGAATCGCGAAAGGGCGCGAATTCTGAGGCGGGGGCCGGGAATTAGTCAAGGAACCCTGCGGCGCAGGTGCCGGCGAGGGCGAAGCAGGGCGCCGTACGCCACGATCGTGATCCCGAGCAATAGCACCGCGAGCACCCACTGGTCCTTTCGCGTGAGCCCGGGCGGATAGAGGATCGGGACCAGGTAGTGATCGAGAAAGCCACCCTGGTATCCGGCCTCACCGGCGAGGTGGCGGAAATGATTCTCTAGCGGGGTGAGCGGACAGATCTGCCCCGAGGTCTCCACCCAGAAGCCCCATGCGAGCGCCGGCAGGTGGGCGAAGATCGCCCACCGCCACTTCCAGGCGAGAAAGCCGCCGCAGACCACAAACGCAGCGAACGCGAGGTGAAGGACGACCAGCAGGTCCGCCAGGATCCTCCAGCCCATCAGGCTCCAGGCCTCAGGCGCTCTTGGCCACCGCGCCGCCAGTGGCGAGGACTCGCCCGATGCGCTCGACCGCCTTCTCCAGCGTCTGCAGGCTGCAAGCGAAGGAAATGCGCATGTGACCCGGCGCGCCGAAGCCGGAGCCGGGAACGACCGCGACGCCGCCTTCGTTGAGCAGCAGCTCCGCGAACTCGCCGTCGGTGGTGCACCCGAGCGCCGTCATCGCCTTCGAGACATCGGCGAAGGCGTAGAAGGTGCCGGCGCCTGGCAGACAGCTCACTCCCGGCAGGGCATTGAGCGCGTTCACCACGTAGTCGTGCCGCTGCTTGAAGGCCTCGTTCATCTTGCCGACGCAGGCCTGGTCGCCCGCGAGGGCCGCGGCCGCCGCCTTCTGCGAGATGCTCGAAGCGTTCGACGTCGATTGCCCCTGGATCGTGGCCATCGCCGTGATCAGCTCCTTGGGTCCGCCGCAGTAGCCGATGCGCCAGCCCGTCATGGCATAGGCCTTCGATACGCCGTTGATGGTCACGGTGCGGCCGTAAAGCTCGGGCACGGCGGTGACCAGGCTGCAGAAGGGCTCCGGGGCCCAATAGATCTTCTCATACATGTCATCGGTACCGATGACGATGCGCGGGTGCTCGAGCAGCACCTCCCCCAGGGCGCGCAGCTCCGCGCGGGTGTAGGCCGCGCCGGTCGGATTGCAGGGACTGTTGAGGAGCACCAGCCGCGTCTTCGGCGTGATGGCCGCGGCGAGCTGGCGAGCGGTGATCTTGTAGCCCTGCGCGGCGCCGGCGAACGGCATCACCGGCTGCGCGTCGGAGAGCAACACCATGTCCGGGTAGGAGACCCAGTAGGGCGCCGGGATGATGGCCTCGTCGTCCTTGTCGAGGACGGCCATGCAGAGATTGAAGATCGTCTGCTTGGCGCCCGAGGACACCAGTATCTGCGAGCGCTCGTACTGGATGCCGTTGTCGCGGGCGAACTTCGCGATGATGGCATCCTTGAGCTCATTGATGCCTTCGACGTTCGTATAACGCGTGAAGCCGCCGCGAATGGCGTCGATTCCCGCCTGCGCGATCGGCACCGGGGTATCGAAGTCGGGCTCGCCCGCGCCGAGGCCAATCACATCCTTGCCTTCCGCCTTGAGGCGGGCGGCGCGGGCAGTGACGGCGAGCGTCGGCGAAGGCTTGACGCGCTGGACGCGTCGTGAGACGGATAGGGTCACGGAACTACCTGTGGTTCACCGAAACGCGGCGGGCACCGCTATATTAGTTGCCCATCGATCGGCGGTCGACCCCGAATTACGAAGCGGCACGATCCGCGGGCCAGGCACAGCAGGTGCCCCGCCGCCGCAGGTGGCGGGCGTTGTGCAAAAAACCGCGCTTTTTTGCTCAACGCGCGCTGGGCCGGGCAGGATGCCCGGATCCAGCGCTTCATACAACTGCAACGGCAGGAGCGGCATGGAACAGATTCCCTTCAAACTCGAGGCAGGCTTCGAGCCGGCGGGCGATCAGCCCGAGGCGATCGCGAAGCTCGTCGAGGGCCTGCGCGACGGGTTGGGCGCGCAGACCCTGCTCGGCGTCACCGGCAGCGGCAAGACCTACGTCGTGAGCCAGGTGATCGAGCAGATGCAGCGTCCCACGCTGGTGCTCGCGCACAACAAGACACTCGCGGCGCAGCTCTACGGCGAGTTCCGCGGCTTCTTTCCGCAGAACTCCGTCGAGTACTTCGTTTCCTACTACGACTACTACCAGCCGGAAGCCTACGTGCCGTCTTCCGACACTTACATCGAGAAGGACGCCTCCATCAACGAGCACATCGAGCAGATGCGGCTCTCCGCCACCAAGGCGCTGCTCGAGCGTCCGGACTCGATCATCGTCGCCACCGTCTCCTCGATCTACGGCCTCGGCGATCCGAAGGCGTACCTGTCGATGATCCTGCACCTGGACCGGGGCGACCGCACCGATCAGCGCAAACTCCTGCGCCGCCTCGCCGACATGCAGTACACGCGCAACGACATGGACCTGACACAGGGCACCTATCGCGTGCGCGGCGATGTGATCGACATTTTCCCGGCGGAGTCGGAGCGCGAAGCGGTCAGGGTCGAGCTCTTCGACGACATCATCGATTCGATCGCGCTCTTCGATCCGCTGACCGGCGTGGTCTCGCGCAAGGTGCCGAGGTTCACGGTGTATCCGGGCACGCACTATGTCACGCCCCGCGAGCGCCTGATCGGCGCGGTGGATGAGATCCGCGAGGAGCTGCGCGAGCGCCTGGCGCAACTGCGTGAGGCCGGCAAGCTTCTCGAGGCGCAGAGGCTCGAGCAGCGCACGATGTTCGACATGGAAATGATGAAGGAGGTCGGCTACTGCGCCGGCATCGAGAACTACTCGCGCTATCTTTCCGGCCGCGCTTCGGGCGAGCCGCCGCCCTGCCTCTTCGACTACCTGCCGCGCAACGCGCTGCTCGTCATCGACGAGAGCCACCAGACCGTGCCGCAGTTGGGCGCCATGTACCGCGGCGACCGCTCGCGCAAGGAAGTGCTGGTGGAGTACGGCTTTCGCCTGCCCTCGGCCCTCGACAACCGGCCGCTCAAATTCGAGGAATGGGAGCAGCTCGCGCCGCAGATGATCTTCGTCTCGGCGACCCCCGGCGGCTACGAGGCCCGGCACGCCAGCCAGACCGTCGAGCTCGTCGTGCGCCCCACAGGGCTCATCGATCCGCAGGTCGAGGTGCGGCCGGTGAGCACTCAGGTGGACGATGTGCTCTCGGAGATCCGCAAGTGCGTCGAGCAGGACGAGCGAGTCCTCATCACCACCCTCACAAAGCGCATGGCGGAGGATCTGACCGACTATCTGCGCGAGCACGGGGTGCGCGTGCGCTACCTGCACGCCGACATCGAGACGGTCGAGCGGACGGAAATCATCCGCGATCTGCGCCTGGGCAAGTTCGACGTGCTGGTCGGCATCAACCTGCTTCGCGAGGGACTCGACATGCCCGAGGTGTCGCTCGTGGCCATCCTCGATGCGGACAAGGAGGGGTTCCTGCGGTCCGACAATTCGCTCATCCAGACGATCGGCCGCGCTGCGCGCAATCTCAACGGCCGCGCCATCCTCTACGCCGACAAGGTCACGGGCTCCATGCAGCGCGCCATCGATGAGACCGACCGCCGCCGGCGCAAGCAGCTCGAATACAACGCCGCGCACTCCATCACTCCCCGCGGCATCCACAAGGCGGTCGCGGATATCATGGAGGGCGCGCGCGGCGGGGCAGCACAGGGCTCGCAGCGGCGCCGCGACGGCAAACGCGGCGAGGCCGCCGCGGCCGTGGACCTGAAGCCCGAGACGCTGGCGAGACAGATGAAGAAGCTCGAGGCGGAGATGCACAAACGCGCTCGCAATCTCGAGTTCGAGGAGGCGGCGCGGCTGCGCGACGAGATCGAACGCCTGAGGCAACTGGAACTTGGCATTGCATGACGACGTTCTTCAGGTCGAAAGCAAGCCAGGAAGGGGTAGAAACGGGTGGAAGGGCTGGCCGCTCAAAGCGCAGGATGCGTCTTTGAGCCAATAAAGAAGCAAGTCAATTGAATACCTCCCGGCAAGCGACTGCCAACGTAACCGTCCTCCTCACGGTGATCGTGGTAGTGGCCGTCCTGCGTCTCGCGCAGGATCTGTTCGTGCCGTTGGCGCTCGCGATCCTACTCACCTTCCTCCTCGCGCCCATCGTGGTGCGGCTGCGGCGCTGGCACATCAATCGGGTGATCGCGGTCATCGTGTCCATCGCTCTGGCGCTCGGTCTCATAGGTGTCGTCGGTGCGGTCATCTTCGGCCAGCTCTCCGATCTCGCGCACCAGTTGCCGCAGTACGAGCTGCAGCTGCGCCAGCACATCACCCATCTGCGCGGATTCATGCGTGGCGGCATCACCGACAGCCTCAATGGCCTCGATCGTCTGACCGGCCAGATCGAGAGCCTGAGCCCGCTGGCGCGGGTCCCCGCTTACGTGCAGAAGGTGCAGATCGTCCAGCCGCCCGCGAGCCTCCTCGAGATCATGCGGGAGCTCATCGGTCCGATGGTGAAGCCTCTCGGCTGGGGTCTCGCGGTCATGGTGCTGGTCGCCTTCATGCTGCTCAGGCTCCTGGATTTGCGGGAGCGGGTCCTGCGGCTGCTCGGCCCCCGCAATCTGCATGCAACCACCGCCGCGCTCGACGAGGCCGCGGGGCGGGTGAGCCGCTATCTTCTGACGCAGCTCCTCATCAACTCGCTCACGGGTGTCTGGGTGGGCGTAGGGCTATCCTTTCTCGGCGTGCCGAACCCCGGCCTCTGGGGTGCCCTTACCCTGGTGCTGCGTTTCATTCCGTACGTCGGGGTTTGGGCGGCAGGCGTGATGCCACTCGCGTTGTCGTTTGCGACCTTCGACGACTGGATGCACCCGCTGATCGTCTTCAGCATCTACGGCAGCATCGAGCTCTTCAATTACGCCGTGCTCGAGCCGTGGCTCTACGCCGCGAGGACCGGAGTCTCACCGGTGGGGCTGCTGCTCGCCGCCGCGTTCTGGACGTGGCTCTGGGGGCTCGGGGGCTTGCTGCTCTCGGTGCCGATCACCGTGTGTCTGGTGGTCATGGGGAAGTACATCCCGCAGCTCGAGTTCCTCGAAGTGCTGCTCGGCGATGAGCCAGCCCTCGAGCCCTATCAGCGGCTCTATCAACGCCTCCTGACCAGCAACCGCGACGAGGCGGATGCGGTGCTCGAGCGGGCACTGCGCGAGCACTCGCTGCGTGAGGTCTGCGATATTGCCATCGTACCGGCCCTGCACTTGCTCGAGGCGGACTTCGCCCGCGGCGCGCTCAAGGCCGCGCGTCGTCGCGCCGTCCTCGACCAGATTCAGCAGTGGGCGGACGAGCTGCTCGAGGGGATGCAGCGCACCGACGGGCGCGGCGCGTTGTCGTGGCAATCACCGTCGATTCTCTGCGTTCCGGCCGAAGATCAGGGAGATGCGATCATCGCCAAGATTCTCACCGCGATCCTGATCAACCGGGGAATCGTCGCGCGAGTCGCCTCGCTCGACCGGTTGGAGGAGGAAGTCGCGACGAGCGCCGAGACGCTCACAGCGGTGGTCGTCTCCGCGCTGCCGCCGGAGGCGGTTCCGCCGGCGCGGGCTGTGGTCAAGCGCATCCGCGCCCGGGCGGAGGGCCTGCCGATCATCGTCGGCCTCTGGGGTCTCGATCACGATTTCGATCGCGCGGTGCAGAGACTCGGGAGTGTCGGGGTGAGCGTGCCCGAGACCCGAGTAGGGGGCTGCGTCGAGCGGCTCGAGCGGCTGCGGCACACGCCGGGGCCCGGCCGCGCGGAGGCTCCCCCGACGCTGGTCCACGGGTCCTGATCCCCGGTATACTGAGCGGCTCAAGCATAGGCGCGTAGCTCAGTGGTAGAGCACCACCTTGACATGGTGGTGGTCGGTGGTTCGATCCCACTCGCGCCTACCATCGATTCAATTCAGCGTTGCTTCGCAGGTGAGAGCGGGGAGCGCTTTGTTCAGCGATTGAGAGAGCCCTCGCCATGCCAGTCGTGACTCTGCCTGACGGCAGTCAACGCCGCTTCGACCGTCCGGTGACGGTCGATGAGGTTGCGGCCGACATCGGCGCCGGGCTGCGCAAGGCGGCGCTCGCTGGGCGAGTGAACGGCAAGCTGGTCGATACCTCGTACGTCATCTCCAGCGATGCCGACGTCGCCATCGTCACCGACAAGGATGCGGCGGGGCTCGAGGTCATCCGTCACTCCACCGCGCACCTGCTGGCGCAGGCGGTGAAGCAGCTCTTCCCGGAGGCGCAGGTCACCATCGGACCGGTGATCGACGACGGGTTCTATTACGACTTCGCCTTCAAGCGTCCCTTCACCCCGGAGGACCTGGCCGCGATCGAGGCCCGGATGACGGAGCTCGCCAAGGCCGATCAGACGGTCACCCGCCGTGTCATGGGACGCGACGAGGCGGTGGCGTTTTTCAAGAGCCTGGGCGAGCACTACAAGGCGGAGATCATCGGCAGCATCCCGGCGGGGGAGCAGATCAGCCTCTACGGCCAGGGCGACTGGGTCGACCTCTGCCGCGGCCCGCACGTGCCCTCGACCGGGAAGCTCAAGGCTTTCAAGCTGACCAAGGTGGCGGGCGCCTACTGGCGGGGTGATTCGCGCAACGAGATGCTGCAGCGCATCTACGGCACGGCCTGGCCGGACAAGAAGCAGCTCGAGGAGCATCTGCATCGCCTCGAGGAAGCGGAGAGGCGCGACCACCGGCGCATCGGCAAGGAGCTCGACCTCTTCCACCTGCAGGAGGAAGCGCCGGGAGCCGTCTTCTGGCATCCGAAGGGCTGGAGCGTCTTCCAGCGGCTGATCGCCTACATGCGTGAGCGCCAAGGGGCGGCCGGCTATCAGGAAGTCAACGCGCCGGAGCTCATGGACGTCACGCTGTGGGAGCAGTCCGGGCACCGGGAGAAGTTCGGCGAGAACATGTTTCTCACCGAGACGCCCGATCACCGGCTCTATGCCATCAAGCCGATGAACTGCCCCGGCCACGTCCAGATCTTCAAGCACGGCCTGACCAGCTACCGGGAGCTTCCGGTGCGCCTGGCGGAGTTCGGCAAAGTGCACCGCTACGAGCCTTCGGGGGCTCTGCATGGCCTCATGCGGGTGCGAGCGTTCACCCAGGACGATGGGCACGTCTTCTGCACCGAAGATCAGATCACCGAGGAATCGGTGGCCATCACGAAGCTAATCCTCGACATCTACCGGGACTTCGGCTTCGATGACGTGCGCATCAAGTACGCCGACCGACCGCCGAAGCGCGTCGGCAGCGATGCGGTCTGGGACCGGGCCGAGGAGGCGCTCAAGACCGCCTCGCGCGCCGCTGGCATCGAATACACCCTGAACCCGGGCGAGGGGGCCTTCTATGGCCCCAAGCTCGAGTTCGTCCTGCGCGATGCCATCGGCCGCGACTGGCAGTGCGGCACGCTGCAGGTGGACTTCAACATGCCGGGCCGGCTCGGGGCGTATTACATCGACGAGCATAGCCAGAAGCGCACCCCGGTGATGCTCCACCGCGCGATGTTCGGCTCCCTCGAGCGCTTTTTCGCCATCCTGCTGGAGCACCATGCGGGGCGGCTCCCGGCCTGGCTGGCGCCCGTGCACGCGGTGGTGATGAGCATCACGGACCGGCAGGACGAGTATGTCCGCTCGATTACGGAACTCCTGCAAAATCAGGGTGTTCGCACCGTATCCGACTTGCGGAACGAGAAGGTGGGCTTTAAGATTCGCGAGCACACGCTGCAGCGTGTTCCGTACCTATTGGTCGCTGGCGATAAGGAGGTCGCCGCACATCTATTATCAGTGCGCACCCGAAGCGGCAAGGACCTGGGCACGATGACCCCGGAGGCATTTGTCGAACGCCTCCGCATCGAGCTCTCGAGCCGCGGGCGCCGTACGTTGGAGGATTGACGCATCGCCAGTGCAACAAAGCGGGTCCGGCGTAACGAGGACATCGTCGCGCCGCAACTGCGAGTGATCGCGGCCGACGGGTCGCAAGCCGGAGTGATGTCCCGCTCCGAGGCACTGCAAATGGCAGCGGCCTCGGAACTCGATCTGGTGGAGGTATCGCCGACGGCGGAGCCGCCGGTGGTGCGCATCATGGATTACGGGAAGTTCTTGTTCGAGCAGAACAAGAAGGCCCACTCCGCGAAGCGCAAGCAGAAGCAGATTCAGGTCAAGGAGGTGAAGTTTCGTCCCGGCACGGGAGAGGCGGATTACCAGATCAAGCTGCGTAATCTCATCCGCTTCCTGACCGAGGGCGACAAGGCCAAGGTGACACTGCGTTTCCGCGGCCGTGAGATGGTGCACCAGGACATCGGGCGCAAGCTCTTGGATCGGGTTTCCACCGACCTCGCTCCCCACAGCGTCGTCGAGCAGAACCCGCTCATGGAGGGCAAGCAGATGATCATGGTCTTTGCACCAAAGAAGAAGTAACGCTTCCAAGTAGTTGATCTACCTGGGATCGTTCGCCCGTAGCGGGTGCCTCTCCGAGGCGCCTGGCGACCGGGGCTACAAGCGAACAAAGTTGAGGAGTTTCAGTCGATGCCCAAGTTGAAAACCAACCGGGCCGCGGCCAAGCGCTTTCGCAAGACGGCGAAGGGCTTCAAGCGGTACGCGTCCAAACGCCGCCACAACCTCGGCCACAAGGACCGCAAGGTCAAGCGTCACGCCCGCTCGGGCGGTACCAGCCTCGTGCACGAGACCGACACCGGTCGGCTCGAGCAGCTGCTTCCGTACCACAAATAACGCGCGCACGAGGTAGTCCAACATGGCAAGAGTCAAGCGTGGCGTGACGGCCGGGCGCCGTCACAAGAAAGTTCTCGGCAAGGCGAAGGGCTATTACAACGCCCGCCGCAAGGTCTAT
>Ga0335074_10008976_pt1 | contig 13920 bp, 12 predicted proteins | sample Lox_Sample_23_FD_206715 | JGI IMG/M metagenome (GOLD analysis project Ga0335074, IMG submission 206715) | Soil microbial communities from Loxahatchee National Wildlife Refuge, Florida, United States - Lox_Sample_2.3 | ecosystem: Environmental > Terrestrial > Soil > Wetlands | place: USA...
GCACGGTCAGCGGCACCGCGACCGCGCCGATGAGCGCGGGCAGGTAGCTGGTGAAGTAGCCGTCGAGGCCGTCGAGGCCGGTCGTGGCGAGTTGGGTGAGCGCGGCGCTGTCCCGGGACGCGGTGTCCCCCGAGCCGGCGTCCCCCGAGTCGGCGCTCCCTGAGTCGGTGTCTCGGGAGGTGCCGCCCTTCGCCGAGCCGCGGCGCCAGCCGGGGCCGAGCGCGATGACGTGCGCGAGCAGCGAGCCGCGCAGCCGGGTCTTGGCCGCGGCGCTGGCGCGGTGCGCGACCGCGTGCGACGCCCAGCTGACGGCCGCCCGGGCGACCGTGACGGCGACGAGTGCGGCCAGCGTCGCGAATCGCAATGTCGATTTGTCGATAAAGATACTTGTGATGGCGGTGGCGAGCAGCCACGCCTGGGCGATCACCAGGCATGCTGTCAGCTCGGCGAGGGCGCCGAGGGCGCCGATGGAGACGGCGGCGCCGCGGGCGTGCCGCAGCAGTCGCGGATCCAGCGGCCGCATCAGGACGGCCTCGTCGCGGGGCGCGGCGGCGACGGCGGGGGCGACGTGGGTCGCTTGGCCGACCCGGCCGGCGCAAACACCCGCTTGCGGAACACCCAGTACGTCCACGCCTGGTAGGCGAGCACGAACGGCAGGAAGATGCACGCGACCACGGTCATGACCGCGAGGGTCCGCGCCTCGGAGGCGGCGTTCGCCGTCGTCAGCGAGTAGGCGGGCGAGATCGTCGACGGCAGCACGTTCGGGTACAGCGCGGTGAACAGCGCCGCGACGGCCGCCAGGATCGTGACGGCGTTGGCCGCGAACGCGGCGCCCTCCCGGCCGAGCCGGTTGAGGAACACCGCCACGATCAGCGCGACGGCGGCGAGCGCCGCCAGGGCCACCGAGGCGATGCCTTCGCCGGAGGTGTTCGATGCCCGGTACGACGCCTCGGTCCAGGCGAGGAAGCCGGCGCCGGCGACGATCGCGACGACGCCCACGTACCCGGCGGTCCTGTTCGCGCGGGCGCGGAGGTCACCGGTGGTCCGCAGGGCGAGGAACAGCGCGCCGTGCAGGGTGAACAGGACAAGGGTGGTGAGGCCGCCGAGCAGCGCGTAGAGGTTGAGGAAGGTGAAGAAGTTCCCGGTGAAGTGCTCGGCGGCGTTCAGCGGGATTCCGCGCACGATGTTGCCGAAGGCAACCCCCCACAGCACCGCGGGTACCAGCGAGCCAAGGAAGATCGCGGAGTCCCAGCCGGCCCGCCAGCGGTCGCTGTCGCGCTTGCCGCGGTACTCGAACGCGACGCCGCGGATGATCAACGCGACCAGGATGATCAGCAGCGGCAGGTAGAACGCGCTGAACATGGCCGCATACCAGGCCGGGAAGGCCGCGAACGTCGCGCCGCCCGCGGTGAGCAGCCAGACCTCGTTGCCGTCCCAGACCGGGCCGATCGAGTTGATCATGACGCGTTTGTCGTTGTCGTGCGCGCGGCCGAGGAACGGCAGCAGGATCCCGGTGCCGAAGTCGAACCCCTCGAGCACGAAGTAGCCGGCCCACAGCACGGCGATGAGGATGAACCACAGGTCGGACAGGTGCACGGTTCGCTCTCCCTCGCTGGACGCGGCTTAGTAGACGAGCTCGGCGGTCTCGCCGGAGCCGGTATCCGACCCGGCCCCGTCCTCGGGACCGCCCGCGGGCGGCGAGCCGTAGGTCGGCAGCGGCTCGCTGGTCAGCCCGCCCCTGATGTACTTGAGCATCAGCCCGCCCTCGATGACGGCCAGCACGCCGTAGAGCAGGGTGAAAATGATCAGCGAGGCGAGCACCTCTCCCGCCGAGTTGCTCGACACCCCGGCGGAGGTCTTCATCTGCCCGTAAACGATCCAGGGCTGGCGGCCCATCTCGGTCATGATCCAGCCGCCCGTGTTGCCGATCAGCGGGAGGAGCGGCAAGATCACCGCCGCCACGATGAGCGTCCGGCGCCACCACGCGCGATCGGTGCCGCGAATCCGAACGACGGTCTCCTCATCGGCTGGGGCGTGATCCATGCCACGGGCGCGGCGCTCACGCCTCGTCACCCACAGCATCACGATCGCGATCAGCGCGGCGAGCAGACCCACGCCCACCATGATCCGGAAGGACCAGTAGATGACCGGGACGATCGGTATGTAACTACCGGGTCCGAACTGCGCCTGGTACTGCGCCTGGAGGTTGTCGATGCCATGAACGGTGGCCGACCAGTTTCCAGTGGCGAGGAACGACAGGAGCCGGGGCAGGGTGATCTGGAAGATCGGCCTCGTGCCGTTCAGCGTCCCGATGGTGAGCAGCGAGAACGGCGCCGGCGTGGCGGTGTGGTAGAGCGCCTCGGCGGCCGCCATCTTCATCGGCTGGTACTGGGTGGTGAACAGTTTGGCCTGGGTGTCGCCGGTAATCATCACGGCAACGGCGCCGACGATCGCGGTGATCGCGCCCGCCTTGAGCGCGTGCCGGAAGGCGACCGCTTGGCCCGCGTCAATCGCCGGCCGGCGCAGCAGCTGCCAGAGCGCGACGCCGGCCACAAGGGACCCCGCCGTGAGGAAGCACCCGGCGATCACGTGCGGGAACCCGGCGAGCTGGGCAGGATTGAACATTACGTCCCGGAAGCTCGCCAGGTTGTATTGGTGAGTTTTGGTGTTGTACGTGTAGCCGACCGGGTGCTGCATCCAGGCGTTGGCGGCGAGGATGAAGTACGCGGACAGCAGCGTGCCGGTGGCCGCGATCCACATGGTGGCGGCGTGCACCTTCGGCGGCAGCCGGTCCCAGCCGAAAATCCACAGGCCGAGGAACGTGGACTCCATGAAGAACGCGAGCAGCGCCTCGATGGCGAGCGGCGCGCCGAAGATATTCCCCACGGCCCGCGAGTAAGCGGACCAGTTCATGCCAAATTGGAATTCCTGCACTATGCCGGTGACCACGCCGAGCGCGAAATTGATGAGGAACAGCTTCCCGTAGAACTTGGTGAGCCGCAGCCAGCGCTCATGCCCAGTCCGCAGCCAGGCGGTCTCGAACCCGGCGACTAGGAACCCGAGCCCGATGGTAATCGGGACAAAGAGGAAATGGTAAACCGTGGTAATGCCGAACTGCCAGCGCGAAAGGTCCAGCACGTCCACCCGTTTGCCTCCAGATCGGACCCGAGGATCTCGTACCCAGGATTATTTCGCACCGCACGTCAGAGCGCGCGACCGCGGTCCACCAAACCATTTCCTGATATAGGGGGATAAGGGCCTTTTGGCACCTTCTGCCCGGGACCAAGGTCCGTGCCGCAGGCCCTACCGACCTCTGTCCCGGCGAGCCGGGGCCGACGACCCTGCCCGGTACCGGCGTGCATCGTGAGCATGGGACTAACCCCAAGGTCAGCACCATGCTCAAGGAGGACGCCATGAAGGCGCTCGTATACCACGGACCCGGCCGCAAGGCCTGGGAGGACGTCCCGGACGCCAGGGTCAGGGACGACACCGATGCCGTCGTTAGGGTCGACACCGTGACGATCTGCGGAACGGATCTGCACATCCTCAAGGGTGACACCCCGGAGGTGACGGACGGGCGAATTCTCGGCCACGAGGCGGTCGGCACCGTCGTCTCCGTGGGCTCCGGCGTCAAGACGCTCAAGGAAGGCGACCGGGTGCTCGTCTCCTGCGTTTCCGCCTGCGGTCACTGCCGGTTCTGCCGCGAGGGCCGGTTCGGCCAGTGCCTCGGCGGCGGCGGCTGGATCCTCGGCTACATGATCGACGGCACCCAGGCCGAGTACGTCCGGGTGCCGTTCGCCGACAACTCCACCTACAAGATCCCGGCCGGCGTGTCCGACGAGGAGATCCTCATGCTCGCCGACATCCTCCCCACCAGCTACGAGGTCGGCGTGCTGAACGGCCGGGTGGCCCCCGGTGACACCGTGGCGATCGTGGGCGCGGGCCCGATCGGCCTGTCGGCGATCCTCGGCGCCCGGATGTTCTCCCCCGGCCACGTGATCGCGATCGACCTGGCCGACGCCCGGCTCGAGGCGGCCAAGTCCTTCGGCGCCGACCTGACGGTGAACAACGGCAGCACCGACGCCGTCGAGTTCGTGCGCGAGGTCACCGACGGCCTCGGCGCGGACGTCGCCATCGAGGCCGTCGGCGTGCCCGCGACCTTCGAACTGTGCACCCAGCTAGTGCGCCCCGGCGGCCGGGTCGCGAACATCGGCGTGCACGGCAAGCCCGCCACGCTGCACCTGGAAAGGCTATGGATCAGGGACGTCACGATCACCACCGGCCTGGTGGACACCTACTCCACGCCGACGCTGCTCAAGCTGGTCGCCGCGCGGCAGATCCAGGCGTCGAGCTTCGTCACGCACCGGTTCCCGCTGGATGAGATCCTGGCGGCGTACGAGGTATTCGCCGGCGCGGCCGAGACCGGCGCGATCAAGGTGGTGATGAGCCGCTGACGCGCTAGGAGGTGGCCGCGGCGGCGGCGCGGCCGGCGGTCCGGCCGGAGAACAGGCAGCCGCCGAGGAACGTGCCTTCGAGGGACCGGTACCCGTGCATGCCGCCGCCGCCGAACCCGGCGGCCTCCCCCGCGGCGTACAGCCCGGGCACCGGCTCCCCGTCGGCCGACAGGACCCGCGCCGACAGGTCGGTGTGCAGCCCGCCGAGGGTCTTGCGGGTGAGCACGCGCAGCCGCACCGCGATCAGCGGGCCGGCCGCGGGGTCGAGCAGCGGGTGCGGGCGGGAGACACGCATGAGGCGGTCCCCCAGATAGCTCCGCGCGCGCCGGATCGCGTTCACTTGGAAGTCTTTACCGAACGAACGGCTGGCGTCCGCGTCCCGCGCCCGGATCTCCCGCTCGATAGCGGCGGCGTCCAGGGCCGGCTCCCCGCCGGTCAGCTCGTTCATCCGCCGGACCAGGCCCGGCAGGTCGGGCGCGGTCAGGAAGTCCTCGCCCTTGTCGAGGAAGGCCTGCACCGGTCCCGGCACCCCGCCGCCGAACCGGCTGGTGATCATCGCCTTCCGGTCCCGGCCGGTGAGGTCGGGGTTCTGCTCGGACCCCGACAGCGCGAACTCCTTGGCGATGATCTTCTTTGTCAAGATGAACCAGGAGTGGTCGTAGCCGGTCCGCTGGAGGTACTCCAGGGTGCCGAGGGTGTCCGAGCCGGGGTAGAGCGGCGCGGGCAGCCGTCCGCCGGTCGCGTCCAGCCAGAGCGGTGACGGGCCCGGCAGGATGCGGATACCGTGCAGCGGCCAGACCGGGTTCCAGTTGGTGATGCCCTCGGTGTAGTGCCACATCCGGTCCCGGTTGATCACCGCGCCGCCCGCCCGCTCGGCGGTCGCGATCATCCGCCCGTCGACGTGCGCGGGCACGCCGCAGAGCATGACCTTCGGCGGGGTGCCGAGGCGCTCGGGCCAGGCCTGGCGGACGAGGTCGTGGTTGCCGCCGATGCCGCCCGAGGTGACGATCACCGCCTGGGCGCGGAGCTGGAAGTCGCCCACCGGGGTGCGCGAACTGGGCTGACCGCGGGGGATGTCGCTCGGCTCGAGGATGGTGCCGGCCACGCCGTCCACGGTGCCGTTGGTGACGGTGACCTCGTCGACCCGGTGCCGGAAGCGGAACTCGAGCCGTCCGGCGGCGGCGGCCGCCCGCACCCGCCGCTCGAAGGGTTCGACCACCCCGGGACCGGTGCCCCAGGTGATGTGGAACCGCGGCACGCTGTTGCCGGGCCCGCTGCCGTGGTAGCCACCGCGCTCCGCCCAGCCGACAATCGGCACGACGGAATGCCCCATCGATCGCAGCCAGGACTGCTTCTCGGTCGCCGCCCACTCGACGTAGGCACGCGCCCACTTGCGCGGCCACTCGTCTTCCGGCCGGTCGAACCCGGCGGTGCCCACCCAGTCCTGCCAGGCCAGCTCAAGGGAGTCGCGGACGCCTAGTCTCCGTTGCTCGGGCGAGTCGACGAAGAACAGCCCGCCGAAAGACCACCACGCCTGCCCGCCAAGGGACTGCTCGGGTTCCTGGTCCAAGAGCAGGACCTTCCGCCCCGCCTCGGCGGCCTCGGCGGCCGCCGCCAGCCCGGCAAGCCCCGCCCCCACCACGATCACGTCAGCGTCGAACGACATCCTCACACCGTAACGGCCGCCGGCGCCCCGCCGCGTCCGGGGCGCTTCTTGCTGTTATTCGCATTGCGGGACGCCACCCTCCCGCCTGCCGACTTTACACACCAGCGGCATCGACAAACCGGGACAAAAACCTCGTGATCATGGGCATCTGGTAGGCAAAGTCGCGGAAAAGTGGTTGGGCGGCGGGCGCAGGCCGGTGAGCATCCGGTCGAGGACCGCGCCGAGGTCCGCCCGGGTCGCGGCGGGGTTGTCGGCGCGGGCGATGGCCAGGCTGGCCTCGGTCAGCATCGCGATGAGCAGCCGCGCGAGGGCGCCCATCGGCACCGTGTCCAGGTCCCCGGTCTGCGCCGCGCGGGCCAGCCACTCCTCGAGGATGCCGCGGCCGTACCGGTCGACAAGTTCCTCCCACGCGTCCGAGCCGAGCACCCGCGGGCCGTCGACCAGCACGATCCGCTGGAAGTCGCCGCCGACGCACACGTCGAGGAACGCGCTCACCCCGTCCCTGATCTCCGCCAGCGGCGACTCAGCATCGGCGGCGAGCTGCTCATCGATCAGCCGCTGCGCAACCTCGCCGGCGGCCTCCGCCATGACCGCGCGGAACAGGTCCGCCTTGTCCCGGAAGTGGTGGTACAGCGCGCCCCGGGTGACGCGGGCCTCCGCGACGATCTGCTCGGTCCCGGTGCCGTCGAACCCGTGCGCGGCGAACAGCCGGCGCGCCGCGCCGATCAGCGCCTCCCGGGTGTCCGCCGCATGCTCGGCGCGGCGGGGAGCGCGCGGCGAGCGCGCCGAACCCTGACTCTCGTGTCGGTCCTGCGGTTGCGGAGAGGCTGGCATACAGCCATCATGTGACATACAGCGTGTATGTTCAACGCGAACACCAGCGGACTGGCGTCGCTGGGACACCAGAAGCCACGCCACGCGAGAGACGGGACTGGATCATGGCGATGCCGTTTCACCTCACGGTGAAGCTCGGGACCTACCTGATGAAGCAGAAGCTCCGGGGCGTCAAGAAGTACCCGCTGATCATGGAGCTTGAGCCGCTGTACGCGTGCAACCTCAAGTGCGGCGGCTGCGGCAAGATCCAGCAGCCCGCCGCGCTGCTCAAGCAGCGGATGCCGGTGGAGCAGGCCGTCGCCGCCGTCGAGGAGTGCGGCGCGCCGATGGTGTCGATCGCCGGCGGCGAGCCGCTGATGCACCCGCAGGTCCACCTGATCACCGAAGAGCTGCTCAAGCGCAAGAAGTTCGTCGTGCTGTGCACGAACGCCATCCTGCTGCCCAAGCACATCGACAAGTTCAAGCCGAACAAGAACTTCGCCTGGATGGTGCACCTCGACGGCATCGGCGAGAAGCACGACGAGGCCGTCGCCAAGAAGGGCGTGTTCGACCAGGCCGTCGCCGCGATCAAGCTGGCCAAGGAGAAGGGCTTCGCGGTCTACACGAACACCACGGTGTTCAACACCGACACGCCGCAGGACCTGATCGACACCCTCGACTACATCAACGACGAACTCGGCGTCGACCGGCTGGAGATCGCCCCCGGCTACGCCTACTCCAAGGCCCCCGACCAGGACCGGTTCCTTGGCGTCACGCAGACCCGGGAGCTGTTCAGCAAGGCGTTCGCCGAGGGCCGCCGCAAGAAGTGGCGGTTCAACCACTCGCAGCTCTACCTCGACTTCCTCGAGGGCAAGCGCGAGTTCGAGTGCACCCCGTGGGGCGTGCCGCTGTACACGCTCCAGGGCTGGCAGCGTCCCTGCTACCTGCTCGACGACGGTTACGTGGACACCTGGCAGGGACTGCTCGACACGACCGACTGGGACAAGTTCGGCCGCGGCAAGGACCCGCGCTGCGACAACTGCATGGCGCACTGCGGGTACGAGCCGACCGCGGTCCTCGCGACCATGGACTCGCTGCGGGAGAGCCTGCGCGCGATGGTCAGCCACTGACCGGGGCTGGCTGACCCGAGCTGACTGGCCGGCCTGACCGACAGAGTGCTGGTGTAAGTTACCCGCGTGGAAGATCAGGAGAGTACTGAACGAACCGCGGGTACCGAGGTCACCGAGCCGGACAACACCGCCGTGCGGGTGGCGCTGTGGCGGGCGCTGCATGTCGAGGTCGACGCGGAGCCGCACATCCTCACCGACGAGGTGGGGCTGCGGCTCGCCGACCCCGCGCCCGGGTGGCGCCAGCGGCCCGACATGGACCCCGTGTTCACCAGCGGCTTCCGGGCGTCGATCGTGGCCCGTGCCCGGTACATCGAGGACCTGATCACGGCCGAGGCCGGGCGCGGAGTCGGCCAGTACGTGCTGCTCGGCGCGGGCCTCGACACGTTCGCCGAGCGCCGGACCGACCTCGCGGAAAAGCTGACGGTGTTCGAGGTGGACCAGCCGGGCACCCAGGCCTGGAAGCGCAGCCGGCTCGCCGAACTCGGCTACGGCGTTCCCGGCTGGCTGCGCCTGGTCCCGGTCGACTTCGAGGCGGGCGCGTCCTGGCAGGAAGCGATCGCCGCCGCGGGGTTCGACCCGGGCCGCCCGGCGGTGGTGGCTTCCACCGGCGTCAGCATGTACCTCACCAAGGAGGCGAACGCCGCCACGCTGCGCGAGCTCGCGGCCCTCGCGCCCGGCTCCACCGCGGTGCTGTCGTTCCTGCTCCCCATCGATCTGCTCGACGAGGCGGACAAACAGGGCCTGATCATTTCGTCGAACGGCGCGCGCGCCTCCGGCACCCCGTTCATCAGCTTCTTCACCCCCGACGAGATGCTGGCCATGGCCCGCGAGGCGGGCTTCAAAGACGCGCGGCACGTGTCGGGGCGGGAGCTCAGCGAGCGTTACTTCGGCGGCCGGGCCGACGGCCTGCGCCCGTCCACGGGCGAAGACCTGCTGATCGCGACCACGTAACGGGGTTAGGTAAATGAGCGTGCCGTTCCCGGAGCCGACCGCCCCCGCCGCCTCCCGCGCCGAGGTCTTCATCCGGTACCTCGACTACTTCCGTGACCAGGTGGCCAGCCGGCTGCGGCAGCTGTCGGCAGCGGAACTCCGCCGCAGCCGCGTGCCGTCCGGGTGGACTCCGGTTGAACTGCTGAAACACCTGACCTTCGTCGAGCTGCGCTGGCTGGAGTGGGGGTTCGAGGGAAAGCCGGCCGCCGCGCCGTGGGGGGACCAGCGGGACGGCCGCTGGTACGTCGCGCCCGAAGAGTCCCTCGACGATCTGCTCGCCGCCCAGGCAGACCAGGCGCGGCGCAGTAACGCGGTCATCGCCGCCCACGACCTCGACGAGGTGGGCGTGCCCGGCGACCGGTGGGACGGCGAGCCGCCCGCCACGCTTGAGCGCGTCCTGTTTCACCTGGTTCAGGAGTACGCCCGGCACGCCGGCCACCTGGACATCGTCAGCGAGCAGGCCGGCGGTCCCGTCGGCGAATAACCCCGGTCGGCGAATAACTCCGGTCGGCGAGTAACCGTGTGGCAGCGAAAAGCTGCCCGGCCTTAGGATTCCGGCATGGTCGCCGATTCTGAGGTCGCAGACGCCGTCAGCTGGCCGGACTTGCTAGTGCGGGCGTGCGCGTCCGCCCGGAGCCTGCTTGCGGAGGTTACCGAAGCGCAGCTGGCGCAGCCGACGCCGTGCACCGACTGGACGGTGCGTGACCTTGTCAACCACATCGTCGGCGCCATGCAGTTCTTCGCCGACCTAGCCGAGCTCGGCCAGTCGCCGGAGGACGAGGAGTGGCCGGATTACACCAGCGGCGACTTTCTCGCCACCTTCGGCCGGCAGGTTGCCCGGGCCGCCGCGGGGTTCACCGCACCGGGAGCCATGGACAAGCTCATGGCCCTGCCGACGGGACCCACCCCTGGATTGATCGCGATCCAGGTGGCGACGGGCGAGATCTTCGTGCACAGCTGGGATCTCGCCGCCGCGCTCAGCGCGGCGGCGGACGGGACCGGCGGCCGCGACGTGCTCGACGACGGGGTGGCCGACGCGCTGCTGCTGTCGGACTGGATGGTGCTGTGCGTGCAGGTGCGGGGAGCAGATCCCGCCGTATTCGCCCCGGAGATCGAGCCGCCGCACGGCGCGTCAGCCACCGGCCGCCTCACCGCGTTCCTCGGCCGTGACCCCATCTGGAAGCCGACAAGCCGCCCGTTATATGCCGGCCATGACCGCGTGTTTTTCAGGGCGCCCTGCGACGTGAGTCGCACTCGATGCTCGAATGACACACGATTCGAGGGGCGCGGCCCCCGGCCTTGGGCTATCGGGTGGCGGAAACCGCGCCGTCGGAATCTTCCGCTTCGACCGCCCCCGCGATCAGCTGGCGGATGGCGCGGACCAGCGCCTCGTCGAGTTCCTTGCCGCTTGGCTGTGCCTCCGCTGTGCTGGCTCCCGTGGTCATGTGTGTCCCATCTCCGCGATCCCCCGTGGGCATGAAGCGACGGCGCTTAAATTACACCGGTGTCGTTTGGCTATTCAACACGAATTCGCAAGGTGCGGCACGGAACGACACGCGTCTATACGAGGCCCCACCGCCTGCGGATCGCCTTGTCGGCCACGCCGAAGGCGCCGTCTACCACTAGGCCGACGATCAGGATCACGATCATGATGGCGACGACGCTCGCATAGTCGGCCAGGTCCTGGTAGGTGGACAGCAGGACGCCGATCGACGGCCGGTTAGCGATGATCACCAGCAGTTCGCCCGCCATCAGGGAGCGCCACGCGAACGCCCAGCCCTGCTTCAGCCCGGCGACGAACGTCGGCAGCGACGCTGGGCCGATCACGAACCGGTACAGCGACAGCCGGCGCAGCCCCATCATCGTGCCCGCCTTGAGCAGCAGCGGCGGCGTGTAATCGACGCCCGCGATCAGGCCGTTGGCGATCGACGGCGCCGCGCCGAGCACGATCACGAACAGGATCGCCGAGTTGTTGATGCCGAACAGGATGATCGCGAACGGGAACCATGCGATCGACGGCATCGTCTGCAGCCCGGTGAGCAGCGAACCGACGGCCGAGCGCAGCGGCCGCACCCGCGCGACCAGCCCGCCGATGACCGACCCGATGAGCACGGCGAGGGCGAAGCCGATCACCGCTCGCTCCAGGGTGGTGCCGATCGCAGACCACAGCAGCGCGGTGTGCGCCATGGCCCACAGGTCGGACATCGTCACGCCCGGCCCCGGTAGCACGAGCTTCTTCCAGCCGGTGAGGTGGACGGCCTCCCAGATGACGAAGACGAGGACGATCGCGGCCAGCTTCGGCCAGACAACCGACCAGCCTTTGGCGGCGGTCAGCCGACGGTCGCGCGGGACCGGCGGGGCGAGCTCAAGCGCGTCCAGGCCGCCAAACCCGGCTGACAGCATGGTGGCGGCCGCGGACGGGGCCGGCGGTTCCGGGTAGTCAGAACCGGTTCGCCAGTCATCAGGCATGACGGCTTACCTCCTCGCGAAGCCGGTCGGTGATCGTGGCCGCCAGCTGAGAGACGGGGACGGAGTCGATCCGCCGTGGACGTTCGATCGGGACCGGATACTCGGCGATGATCCGGCCCGGGCGGCTGGACAGCAGAACCACCCGGTCACCGAGGCGGACCGCCTCCCGGACGTTGTGCGTGACGAACAGCACCGTCAGGTCGCGTCCCTCGCGGACCCGGTCCAGCTCGTCGTGCAGCAGGTCGCGGGTCATCGCGTCGAGCGCGCCGAACGGCTCGTCCATCAGCAGCACGTCCGCCTCCTGGGCGAGCGCGCGGGCGAGCGCGACCCGCTGCCGCATGCCGCCGGACAGCTCGTGCGGCCGCTTGCCGCCGAAGCCGCCCAGGTGCACCGCCTCGAGCAACTCCTGCGCGCGCGTCTTGCGCTCGGCGCGGGTCAGCTTCCGCCCTGCCTGCGCGCCCCCGGCACCGAGTTTGCCGGCCCCCTGCCCCCTGGCTCGCAGGGCCAGCTCGATGTTGCCCGCCGCGGTGAGCCAGGGGAACAGGCCCGGTTCCTGGAACATCAGCGCGACCCGGCCGTGCACGGCGATCTGCCCGCCGGTCGGCGTGTCCAGCCCGGCGACGAGGGAAAGCAGCGTCGACTTACCGCAGCCCGAAGCCCCGATCAGGCAGGTGAACTCTCCCGGCGCCGCGGTGAGAGACACCTGGTCGAGGGCGCGGACGGCCGACGGTCCGCGCCCGTACACCTTGGAGACGCCGGCCAGCGTGACCGCCGCCGACTCCGTTACCGTCGTCCCGGCCAATGTTCCAGCCATCGGTTAGGAGCTGACCGTCGGCTCGCCGGCGGCCTTGAGCAGGGTGTTCAGCGGCCCGAGGTCGAAGATGCCATTCAGGTTCACCGACGTGAGCAGCCCCAGCGAGGTGGCCTCGGTCGCGTCGGTGGACAGCGACGCCGCGTCCGGGTTGTCGGTGAAGGTAATCTCCTTGAACGACGCGGCGACCACGGATGCCTTCAGCGCCTTGCCGGTGTAGGCGGCGAGCTCGGAGTTGGCCGCGGCCTGGGCGCCCGACGGGTCGGACTGAATGTAGCCGAGCGCCTCCAGGTTGGCCTTGAGCAGGTCGGCGACGATCGCCGGGTGCGCGGTCAGGAACGACTGGGTGACCATCAGCAGCGTCGTCACGCCCGGCTCGGACAGCAGCACCTTGCCGCCGTCGTCTACCATCTCGACGTCATAGGGCGCGGGCTCGGAGGCGCCGGCGATCTGCCCTGACTTGAACTCCAGGACCGCGTCCGAGTTCGGGCTCGTCGGCTTGACCGACACGTCGCCACCGCCGGTCGCGCTGGTGGTCAGGCCGTTCTGCTTGAGCCAGTAGCGCAGCGCCACGTCCTGGGTGTTGCCCAGCGACGGGGTGGCCAGGGACTGCCCCTTGAGTTGCGAGGCGGCGGTAACCGACGGCTTGACGACGATCGACGCGCCGCCGTTGGCAACGCCCGAAATGATCTTGATGGCCGTGCCGCTGGACTTCGCCCAGGCGTTGATCGCGGGGTTCGGTCCCACATACGCGACGTCGAGCTGGCCGGCCAGGATCGCGGTCGTCTCCTGGGTGCCGCTGCTGAACGCGGTGGGGTCGACGGTGCCGGCGCTGCCGAGGGCCTCCTTGAAATAGCCGTTCTTCAGCGCGATCAGCGCGGGCGCGTGGGTGATGTTCGAGAGGAAGCCGAGCCGCACGGTCACCGGGGCGGCCGCGGCGGCGGTCGCTGTCGTGCCGTCGGCGGCGGACGAGGAGCTTGAGCCGCCAGACGAGCAGCCGGCGATCAGCAGGGCTCCGCCCGCGACGACGACGGCACCAGCCAGGATCTTTCGCATAAGCAAACTTCCTATTCCCTACCGGTTAACTTGGTTTCATGGAGCACTATATACCAGACCAGTAATGTAGGTAACACCGCCGCAATGCTCGTAACGAGACGTAGCTCACATCACCCGTGCTGACCTGCGGCAAGCCGGAAAAAGACAATCGTGATTCGTAACGGCCGGTGGCTACGGCGCTCCCGCGCTAGTTGCTGTTATCAGCGGCGGAGCGGAACCGGTGGCACAGAGATGCCGGCGCGGACGGCCGATGCCGGCGCGGACGGCCGACGCCGCCGCGGACGGCCGACGCCGCCGCGGGACGGCTAGGAGTCGTCCGAGGCGTCCTCGAAGTCGACGCCAACCACCTGCGGCGAGAACTTGTTCACGCACACCTCGAGCCGGGCGATGTCGGCGTCGCTCGCACCGGTCGTGTTGTAGACCACGACGTCAATCGCCGACTGAATCGGCACCCCGGTGGGGATCGGCTCGGCCTTCACGTTCGGCAGGCCGTTGCAGGCCGCGCGGACCTTCAGCTTGAAGGCCACCGAC
>Ga0335074_10008977_pt1 | contig 13920 bp, 14 predicted proteins | sample Lox_Sample_23_FD_206715 | JGI IMG/M metagenome (GOLD analysis project Ga0335074, IMG submission 206715) | Soil microbial communities from Loxahatchee National Wildlife Refuge, Florida, United States - Lox_Sample_2.3 | ecosystem: Environmental > Terrestrial > Soil > Wetlands | place: USA...
CCTCGAGGAGGGGAACGGGTTGGAGGCAATCGGTCGGCAACTCTGCGATGGCATGAGGGTTGCCGGCCGCCTGAATGAGAATCGCGAGATAGTAGGGAAAGATCGTTGCCGTCGTCGGGTAGAGACATGGCTCAACCGCACCATTGCCGCCGAGGGCGACGATCCGTGTTCTAACGTCACTCAGTCGGTTCGGGGTTACATATGAACGAGGGACAACGCCTCGGTGGTTCCTCTGAATGTGCAGTAGCACCTCTCCCAGCGTGTGCACCTTGCCCGACCGGGCGGCCTTGGCCTGTGCCATCGCCTGCGCAGCTCGCTGGCGAAGAGCGCGGACATCACGGATTTCCTGCTCGCAGGCCTTGAGGATCGAGCGCAGCACTTGTGGAGAGAGGGGACGGCGTCGCAAGCTCGCGTGCCGATGCGGAAAGACGCCACGAGGAAAATCAAGCTCCCCAACCAGTTCCGGGCGGTAGCGTTGTATCCAACGAAGTAGCTGGCGAATGCCTGCGTACGCGGACGACCGCGTGCTAGAGTGCCAACGTTCACCGTCCGCTCGCACTTGCTTGTGCAACCACTCGATGTAGCGACGGACCATCACAGAATCCAGATCGCAGAGCTTGGCAACTGTGCGAGTCTCACGCGCGAATCGATCAAAAGTGGTGACGCTGTGCCAATATCCATACATCGAGGCCACTGACAGCCCGCGAGCGAGAGCCCAGAACGCTTCACCGAATGCTCTTTGGATGGGTGCTGGCAGGAAGAGCTTGGAGAAGTCGATGAGCTTGCCTGCAAGCTTGCGAGGCGGGGGCATGCGCGGAGCTGAATTACGCTTCACGCGAGCTCTCCTTCCCAAGCAATGTGTCGAGAACGCCCGAAAGGACATGCACGTCGATCGCGATCGCGCGCAAATACCGATCTGTCGTGTCGATATGTTCGTGGCCCATGAGGATCTTCACGATGAGGAGCGGGTTGATCGCCTCACCTTGCTTCTCAAGACGTTCGAGCCGGGCCAGCAGCCAGCATCCGAATGTCGCCCGCAACAGATGCGAAGTGGCCTTGAATCCGCACGCAATGCTTGCGCGACGGATGACATGCTGATAGGTGTTCTTGCAAACCAGCAAGCCCCTGCGGGAAATGAAAAGCTCTGTACCTGTCGGCCGTCTTCGCTTACGCGCTGCCCGCCGCGACCAACCGCGACGCTCCTGCGAAATGTAGCCATCGGTCTCTTCGAGGAGACTTCTCGGTGCGATGACATACCCGGCCTTGCGCCCCTTACGTGCGACTTCGATCGACCGATACGGGGCGTCCTCGGGCTCTGACCCTCTGGGCATCACGTTACGGACCTCAAGACGCAGGAGCTCGCTGACCCGCAATCCGGTGTAAAGCTGCCAGCGCGCCATGAGATCGTACGGAGACGGAAGGGTCGCGAGAAGTTCCCGCGCTTGATCGCTTCTCAACGGTCTCGGTAGGCTCTCAAACTGTCGGAGTACAAACATACTGCGCTCGGAGGGCTCCCAATATCGGCGACGCTGGCCAGCCCAGTTGTGGCGCAGCGCAGTGACGTCGGGATCCGCCGAGGCCAAAGAAGACTCTTGGAGCCAGCCGTTGCGTACCGCCCACGCATAGAATCGAAGCACACCTCGGATGCGATGGTTGACCGTTCGAATGCTGAACGCCCTGCGCGTGTGAGAGCTTGCCTTCCTGAGCATCCGATCCCGATAGGAGACCAAGTCGCTCACATCTGCATCGCTCCAGACAATCCCACGCGTCTCGAGGGAGTTAAACCAGTCGAGAAGAATCTCCGTGTAGGTCCGGACCGTGTCAGGCGTACAAGCACGCAGCACAGCATGCTCATGCAAGAATCCAACAGCCGCCTCCATCAGATCCATCTTCGAAGTGAAGAGCAACGGGAATCCCTCGGGTCTCGGCTGCCGCAGCGTCAGGGATAAAGCCTCTTCCGCTGCGGTACGCACTGCAGCCGGCACTTCCGTGGGATGCGGGAGCGAGGTCTTACGAATGATCTCTGCCACAGGGTGGGTCCTCCCTGTTCGATGGCCGGAGTGTAGAACTGAACTAGCCCCAGATAAAGAATGTTGACACTCGCAAATCCAACCTAACCTACCAGCTGCGTCTCGGTCTCTTTCGTGCAGTGTGCACCAACGGACTCATCGTTTCGGTGGGCGCGTTTCCGGCGTATTGCGTCGCGCACCGAGGCGACATCGTCGATGAGGTCGTTACAGCAGCTCTCGAAGCATCGGAGCGCTTCGAAGCACTGGCGGGGCGGGTCGAGCGCATGGAGCAGCGATTGCTGGCGGGGGAGGAGCAGATCGGGTTTGCAGAGAAGGCATTGGCACTGCGGTTTCCGGAACTGGACAAGGCGGGAATCCAGCCGTCGCAGTTACTCGGTTGCCGGCGAGCCGATGACGCCAGCGACAACCTCTGGACCATCTTCAACCGGGTGCAGGAGAACCTTCTCGGCGGCGGTCTGATTCGGCACACCGAGTCAGGGCGGCTGTCGCGCACCCGACGCATTACCTCGATCCGGGAGGACGTACGCCTGAACGGGCGGCTCTGGGATCTGGCGGAGGAGGTGCTGGCTAGCTGAGCGGACCAAACGGGAGGGAGCGTCTCCGGGCGCTCTCTCCCACTCGGCAGTGCCGCAGGCCAGAATCCGGGCGCCGCCGAGCCGGCGGCATTGCTCAGACGGAGGGCATTCAACATGGCAGATCTAAGAATCGACGCGGCGTCCCAGGATGCGCTCAAGGCGCGACTTGCAAGCCCAGAGGGGAAGGCTGCTCTGGACAGGCTGGCGCAGATAATCGCTGAGGCGCTTGTCGAAAGTCTTCCGCCGGGCACTGACTTGGGCCTAGATACGTGGGAGGGAATGGATGCCCTACGTGCAGCGTGGCCGGACATTGTGGATGCATTCCTTTTTCGCCGTGCGCCGGCCAAGAAGAAGGCCGGAAAGAAGGCGGGTCAAAAGGCGCCGAAGCGGGCCCGTGCGACACGGAAGGTGGGTGAGTGACGGCGGCGGCGCGATGGAGGGTTTGGGGCACATTTTCCTTGGTAGGCAGGATATGTTTGCAGCGGCCATTGGGGCACAGTAGGACTCATGGGCGCGACGCAAACATTGAAAACACGAGTGACGCCGGAGACCAAGGCGCGGGTCGTGGAGATCGCACAGGGCGAATTGCTCACCGAGGCGGTGTGGCTTAGACGCCTCGTGGCGAAGGCACTCCATGAGATCCATGCGCGGTCGGCGCCGTCGCTCGAGGAGACTGCGCGATGTGCAGGCGCAGTGACGGCGGCGCGGGGGCAGTGCTCCAAGGACCCTGGTCGCGCCGCGCGGCTCTATTTGCGCGTGCGGCGCGAAGACCGGCTGCTCCTGCACGAACGCGCCACAGCCCGCGGCATGGCGTCCGCGACGTATCTGTCGGTGCTCCTGCGGGCGCACCTGCGCGCGCTTGCACCGCTGCCGAAGGAGGAACTCGCGGCCCTCAAGCGCGTCGTCGCAGAACTCGGTGCCGTCGGCCGCAACCTCAACCAGACCGCGAGGGCCGCGAACCAGGGCGTCCGGGTCGCGGGCCCCGGGCGCGAGGAGTTTCGCGCCATCCTCAAAATCTGCGAAGCGCTGCGCGACCACACCAAAAACCTAATCAAGGCGAACACGGCGAGCTGGGAGATGGGATATGCCGAAGACGCTCCTTAGCATCGCCGGTTCCCGTCCGCTACTCGAGTTAGTGAGCCATGGCCGTGGGGGACCGAAGGGCAGCATAATCTTGTCCGGCGATCACATCGCGGCCATCGATCGCACTGTGCGCCGCGTTCCGGAGGTGATGGTCAAAGTGCTCCCGAAAGATAGCAACAGCCTGCGATCGGTTGGCCGGCACCTCGACTACATCGGCCGCTACGGCAAGCTCGAGCTCGAATCTGACGACGGCGAGCGCGTTCAGGGCAAGGATGCCGGCCAACGCTTGCTCGAAGACTGGGACCTGGACCTCGACCAAGACCGCAAGGATTTGAGACTGGCATCCGTCTCCGGGCGGGCGCCGAAACTCGTTCACAAGATCATGCTATCTATGCCACCGGGGACGCCGGCGAAGGGCGTGCTCGGTGCGGCTCGCAATTTTGCGCGTGAGGAACTCGCGCTCAAGCACCGCTTCGCCCTCGTACTACACACCGATGAGCCGCACCCTCATGTACACCTCGTCGTAAAGGCGATGAGCGAGCAAGGCGTGCGGTTGAATATCGGTCCACCCACGTTGCGCGAATGGCGCCGTGAATTCGCTCGGCACTTGCGAGACCAAGGCATCGCGGCGAATGCGACAGAACGCGCGGTGCGCGGCGATAGTAGAACGCAGAAGGCCGACAAGATTTATCGTGCCGCCTTGAGAGGCGAATCCACCCATACTCGCGCGCGGGTCGAAGCCGTTGCCGCAGAGCTCCTGAAAGGTGATCTGCGGGTCGAGTCCGGGAAGTCGACTTTGATGTCGACGCGGCAGGAGGTGGAACGGGGATGGCGCGCGACCCGTTCCATCCTCGTCGCGCAAGGGCAGCCCGAGCTTGCCGGGCAGATCGATCGATTCTTGAAGGAGATGGCGCCCGCGCGTACGGAGAGAGAGCTCATTGCCGAGGAGATACTGAAGACGGCGCGGATGCGAGAGCCGGTCGAGCGGCCTCATTCGCGCTGATGGGGGATTTGCGTGTCGCTGAAGTTTCGTTCGCATTGCTCGAAAATGATCGAGCAGAAGTCTTGGGGATCGGGCGGCGGCGTCCCACCTACCCACCCCGCCAGCCTTGAAGCGGCAGACATCATGCATCGATCATTGCAATCTCAATCAGCGGCATAATGGTGTAGACCGATGCGTTGTCGCATCTTGGTTATTACGGCGTATCTATAATTACTGACAACTTCTCGCGATGGACATGCGAACAGGCAAATTCTTAGTCTCCCCGGGAAGATTCGTCGCTGGCGAACTTAACATCGCGGGTTCGGACTCCAGCATCGTGCTCCGGGATGATGCCGTGTTCCCGATTGGTGCGGAACGGAATCTCTGTATCACTGGCACCCTCTACGATCAAACCAAGATCACCCTGATCGACTGCGTGCGCACGGCCCAAGCAACCCATACGCGCGGCGATGAGGGAGTGAAATCGCATTCCGTGACGCTCTTTCCGCATTTCATTGCCCAAGGTTCCCTGCATTTCGTTCCTGACGCGCCGAGCATTCGGGAGCTCTCCTTCACCTTTGATGACATCGCCTCGCTCTTCTACGACTTTGATGCCTTTGGCGGGGCGGTGGATGCGAGCGCCTTCATCGATCCCATCGTCAAGGCCAACGCTCATCAGTTTGGCCGCAAGATTCGCACCGGGCCGAAACCTGAGATTGCGTATTTTGCGGGGGAGCGCCTGATCCTAGCGGCGGATACTTGTATCGGGCAGGTACGGGTGGAGCATCATCCGTCCTGGCCGGTTGGCGGTCCGCAGGGCGTTAAGATCGAGAACGAGATTCGGGTGAGCATCACCCCGGCATCACCGATCACGCTCGACGATGCGATCGATCGACTGATGAGCCTGCTGCGCTTTATTGCCATCGCCGTCGGGCGCAAACAAAATCTCCCGCTCTTCGTCGTTCGCGTGGGGGAGGCGGCTCCCCACGTGCTTAGTGTTCACTGGAGTGATTACCCACGACGCCAGGGCGATGTGGGAGGTGCCCGAGACAGTCCGCAACCTTCTGACCTTCCATTGGACTCGATCCAGCGACCGGAGGAATTTGTGGCGGTGCTTCAATCGTGGCTGGCCCGCGATCAAGATCGATCCATCGCGAGGGCTCGCATCGACGATACGCGCGCTCAAGGCAATCGCTACAGTGTCGATCGCCTCGTGGCGGCGGCCAATGCCTTTGACCATTTGCCCGAGTCTGCTGTTCCTAAGTCTGTCGCTTTGACCCCCGAAGTGGCCGCGGCGAAGCAGGCCTGCGAGGAGATTGTCCGGGCGCTGCAACCTTGCGATGAACGTCAGTCACTCTTAAGCGCTCTCGGGCGTCTCGGGACCGCATCCTTGAAACAGAAGGTGCGCCACCGCGCGGGGCTCATTATCGGCGCCGCGGGCGGGCGATTCCCGGACTTGGACTTCGTCTGCAACCAAGCGGTCAACTGTCGCAATCATTTCGTGCATGGCAGTGATTTCACTTTTGACTTGAAGGCACCGTCTTCCAATCAAAGTTTCCTCACCGACACGCTTGAATTTGTGTTCACCGCCTCAGAGCTCATCGAGGCCGGTTGGAACCTCGGACGATTCTTGGATACCCCGACCTCTATGAGCCATCCCTTCGGTAGCTATCGCATTCACTATGCGGTGAATTTGAATACCTTGCGTGCGAGCGCCATCCCCGCGGAGAAAAAATCGTGATAAAGCATCATTGCCCTTTGGGTTTGCTGGGCAACAACGCGGTGATCGAGGATAAGACTCGATTCTTCCAGGGTCCCTCAAACACACCCTCGCCGTCGCGTTCGAAGAAGTGCGTCGCACCGGGAAAGAAGGGCCTCGGGATCGGGTGCAGCGCGTTCGGGTTATGGTACACCTCAAGCTCCAGGCACCAGAGTTCGCCATAGGGCCAAAGCTGCTCATAGGCGGGATCGTCGATGTCGAAGCGAAACTCGGTGGGCTCTAAGCGATTGCCGCTGTGGCAAAAAAGAATGCCCGATCGTTCCATGCGCAATCCGGGCACCTTCCACCCCGCAAGACGCCCCATGCGATTGAATTTACCCAAGGTCGCGGCGTTGCAGCCGATCACCGCCGAGATGTGCTCACTGTCCAGTTGTTTAAAAAAGCCGGCGGGCAGTCCCAGGCTCCCCTGCAGTCGCTCCACGGGCTCCGACCACGCGCGTTTTTCCCCGTCTTTTATCTCCGACTGGGTCTTCAAGCCATAGAGGTAGCTCTGCAAGGCCTGAGAGCTCCAGGTCATGGAACCGCTCTGATGAAAATCCGCGATGGCGAGGATCAGGGGCTTGCCCATCGCCTGTGGACGCTCCCAGTATCGCTTGTCCATCTTCGAGCGCAGCGACTTTGCGAAGCGCTCGGCCGGGGCACCCAAGGTACGCTCCAATCGGTCAGTGGGCGCGCGGGCAGGGGGCTCAAAGAGCGGTCGCATTCTCTGTTCGGGATTGGCCGTCACGGCCTCCACCAGGACAGTCAGCCCCAGATGTTCGAGGCGAAAATCCGGTGAGACCAAGTCCTGGTGCACTTCAATGCCTTGCTCGCGAAAGGCCGCGAACAGATACAGCTCCCACAGCCGCGCATCAAAGCCTTGCGTTTGAAAGTCACCGACAAAATTCTCATCCGGTCGATCGAGCGCAAAATAAACTGCTGCGATCGTGTGCAAGGCGGCGAAGTGGTGCGCCGCGGAGCACAGCATCTGAAACTTCTCGTTGAGCACCGCGCCTTCTGCGATATCGAACGGATTTCGGCGAGCCGGTTCGCCCGCGGGCCGCGGCTCAGGAGGTGCCCCGGGGCGCATTTGGACCTCGAGGGCGTCAAGCGCCGCCTCCGGGGAGTCGAACCCGTTCGCGGTCGGTAGGGGGCGAAAGCGATGATCGACATCCCGCCGCAAGGCGAGACATCCAAACTCGTGCGAGCGCGGATCGAAGGTGATGAGTCCGACCGCCTGCTTACGTTCATCGGCCCACCACGAGACTTCCTCCAAGGGGTCAAAGTTCGGGCCCTTCGGTAACGACAGGGCGTAGAGCGCGAATTCGCGCTGCGAAATCGGCGCTAGGCGCATCGGATGCCTCCCTGCCAACTCATCGGTCGCGTTAGCTCACCGGCCGCCGCACCTTCGGCTCCAGCCTTGCTGAGTGCCCGATGATACGTAAGTAGCAGGCCAATCGACTGCCAAATAGTTATCAATTAGCGAGACTGGATGGCTCGCCCGTTACGTCGTCCTCAAAGCTCCTGATGCGCCGACAGCGCCCCTGCGGGCGCGTTGGCCAGGCGATTCCACAACTTGATCACGGCAAGACTGGTGTTGTAGCTCTCCCTCGCCGAATTCGCATCCACCATCGAGATGAGGGGTTTCTCGACGCGCGTCGCCGCTTGCTCAAAATCGATGACGGTCATCATGCCGCCGCCTTCCACCGGAATCTGCGCGGGCGCGGGTAAGTGCATGCGGCCTGCGGACGCGGTCAAATTGTAGTGGACGAGCGCATTGCGCAGCTCGAACAAGGAGTCGATGCGGCTCACGAGGAGCGCGTCGCTATCAAGCGCATGCGAGAACTTCGTATCGAACAGGCAGGCAGTCTTCCAGGTCACCGACGAGCGATACGCACTCGGCTTCTTAAAGCGCCGCCGCATTTTCAAGAAATCGGGCAGCTCCGGTTCCGCGATGACGCTTTCCGCCATTTCGTTGGAAAAGGCCTCCACGCAGAGTGCCGACAGCAGGATCGCGAGCAAGCTTTCCGAGAAATGTGACTCCTCGCCTTTCGGCATCGAGGCGCAGGCGAGCGCGTGCCGTCGAGCCTCGCGCAGATAAAAGGCCACGAGCGAGATGTGGTAATGGCGAATGGCCTCGGAACCGTCGAGCTTGGCGGAGAATACGATCGGCATTTAAGAGCTCACATATAAAAGGCGTACGAGGATTGAATCGCGCTGCCATCGGGCACGTACTTTAAGATCTTGCCGACCTGCTCCGCGACCCGAAGCGTCAAGGGCATGCCACCGTCAAATTGCGTGTTGTTCCAATTGATCTTCGTCAATCCCAGAATCTCCTCCGCCAGTTGTCGCATCGGCGCATTTCCCTCGATGCGCTTGATGAGAAGCGGGCGCGGGACGTACATCCCAGGATAGGTGGAGAAGAAATTGACGCTCCCGCGCGTGTAGAGGAGGGTGTGTTCGGAGTCGAGTTCCAGCAGCGTGCCGCGCAGGGGAGGGTATTCGCCGCGCCGAAACAGGCGTATCGGAGTTCGATCGATGGTGAGAAAATCCCATTGGTCGATGTCTCGCGCCTTCAAGGCACGGGTGAGACCGGCACGTTCGGCCGCATTGAAGTTCGAGGTCTTGTGAATCACCAGCCGCGCTGGCGTTGTCTTGTGCTCGGCACGGTAGCGGGCGAGGGCATCCGTCAATAGAGCATTCGATTCCTCTTCGGAGAGGTGGGGCTGTGGCTCCTCCCGCGAGGTCTTCACCGGGGCACCCCGCACAATGATGCCCTCGCCCCGTTCGTTGTAGACCTGCGCAAGGCTCGATAACAGATGGTTGTCTTTGAGGCTCTTGTAGAAGCTTAAGCCGACATAGCAGGTCTGATAGTCGGTCGAAACCCGGGGGAGGCGCCACGGTCGCCCGCCCGCCTTGTAGTAGAGCGCCGTGTGCAGATTCCAGGCCCGCGTCGCCTCATCTTGGAGGCGCTTCAAGGTGCCCGGGCGGCGTTTCTTCCGCCGGTCACGCTGCTTGCCGCCATAGGTTGCCGGCAACACCAGTTGAATCGGGATGCCCAACTGCATGGACTTCGCCTTCAAGTAACTCCTGAAATCGACCAAGTGCTCGAACTGCTCCTGATGATCGCGCGATTCCTCCGCGAGTTCCTCATCCGCTTCCTGGTCGAAAGTCGCAAACTCATCGGGGATGGCGCAGAGAAGCACATCGGGTCGGGTACGGGCCACGAGGTCCTGCATGGATTCGAACAGGAGATCCACCGCGCCGGCCAAGGCCACGCCCTGGCTGTCGGCATGCGCGAGCAGATCCTCGATTTGCCGCGAGGAAAGCTGCATCTTGAGGCTCTCGTCAAAAACTAACTGAGAGTGAAAGCATCCTTCTTGCGTGAACCCGGGAAAGCCGGGAAAGAGGTGTGGATGGCGGCTCGGTTTAGCAGCAATCCCGCGCTCGCATTTCTGCAGCCATTCGGAAGCGCCATCCAAGGTGAGGGCGGTGCCGACCATGCCGACCCGGATCTTCCGCGGCGCGCCGCTGGCATTCAGATCGAGGGGGCCGAATCGATCGATACCATGGCGGATATCGATGTGGTATCCGCCGTTCCCAAACTCAAGCTCCGGTTCTTCGATGAAATCGGCTTTCATTGTAATTGCAGCCCGAGCTGCAACTCCTCGCGGGAGGTATCACTTACCGTCGCTTCGCTCAAACGCAGCCACGCCGCATCATCGATGCCCACTGGGAATGTGAAGGACTCTGGATCCGCAAAGCTCAAGAACTTATATTCCTCGGCAATGAGATCGGGCTTTCGCGTCAGGAGCCGAATCCAGGTCGTGAGTTGCCCTCGAACCGCGTTGTTGTTTTCATTTTCCTTGTGCCACCGCAGTGGATCCTCGTAAAACCGATAGAGGGCTCGACCATCCTCCGTGAAGTAGTAGGTCGGTGTGATCTCGAGGAACCACCGCGCGTCGAATCGGTAAAAATGGGCCTTGAACGCCTGGTGCTTGAAATAGCGGATCGAGCCGTCCTTGCGGCGGCTGACCGAGACCATCTTCCGGGAGGCACGGCGCTTCTCGGCCGCATAGCCAAACTCGCGCTTGAGGGCGCCGGGCGGCAGTCGAAAGAAGTAACACTCGAACGGCTTATCCGGGATGTAGACCAGACCGAGCTGTCGCATGCGCTCCCGTAGGCAACGGTTCAGGAGCTGTACAAACTCACGCTTCTTATCCTCATCCAGAGTTTGGCTCCACTCCTTGACGTCGAAGTGATCCGCTGCGCCCGCGTCACACACCAGATCGAACGGATGCTCGGCGAGGTTATGGGCGCTCAAGAGCATGCCATTCTTCAAAAACCACTCGCTGCCAAACTGAATGTTCCTCTGCACCAGCGCCTTGATGAGCATGGCGGGGTCACGGTGCTCGGTGGGCGCGACGAAGATACGCTCAGGAAGCCGCGTCACGGTCAGAAGATTAGAAATCAAGACTTCGGGCCGGCGGGGAGCAGGTTCGTAGAGCCCGAGGAATGAGCGAGTCACGAGATGCGCCAGTCGCTCGCGCGCCTCGCTCGAGAACCGATCTGCGGTTTTCGAAAATTCGAATTTGCGAGTCCCTGGAGGCCGCGATTGCAGATAGGCGGCGACCGGGAGCCAGTACGCCTCGCCGCTGCTCGGCTTCGATACGATGAGCAGTACCGGAGTATTGAAGGATCGCCAGTACTCGATGTCGGCGGGATCTGCGTAGTAGGTTACAGTAGAGGCACTCTCGCCTTGAAACGCACTCACGGCCTTGCTTTGAACTTTGATGATGAATCCGGCCATGCGTCCGGAGGCGGGATCTCGCACCTCGATCTCGCCGTCGATGCCGACATCGTGCGTAGCCGTAGGTCGCCATACGAACCCCATCTCGGCGATGAGACGCTCGATCAAGTTGATGCCCTGACCGCCGAGGAGTTGATTCGCGGTGAGTGTTTTCACGCCGGGCCGAGGGGTTGCCGCCGGCGCGAGGTCACGGGCACCATTGAAGCTCCCCGCGGCGCAGAAAAAAATGCGCGCCGCACCCTTGCCGCTCCCAGATGGAAGGGTGCAGGGTCGGTCTTCGCCGCCAGTCCACCGTCAATCGCCACTCGCTGCCCTTCGCGATTTGCACCTGAATATGCTCGCCACAGCGAGGACAGGTGAAGTGGGCCCATTTGGGGTAGCCGCTTCGAATCTCACGATAGAGATATTGCGGCTTCAGTTCGCCATCCAGAGGCGCTTCCTCGATGTCCACCCAGAGGAACGCGGGACGCTTGAGGAGCCGCCAACGGCCGAGTCGCTCGACCCAGGAGAGGGGAAGTGCGATCACAAGGTCATGTCCAACAGCGGGGTCATGTCACCTCGGCCGTCATAGCGGCGTTGGCCGCAGAGTTTGCACGCGGCTCGCGATTTGCCGCCGGGGAGCGTATCGGCGTCCTTCAAGTACTGAAATTGTCGCACATGCTCCGAACAATGCTGCTCGACGCCTCGAAAGCCCGTCAAGCGATGAAATAGCTCATTGACTGCGAGGCATGCGAGCTCAGTGGTGAACGTCACGACGACCGGACTCGGATCCGGATCCTCGGGCACATAGCCCGCGCGGCGTCGCTCGAGCAGCACCTGGGGGTCGCGCCGCAGGCTCTCGAGATGAAGCTGTTCCGGGTCGATCAACTGTCGGCAGCCCTGGCAGACATAACCCGGCTGCACGATCGTCACCCGCCCATCGAAGCAGTCATAACCGCCGGCATCGTTGGGTTCGATCAGGAGCCCCAAGTCAATCACCGGGATGAAATAGAAATACGCCAGGCGATTCAAAACCTCGCGGCCCAAATGATCGTCGGTGCAGCCGAAAACGATGTCGCAGGCGCGCAAAACCTCGAGTGCCTCCTCGTGGTCAGCGTTTTTCGGGACACGCACCAGGGAGGCGGGAAGGCCCACATTCGCGATACCTTCGCCGACCACATCGACTTTCTTGCGATGCAGGCTCGCATCGGCACGGCTCGAGAAGTGCAGGCGGTTGAGATTGGTCTCATCGACGCCGTCGGGATCGATCAGCGCCAAGCGCTGCACGCCGATTCTCGCGAGCAAGCTCGCGACGGCGGAACCCGTCCCCCCACAGCCGACAATGCCAATCCGCAGCCGCCCAAGGGCGGTGGAAGCCGCGCGGCCAAAGGCTCGAACTTGCCGATCGAGCGCCCGCAGGCGCGTTGAGTCGGCGGCGGTGCTCGCGAAGGTCCAGCGCTCGCCGATCACAACAATATCCGCAACGCGCTGCGCCTTTAAGTCAGGTCCATACGCGCGGGCGGCAAGTGCCCCCGACGCATCCATGATGACGGAGAGGTGCGGGCGGCGGCTCTCCAGCCGGTTGAAGGCAATCGCGAACAGCTCGTGCTCGGCGAGGTCATCCTTCGCAGAAAAATGAAGGTACCCCAACGGGTGGGAGTGAAATACGGCGACGGCGAAATCCTTGGCCTCGGCGCGCTGTAAGGCCTGATAAAAGGGCGTCGTTGACCACTCAAAGCCATCCGGCGAACGCGACGCATAGGCCGCTGGCTCGACCGGGATGATCTCGCGAACGATGAATCGCTCATCCATCCCTCCGTCCCACGGATCTTCTACCTGCGAGCGGCCGCAGAGGGCGAGGGCCGCCGCTTCGTTCTTATCCTGAAAGAGCAGCGCCGAGAGTTCCTCGAGCTGTTCCGTGAGGATGCGCAGCGACAGGCGCGTCACGATTCTTTGAGTCCGCTGCGGATGTATTGTAGGTAAGTTTCCAGACCATCGATCCCTTCGCGCCATTCGCCCGCCGCGAGGTGCCGGGACCAAAATTGCCACTTGCGGCCAAAGAGTTCGGACTCGCCATTGGCGCAGGGAGCGGTTTGGCCACCGGCGAGAAAGATCGCGGGGAACACGTACCAGCTGTCGAGCTGCGTCTTGGCATAGCCCTTGGGGATCAACACCAGCACGCTCACGCGGGCGCCGGCGAGCAGGTGCCCGTCCTGGCGAACGTAGAGGTTCGGGGGAAGCAGAACGCCTAAGAACTCGATCGCGCGCCGCTTCTCACCATTCACCTCCTCCTCCAAGAGCGCGTGCTCGATGCCCTTCAACTTGAGGAAGTCCTGATCGTCCTCGGGCAAAAAACTGCCGTCAGGCATCAGCGGGACCCCGGGTTCGTCTTGGGCTTGCGGGTGATGAAGCGCTTGATGCCCTTCGGCGGCGCCTCAGGATTAAGGCTCACCGGCTGGTCGTTGCCAATCTCCGGATCCTCCCCCGGGCCGCCGACGATCTCATTCACGATCCAATCCGCGGGGCTGCCGGCGAGTGTCTTGATCTGGGCACCGGTAATTTGCTCCTGCGGCCAGCGGTACTCCTTGCGATTGATAATAAGCTCGTACTCATGCGGGGGCTTCGGTTTCTCGGCTTCCATCGCTTCGGTGCTCCACGGTTTAAAATGTCAGTTATAATGACAACGTTTATGGCACCAACAT
>Ga0335074_10008978_pt1 | contig 13919 bp, 15 predicted proteins | sample Lox_Sample_23_FD_206715 | JGI IMG/M metagenome (GOLD analysis project Ga0335074, IMG submission 206715) | Soil microbial communities from Loxahatchee National Wildlife Refuge, Florida, United States - Lox_Sample_2.3 | ecosystem: Environmental > Terrestrial > Soil > Wetlands | place: USA...
CATGCGCCAGTACGTGCGCGCCTGGATCAACGAATGGGACCTGCTGCGCCTCGACCCGGGGTTCCAGCCGCAGACGCTAGCCGTCGACATCGCCAGCGACTATCGCGAGGACAGTGACCTGGAAGACAACGGCGGCACCTGGGGCGGCGGATCCGAGCCCGACTAATGCCCGCTGACCGTTGCGGAGAGGACGGTCAACCAGTTCTGCCGATGCAGCGCGGAAGGATAGGCGGACGTCAGCAGCGCGCGCGAGCCGCGAACTCTATCTGCCGCGCCTGCGTTTGGACCGGCTGGCCTTGCCGGCTCGCTGGACACGCTGGATCTTCGATCTGCCGCGCGCCAGTCGTTCTTTGCGGCTGAGCTGGAGCAGGCGCTCGGCAGCCGCCGCGCGTTCCTCGAAGTCTGCTGGGTGATCGGCCACGGCGCTCGCGGCCTCAAAGTGGCGCCCGGGCTCCGCCGACATCACCAAGGGGCCTCCAGCGCATCGCCCGCGTGGACCCTGACCCAGAATTCCTCCGGCCAGGCAGCCAGGTTCGCCGCGACCTGTGCCCGCGCTTGGTCGCCACGGCCCGCCTCCGCGAGTGCAACGCCGACATCCGCGTCCAGGGTCGGCTGCAACTCCGGCTCGACGCGGCCGAGCGCTTCCGCCACCGAAACCGCTTCCTCCGCCAGGCGCGCGACTCAGGTCAAGGATGAGGGTAAGCAGCCAGTCCGGGATGTCGGGGCCTGTACTCTGGGTCCTCGCCCAGCGCGACGCCCAGGTCGTGTGCGCGACCCTCGAACCAGCCGACTGCCTCGACAACGGCTCGTGCCCGGTCGGCGAGCTCGGCTGGCTCCGGCATGACGTACACGGCTTGGTCGGCTCCGGCCAGCATCGTCGCCAGCCCGTTCGGCAGATGCGGGCGCTCTCGCCGCATGGTCGCGTCGCCCAGCGCACCCCAGCCGTCTGGATTGCTCCGTTCGGCCCGCCTGATTCGCTCGTTGATCACGGCATCGTCCTGGCTACTTTGGGTTACACAGACAAAGGATCAAGACCCGACCGCCGCAACCGGCGACCAGGCCCGTGACCTGCTGCTACACCAGTAGCCCCGACCGGATTTGAACCGGCGCTACCGCCTTGAGAGAGCGGCATCCAATCACCGCGCTCATCCCGGGCCGGGCTTCATGCCGACTGAGCGAGAACTAGGAATCTGTTCAATACGAGCCACGGCCACATCCACCAGCCCTGTCCTTCAGGTCCAGTCCGTGACAGTCGCTGCCGCCGGTTGGCGTTTAACTCTACGGTCAAACGATCTTAGGCGCCATGACGACGGTCGACAGCAAGCCCTACGACCTGCACCTTTGGTCGGGATGGCGGGATTTGAACCCGCGGCCTCCTGCTCCCAAATCAGCTTCATCCGGTCGCCGGACGTGGTCCGGTGCCGCCCGGTGTGGCGTTCACCTGGGACGATGCACGCTGCACGTGGCCTGACGTGGCTCAGCGTCTGTGCACGTTGGCTCTCACTCTGGCTCCCACCTCAAGGCCCGGTCACATGCGCATTCTCCTAGCCATTCGCACTGTGCTTGGTCGGCAGAGACAGAAGTCGTCCAGCCATGGCGTAGGCCCAGCACGATCATCCTGTACATGAGCACAGTGCTCTACGCCGCCGAGCTGGGACAGCGTCGAGCCCTAGGGAAAGGGAACACGAATGTCACGTTGCGGATGCGCGCCGACCAGTCCGTGTGCCCCACTCAGGAACTGGCCAGGTCATTTGAACCGGGTCGGCTAGCGGGATAGCGGCACCCTTGAACTCGCGGGGATCTGCACGACCTGGGTGGGGCTGGCCGCGCGGAGGCGCAACCGGACGGCTACGGCGGTGGCTGCTCCACTGCTAAGCCGCAGGCTGACGCTCTGAACCCGTACTTCGCCCATGATAAGTACTACGCTGCTTTGCCGAAGTATAGCCATCTGGCGAAGTATAATGTCGTTGTGGAAGGCGATCGCGCGCTGCGCGCCCTCAGGGCCGTCCTGCCGCCGACTGCGCGCCTCAAGGTACTGGAATACCAAAACCGGGACATCCTCGTGGAACTGGCAGGACAGAAGCTCCGGCTGCGCTGGATCCCGGCCGGATGGCCACGGCAGGTAGAAGAAGCACTCCGGCATCGCCCGCGGCCTGATGTCATCGCTGCACCGCAACTCTCCCCTGGTGCGCGGCAGGCCGCCCGGACCCGGCGCGTGGGCTGGCTCGACGAAAGCGGCGCCGCCGAGATCCACAAGAACACGGTGCTGATCGAGCGCACCGGCACGCCGGCGACGCCGCCATCGGCCAAACTCGGCTGGCGGCGCGGAACGCTGGCGGTATGCGAGGCACTGCTAGTAGGCTGCCCGGCCACGGTATCCGCTGCCGCGGACAAGACCGGCCTTTCGGCCAGCACTGTTGCCGAGTCATTGAAGTTCCTCGACGAGCAAGGGCTGCTGCAAACCGACGCTCCTCGCGGGCCCCTGTCAGGCCGCTACATCTCGGATGCGGAGGCACTGCTCGAGGCTTATGCTGCCGCCGCCGAGCGCCTGCGTCAGCCAGTCTCCGTGCGGGTCGGCGTCTTGTGGCGAGATCCCGTCGACAATGTCATCGAGGCGGGCCATTCATGGGACAAGGCAAAAATCAACTGGGCCGTGACCAGCGCCCTGTCTGCAGCGGCGCTCGCTCCTCTGCTCACCGAGGCAACGCCAATGGAAATCTATGTTGCAGGCCATACGCCCGCCGACCTGCGGCACGCGGCCGCAATAGCCGGGATGCGCGAGATCGACGGCGGCAGGCTCCTTCTGCGGCCCTTCCCGACTCCTGCCAACGGCGCGGTCACCGTCCAGGTGCAGCCGGGCCTGACGTCAGTGCTCTGGCCCCGCGCTTACGCTGACCTCCGCGCGACCGGGGTAAGAGGCGAGGAAGCCGCCGAGCACCTGCGCCAGGAGATGCTCAATGCCCGACGATGACCCGCCACGCTCGCAAACAGCCCGCGCTGGCGCAGAGCTCGCCCTTGTGCGGGTCGTCCACCACTACGGCAGAAGACCCGGATTCGTATTGCTCGGCGGACTGGTGCCCGGCCTTTTGTGCGCCCGTTCGGATGCCCGCCATGCCGGCACCACCGACGTCGACGTTCAGGTCGACCTGGAAATCAGCAGCGGAGCCGTCAACGCCGCCAGGCTCGAACATGCTCTCCGCGCCGCCGGCTTCGAACCGGACGCACACAACATCTGGCGATGGAGATCGACCACCGGGCCGCAGGCCGTTGTCAAGTTCGAGCTGCTCGCCGACCTGGCCAGCCAGCCATCTGAAACCATCATCAAGTTCGACGGATGCCAAGACCTCGGAGCAGTCAACCTTCGCGGCACCGGTGCCGCCGCCCGCGACATCGACATCCGGACCCTCATGGCCAACGACGAGGGAACGCCACGCCAGGCCAGCGTCAACGTCACTGGACTGGCAGGATTCCTCATCGCGAAAGCAGCCGCCGCACGTAGCCGCCGCAAGCCGAAAGACTGGTACGACATTGCCTTTGTGCTTCTGCACAACGACCACGGCAGCGCTAACGACGCCGCAGCTCGCGTTCAGCAAGTCTTCGGACAGGAACTGGACGCGCTCACTACCACGCTGACAGACCTCAGAGCCAACTTCGACGGACCAGATACGCAAGGAACGCGCGCCTACGTTGACCAGATCACACAAGATCACCCAGAACTCGACGCCACCACTGCAGCCGCAGACTGCCAGCTAGCTGTAAGCACCTTCTGCGATCTACTTCTTAGCGTCCAGAAGCCTGATCAACTCGAACAACAATGACAGAGTTGCTTGAGAACCGGCCGATGGTCGCCACGCATGTTCGGTCTCCAGAGACTCAACGACCATAGAAGCGCGCGAAGCTGCCGCCCGAACGGTCGGCGGCCGAGAAACCGGCCTCCGGATGGATGCTCGTCAGGGGGGACCTGAGTACCGGAGGTTCAGGCTCAGCGCTCAGATCACCGCCAAGATCATGGCTCATATCGAGGCCCGTGGACTGGGAGCCGACGACCTGCTGTTCAGCTATCGCGCTCCGGACCGGCCCGCGGCCAGGCACCGCCCTGCAGCCACCCAGTCACCCGGGATGACCGACCCCAACGAGAAAGGCGCCGGTACCGGCACGGCACCCTGACGGCCTACAACGCCGCCAGATGCCGGTGCGAACATTGCCGCGACGCTTAAGCCAGCTACCGCGCCGCCCGGCGAGCAGCCGGCCAGGACAATCCTCGCGTCCCCCGAGCCAGGGAAACCGACGGGCACATCCCGGCCGACTCGTTCCGGCGTCAGATGTGGTACCCGGCACGCGACGCGGCCGGGCTGGCCGGACTCAGGGTTCGTGACCTGCGGCACGCTCACGCATCATGGCTCCTGGCCGGCGGGGCCGACCTGCAGGTGGTCAAGGACCGCCTTGGCCACGCCAGCATCGTCACCACGGAGAGATACCTGCACACCCTTCCCACCGCCGACGAGACCGCGCTCGATGCGCTCTCCCGGATCCGCCGCCGCGGCACAGAATCCGCTGCCCGACGACCGAGGAAGTCAGCGTGAACCCTCGGACGCGCCGCGCGGCGCTGTACGCGATCGGGGCGATCGCGATCCTGGCGAGCGCCAACGCCCTGGCGCACAGCTACGCGGGCTTGTATGACTGGGCGGTCCATCACCGGCTCAGCGGCTGGCAGGCCATGTCCTGGCCGGCCGAAATCGACGTGTTCCTGGCCGTCGGGGAACTCGCGCTCTATGTTGCCTACCTCGACGGGTGGCCCGCACGGCAGCGGGCCTGGCCGTGGGCGACCGCGCTGACCGGGCTCGCGGTCAGCGTCGCCGGGAACATCGGCCACATCCAAGCCGAACGCGGCCACCCGGTCATCCTCGCTGACCGGCTGACCGCCGCGACCAGCCCACTGACTGCGTTCGCGGGCCTGTCGGTCGGGCTGCTGGTCCTGAAAATGACCCGCCAGCAGGCAACCGCCACCACGCGGGCAAGCACACCGGCGGCGGCGCCGGCTCCGGCACCGGTCAGCGCCGGCCGGTTCCCCGGTGCCGCAGCCGATGGCGCGCCCGTCCGCCGGCCCGGCGATGATCTGGACGTGCCTGGTGACGGGCCCGGCACAGCGCCTCGCCTGGGACTGCTGGATGCTGCCAGCCTCATTTACCGGGATGCCGCTGCGCAGGGTGAGCGGCTGAGCCAGCGGATGCTGGCCCGGCAGTTGCGCGGTCACGGTCACCGGTTCCCCAACGAGCATCTGCGCCAGATCGCTGACTGTATTCCTCGGTGAGCACTGGGTAGAAGATCGGCTGATCTGGCAGCCGTGGCGGGCACGCCTGCCATCCCGATTCTGCGACCAGCGCGAGCTCCTCAGGACCAGTCGGACGCCACGGGGTCAGGGCCTCAGGCTCTGCAATCACTGGCTGGCCCATCATGCCGGTCGGGCGTTCCCGCAGTCAGCGAAGACAGCGACGCAGGACCATCCTCTTCTCACGCCGCCAGCTGCGCGGCCGCTTAATGCCGGATATTGATGACTATCTTGCCGCGGGAAGCGCTGGATTCGATCGCCTGGTGTGCCAGGCCGACTGATTCCAGGTCGTAGGCTCTTGGGTCGAGGATCGGCGTCAGCCGGCCGGCGTCGGCCAGCATCGCCGCTTGGCCGAGGATCTCGCCGTGATGCGCCTCCTGCAGGCCGGTGACCGCTCCTGGGTAGTCGCCAGTGAGCCGTCGGATGATCCCGAGCCCGAAGAGCGAGTTGGCCTGGCCGACCGCGTCGCCGGTGTCCCGTGAGATACGCAGTGCACCTTCGAGGTCGCGGGCCGCGCCCAGGTAGTCCCCAGTCCCCAGGCGGACAAATCCCAGAATGTTGAGGGCCTGCGCCTGGCCGGGCTTGTCGCCGAGCTGGCGGTAGATGCCGAGCGCCTCTTCCAACGGTCGTGGGCTGCGCCGGCGTGGTCGCCAGTCGAGTGCCTGCGGTCGGTCAGGTCAGTGAGTACGCGGCGTGCACGGCGAACGCGGTCTTGCCGATGCCGACCATCCCGCCGATCGCGTGGATGCTCACCACACCGTCCGCCCCGCCGCGGCGGTCCTTAGTTCCTGCAGCTCGTGCCGCCGTCCGGTGAACGAGACAATGTCGCGGGGCAGCGTGCTGTTCGCCGCAGCGCCCTCGGTTGCGGCCGGACCGGGTGTCGCGTGATCCCAGGCGGCGGCCTCGAACTCGCCCCGGACCGAGCCGACCAGCGGGAGAGCATCGGCCAGCAGCCGCACCGTGTCCTTGTGCGGGGTGGTGACCCTGCCCCGCTCCAGATCGCTGATCGCACGCAGGCTGAGCCCCGCTGGCCCGGCCAGCTCCTCCTGTGTCAGCCCGGACTCAACCCGCTGCCTCCGCAGCACACCGTCAAACCGAACCGGCGGCTTAGCCACAGACTCTGCCCTTACCCGCTCCAGGCATCATGCACGGTGAGCATAAGGCGGCTGAGTCCAGTGCTGTGCAGATATCACCTCCCGCAGTTGCACGAGGAACTGGGCAGTTGCACTAGGGACTGCCGGATGTGCCCGCATGGTCTGCGTCGCGAGCATGGTGACGTCATCCTCACCAGCCAGCAGAAGCTGGCCCGGCCAGACGGAGAACGCAAGATGCCAGAATCAACCCAGCCTACGGTCGTGCTCGTGCACGGCGCGTTCGCCGACGCCTCCGGGTTCGGCGGCGTCATCAGGGAGCTGAGTACCTCGGGATACCGGGTACTCGCCCCGCCGAATCCGCTGCGCAGCCTCGCCGGCGACGCCGCGGCAGTCAGTGTCGTTGCCGGCACGGTCGACGGCCCGGTCGTGCTCGTCGGCCACTCTTACGGCGGCGCGGTAATCACGCAGGCCTCGGCCGCCCTGACCAATGTGGTCGGGCTCATCTACCTCGCGGCGTTCAGCCTCGAGGTGGGCGAGAGCTGCGCCAGCGTCCAGGCGCCATTCCCGGCGTCATTGCTCGCCGCGACCGTTGAGCCCACTCCGTACGATGCGCCGGGCGCGCCGGACGGGCCTGACCTGTTCATCGGAGAGGGCCGGTTCCGCGAGACCTTCTGCGCCGACGTGCCCGTCGACCTGGCTCAGGTTATGTGCGCCACGCAGCGGCCGCTCGCTGTCGCCGCATTCACCGAGAACGCCACCGCCGCCGGGTGGAAGTCCATCCCGTCCTGGTACCTGGTCGCCGCGCAGGACAACGCGATCTCGCCGGAGGCTGAGCGATTCATGGCCCGGCGGATGAGCTCGACCACCGAGGAGATCGACGGGTCGCACACCGCGTTTATCGCCCAGCCTGTTCGCACGGCGGACTTCATCAAGACCGCGCTTGGCAAGTTCTGAGCTGGCCAGCCCGGATCAGGCAACAACCGTCCCGAAGTAAGACCGAAAGGAACACCAGTGAAACGCATACCGTGGATCGCCGGCCTCACCGCCGCAGCAGCCGCCATCTCCGCGCTGACCCTGAGCCTGGCCACCACCGCGCAGGCCGGGGTGCAGCACCCGCAACGCGCCGACGGCCCGAAGCCGACCATCGTGCTGGTGCACGGCGCCTGGGGCGACAGTTCCAGCTGGGACGGGGTCGTCAGCAGACTCCAGCGCGACGGGTACACCGTCGACGTCCCGCCCAACCCGCTGCTCGGCCTGACCTATGACTCCGCCTACATCCGCGACTTCCTGCACACCATCACCGGCCCCATCATCCTGGTCGGCCACTCCTACGGCGGGGCAGTTATTACGAACGCCGCCACCGGTGACAAGCAGGTCAAGGCACTGGTCTACGTCGACGCGTTCGCGCCCGCGAAGGGACAGACCATCGGCCAGCTCGTCACCGCCAAGCCCGGCTCGTGCGTGCTGCCCGCGGCCAACGTGATCACCCAGCCCTACCCGGGAGCCCCCAAGGGCGCCGTCGACGTCTACATCAAGCAGAGCGTGTTCGGATCCTGCATGGCCAACGGCCTGCCCGCCGCCGAGCAGCGCATGCTCGCCGCCGTCCAGCGGCCCCTCACCTCGCTCGCGCTAACCCAGAAGTCAGGCGTCCCGGCGTGGAAGACCATCCCTTCCTGGGCCGTCGTCGGCACCGCTGACCACGCCATCCCGCCCGCTGAGCTGCTGGCCATGGCCCGGCAGGCCCACGCTCACATCACCATGGCACCCGGCGGCCCGCACCTGGTGATGGTCTACAACCCGGGCCTGGTCACCAGGGTCATCCTCAAGGCAGTGCACGCCACTACCTGACCGCGCCACCAGATGACCGCATGCGGGCCGTCCGGAAGCACCCTGTGCCGGACGGCCCGCAGCACGGGGCGACCAACTGCCAGCGATCTCGCCGGACGCGCCCGCGGGCCGGCTCGCAGTGAAACGCCACGTTTGCCAACCAGTCAAGCCCACCCAGGAGTGCATCGCCATGAGCAAGCAAGCAACACCTCCCCCGCCCGGTGACAAGCCGGGGCCTGGCAGTCCGCCGCCACCACCGCCGCCGCCGGGCTGGCGGCACTGGCTGCTGCCGGCCGGGATCATTGTCGCGTTCTGGCTGTGGATACTGCTGCCGGCGGTGCATGAGGCGCCGCAGACCAGCCTTAGCTACTCGCAATTCCTGTCTGACGTGTCGGCCCGCAAGGTCAAGACGGTGACCATCGAGCAGACCGGGGCCACCAGCAGCGGGACGCTGACGGACGGGACCAGCTACACCGTAGTGGTCCCGCCGCAGGCCGGCCAGCAGCTGCTCAACGAGCTTCAATCAGGTGGGGTGGGAATCACCGGGTCCACTTCCTCGCCCGGGTTCGGCACCGAGCTGCTGAACTGGATCCTCATCCTGGCGCCGTTCCTGCTGTTCGTCTGGTTCTGGATGCGGCTATCCAGGGGCGCTGGCGGGCAGCTGCAGGGAGTGCTCGGTGCCCGCCGGTCACGGGCCAAGGTGTTCGACGAGGAACGGCCGTCCACCACCTTCGCGGACGTGGCCGGCTATGACGGCGCCAAGTCCGAGATCAGCGAGGTCGTCGACTTCCTGCGCACGCCGGACCGGTACGCCCGGGCCGGCGCGGTGGTGCCCCGCGGCGTGCTGATGGCCGGCCCGCCCGGAACCGGCAAGACCCTGCTGGCCCGGGCGGTCGCCGGCGAGGCAGCAGTGCCGTTCTTCTCCGTGACCGGGTCGGGCTTTGTCGAGCTGTTCGTCGGTGTCGGCGCAGCCCGGGTACGCGACCTGTTCGCCGAGGCGCGCAAGCGTGCCCCGGCAATCATCTTCATCGACGAGGTGGACACGATCGGGCAGCGCCGGGCCGGTGCGGGCGCGGTCGCCAACGACGAGCGGGAGCAGACGCTGAACCAGCTGCTCGCCGAGATGGACGGCTTCGACCCGGCCACCGGCATCATCGTGCTCGCCGCGACCAACCGGCCGGAGATACTAGACCCCGCCTTGCTGCGCCCCGGCCGCTTCGACCGGCAGGTGACCATTCCGCTGCCGAATGTGAGCGAGCGGGCCGCGATCCTGGCGGTGCACGTCCGCGGCAAGCACCTGGCCCCCGATGTGGACCTCGGCGCGGTCGCGAGCGGCACGCCCGGCTTCTCCGGCGCCGACCTGGCCAACCTGGCCAACGAGGCCGCGATCGCCGCCGCGCGCGGCAACACCGTCGTCGTCACCGCCGCCGACTTCGACGCCGCCCGGGACCGTATCATCCTGGGCCGCAGGGAAGGCTCCAACGTGCTGCTGCCGGAAGAAAAGCACGCAGTGGCCGTGCACGAGTCCGGTCACGCCCTGGTCGCCGCGCTATCCGAGCACGCCGACCCGGTTGCCAAGGTGACCATTCTGCCGGCCGGGCAGACCCTCGGCGTCACCGAGCAGCTCCCGCTGACCGAACGGCACATGTACGGCGAGGACTACCTGCTCGACTCTCTCGCCGTGCGGCTCGGCGGCCGCGCCGCCGAACTTGTCGTCCTGGGCCAGGCCTCCACCGGGGCCGGAAACGACCCGGCTGGTGCCACCGATCTGGCAATCAAGATGGTCCGCGAGTTCGGTATGTCTGCGACGGTTGGCCCGGTCGGATATCCGGACGGCGGCTCAGTGTTTCTCGGAAGCGGCGGGCCCGGCCTGTCCAGCCGGCCCTACGCCGAGGCGACGCAAGCCGCAATCGACAGCGCGGTAGCCAGCCTGCTCCGCCAGGCTGAGCAGCGCGCAGTCGAACTGCTCAAGACGCACCTGGCCGAACTGGACGCTCTCGTCGACCTGCTACTCGCGCGCGAGACAGTCGACGGCACCGACGTCTACCGCCTGGCCGGCCGCCCTGACCGCTCCACCAGCCCGCCCGCGCAGGCCCTAGGCCGCGCTGGAGCGACTGTGCCGGGCTAGCTGAGGGAAGCCGCGGCCTGATCGATCAGATCAGCGATCGCGCTTGGCTGCGAGGCCAGCGACGCGTGGCTGGCGTCAAGCTCGACAGTGCTACGCGGATTCATGCGACCGGCCATGCGGCGCTCGGTGTCCGGGTGGATCATGCGGTCGCTGGTCGAGACCTGATACCAAGCCGGCTTCTTCCGCCATGCCGGATCGGAGACTGCGTTCCCGAAGGTCGAGCCAACCGGCGCCTTCTGCGTTACGGCCATCACCAGTGCCTCACCGGCAGGCAGGTCCTGACAGAAGCTCTGGCGGAACTTGTCCTGCTTGATCCAGACGTACCCATCCGAGTCGGGTTCGATATTCCCGGCGGCTGCGGCCTCCGCCACATTCCACTCAGCGATCTGCTCAAGGTTCTCACCGGCGTCAGGAGCGAAGGCGGCGACGTACACCAGACCGACGACGTTCGGGAGGTCACCAGCCTGGGTGATGACCGCCCCGCCGTAGGAGTGGCCGACGAGCAAGACCGGCCCATCAACCTGCCTGACCATCTTCTGCGTGCGCTCAGCGTCGTCGGACAGGGACGTCAGGGGATTCTCCACCGCGTGGAGCGAGTCGTAACCACGACGGTCGAGCTCGACGATGACTTTGCCCCAGTGGGCCGCGCCGCCCCAGAATCCATGGACGAGGACGACGCCCGGCTTATTGCTCATGTTGCTCCTTTATAGTCCGCGTCTGGCCTGCGTTCCTCGGCGAGCTATAGCAGCGCGCGCGACCGTCGTTTCGATGATCTTCCCCTCCGTGACCAGATGCTTAACCATCCCTACAGCCTGCGGCGGGCAGCGATGTCGAAGCAACGGCATAGTCCGTTGCCATTCGGGTGGGACGGAGCATCTCTACCGCATCTTCTTCAAGCTAGGAGATGTCCGCCAGGCCTGGGCTCAGGGATGCGCTGGCGATGTCGGCACCCAACTTGGGAGAATTCTCCTGTAGGCCTGCCGACGGGAGGAGCGAACGTGGCGCAGTCACCGGACAGCTTCGCTGGCATGCTGCGCAGGTTGCGCACGAGTGTCCGGCTGACGCAGGAAGAGCTGGCTGGAGCAGCGGGCCTGAGCCTGCGAACGGTCAGCGACCTGGAGCGAGGGGTGGCGACCAGCCCGCACAGGGACACCGTGCGGCTGCTGGCCGATGCACTGCACATCATCGGCCCGGCGCGCACGGATTTCGAAACGACGGCGCGGGGACTTGGATCCTCGGAGCAGGCACCAGCCCGGGTGGCGGCGGCGAGGCGGACCCTGCCTCGTGATGTTGTCTCCTTTACCGGCCGGCAGCAGGAGCTGGGCGAGCTGATAGGTGCCGCTGAGAACCCGGACCGCGCCCTGTGCATCCACGCGATCGGCGGAATGGCCGGTGTAGGCAAGACCGCGTTCGCGGTGCACGCGGCGCACCGGTTGGCACGCAGGTTCCCGGCGGGGCAGATCTTCCTTCCGCTCCACGGCCACACGCCAGGGCAGCAGCCGGTCAAACCGAGCGACGCGCTGGCCACCCTGCTGCTGACCATCGGGGTGCCGGCCGGACAGGTCCCGCCGGGCCTGGAAGCCCGAGCGGCGCTGTGGCGGGACCAAGTCTCCGCCATGCGGCTGCTGCTGGTGCTCGATGACGCGGTTGGGAGCGAACAGGTGCTGCCCCTGCTGCCCGGCTCCGGTGACAGCCTGGTCATCGTCACCAGCCGACGGCACCTGAGCGCGCTGGAGGCGACCGCGATCAGCCTGGACACCCTCGCACCGGCCGAAGCCGCGGAGTTGCTCGTCCGGCTGGCCGCCCGGCCGGGACTCAGTGCCGGCGACGCAGCCGTGGCGGAGGTCGCCAGGTTGTGCGGATACCTGCCGCTGGCCATCGGCATGGTGGCCAGGCAACTGCACCATCACCCGGCTTGGTCGCTGGCCGGCCGGGCCGCCGAGCTAGCGGCGGAACGAGACCGGCTGGTGCTGATGGTGACCGAGAACGTCTCAGTCAGCGCCGCGTTCGACTTGTCGTACCAGGACCTCGAACCCGGTCAACAACTGCTGTTTCGCCGGCTAGCGCTCCATCCTGGCACCGAGTTCGATGGCTATGTCGTAGCCGCCTTGGACGGTACCGACCTAGCGGGTGCTCGCCGTGGCCTGGAAACGCTGTACGAGCAGTACCTGCTGATCGAGGTGGCTCAGGGCCGGTACCGGATGCACGACCTGATCAGGCAGCATGCTGGTGCGCTGGCTGATCGCATTGACCCGGCTTGGGACCGCCAGCAGGCCGCTGCCCGCCTGCTTGACTACTACCAGCACACCGCCGCCGTTGCCGGATCCCTCCTCGCGCTTCGCGCAGCTCCTGTCTCAGCCGCCGTTACCCCATCGGCGCCGGCCGTCCCTGTCATGAATGGCCCGGAGCAAGCCCTGGCCTGGATCAAAGCCGAGCGCGCCAGCTTGCTGGCGTGCCTGGATCATGCTGTGACGACTGGCCAGCATGCCAGGGTTATCGCGCTGACAGCGGCCCTGGCTGGCTTGCTGGACGGCCCATGGACGGAAGCGCTGGCCCGTCATGCCAAGGCGGTGTGCGCCGCCCAGCACTTGGGCGACCGGTTGGGCCAGGCCAACGCTCTGCACGACCTGGCGCGAGCGCGAGCGCTGACCGGCGACTATGTCGGCGCGACCCGGGACCTGGAACAGGCACTGGGTATTTACCGGGATGTCAGCAACCGGCTAGGCCAGGCCAACGTGCTCAACGGTCTCGGGGACATGCGGCGACTGGTCGGGGACTACCCGGCCGCGGCCACGAACCTGGAAGAGGCGCTGGCCATCTACCGTGATCTAGGTGACCGGTCCGGGCAGGCTAACGCTCTCGTCAACCTGGGGATCATGCGGCGGATGACCGGAGACTACCCGGCCGCGGCCACGAACCTCGAGGAGGCGCTGAGCCTCTACCCAAATGATCATCCCTGGCGGAGCACGGTTCTTTACAACCTCGGCCAGGTAAGGAGCGAGGCAGGGGATTTCGCCGGCGCGGTACGTGACCTTGAGGAGGCATTGCGCATCGCTCGCGGCAATAACAACCGCGCCGACCTTGCCGCCGCCCTCACTCAACGCGGGGCTGCGCGCCGGCGGACGGGTGACCTCGCAGGCGCCGCTCGCGATCTGGAGGAAGGGCTGAGCATCTGCCGCGAGGCGGGCATTCGCAACAGCGAGGTCGATGCACTCAACGAGTCAGGGGCCCTGTTCCGGATCATGGATGATCTTGACCGGGCGGTCTCTTGTCAACAGCGGGCGCGCCAGCTCGCCAGGGAGATCGGCAGCGTCTCGGATGAAGCACACGCGCTGGCTGAACTCGGCCGGTGCGCGCTGGCCAGGGATCGCGTCGCGGAGGCGGTGGATCTGCTGACACGGGCGCTTGAGATTTTCCGGCGGATCGGCACCGCCGAAGCCGCCAGGGTCGCGGCCGAACTCGAGGTGCTCTCCGAAAGGGGGCGTGGTGGGCTAACCACCACGTCCTCTTGACTCGTGTGCATGTGCGCCCGCCCAGGGAT
>Ga0335074_10008979_pt1 | contig 13919 bp, 8 predicted proteins | sample Lox_Sample_23_FD_206715 | JGI IMG/M metagenome (GOLD analysis project Ga0335074, IMG submission 206715) | Soil microbial communities from Loxahatchee National Wildlife Refuge, Florida, United States - Lox_Sample_2.3 | ecosystem: Environmental > Terrestrial > Soil > Wetlands | place: USA: Florida...
TCGGCACCCACGTATCGCGCGGAATCGAAACCAGCGTCGCCGTGCGCCGGCCGACGTCGAGGTGGGCGAGGATGATCGTGTCGGTGGTCGCCTCGTCGTCCTGATAACCCAGGAGCAAGACGTTGAGCTGCTGGCTTCCGAACGCGTTCGCCGCGCTGCGCTGGGCGATCACGTTGGTGATCGGCTCGCGCAGCCAAAGGTAGCCGGCCGCGACCGAGACGGCGGCGACGAGCAAGAGCACGGCGGGTTTCGCGAATCGCTTGAGGATCATGGGGTCTCCCTACAAAGCGCCGGCACACGCGATGCAATGCACCGCGTGCCGACGCTATCGACGCGTTGGCAAAGCTAGGCTGGACGCGTCGCGTAGGGTGGCGCGCGCTCGCCGATACGGCAAAGCACGGGCGCCGGGCGGCGCAGCGCCATGCCGCGCGAGCGATAGTGGAACGGCGAGAGCGCGGCGTGCGCGCGGGGCACGACGACCGCGCGCAGGAGAACGATGATTCGTACCGCGGTCCGCGCGCACAGGCGAATCGCGCCGGCGAGCGAGAAGGCGGCGATCGCACAGATGACGGCGTGAATGGCGAGCGCGGCGAGAACCGGGCCGCCCAGCCAAACGGTACCGCCCAGGAGATGACCGGCGACGATTCTCTGCTCGGTCGATTCCATCGCGAAGAGCGTCACGATCTGCAGCGCAAAGATCGCCGGAAGCAAGCGTGCGAAACCCGAGCTTAATGCCGCGCTGCCGGCACGCAGCAAGCTCGGCGCGGCGGGATCGAAGGCGGCACGCACGCGCAGCGCGAGATGCAAGGCGACGAAAGCGGCACCGGCGATCAGCGTCGGCAGGACGTCGAGATTGCTGTGATCGGTGTAGGAGCCGGGGCCGAAGAAGCCGGCGTTGGAGAGTCCTTCGACCAGGCAGTCGGCCGCGGCCGCGGCGATCCATGCGACGGCGAGCACGAACCAAGCGCGCAGCGCGGTACGGTTCACGCGCAACCCTTCCGCGCGGCGCAGCGAGCCCCTCTCAGGCCGTGCCCAGGATCCCGAAGCGATAGAGCGTCACCGCACGGAACGTCTGCCCGGGGCGCAGCGCCGTGCTCGGAAAGTTCGGGTGATTGGGCGAGTCGGCAAAATGCTGCGTCTCGAGCGCAAAGCCGTCGGATTTGCCGGTATAGAGCTGAATGCCCGGCTGCGTCGTTTCGACGACCAGGCGCCGCCCGCTCTGCTCGTCGCACGCTTCGGCCGCGAAGCGCAGCTCGCCGTCCCACCCGTCGAGCACGAAGTTGCAGTCGAATGCCTCGCCGCCGATCGGACGCAGGTTCCGAAAATCGCGCGAGGTTCGCTCGACCGGTGCGATCGCTCCCGTGGGAATCATCGCAGCGTCGACCGGCGTGTACGACGACGCCGCGATCCGCAGCTTTTGCACGGCAACCGGCGAGCCGTCGGCGCGCAAATTAAAATAGACGTGGTTCGTGAGGTTGATCACCGTCGGCGCGTCGGTCGTCGCCGCGTACTCGATGCGCAGCGCCGAGTCGTCGTCGAAGGAATAGACGACGCTGCAATCGAGCGCACCGGGGAATCCCTGATCGCCCGACGGGCTGTGCAGCGCGAACTCGGCGCTGACCGTGCGCCGCTCCTGGCTGCGCGCTCGCGCGAGCTGCCACGTTCGCTTGGCGAAGCCGTCCGGCCCACCGTGCAGCGTGTTGCGGCCTTCGTTGGCAAGCAAGTGGTAGACCCGACCGTCGAGCGTAAAACGCGCGCCCGCGATGCGGTTGGCGTATCGCCCAACGGTCTTGCCGGCGCTGCCGCCTTCGGGGACGGTGACGTCGGCAACGCGTCCGTGACGGTCGCGCACGAAGATCCCGGCGATCGCCGCTCCTTCGTCCGAAAGCTCGACGCGCTCGCCGTGCGCGTTGACGAGCGTGACCGTCGCTTGCTGCCGCTCCATGAGCGGAGTTTTCGGCTGCGCGCCGTAGAGTTCCGGCATGAAAGGTCGTGCGGCGATTTTCGCCCTGCCGGCGCTGCTGTTTCTGGCCGCGACGCCCGCGGCGACGAGCGCTACCGATCCCTCGGCGTTTCGGGTCGGCGCATCGGCGATCGCATTCACCTTCGTTCCGATCGGCGGCGCGCCGGAGCCGCTGGTGAGCCCCGGGAAGCCGACCGTCGTCGTCGCGTTTGCGTCGTGGTGCCAAGGCTGCTTGGACGAGATGCCGCGCCTGCTCGCCGATTACGCGGCGTTCAAGGATCGCGTGAGGTTTCTGGGCATCGATTATCTCGACAACGCGAAAGCCGGCGACGCGACGGTCGCCAAATACGGCATAGCGTATCCCGTCGAACGGGTGCGCGAAGCCGGCGGCGTACCGTCGCCGGAGCCGAGTGCAAACGCCGCCCCCGCGAGCCTAACGATGCACGGCGTAACGCCGAAGATGCTGCCGGCGGTGCTTCCCGAACTAAAGAAAGCGCTTTCGGCTTCGCAGTACGCCGCCGTTGCAGACGTGGCGGCCCGCTGCGCCGCGCTCTCCGACGCCGCTTGCCGCAGCTACGCCGCATCGAAGGGAATCGAGCTCGACGGCGGCCCGGTCGCGTTACGGTTGACGACGCTCGCCACCGGTGCGACGATCTCGCTGCCGATGCTCTACGTGATCGACGCGAACGGCAAGATCGTCGACGCGATCGAAGGGTACGACACCGGCACCGACCAGCTGCGCTCGGCGCTCGCTAAGCTCGGTATTAGGTAGCCGATAACGCCGGAGCGAGCGCTCGCGCCGCGAAGGTGAGCGCGCCGCGCTCCGGATCGTAGCCGACTTCGACGGCGTCGCCGTCGTTGATCTCGCCAGCGAGGATCTTGCGTCCGAGCGGCGTTTCGATCTCCTTCTGAAGAGTGCGCTTCAACGGGCGCGCTCCGTAGTTCGGATCGTATCCGACCTTGACGACGTGCCGCTCCGCTTCGCGCGTGAGCGCGAGCGTGATGCGCCGCTCCGCCAGACGCTTGCGCAGGCGGCCGAGCTGGATCTCGACGATCTTCTCCAGCTCTTCCTCGGAGAGCGCGTGGAAGACGATGATCTCGTCGACGCGGTTGAGGAACTCGGGCCGGAAGTGCAAGCGCATCTCTTCGAGCACGGCGTCGCGCATCTCGTCGTAGGCCGCCCCTTCGAAGGCGCCCTTGTAGTCGAGGATGCGATGGCTGCCGATGTTCGAGGTCATGATGACGATCGTGTTCTTGAAGTCGACCGTGTGGCCCTGACCGTCGGTCAACCGCCCGTCGTCGAGGATCTGCAGGAAGACGTTGAAGACGTCGGGGTGCGCCTTCTCGATCTCGTCGAAGAGAATGACCGAATAGGGACGGCGCCGCACCGCTTCGGTGAGCTGCCCGCCTTCGTCGTAACCGACGTACCCCGGCGGAGCGCCGAGCAGGCGCGCGACGGTGTGCTTCTCTTGATACTCCGACATGTCGATGCGAATGAGCGCGCGCTCGTCGTCGAAGAGATACTCCGCCAACGCGCGCGCCAGCTCGGTCTTTCCGACGCCGGTAGGGCCAAGAAAGATGAACGAGCCGATCGGACGGTTGGGATCCGCTAAGCCCGAGCGCGAACGCAGCACGGCCTCGGCTACGGCGTCGACCGCTTCGTTCTGGCCGATCACGCGGCGATGCAGCTCGTCCTCGAGGTGCAGCAGCTTCTGCTTCTCGCCCTCGAGCAGCTTGGCGACGGGGATGCCGGTCCAACGCGCGATGATCTCGGCGACGTCGTCCTCGTCGACCTCTTCTTTAGCCATGCGGCCGCCCTCGCCGGACTCCAGGCGATGCTCCTCGGCTGCGAGCTCCTTCTCGAGCTGCGCGAGCTGGCCGAAGCGCAGCTCCGCGACGCGGTTGAGATCGTATTGGCGCTCCGCCTGCTCGATCTGCACCTTCGTCTGCTCGATCCGTTCGCGCAGGCCGCGCAGTTTGACGGCGGCGTTCTTCTCCGCCTCCCATTGCACGCGCAGGCGCGTCTGCTCTTCCTTGAGCTCGGCCAGCTCCTTTTCGAGCGACTCCAAGCGGCGGCGGCTCGCGCTATCCTCTTCTTTGCGCAGCGCTTCGCGCTCGATCTCGAGCTGCATGACGCGCCGCGAAACTTCGTCGAGCTCCTGCGGCATCGAATCGATTTCGGTGCGCAGTTTCGCCCCCGCCTCGTCGACCAGATCGATCGCTTTGTCGGGCAGAAAGCGATCCGTGATGTAGCGGTTGCTCATCGTCGCGGCAGCGACCAGGGCCGCGTCCTTGATGCGCACGCCGTGGTGCGCCTCGTACTTCTCCTTGAGCCCGCGCAGGATCGAAACCGTGTCCTCGACGCTGGGCTGATCGACGAGCACCGGCTGAAAGCGCCGCTCGAGCGCGGCGTCCTTCTCGATGTACTTGCGGTACTCGTCGAGCGTCGTCGCGCCGATCATGTGCAGTTCGCCTCGCGCCAGCATCGGCTTGAGCAGATTGCCGGCGTCCATCGCGCCCTCGGCCTTGCCCGCGCCGACCACGGTGTGAAGCTCGTCGACGAAGAGAATGATGCCGCCTTCGGAGCTGGCGACGTCCTTGAGCACCGCCTTGAGCCGCTCTTCGAACTCGCCTCGGTATTTTGCGCCGGCGATCAGCGCGCCCATGTCGAGCGAGACGATGCGCTTGTTCTTTAGGCCCTCGGGCACGTCGCCGCGAACGATGCGCTGCGCGAGCCCTTCGACGATCGCCGTCTTGCCGACGCCCGGGTCGCCGATGAGCACGGGATTGTTTTTCGTGCGGCGCGAGAGCACTTGCACGATCCGGCGGATCTCCTCGTCGCGCCCGATCACCGGATCGAGCTTCCCGCGCTCCGCCTCGAGCGTGAGATCGCGGCCGTACCGCTCGAGCGATTTGTAGGTGCCCTCGGGATCCTTGGAGGTCACGCGCTGGTTGCCGCGCACGTCGCGCAGCGCGCCGAGCAGCTTGTCCTTGCTCAGCCCGGCGTCGCGGAAGAGGCGGCCGACGACGCCCGTAGAGTCGGCCATCGCGAGCAGCACGTGCTCGACCGACGTGTAGTCGTCTTGCAGCGCCTTCGCCTCGCTCTCCGCGGCGCTCATAATGCGCGAAAGCTCCGGCGAGAGCGTCACCTGCGCGTTGTCGGCGTTGGAGCCGGAGAGGCGCGGAAGGTGGCCGATCGCCTCCTCGACGCGGCGCGCGAATGCCTTGGGATCGGCGCCGGCTTTTTGGAGGATGTCGGGCGCGATGCCGCGCTCCTGTTCGAGCAGCGCCGCAAGCATATGCTCGGGCGTCGTCTGCGTGTTGCGCTCTTGGAGGGCGCGGCTATATGCGGCGTTGAGCGCGTCTCCAACGCGCTCCGTCATTTTGTCTACGTTCATGTTCTCACCACCAGACCCGAGCTACCGGCGCAGGGTTGCAGGTTCCTCCTCTCCTGCGCCGCACCGAAGCGCCGTCAGGGGGTCAGCTCGAACGTGAACTCGGCCGACTGCGTGACCTCCGGCACTCCCGCGGAGATCGCGCCGCCGCGCGAGAACGCCGCCGCCATCGACGAGAACGACGTCACCATGCTGGAGAGGTAGTCGCCCAGCATCGGCTGGACGTCGAGCAGCTTCCCGACGTGCCGGCCGTCGGCCGCAGCCAGCGCTTGCGCGCGTCCGCGCGCATCGGCGAGCGCGGCGCGATAGGCCGCATCCCGGGCCGCGGCCGGATCGCGCGGAAGCAGTTGCGGCTGGCCGAAGGCCTTCCAGCCGGCCTTTTCGGCGGCCGTAGCCACCCGCTCGAAATCGCCCGGTGCCAGGTGCAGGCGCGCGACGGCCGACGGCGACGCCGGAACCCCAACCCCGCCTTCGTATTGCACCGCGGAACTCTCGATCGTCGAAGCCGGCAGCTTCGCACTCGCGACGATTGCGGACAGTCGCTCGATCGCCTTCGCGCAGGTGGGATAGGCGGTCGGCCCGCCGCCGACGGCGGGAACGAAGCGCAGGTCGAACCGCTCCACCGCGTCGGTGACCGGAACGCTGCCGGTGCCGACGACCGTGATTCCGGCGGGGAGCGAAGGCGTGCTCTGCGCCGTCGCGGCGACGGGAGCGAGGACGACGCACAGGAGCGTCGCCAGGGCGAGCGTGGTTCGTGCGATCATGGCAGGCCCAGTTGCGCGTACTCCTGCGAAAGCCTCTCGTAGAGCGTTTTCAGATCGGCGGCTGCGGCCAGCTGTGCCGCAGTCGGCGGCTGCAGCGACGTGCTCATGCGCGCGGTAACGTCGATGAGCCGGTCGCGCAAACCCTCCGGACCGCCGAGATCCTCGACGTTGCGCGGGCCGTACGTGAGCTTCCTGGCAAACGCGAGCAGCGCGGAGCGCTGCGACGGCGTCGCGCGAGCGAGTTTCGCGTCGACCGCGTTGAGCCAGCCGTCGACGGCGCCGATCTCGCCGAAGATCGCCGCGAGGAAGTCGTGGCGCGCCTGCGCCGCCTCGGGCGTCCCGGGATCGCGCGGATCCGCGACGACGGTGAGGCTCTGCTCGTAGCGCTGCCCGTCGACGGTCAACCGCACCGTGTAGACGCCGGGAACCGCTTCGGCTCCTTCGTCCGGCCCTTGGTTTTGCTTGAACGTACCCGTCCATTTCACCGGGCCGTCCTCGTTGAGATCCCAGCTCGCTCGGTTGAGTCCGGCGACGTTCTCGACGCCGTCGCCGGTGAGATGGCGAACGACGCGCCCGCTCGCGTCGACGATCTCGATGGCCGGCTTATCGTGCGCGGGACCGGGCAGATAGTAACTGAGCAGAGCGCCGTACGGCGCGTTCTCGCCGACGAAAGCATTGGCCGGAACGCTCCCGGCAAAGGTATTGACCGGCGCGCCGCGCCACGAGCGGACGGCGGTGCGCGGTGCGTAAAGCGTGACCTTCTCGAGCGAGCGCGGGTACCACGCTTCGAGCGGGCGCAGATCGTCGAGGATCCACACGCCGCGGCCGTGGGTGCCGACCACCAGGTCGTCGCTCGGTTCGGCGATCTGCATGTCGTAGACGGCCGTAGCCGGCATGTTCAGGCGCAGCGGCCGCCAGTGACGACCGCTATCGAACGAGAGATAGACGCCGCGCTGCGTTCCCGCAAAGAGCATGCCGCGCCGCTTGTCGTCCTCGCGAATGCAGCGGACGAAGAGGTCTTTGGGAAGGTTCCCGGCGATCGAGTGCCAGCTCGCGCCGCCGTCGACGGTCTCGAAAAGGTAGGGTGCGTCGTCGCCCATCATGTGCCGGTCGCCCGCGACGTAGGCGCTGCCGGCGAGAAAGTGGGAGGGCTCGATCGCGATCCGGCTCCACGGCGGCATCTGCGGCGGCGTCACGTTGCTCCAGTGCGCGCCCAGATCGCGCGTGAGCTGCACGAGCCCGTCGTCGGTGCCGACCCAGATGTCCTGCGGAGCGAGCGCCGTCGTTTCCACGTCGAGGATCGTATCGGAGGTCTCCGCACCGGACATGTCTTCGTCGATCGGCCCGCCGGGGATCTGCTGGTGCTGTTTCTCGTTGCGGGTAAGATCGGGGCTGATGACGCTCCAATGCTGGCCGCGGTCGTCGCTTTCGAAGAGCGCGTCGCCGCCGACCAGCACCTTCGTCGTCGTCGAGCCGGCCTCGAACGCGATCGGCGTGTCCCAGTTGAAACGGTAGAGGAGCGCGTCGGCGGGCTCGTCGCCGTTGGCGCGCATGTAGGGCGAAACCTCCGGAACCTGCTGCGTGCGATCGTTATAGAGGTACACCTCGCCCGTGTCGTTGTTGGTGCTGGTCGACCAAATGAGGTTGCGATCGTTCGGATCGATGAGGGTCCACATGCCGTCGCCGGGCGCGACCGTGTACCAGTCGCGGTTGAGCACGCCGGCCACGTTGTTCGACGATCCGGGCGCGCACCACGAGTCGTCGTCCTGAAGGCCGATGCAGACGCGGTACTGCATCGTTCCGCGGTCGATACCGACGTGGTAGGCTTGCGCGAACGGCAGATCGTAGGGCTGCCACCAGCCGCCCGCACCGCCGTGCGCGTTCATGATGAACCCTTCGTCGCTCCCGACGGCGATGCGCCGTCCGTCGGCCGACCACCACGCCACGTGGTAATCCCATCCGGCGTCGAGCGCGATCGCGTGGAACGTCTTGCCGCCGTCGGTGGTCTGCGAGAGGATCAGGCCGACGACGATCGCGCGATCGCGATTCGCCGGATCGACGAAGATGCGCGAGAAGTAGAACGGCCGCGCTCCGACCAGCGGGCTGTGCGGCATCTTCTTCCACGTCGTTCCGCCGTCGTCGGAGCGCCACAGCTCGCCGGCACGCGATTCCACGATCGCGTAGATGCGCCCGCCGCTCGCAGCGGCTAGGCCGATGCGGCCGGTCGGCCCCTCCGGCAGGCCGCCGCCGACCTTGCGCCACGTCGCACCGTCGTCGTCGGAGCGATACACGCCGCCTTGCATGCCGCCGCTGACCATCGTCCACGGATAGCGGCGGAACTCGTAGATGCCGGCAAAGAGCGTCGACGGATGGCCCGGCACGCGAACGAGATCCGAGGCCCCGCTCGAGGGGCCGGCGAACAGCGCGCGCGTCCAATGTACGCCGCCGTCGCGCGTGAGATAGACGCCGCGCATCTGGCTATCGCGGAAGGCCTGGCCGAGCACGCCCACCGCGACGACGCGCGGATCGCGGGGATCGACCGAGATGCTCGAGATCGAGCCGGCGTCGTCGAGGCCGAGGTGCGTCCAGTGCTTGCCTCCGTCGGTCGAATGATAGATCCCGTCGCCCATCGCAACGTCGTTGCGCGGATTGGCTTCGCCGGTACCGACCCAAACGTCGTTCGGATCGCCGGGGCGCAACGCGATCGCGCCGATCGCCGCCGCCGGCTCGCCGTCGAAGACCGGTTTCCACGAGGCGCCGCCATCGGTGGTTTTGAACACGCCGCCGTCGGCGCCGCCGGCGTAGTAGAGCAACGGGTCGCGATCGCTGCCGGCAACCGCGGTCGTGCGTCCCCCGGCGATCGCCGGGCCGATCGCACGGTACTCCAGCGACCCGAACGGTGCGGCCGCGAAAACGCCGGCTCGCGAGAGCGAGAACGCCGTAAAAAGTGCGGCAAGAGCGAGGAAAATCGATCGCGATCGCTTCATACGACGATATGCTCGCTCGCACGTTTCGCTCCTTCCGAGGAGCGCGGGGGCAGGAAACCTAAGGCATCGATCGTGCTCGAAATCGAAGCCGGATTCGTCCGGGCGTACTATCTCTTCGACGTGGCGGACACGATCGATCTGCGCGGCATTTCCACCCTCGCGGGCGAGGGGCTCTCGCCGGCGGAGTTTCCGCTGCGGCCGCACACCTCGTCGGCCTACCTGCAGTTTCCGCTACCACCGCTGGTCGCGCATCTGCCGGAGGCGACCATCGACGATCTGCGCTGCACCGTGCGCGTGAAGCTCTTCGACTACGGCGTCATCTCGCTGCGGCTTTCGTTCGTAGCCAAAGGCACGTGGGACGAACTCGCGGCGCTCGCCGAACGCGTGCGCACCGACGTCAGCGTCGCCGGCTTCGCGGCGGCGACCGGCAGCCACATCTGCGACGAGATCGCCGGCGCGCTCGACGACCGGCACGAGCCGCTCATCGAAGACTACTTCGCGATCGAGATCGACCGCTTCACGCAAAGCGTCGACGCGCGAGAGCTGCTGGAGCGGCACGGCGCGGCGCTCGCGTGCACGCTGCTCGGCGAGAACGTGCCGCTCTCCGACTCGGAGACCGAGGAGGCACTGCGCGTGCGCTTCTCCTACACGCCCGACGATCTCACGCTCGTCCAATGGGACACCGCGTTCGTTTACGATCGCGGCGACAGCGCCCGGGCGATCGAGGACATCCTGGAGTTCGCCAACTCGCAGCTGCTGGAGCTGCGCACGTACGACGCCCTGCTCGATCGCGAGCTCGACTCGATCTACAAGATGAACCCGCGCAGCTCGTCGGGCTCGTTGCGGGGACGCCGCGAGGCCGAACAGGCCGAGACGCTGCGCTACCTGCTGGTCGACGTGCTCGAGTTGATCGACCGTTCGAGCAACGCGCTCAAGGTCGTGGGCGACGCCTACTACGCGCGCATCTACCGCGCCGCCGCCAAGCGCCTGGGCCTCGCGCAGTGGCAGCGCCAGATCGACTCGAAGCTGGCTAGCGTCAACGACATGTACCGCTACTTCAGCGATCGGGCGCGCGCTCGACGCGACGAGTTCCTCGAGCTCGTGATCATCGCGCTGATCGCTCTCGAGCTGCTCGTCGGCATCGCGGAGCTCGTGCGGTTACACTGATCTCATGAGCGACGAGCGAGCGTACGACCCGGCGACGCTGCTCGAGATGGCCATGGTCGACGCGCTGACCGGCCTGCCGAACCGGCGCGCCCTCGAAGAGGCCGCGCGCCACGCGATCCGCGAGGCGCGCGAGGACGGCTCGCCGCTCTGTATCGCGCTCGCGGACGTCGATCTCTTCAAAACGGTCAACGATCGCTTCGGCCACGCCGCAGGGGACGAATGCTTGCGGCGCGTCGCCCGAGCCTTTCGCGATTCCAGCGCGCCCGGCGATCTGGTCGGCCGCCACGGCGGCGAAGAGTTTCTGGCGATCCTGCGCGGGTGCACGCTCTCCGAAGCGATCGGCCGCGCCGAGCGGCTGCGCAAAGCCGTCGCCGAACTCGAGCTTCCCTTCGACGTGGGCGGAGGGCTGCCGCTCTCGGTCAGCATCGGCGTGGCGGCCCTCGCGCCCGACGCGCCGGAGCCCTACGCCAATGCGTTGGCCGCCGCCGACGCCGCCCTCTACCGCGCCAAGGAGCTCGGCCGCGACTGCGTCGTGACCTCCGGTTCGCTCGTCGAGCGGCGCACCGCAACCGGGGTCGCCGCATCGCCGCTGCCGCGGCTGCGCAACCCGATCTTCGGGCGCGACGCGCTGATCGACGAGTTGCGAACGCTGATCGAGCGCGAGCAGCTCGTGACGCTCTGCGGCCCCGGCGGCTGCGGAAAGACGACCCTCGCGATCGCCGCCGCGGAAGGGCTCGTCGCGCGTTACCCCCAGGGCGTCGCGTTCCTCGATTTCACCGGGCTCGAGCGCGGCGAGCTGGTCGCCGTTCGCGTAGCCGAACGGTTCGGCATCCGCGCGCCCGACGAAGCGCACGCCGTCTCGGCGCTGCGCACCTTCTTGCGTAACCAGCGGATCCTCTTGCTCTTCGACTGCTGCGAGCGCGTGATCGACGGCGTGGCACGCTTGCTCGAAGGGGTGCTTCCGGCGCGGCGCGACGTTCGCGTGATCGCGACCAGCCGCCAACCGCTGCACGTTTCCGCCGAGCACGTCGTCGCGGTACCGCCGCTCGACGACGCGAGCGCCGCCGACGTCTTCGAAGCGCGCGCGCGCTTGACCGCCGAGCGCTTCGACGCGGGCGACCGCGCGGAGATTCTCGAAATCTGCCGCCGGCTCGATAACCTTCCGCTCGCGATCGAACTTGCGGCGGCGCACGGAGCCAAGACGTCGATTCGAGAGCTTTCCGCCGCCATCGTGCGCGCCCCGACGATCCACGCGCTCTACGACTTGAGTTACGCCCGGCTGCCGGAACCGGAGCGCCGCTTCTTTCGCAGCCTCTCGGCCTTCGCCGGCGGCTGGACGCTCTCGGCGGCCGCGGAGGTCGCCGAGGAAGAACCCGACGCCGCGCTCGACGTGCTCACCAGCCTCGCGGACAAATCGCTGGTGGTCGTGGTCCATTCGCGCGAAGCCGGGCACCGCTTCGCTTTGCTCGACTCCGCGCGCGAGTACGCCGGCATGTGCGCTCGGGAGAGCGGCGAGACGAACGAGTTCGAGCGCCGCCACGCGCGGTATTTTGCGCGCCGCGCCGCCCGGGCATACGCGCAGTGGGCTTCGACGCCGACCGAATCCTGGCTCGCGCCGCTGCGCCGCGATCTCGAGAACTTTCGGCGGGCTCTGACGTTTGCCGTCGCGGAGCCGGTCGAGGGCGCGATCGACCCGCGCCTTTCGCTCGCACCGCTCTGGCACGATTTGGGACTGCTGCACGAAGGGGTCGAGAACGTCGACGGCCTCCTGGCGAGCGACACGCTGGCGCCGCGGCTGCGCGCCGAAGCGTACTTGTGGCGAGCCCGCTTTGCCTCGATGCTCTCGCAGCATGCCGAGCTGCTCGCGTCGGCGCAACGGGCCGCCGAGCTGGCGCGGGCGATCGGGCACGAACATTGCCTGGTCGTCGCACTCGCGAGCGCCGCGATCGCCCATTGCTTCCTCCAAGACGACTTTGCGCTTGCGCGGCGGCAGCTCGAAGAGGCGCTGCAGACGGCTCGCACCATCGCGTTTCCGTTCGGGATCGCCTTCGCGGAGCTCGGCTTCGGGTTCGCGGCGCTGATGCAAGGGGAGCTCGAAGCGGCGCTGAGGCATCACGAAGCGGCACTCGCCGACTTTCGCGCGATCGGTAAGCTCGACGGCATCGTTCGTTCGCTGCTGGCGGTCGGCGCGACGCACGTGATCGCCCGGCGCCCGCGCGAAGGCCTGGTCGCCTACGAGGAGGCGCTCGCCATCGTCGAGCGGCTCAACAACGTCCCGATGCTGGCGGCCATCCTCGCAAACGTCGCCGACTGCAGGATCGCACTCGGCGACTACGACGCCGCCTATCCCTACGCGATGAGCGCGCTTCGGCTCAACGAGACGATCGGCAATCGCGTACAGACCGCGCACACCTTCGGCGTGCTTGCCGAGCTCGGCATTCGCAGCGGGCGCAACGTCGCGATCGCGGTGCGCCTCCTGGCCTTCGAGCGCGCCGAGTACGCGGGCGCCAAGATGCCGCACCACCCCAAAGCCGAGCTCCAGCACGCCGAGCTCCTCGCCGCCGCTCGCGAGCGCATCGGAGAAACCGCCTGCAACGACGCCTGCGCGAGCGGCTCCGCGCTCACGCGCGACGCCGCCCTAGAACTCGCCGACGACCTGTGAACCGCCGCGCTGGGAGAAGGCGTCGATCTTGGCCAGGAGGGCGCGTTTGCGCGCGTCGTCGAGGAACGAGGCTTCGAAGGAGTTGCGCGCGAGGGTGACGAGCTCGGCGTCGGTCAGCGCGAGCGCCGCGGCGCTCTCGCGGAAATTGTCGGCGACGTAACCGCCGAAATAGGCGGGGTCGTCGGAGTTGCAGGTCGCGAGCAGCCCGGCCTGGAGCATCGCGCGCAGCGGATGCTCGGCCAGCGACTTCACGACCTTCAAGCGCAGGTTCGAGAGCGGACAGACCGTCAGCGGGATGCGCTGGCGGGAGAGCCGCTCGACCAGCGCCGGATCCTCCATCGAGCGCACGCCGTGATCGACGCGCGAGACGCGCAGCAAATCGATCGCCTCCCACACGTACGAGGGCGGGCCCTCTTCGCCGGCGTGCGCGACCGTGAGAAAGCCTTCGGCGCGCGCCCGGTCGAAGACCGTCGTAAACTTGCTCGGCGGATTGCCGACTTCGGCAGAATCGAGGCCCACGGCGACGATGCCCTCGCGATGCGCGAGCGCCTGCTCGAGCGTCTCCATCGCCGATTGCGCGGTGCGATCGCGCAAAAAGCACATGATGAGGTGGCTGGTGATGCCGAGCTCGCGCTCCCCGTCGCGCAGCGCGTGGCGCACGCCCTCGACCACGGTCGCGAACGCGACGCCGCGATCGGTGTGGGCCTGCGGGTCGAAGAAGATCTCGGCATGCAGCACGCCCTGCGCCGCCGCCCGGCGCAGATAGGCGGCGGTGAGATCGTAGTAGTCCTGCGCCTCGCGCAGCACCGCCATACCCGCGTAATAGACGTTCAAGAAGGCTTGCAAGTCGGCGAAGCGGTACGCCGCACGCAGGGCTTCGACGTTCGGGTAGGCCAGCGCGACGCGATTGCGTTCGGCGATGGTGAAGATGAGCTCCGGCTCGAACGTGCCTTCGATGTGCAGGTGAAGCTCCGCTTTGGG
>Ga0335074_10008980_pt1 | contig 13918 bp, 12 predicted proteins | sample Lox_Sample_23_FD_206715 | JGI IMG/M metagenome (GOLD analysis project Ga0335074, IMG submission 206715) | Soil microbial communities from Loxahatchee National Wildlife Refuge, Florida, United States - Lox_Sample_2.3 | ecosystem: Environmental > Terrestrial > Soil > Wetlands | place: USA...
CGGCGACTGCGTCTCCGGCCGACAGGCAGTAGGACGCGCTCAGGCAGGCCACGGCGCCGACCCCCACGGGCGCATCCTGCCGCCAGCTGTGGCCGTTCCAGAACTCGGCCAGGCCCTGCGTCTTGGCCCCCGACCCGTAAGTGCCGGTGGCCAGGCAGAACGACCCCGAAGTGCAGGTCACGTCGGTCAGCTCCGGATAGCGCAGCCCTGGGTGGGTGAGGGCACGGGCGATCAGGCTCGGCGCGGTGTCGCTCGCCACGGCGGTGGTGGCCAGGAATATGAACACCACCGCTACCGCCAGCGAGGCCCGAGCACGTGGCATCCAGCGCTAGTGGTTCTCCGCGCCGCCGCCGCCCGGCAGTTGCAGCGGCGGCGAGTCGGCGTGGGCCGACGCCGGCCCGCGCGGCAGGCACACCGCGCAGAAGTCCTCGCCGAACGCAGTCAAGCGTACGCTCCGGTGCACGGTCTTGGCCCGAGCGGTGTCCTTGATCTTGCTCAGCACCTCGGGCTGGGCCTCGAGCACCTGATAGGCGATGGGGTCGTCCACCTCCTCGTCCGACAGCTCGACCAGGCCAAGACGCACGAGGTTGTTCATGTACGCCGGCACCCGCTCACGCCGGCGCAGCCCGGCCTGCGCGCCCAGCATGTTCAGCCCCGGAGCGACGAGCTGGGAGCCCAGGCCGATCAGGTTCTGCGCCCGCACGTCGACCATCGGCTGCGGTCCCTCGTTGGCCAGTACGCGCAGGATGCGAGCCTCGTCGGGAGCCAGCTCGGTCAGGATGCGGGCGTAAGCGGGATGGGCGGTCTCGTCGAAGCCCACATCGGCCGCCTGCCGGAGCAGCTCCTCGCCGCGGGCGCGCAGGTCGTCTTCGGCGCGCGTGCCGTTCTGGCGCATCGTCGCTCCGGCCAGCGGCGTCAGCTGCTGGACTCGCTCGTCGAGATCCGAGATCCCGAGGAACTCGCGGGCGTAGGCGCGCATCCCATCGGTGAGGCCCTCGTAGAGGTCGACCGCCGCGACCGGGTCCGTGGCCGCACGCGCCAGACGAACTCCGACGCGCAGCGAGGTGCCCACGCCCCAGGCCGCGGCCCGCAGCCAGACACCCGCTGCCACCCGGGCGATCGCCGGCAGGGCCTCGACGGTGTCCTCGATGCGGACGATGTGGGTGTCGCCGTCCGGAGCCGGCTCTCCATCGAGCACCAGGCGAGCTGGTTCCTCTTCTGGCGGCTCGACTCCCGGCGCACTCTCGATTTCGACCTCTACGGCGGAGACCTCGATCTCGATCATCTCCGCAGCGCCGTCGGTCCCGGCGGGCTGGACCTCGGCCTCCACGACCTCCGCGTCGGTGATCTCAGAGTCGTCGATCATCTCGGTCACGCGTGGAAAATCAGCGCGTGGATGAGCCCGCCGGCGAAGCCCAGCACCGCGCCGTGGAGCAACAGCAGCCACTCGTCCTCACGCGTGGCCGTGCGCAGCATCTCGCCGAAGTCCTTCTGGGGCAACTCTCGCATCCTCTCAGCGATCAGCTTACGCATCGCGAGGCCCTGGGAGCGGCTGAAGTCGGGGTCCGACAGCGGGGTCATCATCGACTCCACCGGCTCGTGCGCGAACGACCGCCGCAGCGCCTCATAGTCGCGCGAGCCCATGGCGGCGCGCACCGCCGTGCGGGCGCGCCCGGTGGCCCGGTCGATGGCTGGCTCCATCACCGATTCGATCAGGGCGCGGGTCCGGTCGGACTGAGGACCGGTGAGAAGCTCGTTGCCGAAGTTGGCCACGGTGACGATCTCGTCGGCCACGATCCGGGCGTAGACGTCGGCCACCTCGGGCTGGCGGCGGATGAACAGGCCCTGGAAGTGGAACGGACCCAGCTGCACGGGCTCGGCCGGCTCGTAGATCATCCACAGCGCCACCCAGTTGGTGACGTAGCCGACGAGCACGCCGAGGATCGGCAACAGCCACCAGAAGGTGACGAAGTGCGTCAGCACGGCGACGGGAATGCCGAGCGCGAAGCCGAAGAAGAAGCCGAAGTTCTGGATGAACTTCAACTCGCGGCGTCCCATGTCGAGGAATACGCGGTTGGCCAGCTCTGGATCGAAGCGCCGGATGACCATCAGCTTCACGTCCACCAGCCGGTCGATGTTCTCGCCGATCTGCTCGGTCAGCTTGTGCACGATCTCCGGCAGCTGCGCCTGCACACGCTGATAGACGAGCTCCTTGAGCCGGAAGGGAAGGTCGGCCCACAGCCGCGGGCGCTCGGCCATCATCACGCGGTCGATCATGTCCGGGATCTCGTCTCGCATCGTCTCGACGATGTGCTCGGCGATGGCCTCCGGATCCATCTGCTGGAAGAACTCCTGCGGCGTGCCGAGCTTGGCGATGCCGACGTCCACGGCGAGGCTGCCCATCTTGGCCGCGCGTGACGGGATGATCCCCTGCCAGCCGATCCCGCCCACCATGATCCCCGGGATCTGCCGAACCCTGTACGGCAGGACGCGCGAGATCCTGGTCAGCCATCTCGCCCGGATGCCGCGGAACCGGACCGGGTAGAACAGCATCAGGACGCCGGTCCAGTTCGTCACGTACCCGATGACGCCGGTGACGAACGGAACGGTGACGAGGGCCAGCGTGCCGTTGCTGCTCACGGTGGCAACGCTATCCCGTGGGGGGCTGGAGCGGCCAACTGGATAGCCTTCACCGGCCATGGCCTACGTCGCCCTGATCACCGGCGCCTCCAGCGGGATCGGCGAGGCGACCGCGCGGCGCCTCGCACGCGAGCCGGACGCCAAGCTGGTCCTGGTGGCGCGCCGGCGCGAGCGGCTGGAGCGCCTGGCCTCCGAGCTGGGCAGCGCGACCGTGATCGACGTCGATCTGACCGAGCAGGGCGCGCCGGCGAAGGTGGCGGAGATCGTCGAGCGCGAGCACGGTGCGCTTCACCTGCTCGTCAACAATGCCGGCGCCTCGTGGCGCGGCGCCTTCGGCGACACGGGCTGGGAGAACGTCGAGCGCCACATGCGCCTCAACTTCGAGGCTCCGGTGCGGCTCGTCGAGGCCCTGCTGCCGCTGATGCGCCGGACCGCGGCCGGCGTTGGGGCGCCGTCGGCGCCGGGCCGCAAGGCGCCGGTGGCGATCGTCAACGTGGCCAGCACGGCGGCGCGCGTGTCGCGCCCTCGGGCCGGGGCCTACTCGGCCAGCAAGTTTGCCCTGGTCGGTTGGAGCGATGCCCTCTACGGCGAGGAGCGCCCCGGCGGCGTCCACGTCGGCCTCGTGCTTCCGGGCTTCGTCGTCACCGAGGGCTTCCCCGCCGCCGAGCTGCTGGCTCGGCCGCTCACCAGGCTGATCGTCTCAGAGCCGGCGAAGGTGGCGGACGCCATCGTCGCCGCCGGTCCGGGCGGTCGCGCCGAGGTGTACGTTCCGGGGTACTACTGGCTGGCCGCGGCCAGCCGGATCCTCATGCCGGGGCTCGTGCGTCGCGCCACCGCGGGCGGCGCCTTCACGACCACCACTCCGAGCACGGGCGAGTAACGCCTACCGGGCATCAGGCTCGGGAGGCAACTAACCTACGCAACCGTAACCACGTAGATGAGGAGCCGTGCCAGATGAAGTCAAACGTGCGCCGAGTGGCCGTCCTTGGCGGGATCCGGATCCCCTTCGCCCGTCAGAATGGGGCCTACGCCCGGGCCTCCAACCAGGACATGCTGACCACGACGCTCGACGCGCTGGTCGACAAGTTCGGCTTGCAGGGCGAGGCGCTCGGGGAGGTGGCGGCCGGGGCCGTCCTCAAGCACAGCCGTGACTTCAACCTGACGCGGGAGTCCGTCCTGGGCTCGAAGCTCGCGCCCGAGACGCCGGCCTACGACGTCCAGCAGGCCTGTGGAACGGGTCTGGAGGCGACCATCCTCGTGGCCAACAAGATTGCCCTGGGGCAGATCGAGAGCGGCGTCGCGGGCGGCGTCGATACGACCTCGGATGCGCCGATCGCCATCAACGAGGACCTGCGCGAAGTCCTGCTGGCGCTCAACCGGGCCAAGTCAAACGCGGCCCGGTTGCGAGCGGCTGCCAGGCTCCGTCCCCAGCAGATCGTCCCGGAGATTCCCCGCAACGCGGAGCCGCGCACCGGCCTCTCGATGGGTGAGCACGCCGCGATCATGGCCCAGGAGTGGGGGATAACCCGCGAGGAGCAGGACGAGCTGGCGGTGCGCAGCCACCGTAACCTGGCGGCGGCCTACGATGGGGGCTTCCTGGACGATCTCGTCGTCCCCTTCCTCGGCCTCGAGCGCGACCAGAACCTGCGGCCTGACTCGAGCCTGGAGAAGCTGGCCAAGCTGAGGCCGGTGTTCGGCGGCGAGGCGGGAACGATGACGGCGGGTAACTCGACACCGCTCAGTGACGGTGCCTCGACCGTTCTCCTGGCCAGCGAGGAGTGGGCCCAAGCCCACGACCTGCCCGTGCTGGCCTACTTCACCGCCGCCCAGACCGCGGCCGTCGACTACGTGCACAAGCGCGAGGGTCTGCTGATGGCGCCCGCCTACGCCATGCCGAAGATGCTGGCCCGCGCCGAGCTCGAGCTGCAGGACTTCGACCTCTACGAGATCCACGAGGCGTTCGCCTCCCAGGTGCTGTGCACCCTGAGGGCCTGGGAGGACCCGGTCTTCTGCCAGGAGCGACTCGGGCTGGACGCGCCCCTTGGGGAAATTGACCGCGACAAGCTCAACGTCCACGGCGGCTCGCTCGGCGCCGGTCACCCGTTCGGTGCCACCGGCGGGCGGATCGTTGCCGGCCTGGCCAAGTCCCTGCACGAATTGGACCCCGCCCGCTCCGGACGAGGCGTGATCTCGATCTGCGCCGCCGGCGGCCTCGGTGTCACCGCGATCATGGAGGCTCCCAGCAATGGCTGACCGCTACTCACAGCTCATCAACACCCCCGTCGGCAAGGTCCTGTCCAAGCAGCTGGGCCTGCCTTCGCCTGTGACCCTGGACCGGTACTCGCCCGGACAGCCGGTGATCAGCGGACCCGTGCTGCTCGGCGCCGCCCCGGGAGGGAAGCTGGCCAAGAGCGTGGCGGGCGTGCTGGCGGCGGTGGGAGCGCAGACGTACACCGCGCTTGCGGACGAGGTCCGCAACGCCGCGGCGGCGGCCGGCCTGGACGCCAAGGTGTTCTCGGCCGAGGTGGCGCCGTCGGACCAGACGTTCAAGGCGCTCGTCTTCGACGCGACCGGCATCGCCTCGAGCGAGGAGCTGCGCGAGGCCTATGCCTTCTTTCATCCCACCATCCGGCGCGTGCGCACGAGCGGACGCATAATCGTCCTCGGCGCGTCCCCGGAGAACCTCCGCAACCCGCGCCAGGCCGTGGCCCAGCGCGCGCTCGAAGGCCTCGTGCGCTCGATCGGCAAGGAGGTCAAGCGGGGAGCGAGCGCCAACCTCGTCTACGTCGCGGGCAAGGCGGAGAACCGCGTCGATTCGACGCTGCGCTTCCTGCTCTCGCCCAAGTCGGCGTACGTGTCCGGGCAGGTGATCCGCATCTCGGCCTCCCCGCGGGGTGGCGAGGCGATCGACTGGGAGCGGCCCCTGGTGGGGAAGGTCGCGCTCGTGACCGGCGCCTCCCGGGGCATCGGCCGGGCTATCGCCGAAGTCCTCTCGCGCGACGGCGGCCATGTCGTGGCCCTCGATGTGCCGGGCCAGGAGCGGGACCTGAGCGAGGTGGCCGGCCTGATCGGCGGCACCACGCTGGCGCTCGACATCACCGCCGCTAACGCGCCGGTGCGGATCGCCGAGCACCTGCAGGAGAACCACGGCGGCGTCGACATCGTCGTGCACAACGCCGGCGTCACGAGGGACAAGACGCTGGGGCGCATGTCCGAGCAGCTCTGGGACGTGGTGATCGGGATCAACTTGACCGCTCAGGAGGCCGTCAACGCCGAGCTGATCGAGCGCGGCACGATCCGCGACAACGGCCGGATCATCAGCGTCTCATCGATCAGCGGGATCGCCGGCAACGCCGGTCAGACCAACTACGCGACGTCCAAGGCCGGGGTCATCGGGCTCGTTCAGGCCTACGCATCGCCGCTGGCCAAGACGGGCCAGACGATCAATGCGGTGGCGCCCGGGTTCATCGAGACGCAGATGACGGCGTCGATGCCGATCCCGATCCGAGAGGCCGGCCGCCGGATGAACAGCATGTCGCAGGGAGGGCTGCCGGTCGATGTGGCCGAGACGATCGCGTGGTTTGCCAACCCCGCTTCGGCCGGCGTCAACGGCAACGTCGTTCGCGTGTGCGGGCAGAGCCTGCTCGGAGCTTGAAGATGGCGACCAAGCGCAAGTCATCGGCGAACGCCCGGAAGCTGAACGAGCGAGAGCTGAAGGCGGCCCCCGCGATGCGGGGTCTGTTCGCGCGGGCCGGGATCTCGATGCTGCCGGGGGTCTCGCTGCTACCGGTGGTGGGCGGCAAGCGCCGCAGTGAGGTGAGCGACGACGCGCTGGTGCTCCGGGACGTGGCCGTCGAGGCGGACCGCCTGGCAGCGTACGCGCGCGTGTGCGGTTTCACCCTGCGCGACACGCTGCCGGGCACCTACCCGCACATGCTGGCCTTCCCTCTGCATCTCGCGCTGATGACCGATCCGAGCTTCCCGTTCCCGGCCATCGGGCTCGTGCACATCTACAACCGGATCACGCAGCACCGCTCGATCGGGACCGGCGAGCGTCTGTCCCTGCGGGTGTGGGCGGAGCCGATCGAGCCCCACCCGCGCGGCCGCCAGGTCTCGGTCCGGACGCAGGCCCGGGTGGGCGAGGAGCTGGTGTGGGAGGAGGTCTCGACCAACCTGCGCCGCGGACGCGACAACGAGGGCGCCAAGGCGCCCGAGGTGCCGTCGGCCGACGGGCTGCCGGCGAGCGCGACCTGGAAGCTGCCGGGCGACCTCGGGCGGCGCTACGCCCGCGTGAGCGGCGACTTCAACCCCATCCACGTCCACCCGCTCAGCGCCCGGCTGTTCGGGTTCCCGGGCGCCATCGCCCACGGGATGTGGACCAAGGCCCGCTGCCTGGCGGCGCTCGAGCCCGTCCTGCCGGGCGCCTACACGGTCGAGGTGGCGTTCAAGCGCCCGATCGTCCTGCCCGCCCGGGTGCAGTTCGCCGAGCAGGCCGGTAGCGAGGCGATCCGGTTCGGCGTCCGGGACGCCAAGAAGGCCACGCCGCACCTCGACGGCGTGGTGGATCTCAGTAGCTGAGTAAGCCCGGCGCGGCTGGCTCAGTCGCGCTCGAAGACGTCGAAGTAGTGGGCCAGGCGATCGAGGACGGCGGCCGCCGTGCGCAGCTCGTCGGCGGTGAACTCCTCCAGCGCGGCTCGCCAGCGCGGCTCGACCCTGCAGCGGTGCTCCTCGACCACCTGCCGTCCGCGCTGCGACAGGGTGGTCAGCACGACGCGCCGATCGGTGGCCGATCGGTTTCGCTGCACGAGCTCGGCCGCCTCCAGGGCGTCGAGCATCTGGGCGACGGTGGCCGGGCTCAGGTCGGCCGCATCGGCCAGATCGCGGGCGGACATCTCTCCGCCTCCGGCCAGGCTGAACAGGAGGCCGTACTGGGCGTTGGAGAGGGCGCCGGGCCGATGGGTCTCGCGACCGCGCAGGCGCCGCACGGCGGCCATCGCCGCCTTGAAGGAGAGGCCGAGTTGCTCGTAGGGCTCGGGTGGGGCCGAGGCGGGGCGCGCGGTGCTGCTCATACGGCGATCGCCTCAGCCACCTGGGCGCTGTCCATCAGCGCGGCGGCCGCGTTGCGGCGCCGGGCATTGCGCTCGGCGATGACCAGGACGATGCACGGTCCGATCGCCAACGCGGTGAGGCCCACCGACCACCAGAAGGCGGTGCCGTAGGCCGAGGCCTGGGCAGCCAGCGTGTGGGCGCCGACGAGCGAGCGCTGCAGCACCACGGCCAGCACCGCGACGCCGATCGATCCGCCGACGCGCTGCAGGACGTTGAGCTGCGGGGTCGCGTCGGACAGCTCCTCGCGCTTGAGCGCGGCGAAGGCGGCGGTCATGGCGGGCATGAAGGCAAGGCCAATGCCCACGCCGCGGATGACCATCGCGCCAAACAGGTAGGCGATCGAGGTGTGATCGCTGATCAGCCCGAACGGGATCGTGGTGACGGTGGTCAGGATCACGCCGATCAGCGCCAGCGGGCCGCCGCCGTAGCGGTCGGTGAGCTTGCCGGCCAGCGGCATGATCATCGCCATACCGAGGCCTTGGGGCGAGGAGAGCAGCCCGGTGTCGACGACGCTCTCGTGCCGGATGTCCTGCCAGTAGAGCGGCAGCAGGATCATCGCCCCGAACAGCGCCGCACCGAGGCAGAACATGGCGAACGACGCCGAGGCGAACGTCGGGCGCCTGTACAGGTGCAGCTGCAGCAGCGGCCGCGGGACGCGCAGCGCGTGCAGCACGAAGACGACGATCAGGACGACGCCGAGCGCGCAAGGTGCGATCACCCGGCTGGAATCGAACGTCCCAAGGCTGCCGATCTCGGCCAGGCCATAGGTGAGCAGCGGCAGTCCCGTGGCCATCAGGGCCAGGCCGACGTAGTCGAGGGCGTCGGTGGCGGCGCGCTGCACCTTGGGCAGCACGCGAACGGCCAGCAGCACCGCGATCGCGCCGATCGGAACGTTCACGAAGAAGATCCAGCGCCAGCTGACGTTCTCCAGGATCAGGCCGCCGATCGTCGGGCCGAAGATCGGCGCCAGCATGGCGGGCACGGCGACGATGCTCATCACCCGGCCCATGCGCTTGGGACCGGCCGCCTCGGCCATCATCAGCTGCCCGATGGGGAGGATCATGCCGCCGCCCACGCCCTGGAGGACGCGGAACAGGATCAGCTCGGTGGTCGACTGGGCCAGCCCGCAGAGGGCCGAGCCGAGGGTGAACAGGATCACCGAGACGATGTAGACCTGCTTGGGGCCGAAGCGGCGGGCGGCCCAGCCACTGACCGGGATGACCGCCGCCAGCGAGAGCAGGTAACCGGTCACGACCCACTGGATCTGGCTCACGGTCGAGTGCAGCTCGCGGGAGAGGGTGGCGAGCGCGACGTTGACGATCGTCGTGTCGAGGATCGACATGATCGACCCGATCACGACGACGAAGCTGATCTTCCAGACGTAGGACTCGATGCGGTTATCGGCAGAGCTCAAGCGGTCTCCTTCTCGCGAACGCTTCATAAGGTACCAAATATTTAGGTACCGAATGAATTGAGGGCCTCGGGGCGGAAGGTTGGGGCCACGCCTGGGGGGTTACCGGGGACGACAGCTCCTGAACCCGGCCCGCCGTCTATCGTCACTGTGGAATGACGAGCTTTGCCGAACTGGGATTGTCCGAGGCCCTCCTCGAGGCAGTCGCCGACGTGGGCTATGAGGAGCCGAGCCCGATTCAGGCCGAGGCCATCCCGCCGCTGCTTCAGGGCCTCGACGTGATCGGCCAGGCCCAGACCGGTTCCGGTAAGACCGCGGCCTTCGGGCTGCCGATGCTCAACTACATCGACCCGGAGGAGCACGAGGTCCAGGGGCTGGTCCTTACGCCTACGCGCGAGCTGTGCATCCAGGTGACCCAGGCGCTGCGCGCCTACGGCGCCCGTAAGGGCGTCGACGTGGTGGCGGTGTTCGGCGGCGCCCCGATCCGGACCCAGCAGGCGCAGCTGCGGGCCGGCGGTCACGTCGTGGTCGGGACGGTCGGGCGGGTCAAGGACCTGATCTCGCGCCACTCGCTGATGCTGCACTCCTGCCGCTTCGTGGTTCTCGACGAAGCCGATGAGATGCTCGATCTCGGTTTCCTGGAGGACGTCGAGAGGATCCTCTCGCTGACACCCTCGAGCCGGCAGACGGCGCTCTTCTCGGCGACGATGCCCATCGAGATCCAGCGTCTGGCCGACCAGTACCTGTACGACCCGGTGGTGATCAAGGTCCAGGCGGCCACCCTCACCGTCGACACCGTCGAGCAGTTCGCACTGGAGGTGGCGGCACGGGACAAGGCCGACACCCTCGCCGAGGTGCTGGAGGCCGAGCGGCCCGAGCAGGCGATCATCTTCGTCCGCACCAAGATCCGCTGCGACCAGCTGTACCGGACGCTGCGCGACCGGGGGATGAACGTCAAGGCGCTGCACGGCGACATGACCCAGGGGGCTCGGGACGGCGTGATGATCTCCTTCAAGGAAGGCCGCACGCCGCTGCTGGTGGCGACCGATGTGGCTGCCCGCGGCCTCGACATCTCCGGCGTATCCCACGTGATCAACTTCGACGTTCCCACCTCGCCCGATGTCTACGTGCACCGAATCGGGCGGACCGGCCGAGTCGGGCGCAGCGGCCGGGCGATCACCTTCTATGAGCCCCGGCAGAAGCGTGAGGTGGAGGCGATCGAGCGCAACGCGGGAATCACGCTGTCGCCGTGGGTCAAGGGCGCGCACGTCCCGCCGCCGGTGGTGGAGGCCAAGCCCCGGCGGCATAGCAAGCCCCACGAGCCGGTCAACGGCGATCTCAACGTGCGCAAGCTGATCATCGCCGGGGGCCGGGCCGAGGGGTTCGAGCCCTCGGACATCATCCATGCCCTGACCACGGTGGGCGGACTCGATGGCGAGGCGGTGCGCAACGTGCGGGTGCTCGAGCGCTTCGCGTTCGCCGAGGTACCGGAGCAGGCGGCTGACCGGGTGGTCGAGCTCGCCGCTGGGACCGAGGTGCGCGGGCGACCGTTGCGGATCGAGCTGGCTCGATCCTGAGGGCGACCCGGCGGGCTGGTCCGCCGTCAGGTTCGCGTAAGCGCTCCGACCGAGGGGCGCGACATTCGGCGCCACGGCGGGTTCATGGCGATGTCGGGGCCGGAACTCAGGACAAGTAAGGAGATGCCATGTTCCGATCCCTGCTGACCCGTCGTCCCTCAGCGGCCATGCTCGTCGCGGTCGCGGCTCTGTTCGCCGCGCTCGGGGGCGTGGGCTACGCCGCCAGCACGCTGCCCGCTGGCAGCGTCGGCCGGGCGCAGATCCAGAACAACGCCGTGAACTACCAGAAGATCGCGCCCGGGTCCGTCGGGATCGTCCGGATCAATCCCAGCACCGTTCAGGCCCGTGTCCTGAACAACTGCAATGCCGGCCATTCGGCGATCACCGCGATCAACGTCCACGGCCAGCCCACCTGCAAGGGGGTCCTGCCGAGCGAGTACGACACCCGCTCGGGCGCCTCGGTGGCGATCGCCGCCGGGACGACTCCCACTCCCGTCGCCGCCGAGCCGCTCTCCGGCGCGACCTCCTACCTCGTGATCGCCGACCCGTCCGTCCAGGTCACCGGTACGGCCGGAATCGATCAGCAAGTCCAGGTGCAGTGCACCCTGGGGGCCTCGCCGCTGGCGGGCGCCTCATTGCCCCAGAGCGTCACGCTCGACCTGACCGCTGCCCATGAGACCGCGACTGCCTCGGTTCCGTTGGCGCTGACCGAGACGTCGAACTCCACCACCGACACCGTCACCGTCGCCTGCACGCAGACGGTCACCGGCGGCGGCACGGCGCCGACGGTCGACGTCTCGGCCCAGATCAACGCGATCCAGACGAACAGCAACACGGCGCAGGCCAATACGGCGACGACCACGACGACCACGACGACCCCGACCACCACTACCACGCCTACAACCACGACCACGACGACCACAACCACGCCGACGACCACCACGACCACGTCGATCCCGATCCCGATCCCGTGAGGAGGGGAGGGGGAGGGCGTTTCCGCGTTCCCCCTCCCAGGGGCTGGATGGTTGATCCAGGATCTCGCGGGCGGTGGAGCACCTGTTCAACCGGACAAATCGAACCCGGTTTCAGGCCTCTGACCGATCCTGCATGCTCAGCTGCAGCTGGCGGACAAACCTCCCGGCAGGCGCAAGGTTTGTCCGTTTTGACAGGTCCCCCTCAGGCCTGATTCCCAGTGAACAACCCCGGCAGGATCAACCACGGCTCGCGGCAGGCAGTCGCGCCGCGCAGTCAATCACTAGGGGAGCGCGGAACGCGCTCCTCTCCCCAGACGGGTAGCTTCACGGGCATGAGCACAGCCAACATGCACACGACGCTCGGGACGATCACGCTCGAGCTGTTCGACAACGACGCACCAAAGACCGTGGCCAACTTCAGGAAGCTGGCCGACGAGGGCTTCTACGACGGGATCATCTTCCACCGCGTGATCCCGGACTTCATGATCCAGGGAGGATGCCCTGAGGGCAAGGGGACCGGCGGTCCGGGCTACACCTTCGAGGACGAGTTCAACAAGAACAAGGTGGTTCGCGGAGCGCTGGCTATGGCCAACGCCGGGCCGAACACCAACGGTTCGCAGTTCTTCATCGTCACCGCCGACAGATGCCCCTGGCTCGATGGCAAGCACACCGTGTTTGGGCAGGTGACGGATGGCATGGACGCGGTGGATGCCATCGAAGGCCTTCCCACCGGCGCCGGAGACCGGCCGGTCGATCCGCCGAAGATCGAGTCGATCGAGTTCGAGGCTGCCTGAGCGCTTCCTCGGCGTGCGTGGTCTGCGGGACCGCGCACGCCGCTCGAGGCCGGGGCTGTCGCTGTGCCCGGCGGTGACGCTGACCCGGGGGTGACGCTGACCGGGGGTGACGCTGACCCGGGGGGAGGCCGCTGCCCAGGGGTGAGGCAGCGCGCTCCTACCTGTTAACGAGTTGTGTCCATCGGGTCCCGACTTGTTAATACCTTGTAACTCCTTTGGTTGTAAGTCCCTTTAGTGGGCCGTAGCGAGGTTTTTCAGCCATTCCGGGGTCGCTCCCCGTGGTAGCGTTGCCGCGCCTCAGGGCCGCAGATGTGACAGAGCATCACCAACGTCGCTGAATCACTTGACCGTATGCACGCTGATCTGAGGGTGCCGGCGTCGGACGCAGGCGACGATCATCGATCTAAGGAGGATGGGAATTGACGCGAATGATCACCCGGCTGGCGTCGCTTGCCGTTTGTGCAGCGGTGTTCGTTGGGATCCTGGTCGTACAGGCGCAGGCGCAAACAGGACCCACGGTTTCGCCCGCTACCTCGATAACCCCGGAGTCGGCGATCCTGCACGGCTCGATCCCAACGTACGGCACGGAGGACCTCTATTCGTTCGAGTACGACACGCTGGCGGATTGGGAAGCCGGCGGCGACAACGCGAGCTTCACAGACGACGTTCTCATCCCCGCGGCAGCGGCCACCACTCTCAACGTGAGTGGAGAGGCAGGCTGCTATCCGGCAGCTACCTGCACTGATCAGGAGACGCTGCTCCCCAACACCAAGTACGTGTACTTCCTGAGCGTGCAGTACAACGTCAGCGGCGCCTACTACGACGTGGGGACCGTGACGAGCAGCGAAGGCACCTTCACCACGACCAATCTCGGCAAGGTCGAGTTGACCTCCAAGACGGTCGAGGTCAAGAAGCGCACCGCCTCAATCGACCTGGAATGCACGAGCGCCGAGCCGTGCGACGGCTCGCTCACGCTCACCACCCGAAGCAAGGGCAAGACGATCACCTGCTCGTCCGGGACCTTCTCGGTCAAGGCGGGCAAGAAGAGCACCGTGAAGAAGGCGGTCAGCAGCAAGTGCCTGAAGCTCCTGGCCAAGTCGACCACACTCACGTGGGGCGGCACCCTGAACGCTGTGACGACCACCGATCAGGCCGGCTTGAAGCACAAATCCGTGAAGCTGGCCCTGGCCACAACGTCCAAGACGTAGCCTGGGATCCGGTCGCGAGACGTGATGAGGGCGCGGCTCCGGCCGCGCCCTCAGTCGTTGTATCGAGGGTGTCGCCCAACCCTCCGCGTTGTCAGAAAGTGATGGTGCTTCGAGGCAGGGCCGGACCCCAGTTCGTGGTTCTCCGCCTATCCGGTGCATCCGCGGGTCGCCAAACGCCGCTCTGGCCGTCGTTGAGCGACCCGCA
>Ga0335074_10008981_pt1 | contig 13917 bp, 10 predicted proteins | sample Lox_Sample_23_FD_206715 | JGI IMG/M metagenome (GOLD analysis project Ga0335074, IMG submission 206715) | Soil microbial communities from Loxahatchee National Wildlife Refuge, Florida, United States - Lox_Sample_2.3 | ecosystem: Environmental > Terrestrial > Soil > Wetlands | place: USA...
ACTCCACCTTAGCCAGCCTTCTCGGTGACCACCTCTCGCTCACGCGCGCGCCGAGCTCCAAGTTCTGGGGCATTCCGCCCGGCGCGCGCTTACCGCCGATTTTCCACCACGCGCAAGGACGCTAACCCCGCGACGGCGTCAGCCTGGAAACTTCGACCCTATCCGGCTGGGTCGGTGCGACGGCAGCGGCGCTCACGCCGCTGGTCGATGCGCTCGCCGCCGAGATTATCGGCTCCGAGACCTTGCATGTCGACGACACGCCGGTGCCGGTGTTGGCGCCAGGCAGCGGCAAGACCAAGACCGGGCGGCTGTGGGTTTATGCGCGCGACGAGCGGCCGTTCGCCGGCGTGCGCCCGCCGGCGGCGCTGTTCCGCTATTCGGCCGATCGCAAGGGCGAGCATCCGCGCGCCCAGCTGCAGGAGTTTACCGGCGTCATCCACGCCGACGGCTATACCGGCTTCAACGAGCTGTTCGCCGGCAAACGGATTGCCGAGGCTGGCTGTTGGGCCCATGTCCGGCGCAAGTTCTTCGACGTCCATGCGGCAACTGGCTCGCCGATCGCCAAGGAGGCGCTCGACCGCATCGGCCAGCTCTATGCTATCGAGGCGGCGATCACGGGCTGCTCGCCCGAGCATCGACGACGAGAGCGCCAGCAGCGCTCCAGGCCGATCGCCGCGGCGCTGGCCGAATGGGCGGACGACACCGTCCGCAAGCTATCGCGCAAATCCGACCTCGCCGCCGCCTTCCGCTACATGCGCTCCCGCCGCACGGCGCTCGGCCGCTGCTTCGATGATGGCCGCCTCGCTCTCGACAACAATCCAGCCGAGCGCGCCCTGCGCTGCGTCGCGATCGGGCGCAAGAACTATCTCTTCGCCGGTTCCGACGCCGGCGGTCATCGCGCCGCCGCCATGTACTCGCTGATCGAAACCGCCAAGCTCAACGGCCTCGACCCGCAGCTCTACCTTACTGACGTTCTCGGACGCATCGCTGACCACCCAGCCCGCCAGATCGCCGAGCTATTGCCCTGGCATTGGCAACCTGCTGATCTCAGCCGCACCGCCGCCTAAACCGGCGCCCTCCCCGAGCGCTTACTGTCTTCTGCGATGATCGGAGGATGCGCAGAGATGTCGAAGTTCGGCTTGGGGCGGGAGATCGCAAGCGGCTGGAGGCGGTCGTGGCCGACCGCAACAGTGCCCAGAAACATGTCTGGCGAGCGCAGATCATCCTCGCCACAGCTGAAGGCTGCGGCACGGCGGAGATCATGCGCCGGGCCGGGATTTCCAAGCCCTGCGTGTGGCGCTGGCAACGCCGCTTCATGGAAGCCGGGGTCGATGGGCTGCTGCATGACAAGACGCGCAAGCCCGGTAAAGCGCCGGTGCCAAGCCCCGTGGTCGAGCAATTGATCGCGCGCACGCTCGGTCCGCCGCCGGGCGAGACCACCCACTGGACGAGCCGGGCGATGGCCAAGGCGATGGGCTTGGCGGTCAGCACTGTACAGAAAGTCTGGCGCGCCCATGGTCTGGCACCGCACCGGCTGCGGATCTTCAAACTCAGCCGCGATCCGCAATTTGCCGCCAGAGTGCATGACGTCGTTGGCCTTTACGTCGACCCGCCCGCGCACAGCCTGGTGTTGTCGATTGATGAGAAGAGCCAGATCCAAGCTCTGGACCGCACGCAGCCGGGTTTGCCGATGAAGAACGGCCGGGCCGGGACGATGACCCATGACTATATCCGCAACGGCACGACGACGTTGTTTGCGGCGTTCAACGTGCTCGACGGCAGCGTCATCGGGCAATGCATGCAGCGCCATCGGCACCAGGAATTTCTCCGCTTTCTCAACCGCATCGAACGCGAGGTCCCGGCCGGTTGATCCATGTCATCCTCGACAACTATGGCAGCCACAAGCATCCCAAAGTCAGGACCTGGCTGGCCCGCCATCCGCGTTGGACATTTCACTTCACCCCGACCTCGGCCTCCTGGCTCAACGCCGTCGAAGGCTTTTTCGCCAAACTCACCCGCCGCCGCCTAAAACGTGGCATCTTCCGCTCGCTCGTCGATCTCCAGGCTGCGATCAATCGGTTCCTCGCCGAGCACAATTGCAGCCCCAAGCCCTTCGTCTGGACCGCCGATCCCGATCGCATCATCGCGGCCGCAAGCCGTGGGTACCAAGTGTTAGATTCGATCCACTAGCCACCGAAATGCTTAAATCGCCATTTTTTTATTTGGCACAAAACAACGTTACATCCCTGCTGCAGATCGCACCTAAACAAAGATGTATAGATAAAGCCCCAGTACTGCCTTGACATATGTCGGCCGTTATGTCGAGAGTGATCCTCTGGGATTATGGGCTGGCATCAACGCAGATGAAAATGGTTGCCCTTTGAATCACGCACGGCCTATGTCCAGAGACCTCACCGGTCGGCGCCCGCTTTCGGATGCGGCACATCACGCCGCACTTCCGCTGCCGGTTTATCCTCGCGCAGCCCTTCGTAGACGACTTGGCGCAGTAGATTGTCTTCCGTCCAGGTCAGGAATTTGACCTCGGCGACAATCTCGGGCCGCACCCAATGCACGCGGCTGAGAACCAGCGGCGAACCGAAGCGGGTCGAGCGCGGCGGCGGCACGTCGAGCGGCATTTTCGAAACAGCGAGCGGTTGCAGCCGCCGCCACAGCCGTTCGAGCTCGGCCTGGTTGATGCCGGTGCCGACGCGGCCGGCATAAGTGAGCCTTCCGCCGGGATCGTAATAGCCGAGCAGCAGCGCGCCGAGATGGGGGCGCCGTCCTTCCGGATCGGTCCAGCCGATGACGACGAATTCCTCGCGATTGAGGCATTTGATCTTGAGCCACAGACCGCGATTGTCGGGCGCGTAGGCGGCATTGGCGCGTTTCGACACGATGCCCTCGACCCCCAGAGGACAGGCTTTTTCGTAAAAGGCCGGGCCGAGGCCGATCTGGTGATCGCTGTACTGCAAGGGCGACCCCGTCGACGGCAGCAAGCCGGCAAGGCGTTCCTTGCGTTCGATCAGTGGCCGTGCCGTGAGATCCTCGCCGTCGAGATAGAGAAGATCGAACAGGAAGAACACGAGGCCGGCGGCGTTGCCGGCGTCCGACGCCAGCTGAATCATGCTGAACGAGGTGATGCCGTCGGGGCGCACGCCGCACAATTCGCCGTCGAGATAGGCCTGGCGCGCGTCGAGCGCCGCGACGGTCTTGGCGATCTGGGAATATTTGGCGGTCCAGTCGAGCCCGTTGCGGGTCAGCAGCCGCACCGCGCCGCGGTCGAGCCGCGCATGCATGCGGAAGCCGTCGTATTTGATTTCGTGCAGCCACTGGTCGCCGTCCGGCGCTTCTTGCACGAGCTGCGTCAGTTGCGGGCGGACCCATTGTGGTAAGGGGGAACGGTTCGCGCGTCGTTGCATGATTGGCAGATGGGGTGGGAAACGAAAGCCACGAGCAAGCGGCGTGAGGAGAGCGGAAGGGATTTCTTAACGTCGGAATTCCATGGATTTTAACGCAAAAGGGCAGGGAGCCGGCTCATATTGTTCGTATTCGGGAAAGGGGCTATTCGTGGAACATGGCTGAAACCGTTCCGACAGAGGGGAAACCAGAAACCGGCTTTCTGAAGGACATCTGCGCCTATTTTCGCGACTTCCTCGATACGGATTTCAAGCGGCAGCCGGCTCCGAAGCGGAGCGTCACGCTGAAGGACGCGTCCGGGAACCTCACCGGTATCGACGCGTCAAAATACCCCGATCTCGTCAATGAGGTGTGGCGGGCGCTGAGAAAGCCGATTGGCGACAATCAGGCGTTCTCGCTCGCCGTGCCCCGCGGACGCTATCGCGGGCGGCTCAAGACGGCGCTCAAGGACCTCATCGACAAGCACGCGCAAGCGCTGAGCGAAGACGATCTCAACCTGATTGCCGACCGAGGTTCGGCGACGGCGCGCGAGCTGAAAGAGGAGTTCCGAAACGATCCGGATCGGTACACCGATACCGTGACGGCATCGATCAAGGCCGACATGGTGCGCGCGATCGTGGCGCCGCTCGTGGCGAAGCTTGAGGGAGCGCTGGCGCGGGCGCGCGGCGACGCTTTCGAGGCGATGTACAATATCGAAGAAGAGCTCGGGGAGCGCCTGGTCGAGACGGCCCGCGAGCCCATCGCATCGGCCTTGGCGACGGCTCTGGTCGAGAATTCATTCGGGGAGCTGGATGGCGTTCTTCGCGATCTGGTTGATGCGGAGCCCATCAGGCAAAAGCTGGAGACCTATTTCGACAGCTTTGTTACCGCCGACTTTTTTCAGGAGCTGCACGAGCTCGGATCGACACTGAAAATCCGGGAGAATTTCGAGACCTATCTTTATGTTGGCGAGTTGCGGTTCAACCGGGCGTCTTATCCGCTTTTCTATTTGTCGCTGAGCATCGAGCTCGAGGACCGGATCTTCCGGATCACGGCGGACCCGCATCTCTACATCAACAAGAAGGCCGTAGACTTCGCGGCGCAGGAAATCGCCCGGGAGAGCGGAACGCCGAACCGCGTACGGATTGACGAGCGAATTGTCTACATGGAGTCGGGCGCGGACTTCGCCGGCATCATGCAGCAGCTGCTTGATCGGTGGACTGCGGATCTGGCGATGCCACCGCTTGATCTCGCTGAATCCCACCCGCAAAAATCCGAACGCAGCCAGATCACGATAACCAACGCTCTTCATTTCGGCGCCTTCGACAAGTCGGACGAGGCGATGCTTAACGACTACGAAGAGCTGATGGAGATGCTGCGCACCGGTGAGCCGGTGGCGTTGGATTTCAGCGATATCGTGTTGTCGTTCCTGTCGCGGGACCCGTTGAGTCTGGAGAAGCCGGTCGAGCAGGATTGGGGCGATACTCCGGTCGACGGCAGGCTGGTGTTCGCGTCGCCGGTGCCGCTGAACGAAGAGCAGCGGAAGATTCTCGCCGCGCTGCGGCGGGAGCAGTGCCGGTTTCTCGCCATTGAGGGTCCGCCGGGCTGCGGCAAGAGCCACACGATCGTCGCAATCGTATTTGAGGCGATCCTCACGGGGAAGAATGTGCTGGTGCTCTCCGACAAGAAGGAGGCGTTGGACGTCGTCGAAGACAAGCTGACAAAGGTGCTGAACGAGGTCCGCATCGGCACCGGTTTTCAGAATCCGATTTTGCGGCTCGGAAAGGCCGGAAATACCTACGGCAAAATCCTCAACAGCCAGGCGCTGGCCGCGATCACGGCGCATCACCGCGTCGCCGCGGCGGGCGTCGGGCAGATTCGCGCGCAAATCAGCAAGGAAGAGGCGAAGCTCAAATCCGAGATCAACGAGCTGGCGGCCAAGGGTCAGGCAATTGACGTGGGCGAGGTCGCGGCGCTCGCGCGGCAGGAAGGCGACCTTGCCTTCGTCCGGGGGCTCGATGCGATTCTCGGCGACGATGCGAGACTTATGGCGCTGGAAGATGCGCGCGCTGTCGCCGACTGGCTCGCCGGCGAAGGTAAGTCCGTGATGCGACTAATGCGGGCGACCGCGACCAAGACGCGCCTCGCAGACTTGGCCAGGATTCTTGAGTTGCAAGGTGCGCTCGCGGGGATTCCGGAGGTTCGAGGGAACGACCTCGTGGCATTAGGTTTTTTCACCGGCTTTGCACCGCACTGCCATGAAGTGCTGGAGAATTTCGTCCAGCAATACCACGCGGCAAGGCAACCTGTGGTCGGCTACCTTTTCACGCGCGCACGCGCGCGGGCGATCGATGAGGAGCTGGGGCGGCAACTGCCCTGCCGCTCGGCGCTCGAAGCACACAAGCAGGTCAAGACATTGGTGCGGGCAGCGATAGTTCTTTCATCGCTGCGCGCAAGTTTCGGCAAGGCCGGGATAGCGATCGAGCATCATCACTGGGCCTACCAGCAGGTGATCGACAACGTCGCGCCGATGACAGAGCGGGTCCCGGAGATCTTGAAGAGGGTCACACGTCTGGTGGACGCGCTCGCGCGCGACGCGGAGCTGGGCGACCTCGGCATTGAGGCCGAGGACCTGGGATGGGTCGATACGGCTTGTGTCGAAGGATCGCTGCTCGTCCGGCTCACGGACTTCGCCGCGGAATACCGCGGCATGAAGGAGCGTTTCAGCGCGCTGCCGGAGTTCGATTATGTCGGCGAGAAGAGCCGGCTTGAAAGCCTTCACACCCAGCGGCTCGCGCACACGATCGATGAGCGGGTGGTCGCGTTCGCCCACGAGCACAAAAACCTGGCGCAGTCACTGCGCGACATTATTAGAAAGCGGCAGCGGTTCCCGCGCGATGCCTTCGAACACCTCAAGCAGGCTTTTCCGTGCATGATCGCAGGCATCCGCGACTACGCGGAGTATGTGCCCCTCGAGCAGGGGCTCTTCGATCTGGTGATTATCGACGAGGCGTCCCAGGTCTCGATTGCGCAAGCGTTTCCTGCCTTCGTGCGGGCCAAACAACTGGTGGTGCTCGGCGACAAGCGCCAATTTTCGAACGTAAAAACGACGAACGCATCACGTGACATCAATGCAAAGTATACGCATGAGATCATCGACAATTTTCGACGGGAAAGCGCCCTCGATTCTAATACGTTGAACCGGCTTCAAAAATTAAATATCAAGGTGAGCGTTCTCGAATTCATCGAACGAATTGCGAATTACAATGCCTTGCTGAAGAAACATTTCCGGGGATACCCGGAGCTGATTTCGTTTTCGTCGAAGACCTTTTATGGCGGGCAGCTGCAGGCGGTAAAAATCCGGGGGAAGCGGATCGAAGATGTGATCCGTTTCTCGTATGTCGCTCACGATGGAAGAGTGGAGCCCGCGAAGAACGTCAACAGTGTCGAGGCCGAGGCGATCCTGAAGGAGCTGCGGGACCTCGCCGAACTGGATGTGCCGCCGTCGGTCGGCGTGATCACACCCCATACCGAGCAGCAGGCTTTCCTCGTGCAACTGGTGAGCCGGCAGGACGATGCGGACCGGCTAAACGAGGCGCTCGATCTTAAGATCATGACCTTCGACACGTGCCAGGGGGAGGAGCGGGACGTCATCCTCTACTCGATGGTCGCAACCCCGCTTAACGACAAGCTGGCCTACGTGTTTCCCAAATCGCTGGAGGATGCCGACGAGGTCGATCATATTCTGCGGCAACAGCGCCTCAATGTCGGCTTTTCGCGCGCGAAAGAGCGCATTCACTTCTTCCTGTCGAAACCGATCGAGGACTTTTTCGGGGCGATCGGCAAAGCGCTGCACCATTTCAAAGGGGTTTTGGAAAAAGCCAAGACGGCGCCGGGCCCGGCTGACACCGACCCTAAGTCGCCAATGGAAAAGAAGCTGCTGGCATGGCTGAATCAGACCCAGATCATGCAGAAGTTTGGCAATTACATCGAAATCGACCCCCAATATCCGATTGGCGAATATCTGCGCCAGCTCGATCCAACCTACCAGCACCCGAAATATAAGGTGGACTTTCTCCTCAAGATCAGCGGCGCCGCCAAAAGCGTTTCGATCATTATCGAGTATGACGGCTTCAAAGAGCATTTCACTGACCTCGATGAGGTCGACGCGGCGAATTACGGCCTTTACATGAAACCGGAAGATGTCGAGCGCCAGAAAGTGCTCGAGAGCTACGGCTACCGCTTCCTGCGGGTGAACCGCTTCAACCTCGGCAAGGACCCGGTGCGGACTCTCGACGAGCGGCTCGCCCGTATGGCCCACGAGGCGTTGCAGGCGACGAAGCCGCATCCATTCGTGGACAAGGTCAAGGAACAGGCCAACGGTCTCGCCAATGGCGATATGCGGCAATGCTCGGTATGCGGCGAGGTCCAAGCGATCGATGAGTTTCGGGACATGAAGCTGGCGAGCGGCTATGGGCGGAAATGCCAAAGCTGTAAGAAAGCAGGGCGGCAGCGTCAGCGGCGGGTTCGGGCGGCGGTGAGCGGCCGCGGATGAAGAAACATGGCGGGGGGCTGCAGGCGCCCGCTAGGCGGCGAGCCGCTCGGGTGAGGATGATACGTCCGCCGTCTTAGCTTGTTTCTTCCCAATCTGGGTGAGCAGCCAGGCCTTGGCGGCGGCGGCCACACGGTCTTGCTCCGCATGATCGTCGGCGAGGCCGCGGGCCTTGAGGATAATGGAGCGCAGCTCGGCGACGCCGCAGCAGCAGGTGTCGTTGAAATGCACAAGCGGAAGGCCGGGTCTCGGCATCGCATCCTGCAGCAGCGCGATCACCGGTGCCGTCGGCAGGCGATGCTGGCGGCCCAGATGCAGAAGGGCGCCGACGAGGCAGTGTCCGCCGTTGCCGTCGTCATAACAGCCGCGCGCCCAATGGCCGTCATCGGCAAAAAGCTCGAGCATCAGATCGAGCAGCTGCACCGCTTTGGCGATTTCCGCTTCGGGCATTGGTTTGAGCGCTCTCACCCGGTAGTGACGCCGACGCCTATCATCAGCGATACAATTCGCTTACTGCAAAGCAATTGGTTCGATCAACGACGGATCGTTGTTCCTGACGTTGCCGACGCGCGGGCTCACCGGCCAGCAGATCATGCCGTCGGACGGGTAGGGCGCCAGCAGCGCCTTCAATTCCTCGGGGTCCGCCGGTTCCTCGCCGAGCCAGGTGGGCCATGTTTCGGGCTTGAGGATCACCGGCATGCGGTTGTGGATTTCGCCGCACAATTCGTTGGGCGTGGTGGTGATGATCGCGAAGCTTCGCACCCACTCGCCGCCGGGCGCGTGCCAGTTCTCCCACACGCCGGCGAGCGCCATGATGCCGCGATCGGCGAGTGCCAATGCGTAAGGCTGTTTCCCGGTCGCGGTCTTTTTCCATTCGTAGAAATTGTCGGCCGGCACCAGGCAGCGGCGGCGCTCGAAGGATTTGCGGAAGGCCGGTTTGCTGTCGATGCCCTCGGCCGCGGCGTTGATGTTGGCGAAGCCGACCTTGATGTCTTTCGCCCAGTAGGGGATCAGTCCCCAGCGCAGCATATCGAGGCTGCGCTGTTCGGCCTTGGTGTCGTAGCGCACGACCGGCAGGGTGTCGGTCGGTGCCACGTTCCAGCTCGGCGGAAAATTCGGCGTCGGCCGCTCGGGCGGGATCGAGAAGGCGACTTTGATCTCGCTGACATCGGAGGAAAGGCGGACGCGGCCACACATATCATGAACATAGCGACGCCATGTCCCGCGTCCAAGACGGCAACCTGGCCCGAATTTGCTGGACATTCATGCCGCCTACTTGAATTATGTACATAATTCAAGGCAAGACGGAATGAGCGCACAAAAGAAACATGGCGGGGCGAGGGCGGGGGCGGGGCGTCGGCCGGGACCGCCGACCAGGGCCGTGCGCCTGCCGGCGCCGCTCGCCGATCTCGCGCGACAGATCGCGGCGGTGAAAAGGGGCGGAGAGGTCGCCGCTTTCATCGATGTCGAAGGCCGGACGGCGCTGAGCGTGCCGATGATGGCGTTTGCGGCAGCAGCGGGATTTCCGTCGCCGGCCGAGGACTACATCGATCGGCCGCTCGATTTTAACGAGCTGCTGATCGAGCATCCCGCCGCGACCTTCGCGATCCGCATCGAGGGCGAAAGCATGACCGGCGCCGGCATCTTTCCCGGCGATATCGCGATCGTCGACCGGGCGCGTACGCCGGTCAACGGCAATGTCGTCCTGGCGCTGGTTGATGGCGCCTTCACCGTTAAACGTTACCGGATCAGGGACGGCGCGGTGTGGCTGCAGGCCGAAAATCCGGCATTTCCCGACATGCCGATCGGCGACGGGCAGGCTCCGGAGGTGTGGGGCGTCATCACGCGCAGCATCCGGCTGCTGTGACCGTGGGCGGCCTGATCGCCCTCGTCGACTGCAACAATTTTTACGTCTCGTGCGAGCGCGTGTTTCAGCCGGAATTGCGCGGCAAGCCGGTCGTGGTGCTGTCCAACAATGACGGTTGCGTGATCGCGCGCAGCAACGAAGCCAAGGCGCTCGGCATTGCCATGGGGGCGCCATGGCATCTGCATCGCAAGCAGTTCGAGGCCGCCGGCGTGATCGTGCGGTCGAGCAATTACACGCTCTACGGCGATATGAGCAGCCGGGTGATGTCAGTGCTGAGCACCTTCACCCCCGATCTCGAAATCTATTCGATCGACGAAGCCTTTCTCGGCCTTAGCGGGTTGGGCCTGCGTCTCGAAAGCCATGCCCGGGCTCTGCGCGCCGCAGTGTTGCGATGGACCGGCATTCCGGTGTCGGTCGGAATCGCTCCGACAAAAACCCTCGCCAAAGTCGCCAATCACGCCGCGAAGAAGGATCAGAAACATGGCGGCGTGGTTCTGTTGCTCGATGAGGCGGCGCAGGACGATGCTCTCTCGAAGATCGAGCTCACCGATCTGTGGGGCGTCGCCGGCCGGCTGGCGGCGCGCCTGCGCGCGATCGGCATCGACGCACCGCTTGATCTGAAGCGCGGAGATCCGCGCCTGATCCGCGAACGCCTCGGCGTCGTCACCGCCCGCCTGGCGCTCGAACTGCGCGGCGTGCGCTGCCTCGATCTCGAGCGCGTAACGCCGGACCGCAAAAGCATCATGGCCTCGCGCTCGTTCGGGCGGCCGGTGACAGCGCTGACGGAATTGCGCGAAGCGGTCGCATCCTACACTGCGCGCGCGGCCGAAAAACTCCGTCGGCAGCATCTGGCGACGGCGAGCCTGATGGTGTTCATCGAAACCAATCGCTTCAAACCGGACGATGCGCAGCATTACGCGGCGTGGCCGGTGCGGTTGCCGGTCGCGACCAGCGACAGCGCCAGGCTGATCGGGGCGGCGCTCGCCGGCCTAGCCGCGATCTGGCGCGACGGCTGCCGCTACAAAAAAGCCGGCGTCGTGCTGCTCGATCTGCATCCGGCCGGGGCGGTGCAGGAAGGCTTGTTCGACAAAAGGGACGATGCGCGCCGGGTCATGCTAATGCGCACCGTCGACCGGCTCAACCTCCGCTTCGGGCGCGATACCGTATCCTTCGCCGCCGCCGGGCGGCGGCAACGTCCGTGGAAATTGCAGCGGGAACTCTTGTCATCCTGCTACACGACCGCGTGGGATGGGCTGTTGCGGGTTTAGCCGGACCCAAATTTGACCGGAAGCGGCGGAAAGCCTAGCTTCGCGGTAAGGAGATAGCCCATGGGTTCGCACAGCGAAGTGATCGAAACGACTGTCGGCAAGGTCGCGACCGAGCTCGCAAAGCGCGGCCTCGATCCACAAGATCGCATCACCATCACGATTGAGCCCGACGAGCTGATCCCTGGTCGGCGTATAGCGCGTGCGCGGGTCGTCGCGGCCGGGCTCACTGATGATGATATTGACCGGCTTATCGACGAAGCGCGCAACGAAGCCCAACCGCATCTCGGATGAGGGTGGTTGTCGATACAAATGTTTTTATCAGCGCGGCCCTGAAGGCGAATTCGCCGCCCGAGACGGCCGTGCATCTCACGGCGACATATCATGTGCTCCTCAAATCGGCCGTCACCGAAGAGGAACTGTTCATCACGCTGTCGCGTCCGCGGCTGGCGCCGTTGATTCCGCCACAGTTTCGTGGCTGGCTCCACGAGGTAATGGACGCGGCCGAGGTCGTCGTCATCACCGAGCGGATCACGGCCTGTCGCGACGCGAAAGACGACAAATTTCTCGAGCTGGCGGTCAACGGCCATGCGGATTTGATCGTCAGCGGCGACGGCGATCTGCTGGCGCTTAGTCCATTTCGCGACATCCCGATCGTCACGCCAGCGAGCTTCGTACAGGGCGTAGGACGGTAGACCGCTACCGAAACATCGCCAAACAGGGGATAAACTCGAAAGGCTCTCCGCATTTCGTTCCCTTGCCGTTTCCACATTCCGCCAGCAGCGCCGCCGCGCAGTGGTTGTGACGCTCGGCGTTACAAATGGGGACGCTGTTGAACATGCAGGCATGGCACGATGCGCACGCCATGCGGCAACGTGAGGGCGAGATCGCCGTCAAGCCCTACCGACCCCCAGCCCCCGAGCCGCGCTGATGCAGCAACGTTTTCCAGAATGGTCATTATGCGGCTTTGGAAGCGCACGCCAAGCGCAGCAGAAACAGATGATGTAGTAGGGGCCGAGCGCTGGTGATGCCTCAATGACATTGCCCGGTCTTTTGCCGCGCGGTGTTGCCGACAGCCATCATCAGCATCGAGTTGTTTAGGCACTGCAAGTTGTTGCCAACACTGTTGCCGACGACATCGAGAGAGCCAGTATTGTTGTTCACCGTCGCGTTGACGCCGACCGAATTGTCGAAGATCAGCACAGGGTTGGTATCGTCCAGGGCCGTGAGGCTGCCGCCGATCTCGTTGCCAGGGCAGAACGCCGAAGCCGAGCCGATCTGGACTGCGGTTCCGTTATTGTAGAATGTCAGGTTGCCGTTGACGGTCGTGCCGCATACCGAATTGCTGGCACTACCTGGCGGGATGCTCTGGATCGTCAGATTGTTGCCTATCGTCGCACCGGGGCCGAGCGTAAAGGTTCCGCCGCCATTGAGCACCAAATTGACGCCGACCGATGAGCCATTGAGAACAAAGTTGCCGCCGGTCATCGTGACGTTGCCGGTAATCTGACCGCCGTTAATGAACTGACAATTCTGACCGGCGGACACGGTGATGTTGCCGTGGAAGATACCGTTGTACGTGCCGTTGCAAGCCATTCCTGAGATGGGCACAGGTAGCGCTGCGATGAAGCCACTGTCGGTGATCTCGAACACCGTGCCGTATCCATAGGCCCCGCCCAGGTTTGTCGTACCCAACAGATTGCCGCTGGCGTCGGCGATCAGGCCGGACCTCGGTTGTTCGCCATCAGTGCACCCACTCTGCGCGCAGAAGTCGTAGAGGATGGTCGGAAAGTCAGAGTACCCGTTGGCGGTATTGGCGATCTCGAACACTACGCCACGGTCATTTGCACCGCCGAACTCGGTGGTGCCGAACAGATTGCCATTGGCGTCGGCAATTAGGCGGCCGGAGGGTTCCGCACCATCGGTACAATTGGTTTTGGCGCAGAAGCTATAGAGGATCGTGGGCATGGTGGCGTAGCTATCGCCAATTTTGGCGATTTCGAAAACCGTGCCTCGGCCGTTCGCCCCGCCGCCACCCGTCGTCCCGAACAGATTGCCGCTGGCATCCGCGATCAAGACGGTAGTCGGGTTCGCACCATCGGTACAATTAACTTTTGCGCAGAAGCTATAGAGGATCGTGGGCATGGTGGCGTAGCTGTCGCCGATTTTGGCGATTTCGAACACCGTACCCCAGTCATCATGGGCCCCACCAGCTGCTGTCGTGCCCAACAGATTGCCACTGGCGTCTGCTATTAGCCCAGCGAACGGATACCTTCCATCTGCACAGTTCGTTATGGCGCAGAAGCTATAAAGGGTTGTAGGACTAGTCGCATAACCACTATTGGTATTGACGATCTCGAACACCGTGCCCTGGCCATTCGCCCCGCCGCCACCCGTAGTGCCGAACAGATTCCCGTTATCGTCGGCTATCAGCCCAGCGAGCGGTGCCTCTCCATCTGCACAGTTCGTTTTGGCGCAGAAGCTATAAAGGGTTGTAGGGCTGGCCGCATAACCAGTGTTGGTCTTGGTGATTTCGAACACCATTCCCGAGCCATAGGCCCCACCAAGGTAGGTCGTGCCGAAGAGGTTGCCGCTGGCATCCGCGATCAGGGGAGCGGTCGGATTCATCCCATCTGCACAGTTCGTTTTGGCGCAGAAGCTATAGAGGGTTGTGGGACTGGTCGCATAACCACTTTTGGTATTGACGATGTCGAACACCGTGCCCTGGCCATTCGCCCCGCCAAATGCTGTCGTGCCGAATATATTGCCGCTGGTGTCGGCGATGAGGTTGGCATCCGGTTGTGAACCATTGGAAAAGTTGAAGTTGACCAGCGTCA
>Ga0335074_10008982_pt1 | contig 13916 bp, 7 predicted proteins | sample Lox_Sample_23_FD_206715 | JGI IMG/M metagenome (GOLD analysis project Ga0335074, IMG submission 206715) | Soil microbial communities from Loxahatchee National Wildlife Refuge, Florida, United States - Lox_Sample_2.3 | ecosystem: Environmental > Terrestrial > Soil > Wetlands | place: USA: Florida...
GGCCTGGCCTGGAACCGGTATATCTTCCGGCTCGAGCCGCTTGCGTCGGCTTCCCTCCAGGAGATTGCGACCCGCGTCGGGCCTGTGATCGAGAGCCTGCTGATCGGGGATCTGGCCGCCCCGGCCACGGAAGGCGACAATTCAGAACCGAGCTAACCGGACGCGGCCAGCTTGGGGACCGGATTCGTGGTGCGGGGAGAACCCGTGGCTTTCCCCGCACTGCAGGACCATGACCTGCGGAAAGGTTCCGAGTCGCAGAAAATCAGCCAAAACATGATCTTGGGAAATGGCCGCGCCAAACGGATTGCGACCGGTGAGCGCCATTGCACGGAAAGATGCAGCTAGTGGCGTTGCAGACCTGAAAAGCGTTCGGATACTACGCTATACAAGTCTCAGTGCAAGGGAGCGAGATGGCGTCTTCGCAGAGATCGGCCTCCGTTGCCCGCGAGCAGGCGGCCAGCGGCGCAGGACGGCTCTGGCAGTCATTCCGTTCGGCTTCACTTCCTGTCAAGATCGGCCAGCTCGCCGTTGCGCTGCTCGTGGTCCTGGTCGCTGCGATATTTGTGCACGCCACGATCCTTTTCGCGTTCGTCTACTTGCCGCTCGTGCTCGCCTACGGGATCTACTGCATCTGGACCGCGAAGCGCACGGTGCTGGCATCGGCGGTCCTGGCCGCAGCCGGGATTGGCATCGTCGTCGCCGGAGCGCACGGACACCAGCCGCGCGAACCCTGGTACGCCGTGTTCCTGCTGCTGCCGGTTGCCGTCGCCTGCGCGGCTCACCTCGGTCAGCTGGGCACCCGCTATGTTCCGTGCCGGACCGTTGCCTGGTCGCTGGGCTGGGCCCTGCCGTTCGGGCTCGCCGCGCTCCACCTGCCGGCGCGCGTGCCGTTCGTCGGCCCCGTTACCTCGTGGGTGATAGCGCTTGTCGTCCTCGGCTGGCGGCTGGCGAAGGCGATGCAGGACAGCCGCGACTACGCGAGCCGGCCGGCATTCGCCGGGGCGCCGCCTGCCGTCGCGACCGCAGGAGCTCCGGCCGGGAGCGCGAGCTCCGGAAAGTCGGGGACGCGGACAGCTGGCCAGGGCGGGCCGGGCAGCCCCCCCGCCACCGGACCGGGCCCGGTGCGGGCCGCGCAGACCACCCAGGCGGCCGGCGGCCTGCGCAGCGCCGACCGGGGTCAGCAGCGACGCGGCGGGGCGCAGGCGGCGGCCTGGCCGAATATCACCGTCGAGGACGCGAAGGCGGAGCTAGCCGCGATGGTCGGCCTCGCCGCGGTCAAGGCTCAGGTCAACTCGATCACTGCCTCCGTCGAGGCGGCCCGCCGCCGGGCCATTGCGGGCCACGGCACTGAGAAGCCGATGCAGCACTTCGTCTTTCTCGGCCCGCCCGGCACCGGCAAGACAGCGGTTGCGCGGATCGTCGCGAAGATCTTCTATGCCTTCGGCCTGCTGGACACCCCGGCTGTGCTGGAAGCACATCGGGCTGATCTCGTCGGCGAGTACCTCGGCGCGACCGCGATCAAGACCAACGAGCTCGTCGATTCTGCCCTTGGCGGCGTGCTCTTCATCGACGAGGCCTACAGCCTGGTCAACGACAGCGACGGTCAGGGTGACCGGTTCGGGAACGAGGCCGTCCAGGCGCTGGTGAAGCGTGCGGAAGACGACCGGGAGAACCTCATCATCATCCTGGCGGGCTACGAGCGGCAGATGGAGTCGTTCCTGTCCTCGAACCCCGGCCTGAACTCGCGCTTCGGGGTGCGGGTGAAGTTCCCCGGTTACTCGCCGGACGAGCTGATGTCGCTGACGGAGCGCAACGTCGCGGATAAGGGCGAGCTCCTGGACCCCGACGCGCGGCCGGTGCTGCGGCAGATGTTCGACGAGATTGGCCGCCGCCGCCTCGCCGACGAGCTCGGCAACGGCCGGTTCGTGCGCAGTCTGCTCGCCCGGGCCGGCCAGCAGCGCGATGTGCGGGTGATGGCCGCCTCCAGCGAGCCGACCTCGGCCGAGCTGGTGACCCTGTGCGGTGAGGACCTGCAGCGCGCTTACGTAGAGCTGACGACGAGGTTCCGCGGCTACTCCGACACGCCCACGGTCGAAGGGGCGCTGGCCGAGCTCGACGGGCTGGTCGGCCTGGAGCCGGTCAAGCGCCAGGTCCACGAGATCGTCGCCCAGCTTCAGGTGGCCCGGCTGCGGGACCGGCAGGGCCTGGCCAGCCAGCCGCCGTCGCGACATTTTGTCTTCACGGGGCCGCCGGGCACCGGGAAGACGACCGTGGCGCGGATCATCGGACGCATCTTCGCAGCGCTCGGCTTGCTCGTGCGTCCGGAGGTCATCGAGGCGCACCGGGCCGACCTGGTCGGGGAGCACCTCGGCTCGACTGCCATTAAGACCTCGAAGCTCGTCGACTCGGCGCTTGGCGGCGTGCTCTTCATCGACGAGGCCTACGCCCTGCACAACGAGGCGTACTCGGGCGGGGACGCGTTCGGGTCCGAGGCCATCGCCACGCTGCTCAAGCGCGCCGAGGACGACCGCGACCGTCTGGTGATCGTCCTGGCCGGCTATACGGAGGACATGGACCGCCTGCTGCGCAGCAATCCGGGGCTCGCCTCGCGGTTCAGTACCCGGATCACGTTCCCGAGCTACTCGGCCGACGAGCTGAGCCGGATAGCCCAGGTGATCGCTGCTCAGGCCGGTGACGTGTTCGACGCGGACGCGCTGCCGGTGCTCAGCTCGATTTTCACCCAGGCCGTGGACACTGGCCGGGTGGACGCTCTCGGCAACGGCCGATTCGCCCGCTCCCTGTACGAGCGGGCCTGCGCCTCCCGCGATGTCCGCGTCTCGCTGCAGGGCGAGGGGGCCACCGCCGCCGACCTCACGACGGTGCTGGCCGCTGACCTGCTTACTGCTTACCGGGAGCTTGCGGGCTGACGCCCAGCCGACTGGCCCTGCGTGTCGGCTGCACCGGCGAACCTCGTTTCCCTGCTCGTGATGGCAGCTCAGGCAAAGGGCGCGAGCGTCACGCCCGCGTCTTCCAGGGCGGCCCGGACCGCGGTGGCCAGAACGACCGCACCTGGTGTATCGCCGTGTACGCACAGCGAGCGGGGGCTCACCTCGACGTCCGTTCCGGATGTCGTCGGCACGCTCCCGCGGGTCATCATCGCGGCTGCGCGGGCCGCGACCACCGCGGGATCGGAGAGTACCGAGCCCGGCTCGCTCCGCGGCACCAGCGACCCGTCCGCGCGATAGGCGCGGTCAGCGAAGGCCTCAGCTACAGGCGGCAGGCGCAGCTCCTCGGCAGCACGCTCCAGCTCAGAGCCCGGCAGCGTCAGGATCGGAAGGGTGGCGTAGCTGGCGACGGCGGCTGCGATCGCAGCGGCCTGCTCGCGGTCGCGAGCGGCACGGTTGTACAGCGCTCCGTGCGGCTTCACGTAGCCGACCCGGCCGCCCTCAGCCCGGGCGATCCCGTCCAGGGCGGCGAGCTGATAGAGGATCTCGGCGGCGAGCTCGTCCGGCGGCACGATCATCTCGCGGCGGCCGAAGCCGGCCAGGTCCTGATAGGAAACCTGCGCTCCGATCGTGACCCCGCGCGCGACAGCGGCCGCACAGGCGCGCCGGATGGTCAGCGGGTCGCCAGCGTGGAAGCCGCAGGCGATGTTCGCGCTCGTCACGATCGACAGCAGAGCCTCGTCGTCACCGAGTCGCCAGGCGCCGAAACTCTCACCCAGGTCGGCGTTCAGGTCGACGACCAGTTCGGCACCAGTGCGGGACACCGCTATCCCGGCTCCTCGGGCGGCAGGCAGGCCAGCGCCGCGGCGATGTCCGCCTCGCGCGAGCCGGCCGAGCGGACCGTGTCGATTAGCGAGTGGAGTACCTCGTGGCGGTCCTGGCCGAGGTCGAGCAGGCGCTGGGCCGCCTCCCACAGCTCCGGCGGGTCGCCGCGCCAGAGCCGGTCGGCCAGCGCGGCGTGCTGGTCCATGTGCTCCGAGCTGACCTGATAGGCGGACTCGGCGTGCTGGAGCACCGCGTCGTCATGATCGGCCGCGAGCAGTATCCGCCGGTCGCCGGACAGCGAGGGCTGGAGGGTCGCCAGGTTGACGCCGCGGAAGTGGCCGCGCAGCAGCGGGAACGCGAACAGCCGGCGAGCCAGCGCCTCGAGGTCCCCGTCCGGCAGCAGTCGCGCGACCATGTCGGGTTCCAGGCCGAAGGAGGCCGGGTCCCGGTAGACCGTGGGGAAGGTGCGCATCGCGTCGAAGACCGCGTCCAGGGTCGCGGCGATGGCGGCGTCGTCGAGTCCTGATTTCGCGCCCGCCCAGCGAACCCAGGCCAGCAGGACGTGCGGCATGGCCTCCTGGTCGGCCCGGGACAGCACCACCTTGCGGGGCAGCCAGTCGAGCAGGAATGTCTCGGCCTTGGCCGGGCTGACCCGGAGCGGCCGGCCGAAGTCGCGGTTGCAGCCGTAGTCGACGATGTGGTCGGCGCACCGGCTGGCCGCCTGGCGGTCGGAGAGATCCTCGGCCTCGTCGGAGGCGAGGAACTCGGCCGCGAGCATGGCCTGCCGGTCCTTGCGCCACAGCGCCCGCCGCGCGGGGGCCGTGATCGCCGGGGCGGCGGGCGAGGTCTCCTGGCTGGCAGTTCCGGGCGGCAGGACCGGGGGAAGCGTGCGGACCCGGGCGCGGATGAAGGCGTGGTAGGAGGGGAACGACTCGCTGACCGTCGGGTCGGTCGCGGCCTCGGTGGCCGCGAGCGCGGCGGCAAGGATCCGGCGGGCCTGCGGCGGGTCGATCTGCAGGAAGCTCTGGCCGGTGCGGCCTGTGCTCGCGCTGGCCGTGCCCGCGCTAGCAGTGCCCGCGCTGCCGGGGCCACGACTGGTCTTGCCCGCGCTGGCGGCGCTCGTGCTGGTGCCGCTGGCGCCGGCGGCCCCGTTCCCGTCCTGGCAGTAGTCGAGCAGCTTGGCGACCTGGGAGGTCACCCAGCCGTCGCGGGCCAGGCCGCCGGCGTTGTAATCGACTACGACGACGAGCGCGTGCTGCTCCTGGCCGGCGTAGCTGAAGACGCAGACGACCTCGTCGCGGTCGCCGTAAGCGTCCGAGTTGACGTAGCACTCGGCTGCCTCGACGGCACCGACGTGCTCAGCCCAGGCCGGGCGGGCCACGCCGCGGTCCATGAGCGCCAGCGCGGCCTTCTCGGCCTGCACTCCCTGCCGCGACGTTCCCAGGCAGGCGATGCCCGAGAGCAGGGCGAGGGCGGCGGGGCTACCCTGGCTCGCGGCGTAGCCGACGAGGCCCTCGCCGATGATCTCCTCGATCTCGGCCCGGCGGCGGGCATTGCGCGAGCCGCGGCGGCTGCTCTGCTGACCCCACCAGGTCCCGAGCAGCTCGGACACCATGAGCTCGGCATCGAGGGGACTGCGCACTGCAAGCAGCTCGCGGGCGGCGCGCAGCATCTCGGCGAAGAGGGCGTTGGGCGGCGGGCCGGCCAGCCCGGCTGCGCCCGGTCGCCGGGCTGCGGATGCTGGATGCGGTCCCCTGTCGCCTGCTGGATCTCTGCGTCGGCTCTGGGGGGTCACTCCTCTAGCTTGGCAGATTTCCGGAGCAGGCACGCCATGCCTGGCCATCCCGACTGCCCGTTTCTTGGTTTCCGGGATGGTTCGCCGGAATCTGACGTCAAGAACTGGGATGCTTCCGCCCATCTCTCCGCCGAACGGCCCTTTAGTCCGGTAGCGTCCTACTGACGCCTGCCTGCCGCCGACTTGCCCGCGTTCGGGCGCTGACCCGTGCGTCCCGGTCAGCCGCTGGCCTGCTGGCTGGGCTGTCCGGTCAGGCATAGTTCGGTATGGTCTGGTCGGCCGGGCAGGCTGCTGCATACGTCATAATCAAGTATTTGAGCGCACAAGGCATAAATCTGGACTCACGGAGCGGGCTGCCTCGCGGCCCGGCCCCTGAAGCGAGAAGGACGGCGGTTTCCTGATGCGAGCGGGACTTGCGGCGACGGGGCGGCGAGCCTGGCAGCGGGCCGGCGGCGCAGCCAGCCGTGCAGTGCGGACGAGGCGCGGCCGGGCAGTCGTCAGCACCTGCGCGGTAGTCGGCCTGGTCACGCTGGCGGCAGCCTGCGGTCCGGCCGATGGCAGCTCGACCTCCGGCGGATCTGCGGCAGACATCAGCGACACCAGCACGGTCACCTACGCCATGCAGCCCGGCGGGCAGGCTACTTACATATTCCCGTTCCTGGCCGGAACAGTTGGCCTCGATGCCGACAGTGTCTTCGACATCGATGATTTTCAGTACATGCTGTACCGGCCGCTGTACTGGTTCGGCACCGGCGTCAACCCGTACCTGAACCCCCAGGTGAGCCTGGCCGACACGCCGGTTTACCACGGACATCAGGTAACCATCAGGCTGAAGTCCACGAACAAGTGGTCGAACGGCGAGCCAGTGGATGCGGACGACGTCGTCTTCTGGATGAACATGATGGCGGCCATGAAGGACGGCGTGTACTACAGCACAACCGGCCTGCCCAGCGACGTCACCAATGTCAAGGCAGCCAGCAAGTACGTGGTGACCATGGACATCACCTCGCCGAAGTTCTCGGAGTCCTGGTTCACGAACAACGAGCTCAGCGAGATCACGCCGATGCCGATGGCCTGGGATCGCACGGCGTCAGGTCCGAGCAACTGCGTCGCCAATGTCTCCGACTGCACGGCCGTGTACGACTACCTGAACTCACAGGCCACCAATGTGTCGACATACGGGTCCTCCCCGCTCTGGGGCGTGGTCGACGGGCCGTGGAAGACGCAGAGCCTGAACAGTCAGGGCAAACTTGTCCTGAAGTACAACAAGTCGTATTCAGGGCCGACGACGCCCGGCCACATCACGACCTTCATCGAGATCCCGTTCACCTCGGAACAAGCTGAGTACAACGTCCTCCAGGACCCGACGGGGAGCCAGACCATCGATGTCGGGTACCTGCCGACCGTCGATGCGCCAGTGCCGCCGGCGGGCGCGAACGTGGGATCCAACCCGTCCTCGCTCTCGGACTACAAGCTCAACGTCAACTACGCCTGGCAGCTGAGCTACATGCCGTACAACTTCCGGAACGACACCGGACAGGCACCCATCTTCGATCAGCTGTACTTCCGCCAGGCGTTCCAGTCGCTGGTGGACCAGGAGGGCGTGATCAGCGGTCCGCTGCACGGCTATGGCAAGCCGACCATCGGCCCGGTCAGCGACTACCCGGTGACCAAGTACCTGTCGCCGCAGATAGCGAACCAGGGCGATCAGTGGACACTGAGTATTTCCCGCGCGGAAACCCTGCTGCGCGACAACGGCTGGTCGGTGAATCCGAACGGGACCGACACGTGCATCCACGCGGGGACTGGCGCCGGCGAGTGCGGCGCTAAGATCGCCGCGGGCACGCCGCTGAAGTTTAACCTGATCTACGCGACCGGCATCGACTGGATGGAATCGGCCGTCCGCGAGTTGTCTTCCAACGCCTCGCTGGCCGGCATTCAGCTCTCGCTGACTGCGGAGTCCTTCGGTGACGTCGTCGGCTCTGCTTTCGGGTGCGATCCAGGCGTCTCGGGATCTAATTGCAAATGGCAGCTCGCGTTGTGGGGTTCCTGGACCTATCAGCCGGACTACCTGCCCACCGGCGACACGCTGTTCCAAGGCGGCGCGCCCAACAACGCCGGCGACTACGACACCACCCAGAACAACACGCTGATCCAGGACACACTCGACGCCAGGACCCCGGCCCAGTTCGACAAGTCCATGTACACCTGGCAGAACTACCTGGCCGGCCAGCTGCCGGTGGTCTACCAGCCGGACAACGCCACCCTCGTCGAGACCATCAACGGCCTGGATATCGGCCCGCAGAACAGCGCCTTCACGATCACCCCGGAAGACTGGCACTACCTGAAGTGAGCTCGCGCCACCCTGCCGGGCCGGGCTCGTGACAGCGTTCCTGGCCCGCCGAGCATTGCAGGCCATCGCTGTCGTCCTGCTGGTGACGCTGATCGTGTTCGGGCTGACCTGGGTCGGGCCGGCCGGCGCGGCGGCGCAGGTGCTCGGGACCGGCGCCCACCAGGAATTCCTGGGCGCGTACCTGGGCTGGCTGGGCCAGGTCCTGCAGGGCAATCTGGGCCGTTCGGCGCGGCTCAACGAGAGCGTCGGGTCCCTGCTGGCAGCCAGCCTGCCGCGGACCCTTGTCCTGACCGGGCTGTCCACTCTGATTGCGCTGATCGTGGCGATCCCCGTCGGCCTCCTTCAGGCTGTCAGGCGGTCGTCGGCGACTGACCATGTGCTGCGCGGGATCACCTTCCTCTTCTACGGGATGCCGCCCTTCGTGCTCGGGTCAGTACTCGTGCTGTTCTTCGCCGTTGACAAGCACTTCTTCGGCGCGGAGGGACCCCAGGCACCAGGCATCATCGGCGTTGTCACGGATGTCCGCGACCTGACGCTGCCGGTTGCCACGCTGACGCTCGTGACGATCGCGATCTTCGCGCGCTACATGCGCTCGTCCGCACTTGACAGCCTCGCTCAGGAGTACGTCGAGGCGGCGCGAGCACGTGGGGCCGGCCAGCGGCGCGTCGTGCTGCAGCACGTTCTGCGTAACTCCCTCGTGCCAGTCGTCACCTTGCTGGGGCTCAGCTTCCCGCAGATCGTCGGCGGCGCGCTCGTGGTGGAGAGCCTGTTCAACATCCAGGGGATGGGCTGGCAGATCTGGCAGGCAGCCCAGAATCACGACTTCGCCGTGACGCTCGGCTTCACGCTGGTGATCGCGGTGGCCGCCGCCGTCGGCTCCCTGCTGGCCGATGTCGCCTACGCGATCCTCGATCCACGCGTACGGGACGTGCAGGCATGACTGCGAATCAGGCCGCTCCCGACCACGCCGGGCCCGTGCCGCCAGGCGCGGAGACTGCGCTCGCTGGCCCCGCTGTGACTCCCGTCGGCGTGCCGGCTCCGGCTCGCAGCAGTCGCGGCCGGCATGCGGGCCCGGTTTCTGCCGGGCCGGCTGGCGGAGTTACCCCGCTGGAAGCGCTCGGCCGGCAGGCCCGCCGGATGGTCGCCGCCTGCCGCGCGAATCCACTCGCGACCGCCGGCGGCCTGGTGATCGTCGTGGTCGCTGCGTTCTGCTTCATCGGGCCGCTGCTGTATCACACCGACCAGGCGCATGTGTTCCTCTCGCAGGCCAACCTGTCGCCCAGGGCTGGTCACCCGCTGGGGACCGACAATGATGGCGTGGACGAGCTGGGCCGCCTGATGGGCGGCGGCCAGGTCTCACTGGAGCTCGCCGCCGCCGCCGGCGCACTCGCCGCGGTGCTCGGATCCCTCTGGGGAGCTGTGGCCGGCTATTTCGGCGGCGCTGTCGACGCGCTCATGATGCGCATCGTGGACGCGGGGATTGCGATTCCGGCCATCGTCCTGCTGCTGCTCCTGACCTCGCTGTACCGGCCGTCCACGGCGATGCTCGTTCTGGTGATCGCCGGCACGTCCTGGCTGAGCACGGCCCGGCTCGTGCGCGCCGAGGCGCTGACGCTCCGGGTACGGGAGTACGTGCAGGCCGCCCGGGTGATGGGCGCCAGCGGCCTGCGGGTCATTCTCCGGCACATCGCGCCGAACGCCATGGGCACGATCATTGTCAACGTCACGTTCCAGATCGCGAACGCGGTCCTGATCCTCGCCACGCTCAGCTGGCTCGGCCTCGGCGTGCAGTTCCCGTCGGTGGACTGGGGCGACATGATCGGAGCCGCCACGCCGACCATCTCGGATGGCTACTGGTGGCAGATCCTGGCGCCCGGCATCGCCATCATCGTCGTGGTGGTGGCGTTTGCCATGCTCGGTGACGGCTTGCGGGACGCGTTCTCGGCTGCCGAGTCGCCATCGCCGGGCTCCGCGCCGGCCGGCTTGCCGGCCGCAGCGCCAGCCGCGCCAGGTACTTCGGCCGCGGCGGCCGACTCGGTCCGGTTCTCCTCCGGTCTGGACCGGCCGTGAGCGGCGACCTGGCAGCGCCGCTCCTGGAGATCACCGGCCTGCGGACTGAAATCCGGCGCAAGGGCCGCGTGGTGCGCGCGGTCGACGACCTCAGCCTGACGGTGGCCCCCGGGGAGTGCCTGGGCCTCGTCGGCGAGTCCGGCTGCGGCAAGACCATGACGGCGCGGTCGGTCATGCGCCTGCTGCCGCCCGGCGGCGTGATTGCCGCCGGATCCGTTGTGCTAGCCGGGACCGAGCTGACCGCACTGTCCGAGCGCGACATGCAGACGGTACGCGGAAACGACGTCGGCATGGTCTTCCAGGACCCGTCGAGCTGCCTGGACCCCACCATGACGATCGGCCGCCAGATTGCCGAGTCCGTGACGATTCACCGCGGCGCCGACCGCGCCGTCGCGGCGGCTCGGGCGGTCGAGATGCTGAGCCTGGTCCGGATGCCGGAGCCCGAGCGCGTCGCGGGCGAGTACCCGCACCAGCTGTCTGGCGGCATGCGCCAGCGGGCCATGATCGCGGCGGCGCTGGCCTGCGAGCCGCGGCTGCTGATCGCCGACGAGCCGACTACTGCGCTGGACGTCACCATCCAGCGCGAGATTCTCGAGCTGATCGATGACCTGCGGCGCCAGCTTGGCATGGCCGTGATCCTGGTGACTCACGATCTTGGCGTCATCGCCGGACGCACCGAGCGGGTCGCGGTCATGTACGCCGGCCGCATCATCGAGCAGGCGGCCACGGAGGCTGTCTTCTCCAGCCCGCGGCACCCCTACACCGAGGCGCTCTTCGAGGCGCTGCCGGAGATGGCCGGCGCGGCATCGCGCGGTCTGTACAGCATCCCTGGCAGGCCGCCGGACCTGGCCGAGCCGGCGCAGGGCTGCAGCTTCGCGCCTCGGTGCCGGCAGGCGCAGGACTGGTGCGCCACGCGGGAGCCGGCCCTGGACGGCGACCACCCCGGCCACCTGTACGCGTGCTTCTTCCCGCTCAGCGCGCTCGGCTCCGGTGGCACTTCCGGACCCGGCTGGCGGTCGGCGGGCTCGCCGCGGGCGGTGAGCGCCTGGGCGGTCGGCGCCGGATCGAATGGCACCGGATCGAACGGCACCGGGTCGAATGGCACCGGGGCGAATGGCACCGGGGCGAATGGCACCGGGGCGAATGGCACCGGGGCGACAGGCGTCGCCGGCGGCCGGAGGGCCGCGCAGACAGAACAGAACCCGCCGCTGCTGACGGTCTCCGGCCTGGTGAAGAGCTATCCGCTCCGCCGCACCCTGCCGGGCCGTCCGGCCGGCAGCGTCAGCGCAGTCGCCGGCGTCAGCTTCGAGGTGACGGCGGGGCAGACTTTCGGGCTGGTCGGCGAGTCCGGCTGCGGCAAGACGACGGTCGCGAGGCTGCTCGCCGGGCTCGAGCACGCCGACGAGGGAAGCATCTTCTTCAACGGCCGCGACCTGGCACCGCTGAGCGCGCGCCAGCGGCGGTTGCTGGAGTCCGGCATCCAGCTGATGTTCCAGGACTCGTTCGCGTCACTCGACCCTCGCATGCACGTCAGGACCATCCTGAGCGAGCCGCTTGCCATCTCCAAGTCCGTCCGACGCCGCGGCAGGCGCCGCCAGGTCCTCCGGATCCTGGACGAGGTCGGCCTTCCCGCGGCAGCGGCTGGCCGTTATCCGCGCGAGTTCTCGGGCGGCCAGCGCCAGCGGCTCGCCCTGGCGCGGGCACTCATCCAGCGGCCGTCGCTCATCGTGGCGGACGAGCCGGTCTCAGCGCTCGATGTGTCGGTGCAGGCCCAGATCCTCAACCTGATGCGGAAGCTGCAGCGTCAGTACGGCCTCAGCTACCTGTTCATCTCGCACGACCTGTCGGTCATCAGGTACATGGCCGACACGATCGGCGTCATGTATTTCGGCAAACTCGTCGAGACCGGACCGGCCGAGCAGATCTGCACCCGGCCCGCGCACCCGTACACCGCCGCCCTGATCAGCGCCGTCCCCGCGGTGACCGGTGGTCCCGTTCTTGCCCCGCCCGCGGCGGCGGGCCCGCCGGACGGGCGCCTGGCCGCGACCCATCCGCCTTCCGGCTGCCGCTTCGCCGCCAGGTGCCCCCTCGCGCGCGACATCTGCACCGAGCAGGAGCCGCCCCTGCAGCTGCACGACGCGTCCGGTCAGCGCGTGGCGTGCCATTTCCCGCTCACCGGGCCTGCCACCAGCCTGCCCCCGGAATTCGTCGACTTCACCAATCCGTCTAACTAACTGAAACGTGGTCATAGGAGCACCTCCCTCAGGTCGGCGCGCGGCGCACCGGTGCACGACGCCGGGTACGCTGTGTGCGGACTTCACGGCTGACCTGAGGGCAGCCTGGCAGGCAGAAAGCGTGCCGGGCGCGGGTGCTGAACGGCTGGCAAGGGTGGCCGAATTGCTACTGGCTCCCTTCTTGCAGCCGTTCTTGCCGCTAGCCTGATTGTGTCCGCAGTGAGCAGGAAGGGGCTGTTGGATGGCATGCGGCCAGCCGGCGACGGGGTGTCCGCAGTGAGTACTGGAATGTCAGTACCCCGGCCTCGGCTGCCGGGCCTTGACGGTTCCGACTCGGCGCTGCTCTCCTCGCTTCTGCAGGAGGCACCTGTGGGTTTCGCGTTCATCGGGCCTGACGTCCGTATCCTGCGGATGAACGAGGCCATGGCCGCTCTGCTCGCCAGCCCGTCCGGCCAGCAGGACGGCCAGCTGGGCTGCGCACCCGCAGATGTCTGGCCGGCGGACGTGGCGCAAGCTGCTGAGCTGGCGGTGCGTCGCGTGGCGGCGGGTGAGCGCCCGGTTCCGCAGACGGAGCACGCGATCATCGATCGGGCCGGCGCTGACGGCGAGTCACCGGAAGTCCGGCACTGGTCCTTCTCCTGGTTCCCGTCGCGGGACGGGGATGTCAGCGGTGTTGCCGCCGTGGCGATGGACGTGACTGGTCAGCACCTGGCCGCTGAAGCTCTGCGGCGCAGCGAGGAAAGATACCGGTCGCTCGTACAGGCAGGCGCCCAGGTGGTCTGGGTGACCCGGCCCGACGGCGAGATTGCCGAAGACTCACCGGAGTGGCGCTGGATCACGGGTCAGACGCCCGAGGAGTACCTCAGCAAAGGCTGGCTCGACGCCATCCATGCCGATGACCGCGAGCGAGTGGAGGCCTCCTGGCGGGACTGTGTGCGGTCCGGCAAGATTTTCGACAGCCGCTACCGGGTGCGGAGCCGCACCGGGTCCTACCGGCACTACGACGTCCGGGCGGTGCCGATCGAGCGCGACGGCCGGATCGTCGAGTGGATGGGCGCCAGCACCGATGTCACCGCGCAGCGCGAGGCAGAGGAGATGCGCGGCCGCCTGACCGAGCAACTGTCGGCGGCGGCCCTGCGGACCGCGCGCCTGCAACAGGCGACCTCCATGCTGGCCGAGGCACTCACTGTCGAGCAGGTAGTCCAGGTCATCACGGAGGTCGGACGATCGGCGATCGGCGCGGAGCGGTCGGCAGTCGCGATCCTCGACCCGGATCGCCTGCGCCTGCGGACGATCAACCTCGGCGGCCTTCCCGACAGCCCCGGTTCGCCGGGCGGCGACATCCCGCTGTCGTTCGCGAGCGTCATGACGTCCGCGATCAGCACGCGCCGGCCTGTCCTGCTAGAGAGCCCGGATGCGCTGCGGCGGCATTTCGATGCCGAGGATGTCGATGTCAGCCTGTTCCTGGAGAACACCGACGAGAAAGCCTGGGTGGGACTGCCGCTGCTCTCCTCGGGAGCGCCGCTCGGGGCACTGCGGTTCTCCTTCACCCGGCCGCGGCAGATCACGGAGGAAGAGAGAGTCTTCCTCGAGGCGCTGGCCGGCCAGTGTGCACTCGCCCTGGAGCGCGCGACGCTGTACGAGCGGGAGCACCAGACGGCGGAAACCCTGCAGCGAAGCCTGCTGCCGGACAC
>Ga0335074_10008983_pt1 | contig 13916 bp, 11 predicted proteins | sample Lox_Sample_23_FD_206715 | JGI IMG/M metagenome (GOLD analysis project Ga0335074, IMG submission 206715) | Soil microbial communities from Loxahatchee National Wildlife Refuge, Florida, United States - Lox_Sample_2.3 | ecosystem: Environmental > Terrestrial > Soil > Wetlands | place: USA...
CGGAAAACGCTGTGAGGTGCCAGGAAATCTTCCCGCAGCGGCTGAAGCTGGGCTCATTCCTGGGTTTGTTTCGGCACGGTGGGCGGGATGATCCGGGCCTGAAGGCCCATCGTTTTGCGATCCTGTTTCCTCGGCCTGAAGGCCGAGGCTTCTACCGTCGTCGCGCTTTGCGCGACCGCTTCGCGCAGGGGCTGAAGCCCTCTTGAGTGGAGCCTTTTTCGGCACGATTGAACAGATTGCGGAAAACGCTGTGAGGTGCCAGGAAATCTTCCCGCAGCGGCTGAAGCTGGGCTCATTTTGAGCTTGTTCCGGCGCGACTGAAGTCGTGCCCTGATACAGGGACCCTGTCTCGGAGTGTTGTTGCGCACTGTGAAGCCGTGCCCTGATACCAAGCGCAGGGGCTGAAGCCCGGGGTTTTTGGGCTCCCATCGGCACGAGTAAACTCGTGCCCTGATACAAAGCCCCGGTCTCGAAGGGTTTTCCGCAGGCTGTGAAGTCGTGCCTTGATACAGGGCACCCGGCCGGGAGTGTTTATTTGACGGCGTCCTGGTAGATGGCGCGGGCGATTTCCGCGATGACGCGCTGGCGGACGGCGTAGGGGGCGGAGGAGTTGGCGATGAGGACGGCGACGGCGAGGCGGCGGCCATCGGGGAGGGTGATGAGGCCGACGTCGTTGGTGGCGTTGATGGTGGTGCGGTCCTGGCCGGAGGTTCCAGTTTTGCCGGCGACGACGGTTCCAGGCGGCAGCAGAGCGCCGAGGCGCTGATCGCCGGTGTGGGAGTCGGCCATCCAGCCGAGGAGGAGCTGGGTGTGGGGCGGGGTGAGGGGCGAATGCAGGTCGAGACGCAGGAGCAGGTTGACGAGGGAGCGGGCTTCGCCGACGTTGCGGTACTGGAGCTGGACGTTGCGATCGACGTCGCCTTCGTAGTCGCGGATGTGGATGCCGTAGAGCTCGATGCTGGCGAGGTATTGTTCGGCGGCGGAGGGTCCGCCGATGGCGCGCAGGAGAACGTCGGAGGTGACGTTGTCGCTGTCGACGATGGTGCGGCGGAGGAGCTCCTGAACGGTCATGTCCACGGCGCCGTGCGAGTGCTGATCGCGGAGGGGGCTGTAGCCGGTGGGGGCGATGAGCTGGGACGGGGTGAAGTGGAGCTTTTGCGAGAGCGAGAGGTGTCCGGTTTCGACGGCGTGGAAGACGGCGATCGCGATGGGGAGCTTGTAGACGGACTGCATGGGGAGCAGCTCGGAGGGGTCGAGGCTGCAATAGAGGGCTTTGCCGGGCAACGCGCAGGCGACTCCGACACGTCCATGGGCTTCGGCGGCGATGCGGACGATGTCGTCGTGGAGGGGACTCTGGAGGCGCGACTGGGCGGGAAGGGCGAGGGGAAGAGCGGCGAGGAGGAGGAACGAGAAGCTGCGGCGGCGGAACATTGCAGAGAATTGTAAAGGACGAGGCACGGAGCCCATGCGGCTTCTGGGCGAGGGCTGGAGAGGGTTGGGCAGAGGAACGGTGCGCCGCATCCAACCTGATACCCTATGTCTGCGCCTCGACTGGGTCATCCGGCCCGGACTGCGCCTACAGGCGCGGCGGCTACGCGGACGAGGGTGAAACGTTGAAGGAGCCGACCAGCGCAGCATGACCGGCGAGAACAAGCCGGATTCCCCGCAAATGGTTCACGCTGTGACTCGACATACGGCCAAGTCCGTTTCGGAAGAGCGGGCGGCGAGCCGCCGGCGGCGCATTCTGGGCGCGGTCTTCACGGCACTTGCGGGCCGGGGCGGCGTGTTCGTGGCGAACGCGATCAGCGTACCGATTCTGGTGCGCTACCTGGGAGCGGAGGAGTACGGGCTGTGGGTGACGATCAGCATGTCCCTGGGAATGCTGGTCGCGCTGGATGTGGGCATCGCGAACACGGTGACCAACCTCATTTCGGAAGCCTACGCCCGCGAGGACCGAGAGGCGGCAGGGCGATATTTTGCCACGGCCTTCTGGATGACGGCAGGCGTGGTGGCGCTGGTGGGTCTGGCGGGCGCGCTGGTGTGGCCGCACATCGACTTTGCATTTCTGCTGGACATCCACGACGCGGAGATGGTGAAGATGGCGTCGCACGCCTCAGCGCTGGCGGCGGGAATCTTCTTCGGGGGACTTCCAGCCGCGCTGGCGGCGCGGGCGCTGGCTGGATATCAGGAGCTGCACTACGCGAATCTGTTTTCAGCGGGCAGCAACGTAGGGGCCCTGGCGGCCATCGTGCTGGTGGTGATGCTCCACGGATCGCTCACGGAGCTGGTAGGCGCATACGCGGGGGCTCTGGTCCTGGGGAATGTGGCGTGCCTGGCATGGACGTGCCTGTGGCGCAAGCCGTGGCTGAAGCCATGGCTGACGCGGGTGGATCTCAGTCTGATGGGACGAATCTTTACCTCGGGCGGGCAGTTTTTTGTCATCCAGATCGCCAGCCTGGTGGTGTTCAACAGCGACAACCTGGTGATTTCGCATTTTCTGAGTCCGGCGCAGGTGACACCGTACAGCGTGACGTGGCGGCTGGTGAACTACGCGACAGCGGCGCAGGTGGTGCTGTTCCCGTCGCTCTGGCCGGCCTATTCGGAGGCGTGGACCCGAGGAGACATGCCGTGGATCCGGTCGACCTACCAGCGGCTGCGGCGGTTTACGATGCTGACGCTGGTGGCGGGAGCGGTGCTGCTGCTGCTGGGCGGGCGAACGATTATCCGAGTGTGGGCAGGGCCGGCCGCCGTGCCCTCGCAGGAGTTGGTGGCGCTGATGTGCGTATGGATGGCCCTGTTTGCAGTCAGCATGAACCAGTCGTGCCTGATGGCTGCGACCGGGCGCGTGAAGCGGCAGGCGATCTCGACGGCGGTGTCAGCGGCGGTGAACCTGACGCTGACGCTGTACTGGGTCCGGACAATGGGGCTGGTGGGAGTGTTGCTGGGAACAGTTGTGTCGTACCTGGTGTTCATCGTGGGCGTGCAGACGTGGGAGGTGCATCAAATTCTGCGCACGCCCGGGCGGTCAGGCGGGGAACTGGATGGCGGGACAGGGCCGCCGGAGGTGACGGGAACCGATTCGGAAGCCGCGCAACGAGCGCGCCCGGGTTACTATGCCGGCGGGGAAGGTGCGGGGTTCTGACAGGATGACGCCGGAACGACAGAAGCTGGCTGTTCTGATGGCGCTTTGGCGGAGGGAATCGCCGGCCCACCTGAACGCTTGTCTGGAGAGCCTGGCAGCGCAGACCGTGACGGCTGACGAGATCCTGATTGTGAAAGACGGGCCGCTGGGCGAGGAGCTGGAAAGCGTGTTGCGGGCATGGGAGAGGAAACTTCCCATTCGGACGCTGCAACTGAAAGAGAACGTGGGCACCGGCGCGGCGATGAGACTGGGCCTGGAGCAATGCCGGCACGAACTGATCGCGCGGATGGATTCCGACGATGTGTGCGTGCCGCGCAGGTTTGAGATCCAGCTGAGGTTTATGGAAGCGCACGGGGAGATCGATGTTCTGGGAGGGGCGATCCGGGAGTTCGAACAGACGCCCGAGGATGGGAAGCTGGTGCGATCGGTTCCGCGCGATCATGCATCGATCGCGGCGTTCGCGAGGCGAAGGAATCCGGTGAATCAGATGACGGTCATGCTGCGCAGGTCGGCGGTGATGGCTGCGGGGAACTACCGCACCTGGATAGGATTTGAGGACTACGACCTCTGGGTGCGGATGGTGTGCCATGGGAAGCGCTTTCACAACCTGGAGGAGGTGCTGGTGCTGGCCCGCTGCGGCAGCGGTATGCAGCAGCGGCGCGGAGGCTGGGCGTATCTGAAACGGGAAGCCGGGTTGATGTGGGAGTTTCGGCGGATGGGCTTCCTGACGAAGGGTGAAGCCGTGCGCAACATTGCATGGCGCGTGCCGGCAAGGCTGGTGCCGGCATGGTGGAGAAGGCCGATCTACTCCTTGTTTCTGCGCCGCCGCGCCAGCGGAGCATCGGACCTGGACCCGGAAAAGACGGACCGCCCGGGGACGGGTACGAAGGCAAGGGAGAATGGATAGTACCGGAGAGGGGCGCGCGGGTTGGGCGGCGCAATGGCCGCGGGAGGCAGCTGCGCGGGTGCGCGCCGCGGAGGGCGCGGGGAGCGTGGAGACGATGACAGAGAGGAGCGCCGACGCCGGAGGGGATGGCGCCCGGGGCGCGCCGGCGGGCCTCCCCGAAAAAATACTGATCACGGGCGGTCATGAGATCGGGGGTATCAGCAGCTTTGCCGAAGCGCTGCGCGGGGGATTTGAGGGACGCGGGATTGGCGTGGAGATTCTGGCTCCGGGAACGATATTTCGGCGGCGACAGGAGCTGCGCGATGCGCGGATCCTGAAAATCCTGAGCACCGCGGCGGTTTTCGCGGCGCCCGTGGCGAGGCGCACGCTGTGCATGGCTCATGGAGTGCCGCGCGCGGATGCGCAGGGATGGAGAACGGTGTGCGGGATTATCGCGTCGTTCCACGTTGCCAACCGCTGTTCCGGGGTGCAGCTGGTGTCGGTTTCGCACTATACGGCCGCGACGCTGCGCGCCGTTTTCAATGTGCGCACGGACGCGGTGATTCGCAACCCGGTGAAGCCGCTGTTTCTGGAGCCAGTCGATGAGCCGCACGGGGAACGGAACTACCTGACCTACGCGGGCAGGCTGATCGCGGCCAAGAATCCGCATCGCATGATCCCCGCACTTCGCGATGTGCTGGACGAGAATCCGGGGCTGCGCGTCTGCATCATCGGCCAGGGCAAACTGCGGCCGGTTCTGGAGAGCATGATCGGGGACGATCCGCGCTTCGAATTCAGAGACGCGCCTGACGATGTGACGCTGCGCGAGTGGCTGCGGCGAACCAGGGTATTCTTCTCCGGGAATGAGGTGGAGGGTTTCGGCATCACGTATCTGGAAGCGCTGACGCAGGGGTGCATTGTGGCGATGCCGGCGGGAGGAGGCGGACTGGAGATTGCACCGGAGCAGGTGGGCGCGGCGGTGCAGTTGCTGCCTCTTTCCTGGGACAGAAGAGAGATCGTAGCTGCGCTTCGTCGCGCGCTGGGGCAGGTATGGGCCGCTCCGGATACGCGGCCATTTACCATCGACGCCGTGGCCGGATTTTATCTGGAGGTCGACTCCCGTTTCGCGCCAGATGGGCGAATCGCCGGCAGACGAGGCTGATATTGCGTAAGAAGGTTGGCCAAATCGGTCCGCCGCTTCAGAGCAGGAGAGAAGCGAAGCGAACATTTTTCGCCGCGTTCGCGTTCGCCTGTTTTCTGTTTTGGTGGCTGCCGAGCCTGCTGTTTCGCCTTGCGGGAATGGAAGACCCGGTGAAGCACTGGGCACTTTGCGTGAGCGCACTGGGATTTGCCGCTTTCACGGTGGGATATTTTCTTCCCTCGCCGCGATTTCGCCGCGAACTGCCGGACTGGACTCTGGACACATGCGAAGACCTGGCATGGAAGGCGACGGTGGCGCTCGCGATCCCGGCGATGATGGTGGCCGTGCGGTTTGCGTGGTACCGCGCGGGCGTTTCGTACGGCGAAGGGCAGGGCTTGTCCTTTCTGGATCAGGCGGTTCTTTACACGCACCTGTTTTTTGGGTTTTTGTATCTCGGAGCCACGGAGATGCGTGCCGGGAGCCGGCGCAGGATTTTCGCGGCGGCAGCGCTGATCACGCTGCCGCGGCTGATCATCTCCCTGCAATGGGGGCGGTTTTTCTTTGCGCAGGCAGTCGTACCGATCCTGTTTATCGCCATCGCACGGGGATGGATTCACATGGGCCTGAAGCGATGGTTGCAGCTGGGGGGGCTGGCGCTCGTGATTGTTTTCGTCCCGGCTATTACCCGGGGAGACAGGGTAGCCGATCAACGCGAACTGGTGAAATTCTTCGCGGCGGGCAGTTCGCTGGAGCGTTTACAGGACAACGCTCACCTGGACCTGGCGAACCGCTGCCCGCCGCTGCTCATTTCGTTGACCGACAAGGTGGTACCCTACCAGCTGCTGCAGATATGCACGGTCGAGGTGTGGGGACAACGCTTGCCCGCCACACTGGATCGAATTCTGACGCACAACGATGTGGCGGCGGAAGGCACGGGAGAGGGCACAGGGTCGAATTTCCTGCTGGAGTTATATCTGAGTGGCGGCCTCACCGTGGTGATTCTGGGGTCGCTGATTTTCGGATATACAGACGGCTGCTTTGTGGACTGGATCGGCCGGAGATCACTTTTTGCCGGGATCTGGGCGGAATGCCTGTCACGATCTCTGTTTGCGCCGCGAAGTACCGTAGGTTACGTGTACGAGAGGGTTCCCAGCCTCGTGCCGGTTACGTTTCTGGTAGTCCTGATCGCAGCAGCGTGCCGCAAGGGCTCGTCTCCGAGCTCCACAGCGGGTCCAAAGAGGTTATCCGGAGATTTGAATGAAGGCTTATCGACGTTCGACGGCAATTGAACCGTTTAGAAAATTCTGCCGGGCGTTGGACCTGCTCATCCTGCTTAACGCGCTCCGGCGCCGCGAAAGACTGCCTGGCTTCTCCGGTTTACGCAGGATGACTTTTCTCGAGATGGGGCCGGGGCCCATGCGGCTGGCTGCCTTCAAGCGCAAGCTGTTCCGGCAGGTCTACTTTCTCGATATGGCGGATTTCGGCGTGCCCGATCCGCACCTTGTGCTTGTGAATCTGGAAAGCTGCGGGAGCGTGCAGGCCATTCTCGAATGCCTGCCGCCCGAGGCGCGATCCGGGCCTGTCCTGCTGTTCGCGGATCACTGTCTGGAGCACCTCTCCACAAAAGTGGTGAGGGGCCTTTTCGAATCGATTGCGGAGCACGGCGTGGCCGCCTGCTTCCGAGTACCGAACGTGCACTCTCCCACCGGGCAACGGAACTACCAGGCCGATCCGACTCACCGAACGCCGTTCGATGAGGAGTTCCGGCGGGATGCGGAAAGGACGGGCTTCGCCGTTTTTCCGTGGATTCGCTGGTATCGGCCAGGGATCTATGGCCGGACGCTGAGGGGGTCGCAACCCGTCATGAGCCTGGCCGAGGAAATCGTTCTCAGCCATCGGCCGGCGCGGGATGCAGGCGCGTAAGGCAGCGAATGGGGCATCGTCGCGCTCCCGCGCGACGCGCTATTCCAGCACGAACCATGCCCGCGTTATGTCGAGGTCGCTGGCGCGCCGGAATTGGCTGGCGAGCGGGACCGGGGGAATTTCCAGCCGCTCGGGCTCGACGGATGCGATGCGGAAGCCGGCTTGCTCGAAGATCGCCACATAGTCGGAATGCCTGAGTCGATTTTGGTAGTGAATTGCGGGATTCATGAACTTCCACGCCCGCGGCTCGTAGCGCAGGAAATTCAAATGCGAAATGGACGGGTCGATGTAAGACCAGTGATCAATGTAGTCGATGTAAAACGAACAAATTCCCTGAGCAGAAAGAAGCCTGCGGCATTCGCGCATGATTCCCTGAATCACGTCCGGCGGGATGTGCTCCAGGACCATGGCCGAGACGATGAGGTCGAAGTGTCCATCGGGGAAAGGTGTATGGCGGGCGTCCAGGGGGGCGATGTACCGGACATTGATGGATTCGAGGCTCTCCGCTCCGAGGCGCTGCAGCATGTTGTCGAGGAGGAACCTGTTGGACAGGCTGCGAACGTCGGAGGCAACGACCTTACACCCCTTCATTCCCAGCAGGATCGCATCCATCATCTGCATTCCGCTGCCGAATTCGAAGGTGAGCCTGGGCGCGCGTCCGTACCGCTCGACGTAGTTCTGCAAATGTTTTGCGGCGATACCCTTGTGGCGTTCGAGCTCCGGTTCAATGGTGGGAACGGTTTTCACCACGTACCGCTGCAGGAGGTAATTCATTTTGCGGCCCCACGGAAGTACCGACAAAACATGTTGAACGGCGCATTTAAGTCTGAAATCCATGGTCTCCTGTCCTGAGCGGCGATCTGGTCTGGCGGCGGGGGCCCACGGCGGGGCCTTTCTCCGGGTACGTCGATTTCGCTAGCTTGCCGGCGAGCGGCGGCGGCGAAATTCTTCTCTGAGCAATTCGATTTTGGCGCCGGACTCGGGATCTTCGCGGAGGCGCTCCCAGCCTGCCTGGCAGAGAGCGATGAGGGCGGCGAGGAAGAGTCCGCCGAAAACGCCGCCCAGGATGAAGGGAACACGAGGCGGAAACGAGGCGCGATCGGGCGGGATGGCGGGGCTGATGACCTGAATGAGCGCACCTTCTTTCGCCTGCTCCAGTTTCGCCAGCTCGTATTGCCGGGCGAGAATCTCAAAGATGGTTTCGTAGTACTTGACGTCGCGCAGCCTGCGCGCGTATTCAAGGCCGGCTTGCGGCACGTTTGCTCTGGGCACGATGAGCGAATTGGGGCTCTGCTCGGAGCCGCCGAGCTTGTCGAGCTGCGTCTGGAGGCTGGCGAGCTCCTGCTCGGCTTCCAGCAACTGCGCGTTCTCGCCGGCGGCGAAAGTGCTGAGGGCCTGGATCTGCACTTTTTTGGCGGCGATCTGGGCGCGCAGGCTGGCGGCGGATTCGATGAGAGCGCGGGCCTGGCTGGAGAGCTCGATCAGCCCAGTGGACAATTCGGTTTGCTTCAGCGCTTCTTCCGCGTCGCTGAGTTGGTCTTTCGCCTGCTGCAACTGCTGATAGTAGAAGTCGGCGCGCGCTCCCGCTCCGGAAGCGGCGAGATGCCGGGAGAGCAGGCGGAACTGCTGAACGTAGGCGTTCGCTATCTGAGCGGCGCGCTGGGGACTGCGGTCCTCGATGGAGATGTGAATGAGATTATCCTTACCGGTGCCGTCGATGTCCGCGTGATTCTCAAAGGATTTGCGGGCTTTGGAGAGAAGGCTTTTTCGATATTCCCGCTGCAGTTGAAACTGCTGCACCATGGCGTCTTCGACGATCTGGCTCTTGAACATGGCGACGTACATGTCGTTGGGATTGCGCATGCCGAGAGACTGGCCGCCGAGAGCGGCGAGAGAGCCCAGACTGCCGAGTTGAGATTCGAGCATGGTGGCGAGCGAGGAGTTCTGGCGCGGGGGCATGACCAGGACGGTGGCGGTGTACTCCTGGGGCAGCAGGAATGCGAGCAGGAGGGAAACCACGGTGCAAAACAGCGTCACGAAGAGGATCATGCGGCGACGCCGGACCAGGACGAGCAGCCAGTCGAGGAGGGAAAATCCGCCCGTATCGGAGCGGGGCGACGGGGGGGGCAGGGAGTAAGGATCCTGGCTGTTTGAGAGCTGCGTTTCGATCGCCATAGGACTATCCGATCGTCTCATACGTTATATAGACGGCCCTCGCGGCGGCAGTGCAGAGGAGGCGCCGGGCTCAGAAGAATCATGCAAGTTATCGGTTTCCATCGGTACTCCGGATGCTTCAGGCGCTATTGGTCAGCGGCTACTACGGCCAGGGTCGCGGCATCCAGACCCAGGGATGAGGCCAATTGCGACCACGCCATCATGGCCGGCAGCAGAGAGGGCTTGAGAACCTTCTGCGGCACCACGATGGTGTCGCCGGGATTGATGAGCAGGGCATCGAAATCATTGCCCCACAGGGTATTGGCGGCATCGCGGCTGACCACCGAGCCATCGGCACGGATGATGAACGAGTGTTTGCGGTCGGCGTCGCGATTCGGACCGCCGGCCAGGTGCAGATACTCGCCGGCCCGCATGCCAGGGCGATACAGGAATGAGTTCTGGTCGTAGACGGAGCCCACAACGTTGACAGCGGCGGGCACCGGCGGCACCACGAACTTGTCGCCATTTTCGAGGACGATATTCGGCAGAACGGCGAGGCCCCTGCTGCGGGGATCGAACTGGAGCACGATGCGGCCCGTGGCGCGGATCTGGTGCAGGCGCGCGATGAGGGACTGCATGCCGGACTGCGCCGCGGGGGCAGTGGCCACAGCTCCCGGCGACAGGGCCGCAGAGGAGACCAAAGCAAGCGCGCTGTTCTGCATTTCGATCTCCAGCTCCTGGATATATTCGTCGATACGCTGCTGCTGGAGGACGCGGGTGGATTCACGCGTAAATTGAGAACCGTAGAGATAGGCGCCGGGAGCAAAGCCGCCGGCGCGCCGAACGAGATCGCGCAGGGTTTCGCCGGGACGGACGGTGTACACGCCGGAGTGCAGGAACTCGCCTTCGAGGGTGACGAATTTCGTCTCCTGCTCGATGGGGACGCTGATGTCGGCCTGGGAAAAGACGGTGACGACGTCGCCGGGCTGGAGCGGGAGGTCCTGCGAAGCGTCGTGATCGAGGACGAGACGACCGAGGTCGAAGGGAATGAGGCGGGTTTTGAGGGTCTTCGGGTCGAGGCGCTCGATGACCGCGTATTTCCAGTCGATATCGGGAGCGATGGGGCCGACGGTGGTGCGCAGGCTGGCGGGAGTGGGGGTGGAATATTCCGCGCCCAGGGAGGCGCTGCCGGCGCGCTGCCCCGCGGAGGGATTCGCGTTGGCGGCGTTGGCGGCGCCGACAGTGTCGGTGGAGCTGGTGGAGGCGGCGGCGCTTCTTCCCTGCTGCGTCATGCCATTGGAGGAAGCGGCGGACGACTCAGAGCCGGGCACAGTTGGCGCAGCGCTTTGCCCGAGGAACTGCGCGCGGGGCAGCTCCATGGGCGCGGTGGGCTGATGCAGCTCAGTGAAATTCTGGAGGGGCTCGAACTCAGGCGCGGGCAGACCGAGCTGGGTACGCTTCCACCAGTAGTTGCGCGTGACGAGAGAAGCCCTGTCGGGGATGAGATCACTGAGACGCATGCCGGGATGCCACGCGAAGCGGCCCGGATTGGCGGTGTTGCCGCGCAACGTAACAGTCTTCTGATAGCGGGGCACGATGGAATAGAGGCGAACGAGATCGCCATCGTGGAGGGGCGTGGCCAGGCCGGCGGAATCCCAGTTGACATCCATCGCATAGCGATCGCGGTGGTCGTCGACGCGCTCGATGGAGATGCGGGTCTCGGAGGCGAGGGCGGAAGGGCCACCGGCGTCGGCGAGGGCCTGGGAGAGCGACTCGCCGGGAAGCGCCTCGTAGATGGCCGGGGTGCGGACGCTGCCGATGACAGCGACCTGCGCGCCGACCGGGGGGACGAAGATGACGTCGCCGGGCTGCAGCTGGGCGTCGTGAGTTTTATCGCCATGAATGAGGAGCGCGTAGAGATCGAAGGTGGTGACGACCTGGCCGTTGCGGCGCAGCTCGATCTGCCGCAGGGAGCCGGCGGTGGAGGGACCGCCGCTGGCAAAGATCGCATCGACCAGAGTGCTGAGAGAGCTGACGGTGTAGACGCCGGGGCGGCGCGCCTGGCCGGTGATATAGACCTGGATGGAGCGGATGCTGCCGAGGTCCGCAGTTAACTGAAAGTTACGATAGACGCGGCTAATGGCTTCGCGCAGATGATTACTCAGATCGGAAAAAGGCAGACCGGCGACATGAATCTGACCAACCTGAGGAAGATAGATTTCGCCGGCGCGGTCGACGCGTACATCGGCGCTGACATTGACCTGACCCCAGACGCGGATACGCAGCTCGTCGCCGGGACCAATGACGTAGCTGGGGGGCACGGGCGTCATGCTGAGCGGCGAGAAGGTTGAAGGCACTGCATCGAAGAGATCCGCACCGAAGATGGGAAGGACCTGACCCGTGGTGGAGGCGACGAACTTCTGGAACTCCGACAGCGGCTGAGGAGGGAGCTTGACGGGCGGCGGGATGACGGGCTGGCGGCCGTTGCGGAGGTCGGTGTAGTTGTAGGAAGGGGCCTGGACACCGCCGATGCCACCGGGCAGCATGGGCGACATGCCGGAGCCCTGGCCGAGGGAGGAACACAGGGCGGAGTTGGCAAGCAGGGGATCAGAGCAATCGGTCGAATTTTGCTGGTTCTGGACGTTGGGGTTGCTCGAGCCCGGAAGCTCCTGATCCTGCTGATCCTGCGCGCGAGCGGCGGGCCGGAGCGCGAGGGCGAACAGCAGGAGGGTCGCGAAGAGCGTGGCGCGGCGCGTGGCCGGTTTCCAGCGGGCGAAAGTTCGTCGTAGGAAAATTAACGAGGCGGTCATGTACAGCGCAGAAGCGAGTCTCGCTACCGCTGCGGCTCTAAGTCCCGTGCAATTAAATTGCGACAAACTTTCCTCTTTCACTTTCTGATCGAGCATCCAATATAATGTTCTCTGAAATCACTGCGGCAAAGATCGCAGGCCCTAAGTTACGATATAGTAATCGCTTGAAGTCCAGGAACAGGCCCCGCCGGGAACCGCAGGCCAGACTTCTTGAGAAAACCCTGTACGTGGTGGTGGGTGGGATGAGTTCGCTTTCTTTCGATAAGGTCCCGGAATCCGGGGAAATGCCGGTCATGGCTGCAGAGCCAGCGCGGATGGCAGAGCGGCGGGTGAAGCCGTTCCTTGTGAGCGAGGAGCGCATCCTGAGCAACGCGAGTCCGTGGGCGGAGTCGGCCCTACGCCGCGTTGTGGATTGCGGTGTAGCCGCCGCGGCACTGATGCTTTTGATGCCGTTACTCGTCACTGCTGCTGCCCTGGTGTGGATTGATTCTGAAGGTCCAATTTTATTCCGCCAGCACCGGTTAGGGCGCAACGGACGGGAATTTACCCTGTACAAATTCCGGTCCATGCGTACGGAGAAGGGCCGGCAGACCTGCATCACGGTGAGCGGCGACGCGCGGATCACGCGGGCAGGGGCGTTTTTGCGCCGCCACAAGCTGGATGAGTTGCCGCAGTTCTGGAACGTACTGCGGGGCGATATGGCTCTGGTGGGACCGCGGCCCAAGCTTCCTCACCTGGAGCCGCTGCACATGACGTGCCGGCCAGGGATTACGGGCGCGGCGACGCTGGCTTTTCGCGACGAAGAAGCCCTGCTTGCGGGGATTCCGCACAGCGAAGTCGAGGCGTTTTACGAAAGGTTCATCAAGCCGGCCAAGGCCAAACTGGATATGGAGTACATGCAGAGCGCGACGTTCCGAAGCGATGTGGATCTGCTGTGGAGAACCTTCGGAGCCTGCCTGATGCGGGGAGAGGAATGCGAATCGGGGCGCAACCCGCTGGCAGAGACGAAGTTGGCTGCAGGAGAGTACGCAGCGATGGCGGCGGCTGCCAATCCGGAAAGCTGAAACGGGACGGCTCGGGCCGCGTGGACGGCGCTTTGAGCGAAATTCGTGGCGGGCCGCTAATGGCCCGCCATTGCTCTTTCATGCGATCTGCGAACCCCGGCGATTCGGTGAGGACGCGGGTTTTCGACCTTGCCGAAGAGGCCCCTCCTGATTGGCGGACGAGGCAGGCGCGGCCATTAGCTCTCTTTGCGATAGAGCAGATCGCGCATGGCGCGGCGACGGGCCGCGGCTGCTTCCGGATCGTTGCTGAACGTATCGCCCTTGGCCGCAGGGCTGTCCGCTTCCGGTTCGCTGCAGGTGGGGCAGCGGTTGGCGAAGCCAGGTTTATCCGGGCGGAGCTCGAACTCCTCTCCGCAAACGACGCAGGTTTTGATGGGAAATGGCATGGTTCTGATAGTAAGACGGCTGCGGCCCGCGGCGAGTCATCCACAGCGGGGCGGGTTGCGCCGGTGCGGGTTCAGGCGCGGCGGCTGCGCAGATCGCCGCCGGTCATCTGCTTTGGCTGCGGGATGTTGAGCAGACTGAGGATGGTGGGCGAGATGTCGCGGAGCGAGCCTCCGGGCTTCACCGTGAACTGGGGCGCGTCTTCCGCCACATAGATGAAGGGCACCGGGTTGGTGGTGTGCGCGGTGTGCGGGCCGCCGGTGGCGGGATCGACCATCATCTCCGCATTGCCGTGATCGGCGGTGATGAGCCAGACGCCGTTGCGCTGGCGGATGGCTTTTTCGACGCGGCCGAGGCAGGCGTCGATGGTTTCCACGCCTTTGATGGTGGGTTCGATTTTGCCGGAGTGTCC
>Ga0335074_10008984_pt1 | contig 13914 bp, 10 predicted proteins | sample Lox_Sample_23_FD_206715 | JGI IMG/M metagenome (GOLD analysis project Ga0335074, IMG submission 206715) | Soil microbial communities from Loxahatchee National Wildlife Refuge, Florida, United States - Lox_Sample_2.3 | ecosystem: Environmental > Terrestrial > Soil > Wetlands | place: USA...
TGAAATAACAGGTACATTTTGAGTTCAGCCCAGTGCCAGCAACCGAACGCCCGATCGGGGAAGCTCAGGGGAAGCAAATCAAGTCGCGAACGCCAACAAACGCGGGCGGCTACGGCATGGTCGAAAGGCTCAAAATCCGGACCACAGCAGACCGGCTTTCTCGTGGAGACCTGCATCATGACTCCGGATCCATTCTCCATAGCCGTGTTCGACAAATAATCGCAGCTCCCGTCGCTGTCGGGGCATTGCGCCTCGCTGCGGGTAACCGACTAAAGCTCGCGCGTTGCGCAAGCATAGCCATCTTGGCCACCGCAATGTCGATGTTCCCACCCCCCTCAGATCAATCTGGCCGGCACTGCGGAGGAGTTCATCCGGTTTCCGCCCCTATCGCTTCGCGAATAATGCTTACAACGGCGTCGGGAACTGTCGCGGGCCAAGCCTTGGGCCACTCTTATCCGCAATACATTGTTCAAACCGGCCCGCGAGAAATTGCATCCTGTTATAATATCAGCCCGTTGGGGCCATAGAGACCGTCGGATCGGCAGTGTTGCGGGGGCGAAAGTCGAATAAATCGACCCCCAGCCGACGGAAAGATGTTGGACGACACACCCCGAAGACCAGACAGGTCGGCGAGGCATGAATAAGGACGCTATCTTTAAGTTTGGGTCGTTCCGACTCGTCCCGTCTCAGCGGCTGCTGACTCGCGAGGGACGGCAGGTTTCACTGGGTGCCCGGGCGTTCGACGTCCTTTGCATTCTGGTTTCGAACGCGCCTGAAGTGGTTGACAAGTACGCGCTGATGAAGCGTGCCTGGTCTGACCGGATTGTCGACGAAGCCAGCGTCCGCGTTGCGATTGTCGAGTTGCGCAAAGCCTTGGGCGAAACAGAAGACGGACAGCCCTATGTCAAGTCCGTGCGGGGGCGCGGCTATTGCTTTGTTTGCCCTGTCGTGCATCAAGCGCGCGCTGACGGCCTGTCGGTCGGGATCATGGGCGCGGGGGACGCGCCGCCGACCAACTTGCCCCAATATTTGTCCAGCATGGTCGGTCGCGGCCCAGACGTGGCACGGGTATTGGAGCATTTGCGGCGTACCCGTCTTGTAACGCTTACCGGTCCCGGCGGTGTCGGGAAAACGCGGCTCGCCGTGGAAGTGGGCCGGCAGCTTCTGGACGAATATCCCGGCGCGGTCAGACTGGTCGATCTGACGCCACTGACCGACGCCGCCGCAGTCGCGAGTACCGCGGCCACGTCACTTGGGGTGGTCCTTACTGGTGCGATCCCGGCCGTCGACGCAATTGCCGCCGTCATCGGCAAGGAACGGCGTTTCCTGATCTTCGACAACTGTGAATATCTCATCGGCGCCGCAGCGGCACTGATCGAAGCGCTGTTACGCCGTGCCCCTAGGCTGGTGGTGCTGGCCACAAGCCAGGAAGCCCTTCACATCGTGCCCGAGCAGATTTATCCGGTGCAGCCGCTTGCGGCACCACCGACCAATTCGGTCGAGATCGGGATGTTCGGCGCGGTCGACTTGTTTGTCGATCGAGTCCGCGCGATCGACCCGGCATTTGGCCTCGATGTCGAGAACGCCGTTGACATCGCTGAGATTTGCCGGCGCCTCGACGGGCTCCCGCTGGCGCTGGAAATGGCAGCCGCGCGAGTGCGACTGCTCGGCTTGAAAGCCCTGTGCGCCAGTCTCGACGACCGACTTAAGGTGCTGAAAGGCGAGGGGCGTTTGGAAGGTGCGCGCTATGCATCGCTCCAGGCCGTGATGAAGTGGAGCTTCGGTCTGCTGGAGCCGGAGGAGCAGCACCTCTTCCGGTGCCTAGCGGTGTTTCAAGGAGGCTTCTCTCTGGATGGGGCGGTTGCAGTCGCCGGCGACGAAAAAACCGATCGCTGGGAAATACTGGATGTTCTTGGCCGCCTGATCGAAAAGTCCCTGGTCATGGTCGAGGGGCGTGCCTCGGCGCGATATCGGCTGCTGGAGACGCCGCGGTTGTTCGCCGTCGAACAGCTGCGCGTGACGGGTGGGGAAGACGCTGCCGCCCAGCGGCACGCCCGATACGTCACAAAGATGCTGGGCCGCGCCGAGATCGACTGGGAGACAACGCCGGACCCCGACTGGCTCGCGCTTTACCTGCCGGAGCTCGACAATCTGCGCAGGGCACTGGACTGGGCGTTGGCAACCCCCGAACGGCGCCACATCGCGCTTGAGCTTGGCGGGCCAGGTATCCATTTGTTTCATACGGCGAACCTGCTCGTCGAAGGGCGGCGGTACTTCGAACGGTTGGTTACCTTGATTGGCCCCGATACGCGCCCCGACGTCGAGGCTATAATTTTATTGCAAGCGGGGTATCTCTGGTCGAACGAGGCTCATCCCGCAGCTGTAGCGAGGGTTGAACGGGCGGCTGAGCTTTTTCGATTGCTCGAGGATGGACCACGACTGGCGACAGCCCTCTGCCGCCTTAACCTGCTTCTCCTAAGACAGGGGATTCCCTCGCAAGAATGGCTCGCCGAAGCTGGGACCGCCGTTGACGAGGCCTGGAGGGGGATTGGCCACAGCGGTGGTCCGGCGAAGACGCGGCTCAATCTGGTAACCTGTAACGCCTTTATCTCGGAGTACTTGGGTAACCACGCTCAGAGCCGCATCTACCACCATCAGGCGCTCGAGATGGCCCGCGCACTAAAATCGGTCACCGAGGTGTCGCATCTCAACAATCTCGCGCTTATAGAATACATATTCGACAACGTCGGCGGCGCGATCGAGCTTGCCCTGGAGGCTATAACGTGTGCGAGGCGAACGCCGGCACAACGCAGCCTCGGCCACGCGCTGATCAATCGGGCCGCGTACCTCCTCGCCGACGCCAGGCTGTCCGAGGCGCGCAACCATGCTGAGGAGGCGGTCCCCCGCCTCATCGACCACGGAGTTATGAATGCTCCGGCGATGCAAGTTTGTGCCGTGCTCAGTGCCTTCGAGGGGCGTCTGAGCGAAGCGGCGCGTCTGATCGGCTTCGTTAACGAGGAGCGGGTGCGGACCAACCGTCCGCTCGAGCGAGCGGAAGCTAGGCTCTTTGGAGAGCTCACTCGCCGGCTTGAGGCCGCTCTTCCGGCCGATCAACTCGCCGCCCTCAAGCAGGAAGGTGCTCGTTGGACCCGTCCCGAGGCCATCGCCTTTATCGAAAGACGTATCTTGCATGCGCATCCGGCCTAGGCGCGCGCGGCATCCCACGAGCGTTTCGCCCAAATCCATGATGAGCCATATGGGACCAGCGCACTAGCACGTGGTTGTTTCCAAGACTGCGAACGTGAACCACCGGCATTGCATCTCATAATCATTTGGATATGAGTCGCCGCAATTTTGATAATTCCCTTCCCCAACACAAACTGGACCTTCGCCGCCAAAGGGCTCATCCGGTATCCATAGCGATCGCTTCGCGAATGATGCTTACAACAGCATCGGGAGCTGTCACGCTCGGTATGTGGTCGAAGGGAAGTGAACGCAGACGCGCCTTCATGCGCTCCGCCATGAACCGCTGGGTGTCATGCGCAATCATTCGGTCCTCCTCGGCCGCGAGGTACCAGCTTGGACGCTCCTTCCACAGCGGTCGATCCATCGCCACGGTAATGCAGGCAGGCGAAATCGGGCGCTGAACGGCGGCCAAAAGAGCCTGTTCCGCGGCGGTTGCATTTTGCGCGAACGCCTTGGCGAACGACTCTTCCGGAAGATAGATCAAGCCATGAAGATCCGGCGCCAGCTTCGGGGCCAGAGGGTGTGGTTCAAGGCGATAGAAAACATCCACTACCATCTCGCCCTCATCTGGCGCCAACGCCGCTATATAGACGAGTGATTTCACCTTCTCATTATCGGTCGCTGCAATGACGGCACCAGCATATGCATGACCCACGAGAACGACAGGTCCGGCCACTCGCTCCAGCGTGTGCTCGAGTGCCGCTACATCCTCATGGAATGACGTAAGCGGCAGGGGAGCCGCGATCACCCGGGCTCCACCGGTCACAAGCGGACCGATGACCTTCGCCCAGCTCAAGCCGTCCGCCCAGGCACCATGGACGAGCACGACACTCACGGCTTTTGAAGACATGGCCGCTTTCACCATTGTAGCCTGACAGACTTATTGGGGAAGAAATTCACGAATTGCTGTCGCAATTTCGGTGGCATGCGTCTCCAACGCGAAATGTCCCGTATCGAAGAAACGAACGACCGCATTTGGAATATCTCGCCTGAAGGCTTCCGCGCCGGCTGGCAGGAAGAACGGATCGTTCTTTCCCCATACCGCCAGTAGAGGCGGTTTGTGCGTGCGAAAGTAATCTTGGAATGTCGGATAGAGTGCCACGTTGCTCTTGTAGTCGCCGAAGAGGTCAAGCTGTACATTGTCCGCATCGGGTCTCGAAAGGTAGAAACTGTCCAGAGAATAGCCGTCTGGTGAGACTGTAGTCGTGTCGGAGACACCATGGGTGTACTGCCAAAAAGTCGCCTCGGGCTTGAGAAACGCGCGCAGCGCATTGCGGTTGGCCTGTGACGCATCCTGCCAATATGTCCGGATCGGATTCCACCCGTCGCTCAGCCCCTCTTCATAAGCATTGCCGTTTTGGGAGATGATCGCCGTTATGCGATGGGGCCGCCAGGTTGCCAGTCGAAGACCCGTTGGCGCGCCATAATCGAATATATAGATGGCAAACCGGTCCAGGCCCACGACTTCGGTGAACCGGTCGATAACGCGCGCAATATTATCAAACGTGTAGGTGAACTTGCTCCGATCGGGCATGTCGGACTGCCCAAAGCCGGGGAGATCGGGCGCGATTACGCGAAACCGGTCCGCAAGTCTCGGAATAAGATCGCGGAACATGTGACTGGCGCTTGGAAAGCCATGAAGCAACAAGAGCACAGGGGCCTTCTTCGGTCCGGTCTCGCGATAAAAGACGTTCAGTCCATCAACAACGGCTTTGCGAAAACTTACATTTCCCATAATTGTCTCCATTGTCACTTTGACCGCAATTCAGGTCAGAGTTGCTGGTTCGGATGAAATCTGAGACAACTCTTCCGCGACGGGCAGTTGGCACGGAGCAATATCTTTGATGCCATGGAGGAATAGTCTGGCCGATACAAATTTCCGGCACTTTGCCATACACGACATGCTCGACGCCGCGCCTCATGAGGCCGTTTGTATCGAAATCGAAAATGGCCCGGAAAGATCGCCACATAGCCGACGGCATCAAGAAGGTGCGAAGCCGAGTTCGAAACTCCGGGGCGAACGGCATCGCGTGATTGCGAGGGCGGAGCGCAACGCGCGCGCCCTCGCATGCAGCGGATCAATTCGTTCCGACGGTGCTGAATACGGTCCCCGAATTGTCGGCGTCACCGCCGTAAAACGTCGTGCCATAAAGTAAGCCGTCCGCGCCCAACAACAGACCCGATTCCGGCTGCGCGCCGTCGGGCGTCCCCTGGAAAGTGTGAAGCACGTTCTCCGTCCACGCGCCGCCCCCTTGAGGCGAGAGCTCAAACACCACGCCGTTCTCGTCCGTGCCGCCGGTCTGAGTCGTTCCATATAAGTTTCCACTCGCATCGATTACCAGACCGGAGTAACCGGGCGAACCGCCGTTCGGAGAGAAGTCGAAATTATAGATAACATTTTCTGTCCATGCCCCATGACCCTGCGCGGGGGGACTCACTTCAAAGACGGCCCCATAGCCGACGTTCCCGCCCGATTCCGTTGTGCCGTAGAGGTCTCCCGCGGCATCCATGATCACGCCCGTGCGCGGCTCGGAGCCATCATCGGCGGCATCGAAGCTGTGCAGAACCGTTTCGGTCCAGATCGTCTCGCCCTGGGCCGGCGGCGTCAGTTCGAATACGACTCCGTTGCCCGCATCCCCGCCATTCAACGTCGTCCCATACATATTTCCCATACTGTCGAAAATCGGCCTGCAGTATGGATACCCGCCGTCGGCGCCGTTGGTGAAATTGTAGAGTACCACTTCCTTCCATGGACCTTTTCGATTTTGCGAAAAGCGGTAGATCAGACCGGCACCCGACGCGCCACCGAACCCGGCTGCGCCATAGAGCGCGCCATCTGCTCCAAACACCAGCGTGCCGCGCGGGGTGCCGCCGTCCGAGCCGCCCGTGAAGCGATGCAGCACGATGTATTTCCATTTGCCACCTGCTTGCGCCGGGCGAACGAGCTCAAATACCGTTCCGGCGCTGTTGATACCGCCGCCAGATGCCGTCCCATAAAGATTCCCGCTCGCATCGAGAATGACCGAAGACTCGGGATAGATTCCGTTTTTCACATTCTTGCTGAAGCGATGCAGCACGATCTGCTTCCACTTTTTCTTCCCATGCGGCGGCGGACTGAGCTCAAACACCGTGCCATTGCCATCCGGTGCTCCGGTATATGTCGTACCATACAGATTGCCGTCTGCATCGCTTGTCAGCGCTGCGCTCGGGCGCGCACCTTTCGCGACATTTACGAAAGTGTGGATGATCTTGAGGGGATCGGCCGCGGCAGGTCCGGCGCACAGTGCAAGCACAGAACAGACGGCAAGCAGACTGGTCTTGGGTAAATACATGACATTTTCTCCTGAGGTTAAGCGCGCCCTCGGGCGCAAAAAACTGCGGTCCATGCTAATCGGGCGGAAAAGAGTTGGTACTTATCTGTCTCCGACAACAGCAATCGATTTGGGACTCAGGTTCCGGACAAACACAAGCCAGGTCCCGCGTCAAGCTACCATTCGCACAGATGTTTCATCCGCTTCCCGCCGATCTTTGTCAGTTATTAGTTGCAGATACAGATCCGTGTAGCGCTGCGCGGAGCGCTTCCAGCCGAAATCCCGGCGCATTGCGGACTGCTGAATCGATCGCCAATGATGGCCTTCAAAGCATTGGCAGGCGCGGTGCACACATCTGGCCATCTCCTCCGGCGTTTCGGTGTCGAAAACGAAGCCGGTGCCATGCTGCCCGCCGCTTTCCGGACTCCCCGCATCCACGACGGTGTCGACAAGGCCCCCGATCAGACGCGTGACGGGGAGCGCCCCATAGCGCATGGCATACATGGTTGTGAGACCGCAGGGCTCGAATCTGGACGCCGTCAGCGACATATCGGCTGCGGCGGTCAGCCGGCGTGCCAGGCTCTCGTCATACCCTATACGAACAGCCACCCGGCCGGGATAGCCAGAAGCAGCAACTTCGAAGGCACGTTCGAGGGACTTTTCACCCTGCCCATGCAGAACGAACTGTCTTCCCTCCTGCAACAGGGCCGGCAGCGCCGCCAACACGACATCGGCCATCTTTTGGTGCGCGATGCGATTTACGAAGATAATGAGAGGAGCATCCGATCGCTCTAATCCCAGCTCCGCTTGAATTGCCGCCTTGCATGCGGCCTTTCCGCTGACGTCGTCCGCCGTGTATTGCTTAGCGATCATGCGATCGACTGCGGGATCCCAGACGTTATAGTCAACACCATTGAGGATGCCGACAAGATCGTCTTTCCGCGCATTGAGCAGACCTTCGAAGCCGAAGCCATTTTCGGGCGTGAGAATTTCCCGGGCGTAGTTTGGACTGACCGTCGTCAAACGATCGCCGTAGCGAAGGCCCGCTTTCAGGAATGACAATTGTCCAAAAAACTCGAGTTCATTGGAGGCCAGCATGCATGCCGGGAGTCCCAAATCCGGCCCAACGCACAGGGGAAAATTCCCCTGAAACGCCATGTTGTGAATTGTAAAAAGTGTGGCGGGAGAATCCGTATCTCCCGCGAGCAAGGCTGGGACCAGCCCCGTATGCCAATCATTGGCGTGGACGATGTGAGGCTGCCAGTCGAGACCGGCTTTCCCGCAGGAGATTGCCGCGATGGCGTGGCAGAAGGACCCGAAGCGGAGGTGATTGTCCGGCCAATCATTTCCCCACCGATCCTGGTAGAGAGACCCGCGCCTTCGAAAGAGGGCCGGCGCATCATATAGATAGACGTGCACACCGGTATCGGGCATCCGCCCTTCGATCAATACGCCCCCGCCACATGACAATGCCAATCGGCTGACAACCCGTCTGCTCTCAATAAGCTCGAGCGCCTGGGGATAGGCAGGCAGGACGATTCGGACGTCGACGCCCAAACCAGCCAGTGCGGGAGGCAACGCGGCGGCAACGTCGCCGAGGCCGCCGGTCTTGGCCAGAGGAAACGCCTCGGCCGACGCAAAAAGCACACGTGGCGCCGGGGTGGTCCGCGACGAATGCATAAATCATCTCCGCTTGGGGCAGAGGCGCGTTGCGCTCGGCGCGCAGACGGCGGCCCCGCTAATATTCCATAAGCGGAAGAATGGCGCGCCTGGGATGAGTTCGGCACCCTTCGCGACAGACTAGGATGTATTCCTGTTCGTGCAGAGGATATTTCTGAATGAACGGTCCCTGCCGAGAAGCGATATTCGACAAAGTAGAAGCGGCATTTGCAGCATATCGAACAGTCGGTGCCGGGAATTCGTGCCTCTCGCCATTATTCCGTTTCCCGCATCAGCGCCAGCTCGGCAATGTCAAGCTCATGGATGAGTTTTTGCAATACATCGTCACCGATTTGCCGCGAACGGCGAAGGGCTATCAGGGCGCCGCGCTCACTGTCGATGATGCGAAGCCTGGCGATTTCAAGCGCGCCTGCTGGACGGCCCGCAGTACTCTGCCCAACGGCGCGCAAACGGTCGCCGACTTCGGCCCGCAGATGCTCGCGAGTTCCATTCGGCAGCTCCAAAATCTCTGCGAGGCGGTCGATCTCTTCGAGCGCGGCTTGAGCTGCGGCGGTCCGGGCCAGCGCTTCCTCGCCGCCGCCCATGTTCCCCGTCATCCGCATGCGACGGACAAGCAGCGGCAAGGAGGGCACCTGAACAACCAGGGAGAACAGGATCACGGTGAATGTCAGGAACAGGATAAGGTCACGGTAAGGGAACACGCTGCCCTCCCTCGTCAGGGGCAGCGCCAAAGAGGCGGCCAACGAAACAATGCCCCGCGCGCCGCTCCATCCGATGACGACGCTGTCACGCCAGGATAATGACGAAGCGGGCCGGAAACGACGCTCGACCAATTCGAACGCTGCAAGAAACAGAAGCCTCGCGGCAACGACCGTCGCACAGATCGCCAGGCCGTAAATGGCGAGGGCTTCCGGTTTGTAGAAGGACAAATCGGCGAGCACCGCGGGAAGCTGCAGTCCGATGAGAACAAAGCCCAGTGCGTTCAGCACAAAGATCACCACTTCCCAGACGAATCCGCCATAGACGCGGAACTGGGGCGGCACGCGCGGCAAAGCCCTAAGGCTGCATACTGCACCCGCTGTCGCGGCCGCCAATACGCCCGACATCCCCAATCGTTCGGCTCCCAGATAGGACAAATAAGAGAGTGCGACAGTAAGAAGGCTATAGGTCAGGTGATTGACGGCCACGCGCACCAGCCATGCACCAAGGAAACCAACGAAGGTGCCAAGGACCAGGCCACCAAGATCCGAGAACACCAGCGTACCCAGCGCATGGCGGAGGTCGGGAGCACCCGTCAACGCAGCAACGATCGCGGTCTTGTAGAGCAGGATCGAGGCTGTATCGTTCATGACGCTTTCGCCGGTGATTACTGCGATCACGCGCGGCGACACGCGAAGCCGCGCCAGAACCGCCACCGGAGCAGCGGAATCCGAGGGCGAAAGCACTGCGCCCAGAACGAGGGCAACCCAGACCGGAATTCCGGGAAACAGTATCAGCGCCACGCCGGCGACGGCGGTGGTTGTAAGAAATACCAGAAGGATGGCCAGCGCGGCGATCAACAGCCGATCGCGTCTAAGCTCTCGCCAATAAGCGTTGAGTGCGGCCTCGAACAGAAGCGGCGGTAGAAAGACATCAAGCACGACCGGTGGATCGAGCCGCAACTGGCCGACGCCCGGCACAAGAACCAACAACAGTCCGCCCACCACGAGCGCGGACGGGTACGGCACCTTCAACTGGTCGGCCAGCAGCGAGAATGCGACGGCCGCAAGGAACAGCAATGTAAGGGTATCGACGAACGTCATCGATGTTCGCCTGCGGGAAGAAGCCTTATTCCACAATCCAACTTGTAATCTCCCCCGTCTGCAGCCGATCTCAATGGCGCGGGACAGCAAGTCGTGTGACGCGCCTGGGACCCGCGCAACGCACGGATCAGGAGATCGTCATGAACAAGCTTTTTTCAATCGCCGCCACCTCAACGCTGGTTGGTGCACTGGCTCTTGCAGCGAGCGCCGTCGCGCAAACCAAAGACCCCGATATGACGGGCAAAGAAAAATGTTACGGTGTTGCGAAGGCCGGCAAGAACGATTGCGCCGCCGGCTCGCATTCCTGCGCCGGCCAATCGGTCAGAAATGGCGACAAGGAATCCTTCATTGCAGTTCCTGCCGGCCTTTGTGCCCGACTCAACGGCGGCAGCACGGCACCCGGCAGATAACCCTCCGCACAGTTCGGAAGCACAACTAATGCCAGATCGCCTACACGCGGCCGCGGCATCGATCCCCGCAATGGCGGGGATCGGTCTCCGTTTTCCGCACCATCGGCACGTTGTCGACACCAGACCAACCGTGGCCTGGTTCGAAGTTCACGCCGAAAATTATATGAGCGGCCGAGCGCCTTTGTCATGTCTCGAATCCATACGTCGGGATTATTCAATATCGCTGCATTCCGTCGGCCTCTCGTTGGGCAGCGCGGACCCTCCCGACGCGGAACATCTTGCCAAGCTCAGTTCTCTGGCAGCACGGGTGCAGCCCGGCCTTGTTTCCGATCATCTGTCCTGGAGCAGGGTTGCGGAATTCTATCTCGCCGATCTGCTGCCGCTTCCCTATACGGAGGAAGCGCTAGCGGTCGTGGCAGAGAACATTGAACGGGTTCAGGTCGCGCTGGGCCGCACGATACTTGTGGAGAACCCGTCAACCTACCTGACTTATGCGGCGTCGGTCATGGACGAATTCGAATTCCTTGCGGAGATCTCCCGTCGCACCGGATGCGGCATCCTCTGCGACATCAACAATCTTTACGTGAGCGCTTCAAATCACGCCACCGACCCTCTTCGGTATCTTGACGCTTTACCGGCGCCATCCGTGGCCGAGATGCATCTTGCCGGGCACGCAGTACGGCAACTGGATGACGGCACGGAGATTCGCATAGACGATCATGGGTCCACCGTCGCTCCGGCCGTGTGGGACCTCTATGGCACTGCGCTAAGCCGGTTCGGCACGCTCCCCACCCTGATCGAATGGGATACCGACATACCGGCATTTTCCGTGTTGGAGAGTGAGGCTGCCTGCGCCCAACGAATGCTCGACCAATATTACTATGTTGGCTCGCCCGATGCCCACGCTGCGTGACTATCAGCACGCGGTTGCCGAGGCAATGAGCACGGGCAACACCCGAATCGCAGCCGTCCTGATCAACAATCGGAATCCGCCGACGGAGCGGCTGCAAATCCATCGCAACACAATGTTGAGTGCCTTGACCAATACCCTTGTTTTGACCTTTCCGGCCGTTCATGCACTGGTGGGACCGACGTTCTTCTCTCAAACGGCGCGAACCTTCGTTCAAAACAAACCGCCGCGCACTGCTCTGCTAAGCCGCTACGGAGCGGATTTTCCGGACTTTCTTGCCACGTACGAACCGGTACGCGCGTTGCCTTATCTGACAGAAGTGGCCAGGCTCGAATGGACGGTGGAATGCGCCGCGCAATCAGCCCATGACGCCGGGACATATGTCAATATCGATCTCGGCGGAACCTTTCTTAGTCTCGCGACGTCGCTCGCGCTTCTCGAAACGCGCTACCCGGCCGAGGCCATTTGGCGCGCCGTCCTCAACGAAGATGACGAAGCACTTGGCCGAATCGATACAGCACCCTCCAGCACGTCACTTGCCGTCTGGCACGAACGGGATTGCGTGATAGTACAGCCATTGAACGCTGGTCCAGCCGCCTTCGTTCGGAAATTGTTGGAAGGCGGCGACGGCGAAGCAGCGATTTGTGCCGCTGCTCTGGCGGACCCCCATGAAGATCCCATTCCCGCAATCACCAAGGAGGTCCTTATGGCGACCTTCGCGATGCTCACGCCTTCAACTCCGTAGGAAAGGGAGATTTCGATGCAGACCACCGACGATATCACCCAGCCAGTTCATCCAATACAGCTCAGGCTTTATGAGAAAATCAAGACCACGCTCGATGCGATGCCCTGGGACTATCTTGTTCTTCCCATGCGGATTGCAGCCTTCAGCGTATTCATGAGATCCGGCATGGTGAAGATAGCCGATTGGAACAATACCCTTTCCCTATTTGCCACAGAATACAAAGTCCCCGTTCTGCCGCCTGCGCTCGCCGCCTATATGGCAACGACAATCGAACTGGGCTGTTCGAGTCTGATTCTAATCGGGCTGGCTACCCGCTTCTCGGTGCTGGCGGTGATCGGCATGATCGCAACTATTCAGATATTCGTCTTTCCCATGGCTTGGCCCGATCACATTCAATGGCTGGCCTTTCTGTTGCCGATCCTGATCTGGGGTCCGGGGAGGTTCTCATTTGATACGCTGATTGGAAATTATTTTGGGGTGCGACGCAACGCCCATAACTGACGGAGGTCCATCAGCTAGAACGGCGGCACCATGAAGAGGTGGCCCTTCTGGGCGCGGAGCGAGCGGGCGATCGACGTCGTCCGCTTGGGTGTGCGTCTCGCTGCTCCTATTATCGACATTTGGGCCCGCTTTGCCCTGGCGCAAATATTTTTCGTTCTCGGAATGCTCAGGGCCGGCGATTGGCATGCAGCCCTCTCGTTCGCCGTGCGCGAGTACTCCATTGGCTGGCCCGAGACGAGGATGATAATCGCCTTTGTCACCAGCACTGCGTTGCTTGGCCCGATATTGTTTGCGACCGGTCTTCTTGTTCGTCCAGCTGCGGCAGCAATGCTGATCATCACGATCACACTGCGGGGCTTGCACGGTGGAGCAGACGCGGTTCTTTTCTGTGCCGTTCTCTTTGGCTGGTACGCGACGAATGGAGCCGGATGGCTTTCACTCGACCGTGTGTTGGTGCGCGGCCTGGAAACGAGCGCACTTCCCTTTGCTGCCGCAGCGACCAAGCTTGGAGCATGGATGGACCGGTACGTTTCACCCGCCTATCGGCTGGCGTTGCGTCTATGGCTGGCGGCCATGCTGATCGGCATTTCGGCGCCAAATACTATCTTTCCGCCATCGATATTCGCGCAGCTTCCGCAAATAGTTACAATTCCGGCCGCTATTCTGCTGGTGATCGGACTGGCCACCCCTCTGGCCGCTGGCGTGGTCGCAATGACTCTGGCCACATTGTTGATGATAAATTCACCTCAGGGTGCCACCATTCTGGCTTTGATATTACTCGCCTTGCTGGGCGCCTTTGGGGCGGGCCGCTTTTCCTTCGACCACGTTCTGTTTCAGCGCAAACGGAGAATGGAAGCTCCAACAGGCAGCGAACCTCATATTGTCATCGTTGGTGGCGGGTTTGGCGGTATGGCATGTGCGGCGAGCCTTCGTCGCGAGCCGGTCCGCGTCACCCTCATCGATCGCAACAATTATCACCTGTTCCAGCCACTGCTTTACCAGGTTGCAACCGCAGGCCTGTCGCCCGGCGATATCGCAACGCCGATCCGCGATATGTTTCGCGACGAGCCCGGGTTTACAGTTATCCGCGGCGTGGTTTCAGGAGTCGATGCCGAACGGGCCGTCATTTCTGCCGACGGGCGAAATATCGGCTTTGACTATTTGGTACTGGCAACCGGGGCCAGTCACAGTTACTTCGGCAACGACGCTTGGGCGCGGCACGCACCCGGACTCAAGACTTTGCAGGATGCGGTTGCGATGCGAGGTCGCATACTGGATGCATTCGAAAAAGCCGAAGCGACGCACGATC
>Ga0335074_10008985_pt1 | contig 13913 bp, 17 predicted proteins | sample Lox_Sample_23_FD_206715 | JGI IMG/M metagenome (GOLD analysis project Ga0335074, IMG submission 206715) | Soil microbial communities from Loxahatchee National Wildlife Refuge, Florida, United States - Lox_Sample_2.3 | ecosystem: Environmental > Terrestrial > Soil > Wetlands | place: USA...
TGAGGGTTCTGGCACCCGCGTCCGCCAGTGGATGCAGATGGGCCCGGGCGAGAGCGGCATCAGTGAGCTCATCGAGCAGATGCCCGACAAGGAGCACCGCATCATCCGCCGCCGGCTCGCCGAGCATCAGGCGAACATGCAGGCTACTCTCGCCGGCATCAAAGGCCGTGCCGAAGCCGAGTAAATCCCGGTCCTCATCTCTGGACTCGCTTGACCTGGGGCGATGGCGAGTTTGTCCGTTTACAGAGATTGGCCGTCGAAGCCTAGCACCTATTCGGGCGTCGAATAAACCATTACAAAGCACCACAGAAGATCAGATCGTAACCGACAATTCTGGCAGATCATCAAAATCAGGGCGACGGATAGTCCTTTTTGCTTGTAAACCAGCAAAGGGAGTCCCACGTCATTTCTAATAGAGAATCACCGGCAACGCACCTCATGACCCACCTGCTAGATGTAGGCCCAGTAGCACGCTTTGACGGTCTTGTCGAATGCGTCGTCCGTGGTCTAAATCGCCGGTTGCTCGACCCCGGTTCTGCAGCGACTCCCCAGTGATGGCGGAGGCTGCAGAAGAGAGTGATGAGGAGTAATCCCTTGCGTGGCGTTGCTATCTGCTCAAGCATGCCTAACGGACCATGGATCGACGCACGCGTCGATGGGCGTCGTGCCGCAGCGTTCCACCACCGACAGGCCGAAGCGGCTCTCGTGGAAACCAGACAATGAGTATGTATACGTCTGAGCTAGGCGTTGCCGTCGAAACTAATGAGAACGCTAACAACAGTAACCTACCGGCACAGAACAGCGCAGCTTCGAAGCTACCGGAGTCCGCCGATCCTCCGATCGATCGCACACCGCATGGCGATGTCGAACTGACTATCCTGATGCCCTGCCTGGATGAGGCGGCAACTGTCGCGACGTGCGTGCGCAAAGCCATCCGTTTCGCGAAAGACAACAGCATCGAGGCGGAGATCCTCGTTGCTGACAACGGCAGCACAGACGGCAGTCAGCAACTGGCCCACGCCGCCGGGGCAAGGGTAGTTAACGTCACTGATCGAGGCTACGGAGCTGCGCTTCTGGGCGGAATACACGCGGCACGGGGAAAGTACGTCATTATGGGCGACGCGGACGATAGCTACGATTTCTGTGCTCTTGCCCCTTTTATTCAGTGCCTGCGTGGAGGAGCGGACCTAGTGATGGGGAACCGCTTCCAAGGCGGTATTGCGCGCGGCGCAATGCCGCCGCTGCATAGATACCTGGGCAATCCCGTTCTGAGCTTTATCGGTCGCCTGTTCTTTGGCGTCAAAGTGGGCGACTTTCACTGCGGCTTGCGTGGCTTCCGTCGCGAGAGCGTGATCGCGATGGGTCTGCAGACGACCGGTATGGAGTTCGCAAGTGAAATGGTCGTCCGCGCAACTCTGGCGGGCCACCGGGTAGAAGAGGTGCCGACCACGTTGTCACCAGATGGCAGGAATCGGGCGCCCCATCTGCGCAGCTGGCGTGACGGCTGGCGACATCTACGCTTCTTGCTGCTGTTTAGTCCTCGTTGGCTCTTCCTGATTCCGGGACTTCTGCTGCTTGGCCTAGGCCTGATTTTCACAGGTCTCGTCCTACCCGGACCTCTGAAAGTTGGCGGCGTCACGCTCGACGTGAACACTCTCGTCATCGCTTGTGCGACAACTGTAGTCGGATTCCAATCCGTGCTCTGCGCGCTACTGGCTCAAGTACATGGTGTCGCCGAGGGATTCCTCCCCGAGGATCCGCGGTTGAAGAAAGCACTTGAGGCCTGGACGCTCGAGCGCGGCCTGCGGCTCGGCGCGCTGGTCGCATGCGCCGGGTTCGCCGGATTAGTCACTTCTCTTGCGCGATGGCACGCTGCGCGTTTTGGCGGTATTGACTACGAGACCTCACTACGCCTTGTCGTTCCAGCGTCCACCGCCCTGATCGCAAGCTGGCAGATAGTGCTGGGCAGTTTCGTCCTCCATATCCTGCGTATTCGAAGCGACTTCGGTCGTGACACGGCCCGACAACGTTGACTTGCCCTCAGCGCTACCAGGTCGCGCAAAGTCTCGAGACTGTCTTGGACCTCTAAAACGCGAAAGTAGACCGGGCGGCGGAGTTAAGTCTCTGTGCTAACGCTTCCTTTAAGCACTCGACTGGTACTCATCGCGCTCGCCATCAAACCAGGCGTCTCAATTGAGCGGCGCTAAACAGCTGGATGCGTTCGGCTCTGCCAGGACGTGAACTGATGAGCGTCATGCCACTGTGTGAGGCGGCAAACTGGGCCGACTTACAGGCCGTTGGTGGGCAATTGATCACCACCTTCGAACGCGAAACTCGCTGCGAGCTGTCATCGTGACGTCGGGCGGAGCGCGGAGTACGGCCAGATTGCGGATGGTGGTACGCGGTCCGTGCGTGGCGACGGATCGAGATGCGCTCACAGTTGCTTCGCGGGCGACGATCGGGCCCTACGGCGGGTGACGAGCCGGCGCCTGGCCAGAGCCTTGCGCTTGACCTCCATGCATGAAAATAAGAAAGGTCTGTCTAGGTATGAGGAAATTGTTAGCAATTAGCAGAACTGTCTAGTTCGGTGAGATAGAATGCCGGTGGCGTGTAGAACCGACAGGCAAGTGCCATGTCTTCACGACTGGAGGCGGAATAGGTGGCTGATCCGAACGGCAATTCGGATGTGCGGTCGAGCGGGCCGGCAGGACCCCGGTGACCGTCGCACAGCGCAGCGTCAACCACAGACTCGCTCGCCGCTCTTCACGCCCGAGTCGGCCATTTACTGTCGCCTTAGTTGTGGACGCGGTATTTCCGTACCATCTTGGAGGTAGAGAAGTCCGTTATTTCGAGCTCACACAGCGGCTCGCAGATCGTGCGTCGATCCACGTCTACACAATGAACTGGTGGTGCGGACCGCGTGACCGCGAGGAGCGCGGCGTTTGGTATCATGCGCTATCCCGCCTGTACCCTATGTACAACCAAGGTCACCGGTCGATAAAGCAAGCAATTATTTTCGCGTTCGGTTGTCTGCGGCTTGTAGGAACGCGCTTCGACGTTCTCGAGGCTGATCACATTCCTTACCTGCACATCCTAATATTGCGCGGCGTTGCAAGTCTCAAGCGAAAGCGCTTCGTCGTCACCTGGCATGAGGTATGGGGGAAGCGCTACTGGCAAGAGTACCTAGGAGCAAAAGGATCCGCTGCATGGGTAATCGAATGGCTGGCAATGCACATGCCAGACGAGATAATCGCAGCATCGCCGGAAACTGGAGACCGCCTGCGCGCAATTGTGGGACAGAGCACGAAGATTGTGGTCGCGCCCAACGGCGTAGATCTTCATCTGGCCAGACAGACGGATCCGGCCGCTTCGGGCACAGACCTCGTAGTTGTCGGCAGGCTTATTGATCACAAGCGCGTCGGGATGCTACTCGAGGCGATGGCTTTGCTGCACTCTCAAGGTGTGCGGGTAACCTGCCGTGTGATTGGTGACGGTCCTGAGCGTACAGCTTTGATTCGGAAGGCGAAAGAACTTGCTTTGGAGGAAGCGGTTGAGTTCTGCCACAATGTTCGTGAGCAGAGCGAGCTCTACTCGCTCGTAAAGGCCGCAAAAGTTGCTGTATTTCCGTCGGAGCGGGAAGGATTTGGGGCTGCCGTTCTCGAAGCCCTGGCGTGTGGCGTTTCCGTCGTGACCACGTCATCCCCTGACAATCTGGGCCAGCATCTCGCGATCCGATCATGCCGAGGTCAAGTCTGCGACCCCTCGGCGGAGGCCATCGCCACCACCCTGATCCCGCTGCTCGGATCGGCGGATCGGCGATCGGCTCAGGTCGATGACTGGCTCGCCGAATATAGCTGGGAGGCAGTCGCTGAGCAGGTGGCCGCGGCTCTCGGCGTCGCGGAGCCAAGATGAGATGCTTCACTGCCTTTTTGCGGCGTCAACTAAGAATCGGCCAGTTGGCGTGCGTAGAGTCAAGGTCATGAGATGGCCCAAACTTGCCAAAGACTTCACCTGTGGCCTGGCCCCGTGGCGCCAGGTGCAGCGATCGGAGGGCGGTAAGACAATGACCACTCCATGAGCCTCACCCTGAACTCGGACTGCGCCCCGCTCGACGCTGAGGCGACTCGCCACACTTCCACTACAATGGGAAAGCGAGGTTAAAGCGGCAGGTCAGCGCGTCCAGCGTACACCGGGGTCGCCGAGAGTCACCGGTGCACTGCCAGACTGAGGCGAGGTGCTCGGCCTCGCCACGAGCGCTAGGGAGCTCGGACGTCGCGCAGCTTTAAATTTATTGTCTGGATGACGATTCGAAATCACCGTGGCAACTGTAGCCCATTGAGGAATCTTGGAAATACCTATAGAAAGCCCGCTAGGTTAGAGATGTTGTGAAAATACTACATATTACCAAGAAATATCCTGCAGCTATCGGAGGCGACTCAGTCGTTGTTTCGAATCTAGGAAGGCTGCAGAGATCTAAGGGGCATCAAGTTACGGTGCTGACAAGCAACTGTGACGATATTCTTGATGAGAGCAATGTTCGCAAGTTCGGATTGCGGGATACGGCGGCTTCGCTGGACCGCATTACCATCAAGAGGCTGTCGTCATTGGCGTTGCTCATTGTCAAGGCGCGGAACGTGATCGCACGGGACCGTCCAGATGTTATCCATACTCACTCCGTTGACATGGCCTTCGCGGTCTCTTTCTCAGCTCACCGCAGCCGCGTGCCGATCGTGCACACATTTCACATTGTAACATTCCACGACAAAAATCAGTCAATAATAAAACGCAACACGGAGCTGCTGCTCGCGCGCGCGACAAATGCGGCTGCCATTACGGCTCCCGATCTATATGACGTGCTGGCATTGCGGAATGCAGGGCTGCATCAGGCAACACTAATGCCTAATGGTATCGACCTCGAATATTGGAAAAGGCCGAGTCACGTTTCTAAAGCTGACCCATTCACGTTCATTGCCGTCGGACGGTTGGAGCCTCAGAAAGGCCTCGAGTACCTGATAAGGGCTGCAGCGATCCTTCGCAGTCGAGTTCGGCACGAGTTTAAGGTGCGAATTATAGGCGAGGGTACATTGGCGTCCAGTCTTAGGGGCTTGGTTCGCGCGCTTGACTTGCAGACCTGCGTCTCAGTCGAGGGCCGGAAGAGTCCCGTTGAAGTCCGGGCGAGCCTTGAGGCTTGTCATGTGGCTGTGTTCCCATCACTTTATGAGGCTATGCCTATTACTCTCTTGGAAGCGTGGGCAATGGAGCTGCCAGTAATTTCGACTCCAGTTGGGTTTTTTAGCGATGACTGCAACAGCGAGCTGGCTACCCTCGTTCAAGCTCGCAGTGCTGAGAGGCTGGCGGATGCGATGGCCGAACATCTAGGAAATCGCGAACTTCGTGAGCGACTTTCGGCTGCAGGTCTGCATAAGGTTGAGGAGTATAGTTGGAACCGAATAGGCTTGGAGGTAGATAATTTGTATGGCCGTGTTGTGTATGCGGGGGTGCGCGGAAGTGATTGAAACTTGGAGTTGACGTCGGATTTGGCCGACGGTTGCAATGCTGGTTGCGGTTGGCTCCGGAATGCTTGCGCATATTCTCGTGGTGATAGGCCTGCGGCGAGATACGGGAAGGACGCGGGAGGCGATGGCGCTGTGCCTTCTACACGAGTACATCGGAACGGCATCGCGGAATGTGCCAGGAGTAAATGCGCGCAGCAGGCTAGCTTGGGCGATACTGGCCATGATGATCTCCTGGCGGGCGCCGACCAGGATGCGCAATGCTTCGCGGTCGCCGTCGGCGCGCAGTGCCGGAACCCAGCTGGTATCCATGCGCACCCCGGCCAGGACGCAGGTGAGAGTCGATGGGACCAGATTTGCCTTTCCCGCGGCGCTGACGGCGGGCGTGCTGCGCACTCGATGACCAGCAGCCCGGCAGCGGTCAGCCTCCGCATCAGACCGGTCCCATAGCTGCGGCTGGCCTCGAGCAGCACGGCCATCCGCGCGCCGGATCCCAGCTGAGCGATATCAGCAAGCAACTGAGCGAACTCGCCGCTGTCGTTGCCGATCCGCATCATCGCGATCGGTTTCGCGGTTGCGTCAACGACCTCCACTCAATGGCTATCGCGATAGGTGCTGATCCCGATGATTACGCCGACTGCCTCTGCCAGCACGGTCATACGGCTCGTGTGTGCCCTTCCAGGGCTGGGATCAAAGTCGGCACCGGCCTTGGGCGGAATCACCGAGTGGCACATCTTTGACGGGTCACGCCATCGGCGGGCAGGCCTCTAATCAGGCCAACGCGGTGGGTCAGGCCGGAGCAGGCGAACCAGGGACGGGCCCGACGCAAGGCACAGCCAGTCAGATCCACAGCGAGTTACCAGCCCGCTAGCACCCGATCCTGGCAGCGATCCACCCAGGATCGCCGGCAACGACACTCACAGATGCAGAGTCCCGTCCGACGTGCGAACTGACGATAATTGCGATCTGGGCCGCTACCATCACGAGCTACACGGGGAGTCGGCACATCGTGGAGCGATCTGGCGATCGCGCAGCGCAGCCCGAAGTCAGCGTGACGCGGCTAGGATGGACGGGAGTAGGTAGCCGAACTCAGGACTGCACGCAGAGGGAACGATAGAGCTGCGTGTAAGAGCTGAGGACCCGAGACCACTCATGGCGCTGCGCCTGCCGGAAGGCTCGCCGCACCAGGTCGTCTCTTCTCTCAGGCGACATGCGAGCCAAGCGATCAATTCCTGCCGCGAGCCCCTCGACACTCGGCTGGACCATGACTGTGCAACTCGTGAGGCCTTCGAGCCCTCCTACGTTCGTCACAACAACAGGTATCCGGCACGCCATTGCCTCGAGCAAGACTAAGGGCTGAGCTTCGTAGAGAGACGGCAGAACGAATCCGTCGCATGTGGCGTAGAAGCCAATGATTTCGTTCCGACTCAGCCTTCCATGAAAGATAACGGCGCTTCCAGCTGGTACTGCTCGCGCTGCAGCCTCGAGCGATCTGCGGCACTCGCCGTCGCCGATTATGTGGAGCTTGACCCTGGTATCTGCCACCCGCAGTGCTTCAATCAGGCTATTGACGTTCTTTGGTGGACTTAGTCGGCCAACGTAAACCAGCTCCATCGCTGCGGACTGGTTGCCGCGACGTGCTGCGCGAAAGAATTCCGACTTCAATCCGTTGCGCATCACGGCGACGCTCTCGTGTCGACCATAGCGCTCCGCTATCTGGAGCTTTTGCGCGTCATTCAGAACGATGACAAATGAAGCATCTCGCAACTCGCGGACGAAGAATAGCTTTCGATAGAGCGGGAGAAACGTCCCCATTGGCCCGGACGGTGCCAGTTCGCCATGGAGATGCATAATGTAACTGAATCCTATCAGTTTCGATGCAATCCAGACCATCTCTGATGCAAACAGCTGGCCGAAGTGCAGGTGTACAATGGTATCTCGGCGAACATTTCTTATTAGCCACCAAAGAAGTCCAAAGATTAATGGTGAATGGGCTATCTCCAAGCTCCTGAGTCGCGTCACCGAAACTCCCGACTCCTCGGTCCGCCCTCGGTGGCTTCCCCGGTCAGATGTCACTACCTCTATATCCTCTCCGATCGACGCCATCTGAGTGGCCAGTTCCTGCACCACCACTTCTTGGCCGCCTAGGTGCGGCGGATAGTATGCGGACACTTGGAGTACTCGAGGCTTTCTCTTCGCTGCAAGGGTGACTGTGCTCTGCGCCGAACTGTGCGGTCCCGTTCGAGTTCGTATCGCAAGCACCTCAGTCCGTCGCGACAATGTTGCCGCCACACGGTCAGTGAGCCCTGTCATCTGAGAACTCAATGTGGCTGGCCGCCTTCGACCTCGCATGGAACTTGCCTCCTTCTGATTATTTAGCTTGGCAGGTGGTCCACTGTTTCAGGTTCGCTGAAAGTGCGGCGATCTAACGAGTCTCCCAAGCTGACGCAAGCCTAGCGGGGTCAAGTCCTTTGGCGCGGTGTAGCTGACGCGTGATCCTTCGTTCTGGTTAGGCGCTGAGCGCCGGGATGTCGCTGTTTTGGGTCCACCTCCGGGGCTGTATCGGCCGCGGTGGCGCTGGAGCGGCTCAGGACGTTGACGCCGAGGTAGCGGCGGCCTTCGGCCCATTCCGTCGTGCTGCTCGGCGAGGACGGCGCCGACGAGGCGTATGAGGGACTTGCGGTCGGGAAGATGCCGATGACGTCGGTGAGGCGCGGATCTCCCGGTTGAGCCGCTCGATCGTTATCTTGAGCCAGGCAGATGATCATGGCTTTGACGTCCTGACTTGGCTCACGATCACGAAGTTTTCGTGGGTGCGGAGTCGTGACCTGCGGGTTCGCGGATTCTGGCGGCTGGATTTGCGCACTAGCCGGGGGTCCGTAAAGTGGCCGGGTGCCGTATGTGCGGACGGTGAAGACCTCGTCGGGTGCTGTTGCGGTGCAGATCGTGTACTCCTTCCATCGCGGGTCGCGGCAGATCGAGCACATCGGGTCGGCGCATGACGGCGCTGGCGTGGAGTTGCTGAAAGCGGCGGCGCGGCAGCGTCTGGCGGCCGGGCAGGGCGTGCTGGAGCTGGGCCCGGGTTTCGGGGCTGCGGGGGGCGCGGCGCTGCCGATCACCTCTTCGCGGATGGGCGTTCTGCTGGATGCGCTGGTCCGCGGCTATGAGGTGCTGGGCTGAGGCCGCGCGGCCGGCCGGGACGAGGTGTTCCGTCAGCTGGTCCTGGCCCGGATCGAGCCGGTCAGCAAGCTGGACAGTCTGCGGGTGCTGGAAGAAGCCGGCGTGGTCCCGCCGTCGTATGCCACCCTCAAGCGGCGGCTGCCGGTCTATGCGAAGGACGCCTTCCGGCAGGGCCTGTCGGCGGCGTGCGCGGCGCATGCCCGGCTGGGCCGGGCGACGCCGGTGCTGTATGACGTGACGACGTTGTATTTCGAGACCGATGAGGGCGACGGGTTCCGCGAGAGCGGGTTCTCCAAGGAGCGGCGGCTGGAGCCGCAGATCACCGTGGGGCTGCTGACCGGGGCGGACGGGTTCCCGCTCATGGTGTCGGCGTTCGAGGGGAACAAGGCCGAGACCAAGACGATGCTGCCGGTCATCGAGGCGTTCATGACCGCGCACCAGCTGCCCGACGTGACTATAGTCGCGGACGCCGGGATGGTGTCCGACGCCAACCGCAAGGACATTGAGGCCGCCGGCTTGTCGTTCATTCTCGGCGCCCGGATCCCCGATGTCCCGTATCCGGTGGCGCAGTGGCGTCGTGAGCATCCCGGCGAGCCGTTCGGTGACGGGCAGGTGTTCACGCTGCGGTGGCCGGCGCTGGAGGGCAGCGGCCGCCGCGACCAGGTCTTCTACTACCAGTACAAGGCTGACCGGGCCCGCCGCACGCTGCGCGGCATCGACGAGCAGGTCAAGAAGGCCGAGCAGGCCGTCGCGGGGAAAACCCCGGTGAAGCGCAACCGGTTCGTCCATCTGTCGGGCGGGACGAAGACCGTCAACCGCGGCCTGGAGGAGAAGGCCCGCGCGCTGGCGGGACTCAAGGGCTATGTCACCAACCTGCAGGCCTGCCCGGACGGCACCAAGGTCACGCCAGAGTTCGTGATCAGCGCCTACCGCCAGCTGTTCCAGGCCGAGAAGTCCTTCCGGATGGCCAAAAGCGACCTGCAGGCCCGGCCCGTCTACCACCACCTGCGCGACTCGATCGAAGCTCACCTCACGATCGTGTTCGCCGCCCTGGCCGTCAGCCGCTGGATCGAGACCGCCACCGGCTGGTCAATCCGCCGGTTCGTCAAAACCGCCCGCCGCTACCGGACAATCGAGATCCAGGCCGGCGACCACACCATCACCGCAGCCGACCCCCTGCCCGCCGACCTTAGCCAGGCCCTCAGCCAGATCCACCACAATGGCGTTGCGCACTAGTTGAGCCAAGTCAGGGGGAAGATGCCGATGACGTCGGTGAGGCGCGGATCTCCCGGTTGAGCCGCTCGATCGTTATCTTGAGCCAGGCAGATGATCATGGCTTTGACGTCGGTGTCTGTGTCGTTGCCGGTGTTCATGACGCCGGAATCACCGCGGGCCGTTTGGGTGCGGAATTGGTTACCTCGGCGTGTCGCGGCGCCGCTCGCTAAGGGCTTGGGCGAGCGTGTCGCGGAGCCGCCGGTTGTTGGCTTCAAGCTGGCGGATCCGCTGGCTGGTGAGCTCGAGCCGGGGCTCGCAGCGACGCTTCGGTGGCGCTGCAAGCCTGAGATGGGCTGTCGGCTCGGCGGCTACAACTGCTGGCTGCGGAGACGTTCGACTTCGACGCGCAGGTCGGGCTGGGCGTAGAGGCAGGAGCGGGAGACCTGGGCTTCGCGGGCGAGCGCGTCGAAGCTAATCGCCCGTCCGGCAGTGTCGAGCCGGCGCAGGGCTGTCGCGCCCGATGGCGGTCCCGGATGGAAGGAAGCCATCAACGCGCTGACCATATACTACGGCGAGAGGATCACCCCCTGAGCTAATAGCAATCACACCACGCTCACAAGACCACTAATGGCACACCGGGCTCTCGTGACACAGCCGCACAGCGGGCTCGTCCGGGAACCGCAGCTGCAGCAGGCGGCTGACCTGCTCGGGACTCCACCGCTGGGCCAGGAGCTCGGCGACCCAGCTGCCGCAGCGGCTCAGTGGTCTCGATGCGCCGCCGGTGATCGCGCGCACGATTCGCCCGGCGGTGCGCCTCGAACGGCCGGTGACCATTCGCTGTCGCGTTGCGGCGAAGCTTCCCGCGAAACTGTCGATGGCGCCCGGCTTAACTGTTCCCGCGACCTGCCGGAAGCTCATCCTGGCGTGGCGCAAGTCCGCGATCTCGATCCGCTCGTCTTGCGAAAGGTACTGGGCGCTGATCTCACGCACGCCGGCCGGTCGAGGGCTGCCACGAAACCCGATACCTTGCCGTTGCGGCAGGTAGGTCTTATAACCGCGTGACCAGTTGTTCCCGGCTGGCCGGAAATCCCGGCTTCGCTGGCCGCGGCCATGATGCTCCAGCCCCGGCTGCGCAGCTCCATGAAGCGCTGCCGCTTGGCCGACTGCGGGCGGCGGCCCGGCCCCTTCTTCACCCGGCGAGATGACAACACAACCCCCAATGATCTTGGGAAGTGTCGCGGCCGTCAGTAGAAACCACCCGCTTGAAACGTGAACACGGAACTGTGGATCTGTGAGTGTGCCGCGTAGCGGCTCTGGTCTGGTCCGCTGCCAGGATCGGGGCCGGTGATCCGGGCTGGCTCGCTAGACATCTGGCCGCCTGACGACGTGCCTTTCATCGGACCTGCCGCCTGGATTGTTGGCGCCGGCCTGGCCCACCATTTGGCTTGATCAGAAGCATGGCCGCGCGGGCGTGAGCCGTCGCAGATATGACGCTTTGGCGACCTTCACCCAAGCCAGTGCCTACCTTGGCTGCGCTCGTGAAGGGAGCACCGTGTGTGTCCATGCTGGCAGATGTCGTTGACGCCGTCGTCGGGGTCGACGCCCACCCCGACGTTCATCACGCCGAGATCGCGTATCCCACCGGGCGGTGATCGGGAGGTGCTCGGTTCGCAATAGCAGCGCAGGTTCTGCCCAGCTGCTGAGCTGGACCCGCGAGCACGCTCCCAGGCCGCGGCTGGCCGCGTTCATCGAAGGCACCTGCAGTTACGGAGCCGGGCTGGCGAGGGCAGCGGCAGCGGCTGGGCTTGCGGTGATCGAATGTGGGCAGCCCAGCAAGACCCGGCGCGGCAAGGCAAGTCGGACCCGATCGATGCGCAGCTGGCGGTACTGACGGCCCTGCAGATCGATGGCGCAAGCTGCCTGGGCTCCGCGCCGACGGCGATCGAGAGGCCCTGCGCATCCTGCTGCGCGCGGCAGGAACTGACCACCGCCGCCACCGCGCAGACTAACCGGCTCCGGGACCTGCTGCGCGACGGTGATGACTACGACCTTGACCTGGCCCGCGGTAGTTTCAGCGACGCCGTCCTGGCCCGGCTGGCGGCCGCCGCGAGATGCCGGCCGCGTCCTGGCGGTGCGCTAGGACGACATCCGCCGGCTCGCGGTGGCGCTGCGAGGGCTCCCAGGCGCTGAAAGCCAACCGCCGCCGAACTCGACACCATTGTCGACAAGCTGGCTCCCTGCCTGACCAGCCGTCCTGGCATCGGAGCGGTCACCGCGGCTCAGGCCATCGTGTCGTTCTCCCATGCCGGACGCTGCTGCCACGAAGCCGCCTTCGCCGGGCTGGCCGGACCAATCCGGTGGAGGCATTTCTATGCAGTAACTAGTGGCCCAAGAAAGACGTTATGGTAGTTTAGCCAGGCATAACGCGTAGTTGAGTTGAGTTTGCCGATGAGTCGGGACGTCGTTTCTGCGACTTGCGCGAGTGGAGAGGTGTAAATAAGTGAAGGTCCTCGTAATGGGGGGAGCTGGGTACATTGGAAGTACTATAGCTTCGGCATGTATCGATTCAGGTATCACGCCTGTAATTCTCGACAGCCTCATTACTGGCCGCCGCGAGTTTGTTGCAGGACGACTATTCTATGAGGCCGATATCGCAGATGGGGACGTTCTTGACAGGATATTCAGGGACCATCCCGATATTTTCGCGACTGTGCATTGCGCGGCTCTGACAGTAGTCCCGGAATCAGTCGCTAACCCTCTAAAATATTATCAATGGAATGTGACGCATAGTCTAGACATGATCGGCCATCTACTACGCAATAACTGCACTCGGTTGGTATTTAGCTCATCTGCTGCTATCTATGGGGCCGGTCCAGACTCAAGCGTTGACGAGGACTCCGCTGTAGTCCCGACGAGTCCCTATGCTCGTACGAAAGCCATGTGCGAGGCAGTTTTCGCCGACGTCGCGTCTGCGACGCCTATGAACGTATTGTCGTTGCGTTATTTTAATCCCATAGGCGCCGATCCAAAGATGCGTACTGGCCTGCAGGTCATGCGACCTACACACGCCCTTGGCAGGATTATCGAGGCGTCCCAGACCGGCACGCTCTTTTGTATCACCGGCACGGATTATGGCACAAGAGACGGGTCGGGAGTCAGAGATTACATTCACGTATGGGACCTAGCCGCTGCTCACGTCGCAGCTCTACGGAAATTTGATTCGATTGCCGTCGCGACGGGCTCGCTCGCGGTCAATTTGGGGACGGGCTCAGGCACCACCGTACGTGAGCTGGTAAAGGCATTCAATAATGTCGCCGACAGGCCGGTTGGTGTTGTCGAGGGCCCAAGGCGGCCGGGTGACAGCGCTGGTGCGTTCAGCCGGAGCGATCGTGCAGGTCGCCTTCTGGAGTGGGCCCCTCGATACTCACTTGAGGACGGCATCAGACACTCGCTCGTATGGGCGTCTCTCAGAGACCGAGTTCTGGCACCGCGAACGCCGTGTAGCCAACGTGAGTGAAGCAATTTGCCGTGCGGCAGCAGCCAAGACACCCCCATGGTTGTAAAGCGTCAACCGGCTGCTAAGTGGAGGTGTGCCCATGCGGTGTGTTCATCCTTAGTACATCAGCGACGCGCACTTCGGCCGCGGGCCGTTCGGCAAACGCATGTCCGGTTCGGCAAGGGAGCCCGCACTGGCCGCAAAGCCAAGCAGCACGGCTTCCTCGCACCGTGTCCCGGCGTGATTCAACGTCGGGAACAGCGCGTAATTTCGGGCCGCCGGCGAGTACTTGCGTTCGGAAGCGATCCTGGATCGCAGAAAACCGAGGAACTCACTAACCCGCTCCGGTGACGACGGCGGCGGATCCTGGGCATGCCGGGCAAAATCCACTCATCCATCGGGCAGGCCAGCCGGATACCGAAGGCCGCCTCGATCTCCGCCGCCGTGCGGACCTCCAGAACCGGTGAAAGCCGCGGAATACCTGCAGGTAGTTCCGGCGGGTCGAGGCA
>Ga0335074_10008986_pt1 | contig 13913 bp, 13 predicted proteins | sample Lox_Sample_23_FD_206715 | JGI IMG/M metagenome (GOLD analysis project Ga0335074, IMG submission 206715) | Soil microbial communities from Loxahatchee National Wildlife Refuge, Florida, United States - Lox_Sample_2.3 | ecosystem: Environmental > Terrestrial > Soil > Wetlands | place: USA...
CCCTCTGCCGTACGCCGCGGGCCACGTGGTCCCACTCCACCGCGTCGATGACCCGCGGGATCAGGTCCAGCGGGAACGGACGCTCCTCGCCGGCGAAGTCGTAGGTGACCCCGCGGTCGGTGAACACCCGCGCGAGCTGGTCGGCGCGGAACCGCAGCTCCGCGGGGTCCATCGGCTGCAGGACGGAGACCAGGGCGTCGTACGGGCGGCGGGGCTTGCCGGGCGCGGCGAACATCTCGTCCCAGGCGTCGGCCAGCCGGTAGCCGTCGAAAATGTCCGCCATAGCGGCACGTTACCCCGGACACGTGCGCCGCGTATCACGGCCGTGTTTCCGTTTGTTTCGCGGGGCCTCAACTGAACCTGGCGATGGCGCGCATCTTGTTCATCGCGTCGAGCGCCGCGACCTTGTAGGCCTCCGCCAGGGTCGGGTAGTTGAACACGGCGTCGACGAGGTAGTCGACGGTGCCGCCGCAACCCATGATCGCCTGGCCGATGTGGACAAGCTCGGTGGCGCCGGTGCCGAACACGTGCACGCCGAGCAGCCGATGATCTTCCAGGCAGACCAGAAGTTTCAGCACGCCGTAGGAATCGCCGATGATCTGCCCTCGGGCCAGCTCGCGGTAGCGGGAGATCCCCGCCTCGAAGGGGACGTTCTCGTGGGTGAGCTCTTCCTCGGTCCGGCCGACGAAGCTGATTTCGGGAATGGTGTAGATGCCGATCGGCTGGGTCTTGTCCAGACCGTGCAGCGGCTCACCACAGGCGTGATGCGCCGCGATCCGGCCCTGCTCCATAGAGGTGGCGGCCAGGGCCGGGAAGCCGATCACGTCACCGACCGCGTAGATGTGCGGCACCGAGGTGCGGAAGAACTCGTCGACCACGATGCGGCCGCGCTTGTCGGCCGTGAGGCCAGCGGAAGCGAGGTTAAGCTCCTCGGTCTGCCCCTGGCGGCCGGCCGAGTACATGACGGTGTCCGCGGGGAGCTTCTTCCCGCTCAGCAGCGTGGCGATGGCACCCTCAGGCCGGGACTCGACCGAGGACACCGTTTCGCCGAACCGGAAGGTGACCGCCAGGTCGCGCAGGTGGTACTTGAGCGCCTCGACCACCTCGACGTCGCAGAATTCCAGCATCCGCTCGCGCTGCTCGACCACGGTGACCTTGGTGCCCAGCGCCGCGAACATGGACGCGTACTCGATCCCGATGACACCGGCTCCCGCGACGACCATCGAGCGCGGGACCCTCTCCAGCCGGACGATCCCGTCCGAATCCATCACGGCGCGCTCGTCGAACTCGACGCTGGCGGGCCGGGCGGGCTTGGTGCCGCTGGCGATGACAATGTTGTCGGCGCTGGCCCGCCGCGTCCGGCCGTCGCCGTCGTCGACCTCCACCGTGTGCGGGTCGATGAAGCTGGCGGTGCCGGTCATGATCGTGACCCGATTGCGGGATAGCTGGCTGCGTACCACTTCCATCTCGCGGCCGACCACGTGGGACGTGCGGGCGGCCAGGTCCGCGATGGTGATCTCATCCTTGACCCGGTAGCTCTGCCCGTACATCTCCCGCTGGTCCAGGCCGGTCAGATACAGGATGGCCTCGCGCAGGGTCTTGGACGGGATCGTCCCGGTGTTCAGGCAGACGCCGCCGATCATGTCCTTGCGCTCGACGATCGCCACCTTCCGCTCGAGCTTGGCCGCGGCGATCGCCGCCTTCTGGCCGCCGGGCCCCGAGCCGATCACCAGCACGTCGTAGTCGTACACGTGATCCAGTCTGACGACTGCCGGGCGCCTTGGCTACCGGCACCCGCCGTTCACCGCGGGCCGCCGAGTGCCCGACCTGGTCACCGCGGCGGGCGGCCTGCCGGTGGCGGCCCGGGCCGGCGCCCCGTCGGTCCAGACCAGCTGGGCCGCGATCCGCGAGCAGGACCCGGCCCTGGCCTCGGTGTTCCACCCCGGGCCGTACCCGCTAGCCCACCAGGTGCCGTCTGCCGGGCGGGCTAGCGGGTAGCCGCGGGCCCGTTACTGCGGGGGGCCCGAGGTCAGGTGGATGCTGCTCGTGGTGTGCTGGCCGGAGGGGCTGACCCAGGTGACCGCGATCGTGGTGCCGATGGCGTACTTCGACACGACGCTGGTCAGGTCGTTGGGCGAGCCGATGGCCTGCCCGTTGACCGCGGTGATGACCGACCCCGCGCTCATGCCCGCGCCAGCGGCCGGGCTGCCGCAGATGACCCCGAGGATCAGGGTGCCCGAGCTGACCGGGGCGATGGTCGATGGCGCGGTGAGGCCGGCGTCGCTGGTGTAGCAGCCGGTGCTGCCGTTGCCGGAGCCGCCGAACCCGCCGCCAAAGCCGCCGCCGCCGTAGCCGCCGCCGCCGCCGAACCCGCCGCCGTAGCCGCCGTACCCGTTGCCTGGCACCTGCTGGTTCACCTGATCCTGCGGATTGCTGTCCGAACCCTGCGCGATGTAGATCCCCATGAACGGCGGGTAGCCGATCGTGACGGTCGAGCTGGCCTGGCCCGCGCGGATCTCCTGGACGATCGCGAGCGCGGTGTTGATCGGGATCGCGAATCCGGCCGCCGACTGCCCTCCGAAGCGCACGTTGTTGCCCGCCGTGTCCATCCCGATGACCTCGCCGGAGGTGTTCGCGAGCGGACCACCGGAGTCGCCGGAGACGATGTTGGCGTTGGTCTCGATCATCCCGTGCAGGGTCTCGGAGGAGACGGAGCCGCCCTCATTGCTCGCGGTGATGGTCTGGTTCAGCGCGGTGATCGTCCCGGTGGCCGGGACGATCATGCTCTGGCCTTCGGCGTTGCCCATGGCGACCACCGTCTGACCCGTCGTGAGCGTGGCCGAGTTGCCGGGCGTGATCGTATGCAGGCCGGACGCGCCTTCCATCTGGATCACCGCGATGTCGCCGGTCACGTCGTAGCCGACCACCTTGGCCTGGTAGGTCCGGCCGGTGGACACGACCGTCGCGGTGATCCTGGTGGAGTCCTCGATGACGTGGTTGTTGGTCAGCACCAGGCCGCCGGAGGTGATCACCATGCCGGTGCCCGCGGCCTGCTCGCTGTTGTACTGCAGCGCGGTGTTGATGACCACCAGGCCGGGCTCAACCTTGCTGACGACTCCGGGCTCGTTGGTGCCGGAGCCCGGGGCCAGGTTACTGGGCTGCGGTATCGCGCCGGTCGGCTGGGGCTGGGGGGCCACGGCGCGGCTGGACGGCGGCGCCGTCGCGGTGCTGTTGGACGCCGGGTGGTAGAGAGCCACGACCGAGCCCGCGCCGAGGGCCCCCGCGACCAGCGCCACGGCCACGTAGCTGAGCAGGCTGATCCGGCCCCGGGGGGGCCTGGGCGGCATGGGGGGCAGCGAAGAGGTAGCTCCGTAGCCGCCGTAGGGCGGCTGCCCGTACCCGCTGTAATCCTGCATCTGTATCAGGCCTCTTTACTGTGGGCGTCCGGTTGTCCCTCCAGTGAGCACCATGAACCTGATGAGTAGCTGAATGCCGCCTGCGGATTAGCGATCCTCACCGGGAATTCACCGGAGAACCGGGAAAGAGGGGACAACGAGGGAACGGAGCACCCTCAGGCGGACGGCCGCCTGCCGAGCCTGGCCGGCCGCTCCGGCACCAGCCCGCCGGGGCGGGGCGCGGGGACCGCGGGGACCGCCGGGGCCTGCGAGGGTTGGTCGTCAGGATCCTGCACCCGGCTCATCGCGTCCTCAAGCCGCGCGAGCGCGAGCTGGCGGGACAGCCTCGTGCCCCGCTTGCCGCGTCTCCCCCACATCCCGCATTGCTCCCTGTGAAACTTCAGTGACGATCTGTCACAAGTATACCCGGCGTAGACAGGAACGGGTACCACGGTTCGTTCGGCTGAAACTACGGGTCAGCGACCGGCCAGGACGGCCAGCTCCGGGACGAAGAACGCGGCGTTCACGGTGCCGATCCCCGTGGCCAGGTCGTAGCCCTTCTTCGCGGTGAAGCCGCGCACCATGTGCGTGCTGCCGCCCTGGGTGAACGACACCGTGTTGCTGCCCGACGTCACCGGCACGATGCCGGCCGCGCCCTCCGCCGCCAGCGTGTACAGGGCCTGGTTAATCTGCCCGAGGGGATGCCCGGCCATCTGGTCGGCGAGCGCGACGATTCCCGCGAACAGCGGGGTGGCCTCGCTGGTCCCGCACGTCGGGGTCCAGCCCGCCGCCTGGCCGCCGAAGGTGCCGTAGGTGTCCACGGACCCGTTGCAGGCGGCGCTCATCGAGATGTCGGGCACCCCGCGGTGGTTGCCGACGACGCTCCGCACGCCGTTCTGGAAGGAGGGGCGGCTGAAGTAGATGGACAGGCCGCCGCCGCTGGCCAGCGGGTTCGGGCCGGCGTTACCGTCGGCGAACACGTTCGCGGCCTGGTTGTAGGTGTCGTTCCACACGGTGGGCGCCTCGGGGGTGCCCTGGGCGCTGAAGTGCAGCTGCGTCCCGCCGACCGCGGTGACCAGCGGGTCGCTGTCCGGCCAGGAGGTCACCCGGGACAGGTAGTACGTCACCTGGTTCAGCTTGACGTCGGCGGCGCCCGAGTCGCCCGAGGCGGCGAGCACGGTGACCTTGTCCTTGGCCGCGGCGATGTAGGCGCTCCTGAGCGCGTCCACGGACGCGGCGCTGGGGAACGTCTCCTCGGTGGCGCTGAAGCTCTGGCTGATCACGTCGCCCATGTGGTGCTTGAGCACGTACTGCTCGGCCGTGACGATCTGCGGAAATCCCTGCGTCCCCTCGGTCTCGGAGACCGGCGTCTCCACCAGCACGATGCTGGCGTCCGGGGCGATCACGTGCGCGTATTCCACGTCCAGGGTGGTCTCGCCCGCCCAGCCGACCATGCCGGTATTGCCGGCGTCGTACGGGGGCACCTTCCCCGCGGGCGCGATGATCCTGAACGACGGTGGTGCGGGCAAGCCGAACGCCTTGTCGAACACGCTCAGGTCGTTCTTGATGGTCGGGGAGCCGAACGAGTCGACGATGACGATCGTGGTCCCCTTGCCGTCGATGCCCTGTGCGTAGAGTGCGGGCAGATCGTAGGCCTGCCGGATTTGGTCAGGTTCGTAGCAGGCAACCTTGTACGATTGCTCGCAGTCGGCCGTGGTCGGCGGTACAGCCCGGGCGCGGCCGATGTGAATAACCCCCGGCCGGACGATGACACCGGCGAGGGGGGAAGCAGCAGACCCGGCAGATCCGGACTGACTCGCCGGGGCGGCCAGGACCGCCGCCGCGAGCCCGGAACTGCCGACCACCACAGCCATCAGCCTCGCCACCCGCATCGAGCCCTCCCTCCACCCGCCCCGACGACCAGAAACACTCACGATCGGATCAATGGATCTCATTCCATCATCAGGTTCTGCCCATTCGCCTGTTCTGAACACCGGCTGTACGCTTGTCCCCCGGCACGTGGCGGGACGAGCCTCCAGCATGGTACTGGGATTGACGAGCGTCACGTTGGGCAGAGGGGAGCAACATGCGCCTCCGCGGTAGCGTGGCGATCGACCTTGGCACGGTCAACACGCTCGTCTGGGTGGCGGGACGCGGCATTGTGCTGGAGGAGCCCACCGCCATCGCGATCGATACGGCTGTCGGCAAGGTGGCCGCGGTAGGACGCGCCGCCGACGCGCTCGCGGACAAGGAACCGCAGGACATCGAGGTCATCCATCCGCTGCGCGACGGGGTCATCGCCGACCTCGACGCCGCCGCGGAGATGCTGCACAGGTTCCTGAACAAGGCCCGCCGCGCGGGCAGCCCGCTGCGGGGCAACGCCCTGGTCTGCGTGCCCAGCGGCGCCACGCCGGTGGAGCGGCGGTCGATCGTCGCGGCGCTGTCCGTCCGGCGCCCCCGGTACAACGTGCGCCTCATCGACGAGCCGGTGGCCGCTGCCGCCGGCGCCGGGTTCGACCTGACCGGCGGGGCCGGCGGTTTCGTGGTCGACATCGGCGGCGGGACCACCGAGATCGCGGCGGTGGCCGGCTGGCGGGTGGTCCGGGCGCAGTCGCTGCGCAAGGCCGGGAACACCATGGACGAGGCGATCACGCAGGCGGTACGGAACGAGCTGAGCCTGATCATCAGCCAGCGCGCCGCCCGGCAGCTCAAGATCACGCTCGGGGTCAGCGGCGGGGGGGAGAGCTGGGAGGAAGTGGTCGGCCTGGACGTCGCGCACCGCTCGCCGCGGACCGAGTACATCCCGGGCAGCCTGGTGGCGGCGGCGCTCGAGCCGATCGTGGCCACGATCGCCGCGTCGGTCCACGAGATGCTCTCCGACATCCCGGCCGGCCTGGCCGAGGACGTCGTACGCGGCAAGATCCGGCTGGCCGGCGGCGGCGCGTTGCTGCCGGGGCTGGCCAACCGGATCGAGATCGCGGGCGGTATCGGCGCGGTCGTCGTCGAGGACCCGCTGCGGTGCGTGGTCCGCGGCGCCGCCGAGATCCTGGAGCGCAAGGGCAAGGACGAGAGCATGTTCGCCGTGCCCGGCCTGCGCCAGTAATCCTCGTTACTCCAGGGGCTGCCTCGCGATCATGGCCGGCTCGCGCCCGGCCAGCAGCCAGGCGACGACCGTCGCGACGAGCGGCATGCCGACCAGGATCAGGAGCAGGTTCGTGGCCGGAATGTTGCGCAGCGACCCCAGACCGTCGAGCCTGTTGTCCCAGGAATAGGCGATGGAGCCGATGTACGCCACCGCCGTGCCGAGCACCGCGCCCGCCAGGGCCAGGGCCCCGGCGGTGACCGCGGCGATCGTGCGCCGAGTCGAGCCCGACGCTCCGGTCGCGGTCAGGGTCCGCAGGTCACTGGCGGTCTCGCTGCGGATCAGGCCTATCGACATGGCCAGGATGCCCAGCGCCAGGGCGATGCCGAACACGGTGGCGTAGTTGAGGATCTCCGCGGACGACGGGGCGCTCGACTTGGTTTCCACGGTCATGCCCTTCGCGGCCGCCGTGAGGCTGGCGCTGGTGATCTGCGCGGAAGTGAGGCCGCGCGGCGCCGTGATGAGCCATCCGGCGGGGCTGGTGTGCAGGCCGAGGGCCTGGACGGCGTGCTCGGTGATCACCGTGTTCGGCGCCGACGTGCCCGACGGGAGGCCGCCGGCCTCCTCGATCACCGGGTTGGCCAGGCACTCGCTCCGTGGGCAGGGGAACGAGTTCTGCTGGTTGCCGCCCCCGTTGCCGGGACCGTTCGGGCCGAAGTAGTTGCCGTAGACGAGCTGCATGAGCGACAGGCCGGACAGCCCGGGCCGCATGGTCAGGAGGTCGGCGTCGGGGTCGACCTGGGACGCATTGATCCCGAACGCGGCCAGCAATTGCGGGGTGGCGACGTACACCGGCCCTGACCATTGCCGGCCGGGCGCGGCGTGCTGGAGCGAGGCACTGGTCGACTCGAGCTCGATGATGTCACGGGAGCCGAGCCCGGACGCGATGCCGTGCGCCGTCGCCGACCACGACTGCGGGCTGCCCGCCCCCGGCCCGGGCCGGTCGCCGGGACCGGAGCCTGGCCCGTTGCCTGGGCCGTAGACGATGATCTGGTTCGACGCCAGGTTCGGCCCGGCGTAGTCCAGCACGTTCCCGTACCGGCCCGCGGTCAGGACGCAGACGATCGCGGCGATCATCACGCCCAGGCTGATCGCGGCCAGCGCGGAACCCGAGCGGGCGCGGTAGCGGCCCAGGTCGCGCAGGGCCAGGCGCGCCCCGATCGGCGCATGCCTGGCGGCCCGGGCCAGCACGCTCAGGACCATGGGGGCGAGCAGGATCAGGCCGACGACCAGGAACACCAGGCCCCCCAGGAGCTCGGGCGCTCCCCCGCCGTTGCTGTTGCTGCCGGCGTACGACAGCGCGAACCCGCCGATGACCAGGAGCAAGATGCCGGGTATCGCCGAGCGGTTGAGTTGCTTGGGCGGGGCGGGCCGCCCCGACAGGGCCGACACGACGGACAACCTGGTGACGGAGCGGGCCGGGCGCGCGGAGGCAAAATACGTGGCCAGCACGGCCAGGGCCATCGCCGGGCCGATTACCACCCACGGCAGCTGGAACGCGCCGATCAGGTGGTGCGCGCTGGACTCGATGCTGGGCCGGATGGCCAGCCAGGCCGCCAGGCCCACCACGAACCCGGCCAGCGCGCCGGCTACGCCCACCACCACCCCGTTCGTCCGCACGACGAGCCGGACGCGCGAATCCGCGGCGCCCAGGGCTTCGAGCATCCCGAGCGCGCGCAGCCTGCGCTGCGCGAGCACCATGAAGCCGCCGGTAGCGACGAGGGCAATGAGCAGCATGCCGACCGTGGCCACCGCGAGCATGATGGTCACGGGGTTGATGGGGTTATTCGACGTCACGGACTGCACGGACTCGACGTTCGGCCCGATCGTGGCGGGCGCCACCCCGTGAGCGTCGAACAGGACCGTCACCTGCGTCGGGGCGGTCAGGAGTCCCGGCGGGACCAGGGCGAACTCGTCGAGCAGGCTCTCCGGGTTCTGGACCGTGCCGACCACGTGGCGCGCCACGCCGTCCTGATGCCACACATCACCGACATGCAGGTTGAACGCGGAGGCCACCCCAGGGGTAACGGCTACCTGGTCCGGTGCGGTCGGGTAGTGCCCGCTGAGCAGGGAGAGCATCGGCTGACCGAACGGGCCGTCCGGGTTCTGGGCGCGCAGGTCGTAGCTGTTGATCGAGCCGGGGATGGCAAACGCCTCGTTCTCGATCACGTCGACCGTGCCGAAGCGGTGCTGCAGCGCGGCAATCTGCGACGCCAGCTGCGGACCCGTGGCCTGGATGGTGGCGAGGTCCTGCGCGGTGCCGAACCCGCTGCTGGCCGGCGGCGGCGTGGTCGTGGCGATCGCCGCCCCGAGCAGGACGGCGCCGACGGCCACGGTGATCAGCGCCAGGACCAGCAGCTGCTGGCGCCACTCGCGGCGGAACAGCCGCCACGCCCAGCGCATCACGGCCCGCCGGGCGGGACCGCCCCCGTTATCGGGTCCCGCCCGGGCGTGCCTCGGGGTGGCCGTGGCCGTGCTCATCGGTTCTGTCCCATCTGGCCGAGCAGCGACTCGGGTCCGGCGGGCGGCACGGTCTGGTCGGTGATCCGCCCGTCCCGCAGGAACACCACGCGGTCCGCCCACGACGCCAGCTGCGCGTCGTGAGTCACCACCACCGCGGCCATGCCCCGCCTGCACGCGGCGTGGATCAGCCGCATGACCGCCTCGCCGTTGGCCGAGTCGAGCGCCCCCGAGGGCTCGTCGGCCAGCAGCAGGCGGTGGTCGCCGACCACCGCGCGGGCGATGGCGACGCGCTGCCGCTCGCCGCCGGAGAGCTGGTCGGGGAAGTTGGCGCCCCGTTCGGCCAGGCCCAGCCCCTCCAGCGCCCGCAGGCTCGCGGCGCGCGCCCTGCGCGCGGGCGTGCCGTCGAGCTCGAGCGGCAGCGCGACGTTCTCCGCCGCCGTCAGCCCCGGCAGGAGGTTGAAATCCTGGAACACGAAGCCGATGGAGCGCCGCCGCAGCCGCGCCCTGGCGTTGCGTGACAGCCTGGTCAGCTCCTGCCCGCAGACCCGGACCTCTCCGCCGCTCGGTTCCTCCAGGCTGCCGGCGATGGTCAGCAGGGTGGACTTGCCGGAGCCGCTCGGCCCCATGACGGCCACCATCGCGCCGGGCTCAACGCGCAGGTCGACTCCCGCCAGCGCGTGAACCTCGGTGGCACCGTGACCATAGACCCGCGACACGCCCTGCATTTCGAGCACGCTCATCGCGTGACCCCCGTCCCGATTCGTAGTTTCACGATGGGCCCCGTTTCCTGCTGCACCATGGTGGCGCGCTTGATGCGGCCGTCCGCGGCGTCGAGCCAGCGGATCACCGAATCGAGCCGGAACAGCTCCGCGTCCACGGCCAGTGCCAGGCCGATATCGGACTCCGCGGCTGCTTCCTTGATCCGCGTCCACTGCTGCATGAGCTGGACCAGGTACCGGCGGTGCGCCTGGATCACCCCGGGCACGTCGGTTCCCGGCAGGCGCAACGCCACCAGGATCTTCATCACCAGCTCGTCGCGCGGCGGTGAGGTCATGTCGGGGGGCGTGCGCAGCCAGCCGGCCAGTTCCTCCCGGCCGGGCTGGGTGATACGGAAGCGCCGCTGCGGGCCTTCGGTGTCCGATCCGTCGGATTCGGCTAGCCCGTCCCGCTCCAGGCGCTGGAGCGTGGTGTAGACCTGGCCGACGTTCAGCGGCCAGACCTCGCCGGTCCTCGCCTCGAACTCCTCGCGCAGCTGAAGGCCGTACTTCGGGCCCTCGCTGAGCAGCGCGAGCAGGGCGTGCCGGACGCTCACCGGGTCTTCTTACTCAGTAGCATACTGAGTATACTGCCAGGCCAGCCGGGCCACCGCAGGCCGGTTAGCACCCACGTTGGCCCACCGGGTAGCCCCTGCTGCCTTGGCCAGACAGCCCCCTTGCGCGGCGGAGTCCCTGCGTGGTATCGGGCCGCTAACGCTCCTGGAGGACCGCCAGGATGTTGCCCGCCGGGTCCTTGAACCAGGCGATGAACGGTCCTCCGGCCCGGTTGATGCCCTTGTCGTCCTGGCCCAGGCCCTCGTACCGTTCCAGCTGCACGCCCCGCCCGATCAGCTCGTCCACGGCCGCGTCGATGTCGTCCACCTGGAAGTTGAGGATGGTGTAGGTGGCCGGCACGTGATCGGGCTTGGCGTAGACGAGCGTGTCCCGGCCCCCGGCCAGGTGCAGCCACAGCAGCCCGTGGTCGACCGATGTCGCGAGGCCGAGCGTCTCGCCGTAGAACTTCCTGGCCGCCTCCAGGTGGTCGACGGCGAACCCGCTGAACGCCGTGGTGTCCTCGAACATGGCATCCTCCTTTGTGTGACACCAGCGTCGCAGGCCGCCAAGCTCGGGATCAGGCCGGGGCAGCGAGTTCACCTGCACCATCCGCCGGCGGGCTGGGCCCTGGCCGACCCGCCGCCCGGCCTGGCCGACGCGGGCGCCGACGGTCCCGCCGACCTGATCGTCGCGTTCTTCGCCGCCTCGGGCGACCTGGCCGCGGAACTCGGCGGGCTCGCCCGGCGCATCTTCCCCGCGGGGGCGCTGTGGGTCGCGTGGCCGCGCCGCGCCGCCGGTCACCGCAGTGATCTCACCGATAACGCGATCCGCGAGCTCGCGCTCCCGCTCGGGGTCGTCGACGTCAAGGTGGCCGCCCTCGACCGCGACTGGTCCGCCCTGCGCCTGGTGTGGCGGGTGGAAAACCGCGGCCGAGTGCAGCCCTGACGCTGTGGCCGTACGATGGATGACATGGGTTTTTATTGACGCTGAAAGCCCGCGGTTTCGGCCCTGGCCGTCGCGCTCGCGGTCGAGCTGGCCGACGAGCTTGTCGACGGGGTCAAGGGCGCCGCGCTGCCGCTCATCCGGAATGACCTCGGGCTGAGCTACGCGCAGATCGGGCTGCTCGTCTCGGTGCCGCTGCTGGTCGGCGGCGCGCTCGAGCTGCCGCTCGGCCTCCTGGCCGGCCAGGGCCGGCGCCGTCGCCTCGCCGTCCTCGGCGGCGGCCTCGTCTTCATCCTGTCGCTGGCGGCCGCAGCCGGCGCGCGGTCGTTCGCCGTGCTGCTGTGCGCGTTCATCGCCTTCTACCCCGCCTCGGGCGCGTTCGTCTCGCTGACCCAGGCCACGCTGATGGACGCCTGGCCGGACCGGCAGGCCCAGGTCATGGCGCGCTGGGACCTGGCCGGGTCCACGGGGGCGGTGGCCGGGCCGTTGCTGCTCACCGCCATCCTGGCCGCCGGGGGCGGCTGGCGGGACGCGTACCTGGTCCTGGCCGGGCTGGCCGCGGTCACCTGGCTCGGTACCTGCCTGCGGGACCCCCCTCGCGCTCCCGCCCCGGCGGACAAGGAGAGCCCGGCGGCCGGCCACTGGGCCCGCGAGTTGGCGTCCGCGCTGCGGAACACCTCAGCGGTGCGCTGGCTGGTGCTGATGCAGGTCGCCGACCTGCTGGTCGACGTGCTCACCGGTTTCCTCGCGCTGTACCTGGTGTACGTGGCGCACCTGCGGCCGGAGGTCGCGGCGCTGGCCATCGCCCTGCGGCTCGGCGCCGCCCTGGCCGGAGACGCCGCGCTGGTCTACGTCCTGGACCGGGTGGCCGACCTGACCGTGCTGCGCGTCAGCGCGGCGGCGGCCGCGGTGCTCTACCCGGCCTTCCTGCTCGCGCCGGAGGTCCCCGCCAAGCTGGCCATCGTGGCCGTGCTGAGCGCGGCCACGGCGCCGTGGTACCCGCTGCTGCAGGCGCGTCTGTACGGCAGCCTGCCCGGCCGCAGTTCGGTCGCGGTCACGCTGAGCAGCGCGGCCGGGATGGCGGGCGGGCTCGGACCGCTGGCGGTGGGGCTGGCGGCCGGGTGGTACGGCCTGTCCCGGGCGCTCGCGGCCCTGGCCATCGTCCCCGTCGTGATCCTGGCGGGTGCCCTGATGACGAGGGCGCACCGGCGGGAATAGGCGACGCGGTCCTGCGTTGTGCATGAAAGGACATTTGCTCTCGGCGAGAGCAGTTCCCGTATCCCGCCCGTCACGAGCCCCATATGCAGGTCATGAGAGGTTTCCCAGTCCGTCCGGTCAACGCCGAGAGCGTCAACGAGGCAGCCGCGGCGGTCGCGGCGGTCGCCAAGCGCCAGGCCGAGCAGCTCACGCTGGTTCGCCGGCACGCGCAGCCGACCACGGTGTACATCACCCGGCTGACGCTCACGGCGGTCTTCGCCTACCTTGTCGCCCAGCAGCTCCCGGGCGGGTCGCCGCGCTCGGTGCTCGCGCCGCTGAGCGCCCTGCTCGTGGCGCAGGCCACCCTGTACCACACGATCCGCAGCGCCATCCAGCGCGTCGTGGGGGTCACCGCGGGGGTCGTGGCCGCCGTCGCGGTCGCCGCGTACGTGCCGTTCACCTGGTGGGTGCTCGGCCTGCTGATCGCGGGCACGCTGGCGCTCGGCCTGCTCCTCCGCTTGCGCGAGGACACCCTGGAGGTGCCGATCAGCGCGATGCTGATCTTCTCCGTGGACACGCACGTGTACGCCACCACCCGGATCACCGAGTCGATCGTCGGCGCCGCGGCGGGCCTGGCCGCGGGCCTGATCTTCTCTCCGCTGCGGGTGCAGCCCGCCAAGGACGCCGTCGGCGAACTCACCCGGCAGATGGCCGACCTCCTCGGCCAGATGGCCGACGGCCTGGCCCTGCCCGACCCGCCCGACCCGCGGCGCGCGGGCGAATGGCTGGAGAAGACCCGCGACCTGCGCCTGGAGATCCAGCGCGTCGACGACGCGCTCGCCCAGGCCGAGGAAAGCGTCAGGCTGAACCCCAAGCGGCTCACGTCCGGCAACCCCGCGGCCGGCCTGCGCGACGGCCTTAACACGCTGGAGCGGGCCGCCACGGACATGCGGGTCCTGGCGCGCGCAGTGGCCGACAGCACCTGGCTTGACAGCGAGCACAGCCCGGTCAATGAGGCGGAGACCCGGGCCAGGCTCGCCGCCGTGATCGCCGAGCTGTCCTCCGCAGTCAACGCCTACGGGCAGGTCATCGAGGCCGGCCCGCAGCTGCCCGGAGCCAAGGACCCGTCAGGCCAGCCCGCCGAGACGCCGGCGATGGCCGAGCTCGAGGACCACCTGGAAGAGGCCCAGCGCCAGCAGGACAAGCTGGCCGACCTGCTGCAGACCGACCCCGCCGAGAACCCGGAGGGCTGGCCGCTGCGCGGCGAGATCCTCGCCCACGTCGACCGGCTGCGCACCGAGCTCGAGCCCAGCCACCTGCCGGAGCAGGCCCAGGCCCGGGCGAGGTCCCCGCTGCGGGCGAGGTACCCGCTGCGGGCGCTGCGCCGGTACGAGGATCGGCATCGCCGGGCGGCCAAGCGGGTCCGGGCCAGGCGCGGGGCGTAAGCCGCGAGGCGCCAGTCGG
>Ga0335074_10008987_pt1 | contig 13913 bp, 14 predicted proteins | sample Lox_Sample_23_FD_206715 | JGI IMG/M metagenome (GOLD analysis project Ga0335074, IMG submission 206715) | Soil microbial communities from Loxahatchee National Wildlife Refuge, Florida, United States - Lox_Sample_2.3 | ecosystem: Environmental > Terrestrial > Soil > Wetlands | place: USA...
TCAAGGCATTCTACTACATACAGAGCGCTGCATACCTGTCAGACGACATACTTGACGGGTGCGAAGACAATGCGGACATGATGGTCAGCATAATGCGCTCCATCCTTTCGTGATTCATTGATAGTCTCCCTAGTCTACCTGCTCCTATTCCTCGTTGTAGCGCTTGTATCGGGCAACAGCATAGCCACATGCTCAGGCGGCATAATCTGCGGGAGGATAGTGGGCAGGAAAACCGGGATAACAATAGCGATACTGGGCTATGTGGCCGGCTTTCTTATAGAGGGAGGGCTGCTCAAGGCGGGGATCACAGCGCTCCTTCCCGTGCACTCGCAATACCTGGTGATAATAGCCCTTGCAGTGGTATTCATCACGTACCTACTCTCCCACTGGCTGCGCGTCCCGCAGTCGCTGCCGGTAACGTTTGCAATGGCCCTGATAGGCGTCGACCTTGCATTTGGAAGCTATCTAAGTCCCGCGTTCGTAACTGAGCTGGTGCTCTTCTGGGTGCTATCCGCAATAGCTGCAGCGCTCCTCACAGTGATACTAAGAAGGTGGATGAGGAGAGTAACCTCCAAGGCCCAGGTCTGGGGGACTGCTGAAAGGATAAAGATGATGCTTATGCTCCTATCATTCTTCTCAGCATTCGCCATAGGCGCAAATACCATCGGGCTGCTTTCGCTTTCAGTGTCTGGGATAACAAACTACGCCTATGCTATCATAGTGATACTTCTCGCCATAATTGCTGGCAGCGTAATGCTAAGCGCGGGGGAGCTAAGGAGGATAGGCGACGAGATACTCCCGCTCAGGTACCTCAACGTCCTCGCGTCCCAGCTCGTCTCGGTCTTCATACTCGAGGCGGCCACAATCCTTAGCATACCTGTCTCAAGCACGCAGATCTTCACATCAAGCCTTTACGGGGCGGGATTAAGCTACCACACAAGGCTCATAAGAAAAAAACCAATGCTTACAATAATATATTCCTGGATGTTCACCGCGCTTATAAGCCTCGCCCTGGGATACATCGCCACGGCTATGCTGCACGCATACATCGTGTAGCCATCCAAACCATCTATTTGTCATAGCTTACCGGAAGCACTGCAATCTTGCCGCTCTTATTCAGGTCAAGCCTGAGCTTGTAATCCCTTAGCACCTTCATATCGAACCTTGCGACCATCTGCCTTGAAAGCTTTTTGCTGCTTGAGAAGACCACAAAAGGGCTCTTTATTGCACTTGCGCGCCCAACGGCATTGCCTATGTTCATGGTCCCTGCAATAAGCAAAAGCGCCTCTAGGGACATCGATTTTGACCTCATTATGCCGTCTTTGTGCCTTATCACGGCATTTATGTAAGCGCTGACCAGCCTTTGCTCAAGCCCCTTCGCAGGCCTTAGCACGAGCACGAACTGTGCGCCTTTGGATAGCCTCCTGGCGCCGTCCACTATGCTCTCTATTTGTAGGTCGGACTGTGCAAGGAAGGCAACGAGCTCATCGCTGAACTTTGGCGCCGAATACATGGAAACCAGTTAATCAATGATTGCAATAGATACTTATAAACAACTAACGCCCCGCTCGAACGCGATCGTCGTAGGTAATCTGCACTTCGTCGTTATTCATATGATTACCAAACCTATTATTTCACTAAAAAATATATTATCTTTTTATAAAAAAAGACGCCCTGTCGGGGCGTTATGCTGCTCTTCCTTCTTGACTACAATTACACTGTCTTTAAAGTTAAAGTAGCAACTTGTGTTTGATATACTTTACCTCCATTCTGTGTTTGATAATATGCCCATATCTGGCCTGCACCTGATGTGCCTACTGGGGGTGCTGTGCCATAAAACACGAAATATGCTGAAGTCGTTTGTCCATTAGAAATTGCGTTATTAGTGCCTGCTGCATTAGAGCCTGCAGAGCATGTAAATCCATTATTAGCCTCTCCTCCGAAGTAGGACATCGTATTTGCAGTTGGAGCTCCGCATGGAAGTACATTACCTGTTGCAACAGGTGCGGTTACTCCTTGAGGAACCCAGACCAAATCAGTCGTTACCCAAGTTGTACCAGTTGCTTGACCTATTGTTATGCTTAAAATGTTGTTATGAGCTATAGGAGTTTGACAGATGTAGCCCGATTGAGCTAGACATGATGTACCTAGAGGGCTACCACAGAACCCAACACTAAACGGCAGCCATAGAATAAACAATATGAGGATAGCTGCAATTCCACTCAGTGAATTATTGAAATATCTGCTTACCAGAATGAATAAGATAACTAAACCAGTAATCACTACTGGGAGACCGCTTAGACCTATCGTCGAACATGCACCAAGTATTATCACATCTACAAAGAACATGACTATGAATAGTAAAACCGATCCGATCAACAGTAAGATACTATGCCCGCTACGTTTTCTATCTTTGGCGTTCTTGTTTCTAGCATCATTACTTGCCTTTTGTTTTCTGATCACGAAAACATAAAGCAAAATAGCATATGCAAATATGATCAATGCAAGCCATATACCATTGAAGCCAACTCCGCACGCATAAGTATGTCCATTTATGCTGTATGATCCATTTCCATTAAGCATATTTAATGCTAAATAAACTTCAAGTGCAAGTATAAAGTATACAATTGATGGTCTATACCATAATAGACTTATAAGTGTAAGTAAGCCTACAATAGGTAAAATTAGCCCAAACACGGCAGAAGTGCTACATAAGTGGAAAGTGAAATAGAGTTCAGCTGCCAGAATAAGAAGGAGTGGAACTCTTGATAAGATCCAATTTCTTACTCCTGTTTTTGGTGTAATATTAAATGTTTCAGGTTTTTTAGGTTTGTCGATTTTATTTGATTGCATGCCTGCATAATTATACTCCAAATAACCTCCAATTATTGAAAATGCACTAGGTAGGATTATCAGGAAAAATTCCTGTATTGTAATTGTTCCTAATACTGATTCAGCAGATACTACCCCACATATAATTAGCAGGCTTAGAACCATTGTGAAGCTTGAGAGTATCATTTGCCTTGATCTAGATCGCTTGATCTGTACGGCAGTAATTATGGACATTGCCGCTACTAGCAAAAGTATAACTGTTGGTAAGTTCTCATAAGAATTTATTTCAAGGACGCTTAATATTAGATTAAATAATCCACCAATGAGTAATAGCCAGAATGCCAATGACCTTAGTTGGATCTTAGATTCTTGTCGTGATCCTATAACGAATACCACTGCGGCAAAAATAAGACCTATAACTATACCCATCACTATTCCGAAGCTACCCCATTGGAAGAAAGGTGCACCTCCCAGCCCAAAAAGGAGATTGCCTATAACGAAACCTATAATCCAAGCGAAAAAGATGCCTGAAAGGTTATTAGCTAATATACTCCTCCATTCAGCACTTTTATTATTCACTTTTTTCATTCATACCAAATAAATTAGTTCATATAAATTAAAGAAACTAGCACTTGGAGAGCAAGTTCAAGGCGTATTAGTACCATTAAGAAAGCCGACCAAAGCGATCACGTTTCCAACGCCCAAAAAGAGCATGAGGTTGATAAGTACTACGCCCCTGTCAGGGCACAATCTGCGAATGGCAAAAACCCGCTTGGTTTAAATATGAGAGAATCCAGAACCGGCATGATAAGGATGCCAACATCGCTGGAAGTATTCAGGGGCAAGATGCACGCCACAAGAGCGGGCTATGAAAAGGCAGAGAACCTGCACGCGCAGGGAAGGGACAGTGAAGCACTGATAATATTAGGAAGAACTTGGCGCAGTTTGCCTAAAAGGCGCGAAGTTGACGCTTTAATAAGGGAGCATCCTGCCGAGTTCGCAGGGGATGGACTAGGCGCCGAGCACGGTATGCTCAAAACCAGCATGCTTGAACTTAGCAGCATGCTGCGCGAGGCGCTAAGGCAATAGCAACCAAACGGTTTAAAATCCTTTATATTCATATCAATATCTGGTAATTATAACCTAGTTAGTGATAATGTGAGCCAATTCGGATCCCAATTTCATGGAAAGTCAGGCACGAAGCTTAAGGGCAACGGCAAGGTCAGGCTTAAGAACAGCGACAAGAAGAGGCACGAGATGGGCGGATATTTCGCCTCAACAAGGCTCTCTGACAAGAATGCCGTTAAGAGGGTAAGGACAAGGGGAGGGAACAGCAAGGACATACTGCACTATGCCGGTTTTGCTAATCTTCTGATCGGCAAGGCCTACAAGAAGGTAAAGATAAAGACGATAATGGAATCGAAGGATAACAGGAACTTCGCAAGGCTTAACATAATAACAAAGGGCACCATAATAGACACCGAGGAGGGAAAGGCAATGGTGACCAATAGGCCCGGCAAGGAAGGATTCATAAATGCCATTAAGGTATAGGTGCTCTTATTCCGACCAGAGTTTACGTCTGCGACCACAAGGATGTTGAAGCCCTGAAAAAGGCCATGAGCTACGATCCCTATCTTGACAAGAGCCTTAGCCCAGAGCAGCTTACAAAGCTCAAGGCCGACGAGGAGGCCAACATAATATTCGCAAGGCAGGATTACTGGATAAAGGACGGGATCACGCTGGGGCTTGACAGGGAGAAGGACTATCTTGTAATAAGCGCTGTCGACACATTCCTCGAGAAGGCCGAGAAGAAGCTGATTAAACTAATGCCTAGCATTAAGAGGGCAGACCCGGACCTTGAAGCAAAGGTCGTGCTCGACATAGAGAATGAAAGGAAGGAGAGCGAAAGCGGACTTGGAATGATCTTCGGGTAGATTTATGAATTTCCTGAGCTCAAAAGACTTGACTGCGGCTCAGATAACTAAAATTTTCAGCATATCAGACTCCCTCAAGGACAGGTCAAAAAAACCACTCTCAGCTGCTGCTCCAATCCTCGCGCTCCTCTTCGAGAAGGCTTCGACAAGAACAAGGGTGTCATTCGAATCGGCAATGCTCCAGCTTGGAGGGCGCTCGATATACCTTGATGCCCACACGTCGCAGATATCAAGGGGAGAGACTCTCGGGGACACTGCAAGGGTCCTAAGTTCATATGTCGATATAATAGCGGCAAGGATGTACAAGCACTCGGACATCGAGGAGTTTGCAGCCAGTTGCGCAGTTCCTGTCATAAACGCGCTTACAGACCTTGAGCATCCGTGCCAGGCGCTTAGCGATGCATACACAATAATGCAGGTTTTCGGGAAGCTTAAAGGGCTAAGGATCGCATTTGTGGGTGACATAGCGGCAAACACCGCAAACTCGCTGATGCTAACCTGCACAAAGCTGGGCGCACAGATATCCCTCATAGGTCCAGACGGATACGAGCCGAACATGGACTACGTCAATGCTTCGATAAGGTACGCCACTGTAGAGGTGTCGGACAGCCTAAGCGACGGCCTGAGCGGGTGCGATGTCATCTATACCGACACGTTCATAAGCATGGGCCAGGAGAGCGAGGCCGCGAAGCGCAGGAAGCTCTTTGCAGGCTACCAGGTAAATGACAGGATACTTAAATACGCAAAGAAGGGCGTGAAGGTCATGCACTGCCTTCCAGCCCACAGGGGCGAGGAGATAACGTCGCAGGTGCTCGACGGCCCTAGCAGCATAGCGTGGCAGCAGGCGGCAAACAAGATGGTAGTGGAGAAGGCGATACTCTTATATTTATTGGGTAAAGAAAAGTAATGGTGCATTGATGGATACTATTTGCATATCTCTTGGGGGCAGCATAATATCAAGGAGGAACGGGGCTAACGTCTCATACATAAGAAGGCTTTCAACTCTTCTAAAAAAGCACCAGAAGGTCAAGTTCATAATAACCGTTGGGGGAGGGTACGCGTCAAGGCTTTACATAAAATCCTCGAAGCAGATAATCAAGAACGAGGCCGTGCTTGACGAGATAGCCATCGCAATAACAAGGATAAACGCACTCATAGTCAAGGACATGCTCTCCGACATGGACGTGTATCCCAACATAGTCACAAGCCTCGAGGAGCTAAGGTCCGCGACAAAGGACAATGCCATAGTGGTGATGGGCGGTCTTCTTCCAGGAATATCAACGGACGCGGTCGCTGCGCTTGCGTGCGAAGTAGCGGGTAGCAAGGTGCTGATAAACGTGAGCCGCGAGGCGTACATCTACGACAGGCCCCCAAACGAGCCCGGGGCAAAGAAGCTAGATACCGTAAGCCACAACCGCATGATAGAGATAGCATCGATAAGGGACACAAGGGAGGCTGGATCTAATTTCGTATTCGACCTGGTCGCAAGCAAGCTCACAAAAAGAGGAAGCATCGAGGTGAGGTTTGTCAACGATGACATCAACGAGCTCTCGCTTGCGATAAACGGCAAGAAGCACAACGGCACCACTGTAAAGTGATCTGAGTACCCTAAGTTCAGTCTCTAAATACCTCTACCAGCGGCTCTGTCTTTTTCTCTACCGGCTCTCCATTAACGTGTATGACTCCCTTCACATGAGTGTAATCTCCAGGTCCAGCTGCTTCAAGCGTTGCAGCGGTCGGAGAAAGCCACCTTGCAACCAGGTCTCCCCTTTCTGCAGTCCCTTTGGACCTGGGCCTAGCAGATCCTTTAATTGCATGTTCGTATATCTCAACGCAGAAAAGCCCCGCTAATATCTGGTGCCTGCGGTCTCTTACCAACAAGTCTAGCGCCTCTCTTGGGGTGTTTGCACTGATCGTTCCGTTGAAAGTGTTTGATGGGAAAGGCTGCGCATTTGTCTTGGTTTCGTAAAAGAAAGTTGTCGATCCTCTTGATGCTGCCATATTGCCACCTACCTCTTCGCGTTTACCTCATATTTAAATCTAATTACAACGATCATCCAATGGTATACGCTGTTACATGCTGCAGACTGGTCCTATTTTATTATTTAACCTAAAATAGGTAACTGATGGAGATACTTGACTACGACATTGTGGTTCTTGGAAGCGGGATTGCCGGGCTTACTACCGCTATACATGCGAGCATCGAGTCAAAGGAGAAGCTAAGCATTGCCATTGTGTCAAAGCTCCATGTGATGAGAAGCCATTCCGTCGCTGCAGAGGGAGGAATCTCAGGCGTTCTTTATCCAGAAGCGAACAAGGACAGCCAGGAGCTTCACGCCTACGACACTATAAAAGGATCAGACTATCTTGCCGACCAGGATGCAGTAAAGGTACTTGTGAAGGGCGCCCCGCAAGAGATAAAGTTCTTCGACCACATAGGCGTGCCCTGGAACAGAAGGGAGAAGGGGATGATAGACCAAAGGGCATTTGGCGGCATGAGTGTTCCAAGGACTGCTTTTGCTGCAGACAAGACCGGGTTCTTCATGATGCGCGCCCTATATGACAACGTGCTTAGCCACAAGAACATAGACCTGTTCCACGAGCACTTCGCAACATCGCTGATAATGGACAAAAAAAGGCTCGGTGGATTTGTAGCAATAGACTTGTCAAACGGCAGCACGAAGGCGTTTAGGACAAAGTGCCTTGTCATTGCTACTGGAGGGGCATCAAGGGTCTACGGGTTCACTACAAATTCTTACTCAAATACCGGCGATGGCACAGCCATGGCATTTCGCGCAGGAATAGCGCTCAAGGACATGGAGTTCGTTCAGTTCCACCCGACTGCGCTTATACCAAGCGGGATACTGATATCAGAGGCTGCAAGAGGCGAGGGCGCGTACCTAAGGAATGCGAGCGGCGAGAGGTTCATGGAAAGGTATGCGAAGAGCAAGATGGAGCTAGCCCCGCGCGACATCGTGTCAAGGTCGATAATAACCGAGATAAATGCGGGAAGGGGATTCAAGGACGATGAATCGGGGCTCGAGTACGTGCACCTGGACCTCACCCATATGGACAGCGAGAAGATAGACGAGAAGCTGCCGATGATAAAGGAGATGACCATAAAGATGCTAAATATAGATCCTGGCAAGGATCCGATACCGATAAGGCCTGCGACGCACTTCACCATGGGCGGGATACACACTGACATAGACGGCATTGCAATCGGCGCGGACGGGAAGCATGTCGAAGGGGTATGGGCCGCAGGGGAGTGCGCATGCGTAAGCGTGCACGGCGCAAACAGGCTGGGAAGCAACTCTCTTAGCCAGTGCTCCGTATGGGGAAGGATAGTCGGAAACCAGGCAGCAAGGTATGCATCAAGGCCAGGGCCGGCATCCAAGGGATTCGATAGGGCTGCGCATGCCGAGGAGGAAAGGATAAACAAAGTGATACATAAAAAGGGGAGCGTAAGCCCCTACGAGATAAGGGATTCGCTACATAGGATCATGGGCAGGGACATGTATGTCTACAGGAGCATCAAGGGGATGAAGGCTGCGAGGAGCGGCATAGCAAGTCTCATGAAGAAGGCCAGGCAGATGCACGTTGCAGACAAGGGAAGGGTATACAACACGAACCTAAGGGAGGCGTTCGAGATAATAAATCTTCTCGACCTAGCTATGGTCATGACGCAGGGCGCCTTGGCAAGGCATGAAAGCAGGGGAGCGCACGTAGTGGTAGAGCATCCCAAGAGGGACGACAGGAACTGGCTCAAGCATACGATAGCCACAAAGTCAATTGCAGGGGTGAAGCTAAGCTACATACCTGTGAAGATGGCGGGCTGGAAGCCTGAGGAGAGGAAGTACTAGTGGTTATCATGCAAGATCAGGACTCATACGATGTGCGCGGAAGCCAGTCAAGGGTATTCAGGCTATTGACCTTCGACAAGGAGGGGCTAATACACATGCTGTTCTACAGGATTGCGGTATTCTCGGCAATAATCCTCGCGGCAAGCATGATAACAGGATTCATATACAACCAGACGCCATTCATAAACCTGACAGGAGTCATGCTCGTAATTACATGGGTGCTTTTCACCCCGCAGGTGTTCGAGACGTCAAAGGCGATGTCGGTAATAGCAAGCAGTGGAACGGTATTCGGCAGGCTCAACGAGTCCTTCCTTAAGTATGGCACGCACAAGAGCAGGCTCAAGATAGCCTATGCCGCATTCCCCTACGCGGCCCTGGTAATATGGGCCATAGGGTTTGTATGCGTAGTATGGTTGTGGTTCACATGAGGGCATCAAGATACCAGATATTCCTTTACGCGGGCATGATGGGGGTGCCGCTGTTCATGCTTCTCACGGTAGCAGGCATATTCTCAGGCGACTTCTACGCCACCAATGTCCTGTCAATGATCCTAATAGCCCTGCTATTGTTGTACGGCGTGCTGGGCATAAACGACCTGTACATACACGGGAAATACCCTGGTAGCGCCAGGAGGATCTCAAAAGGCACGGTGGCCATAAGCAGCGCGCAGCCCAGGGGCAGGCAGGGCACCGAGACAACATTCGTGCTTGAAAGATTCAACAGCGACACTAAGAAATTCGACAGTGTCACATACAAGACATACGCCACTGAAAGGACGACGGTGCTAGGGGCGCTGCTTGACATAAAGGACTACCAGGACAACACCGTGTCGGTAAGATGCAACTGCAGGATGGGCATATGCGGCTCATGCGGCATGGTGGTGAACGGTAAGCCCGTACTTGCATGCGAGACAAGCGTGCTTAAAGTGGCGCAGGACAACGAAATTAAGGTGTCGCCTATGCTGGGGCACCCGCTGCTAAGGGACATGGTAACCGACTTCGAGGACTTCTTCGAGAGGCACAAGTCAGTCGAGCCGCAGCTTTACAGGAAGGATGCCAAGGAGGAATACGCCGCTGCGAAGGAGTACAGGCAGAGCAAGCAGGAGCTTGACAAATACCTGCCGTATTCCTACTGCATAATGTGCGGGCTGTGCCTGGATGCATGCCCCGTCGTAAACTCTAATCCCAATTTCATAGGGCCCCAGGCGCTTTCGCAGGTTTACAGGTACCATGCAGACTCAAGGGACCAGAAAGGCAAGAAGAGGCTGTTTGATGTCGACACGAGCGAAGGCGTATGGGGATGCGAGTTCTCAGGATCGTGCTCGAAGGCATGCCCCAAGGGCGTAGATCCCGCGTCGGCCATACAGATGCTAAAAGGGGAGCTCATGAAGGAGATACCAAAGAACGAATGAGTGGTTTTATGTATAGGACTGAAAAAGACCTGCTTGGAAGCGTAAAGGTTCCCAGCGACGCTTACTACGGCTCCGAGACCCAGAGGAGCCTGGACAGCTTCAAGGTATCTGGGATAAGGAACCCGATAGAGCTCGTGCATGCATATGCAATGCTAAAGAAGGCGGCAGCGCTTGCAAACATGAAGGACGGAAAGCTTGATGGCAAAAAAGCCAAGGCGATAGCAATGGCGTGCGACTACGTCATAGCCGGCAAGCTCGACGGCCAGTTCAACATAGACGTCTTCCAGGCCGGCGCAGGAACGTCGCTAAACATGAATGTCAATGAGGTTATCGCAAACAAGGCAATAGAGCTGCTAGGGGGGAGAAAGGGAAACTACAGGCTTGTGCATCCCAACGACCACGTAAACATGTCCCAGTCAACAAACGACACCATGCCTTGCGTGGTCCACATAGCAACTTACATGGCAATAAAAAAGAGGCTTGTCCCGTCACTCAAGATGCTCGAAGGCGAGCTTGACAGGAAGGCAAAGGAGTTCAAGGGCACGATAAAGATGGGAAGGACCCACCTCCAGGACGCCGTGCCAATGACACTGGGCCAGGAATTCTCCGGGTACAAGGGGGCGCTAGGCAATGCGATCGGCATGATAGATGACGCAAAGGACCGCATGCTTCACATACCTCTGGGAGGGACTGCAGTCGGGACCCAGATAAACGCGGACAGAAGGTACGAGCGCGTGGCAGTAAAGGAGATAAACAGGATGACCAAGTCCCATTTCGTGCTTTCAAAGAACAAGTTCCCGATGATGCAGCAAAGGATCGAGGAGCTCGCCGTTGCCGACGCCCTCAAGGAAGGCGCAACCGCGATAAACAAGATAGCAAACGACCTTAGGATACTCGCATCGGGCCCAGCCGGTGGAATGGGCGAGATAATACTCCCCGAGATACTTCCGGGCTCGTCTATAATGCCGGGAAAGGTAAACCCCAGCATGGCGGAGATGATGAACATGGTGTGCCTGAACGTGATGGGCAGCTGCACGACTGTCACCGAAGCTGCGAACGGTGGCCAGCTTGAGATAAACGTATTCACCCCGATAATAGCCCATAACCTGCTGTTCTCGATAAACACCCTCTCCAATGCCTCAAGGCTCTTTGCCCAAAGGTGCATCGCGGGCATCAAGGTAAACCGCGGCGGCATATCAAAGCACCTTGAGATGGACATATCGCTCGCAACGGCCCTCAGCCCGTACATAGGCTACGCAAAGGCTTCCAAGATAGCAAGTATAGCGCGCAGGGAGCACAAGAGCGTGAAGCAGGTGTGCATCGAGCTCAACGTGATGGGCAAGAAGGAGCTTGACAGGATACTTGATCCAAAGAACCAGGTCTGATAAGGCAAGTCCGCAGATATAAAAAAAGAATAACCGCTTATTACGTGGCGCAGGTCGCTGTCTCCATTATGTTCCCACTCAAGACTATCTGCGCCGTATCCTCGTTCACTCCTGCCGACCCTGAGCCGCTGTACGATCCCGTTCCCGTGCCTGTCCACTTATCAAACGATTCGTCTGTTCCGAATGTAGCTATAGCATTCACGGTTGTGCCCGCAAGGTATCCTGACGGTATTCCAATCTCGCTGCATGCCGAGTTTATCCCAGATCCTCCGGCCGGCGACACGGTTACGCCTCCGCAGGGCCCTGTTCCCGCTCCATTGGCCGCAGTGTTTATCGTGACGGTGTAGCATGTGTATGCGGCTTCAAGCGTCCCGTCGCTTGTTGCTGACACTGCTGTTGATGAGCTGGTAGGGCTGTGAGCATCAGCCCCTCCCAAGGTTGTCCAGCCAAGGAACCCCGTGCTACTTATAGAAGCGGTATATGATTTGGCAGGCTCCAATGTTGCGGATCCGCCGCTATTGTATACCACTCCGTTGAATGTGAGGCTTGAAGGCCCTCCTGGGGATATCAACAGCGTCACTGTGTAAGTGGGATTTACGTCCACGGTCAACGAAGGGCTGCATGCAGACTGCCCTGTGATCGGGTCGTACACCTCGTATAGGTATCCTCCGGTCGTGGGAGGCATGGTCGAATAATTGATGCCGGTTGCGCCGCTTATCTTGCCGCTTGAGCAGGTGCCCTTGTTGTTATTGTACCACTGGTAGTCCCCGTTGGTATAGGCTCCTGACCCTCCGCTGGCGTGCGAGTACAGCGTTATCGTCGTCCCTTCATCTACGACATTCTGGGTCGCTGTAGGCGCCGCAGCTATGAGCGAGGGATATCCTAAAACAGTAGTCGTGCTCGAAGTTGATGTCGAGCTTGAGCTGGTCGTGATCGCCGCGCTGACGGTTATTGTGGTCGTATTGCTGAAGTTGTCAAACGACGCCGTTATCGTGTATGTCCCTGGAGTCGAGCTGTAGAAGTATGCGCTTGCATTGCCGTTGCTGTCCGTAAGGCTTACCTGAGGCGATATTGTCGCATAAGGAGAGCTTACGGTGAATGTGACAGGGGAGCTTGCGGAAGGATTGCCCAGTATCTTCACGTTGACCGTTATAAGGTCGGGGCTTGATACCGCCACCAGCGATGCAGATGCATATACCTGCATTGCCGCGCTAAGCGGCTTTGTCTGCGGCCCACCGCTCGAGTATCCAGTGAAGTTGCCCACATACGTTGTCTCGCGCTGCGCGGCGCAGTTCTCCTCGTTACCGCTTATGCAAAGCGATGAGTTGAATGTTATCGTCCCTGACAATGCCACTGCTTGGGGTATGTTGGATGACAGCGAGCCGCTGCATATGATCTCGCCTCCGGATATTATGTTCGAAGGGGTGCACAGAAGCTTGGTGGGCCCGTAGTCGGGCGTCGTTATGTTTATGATCGCGTATGAAGGCGCAACGGAATTGCTTATTATGTCGTACTCCTCCCCGTTGACAAGAACCAGGTTGATCTGCGACGTCGAGTAGCCCGCAGGCGTTCCTATCATCAGCGCCTTGCATGTCACCCCTGTGGTGAGCGAGCAGCTTGTAGGAACGATGGTCCTAGGTAGGGTTATGAAGTATAGTATGACTCCTATTACTATTGCAATTATTATGAATGCCCAGGCGTAATTGAAAAGAAGCTCTAAAGCTGACTGCGCTTTTGGTTTTGCTCTCTTTCTTGAAGGCATGCTGATCGTGCAATAATAAATGAATGCATAACGTTTATTAATCCCTAACCTATATTAACCTGTTCGGCTATAATTATATCAGTAACCAGAGAGGTAAGAATGAACCAGAAAAAGCTAGTAAGCCTCGGACTCACAGCGCTTAAAAGCAACATCACCCACTTGGACAACCCCTACAAACTCACATTCTCAATAACCTACGCATGCCAGTCAAGGTGCCTTACGTGCAACATATGGCAGATAAAGCCGACGGGCGAGCTTACAATAGACGAGATAAGGGAGTTCGCCAAGAGGAACAGCCATTTCAAGTGGATAGAGATCACCGGAGGGGAGCCGTTTCTTAGGAGCGACATCGTTGACATAGTAAAGGCATTCAAGGAGAATTCAAAGGACCTCTATGTCCTCACAATGCCCACAAACTCGCTGTGCAATCCTGAAACAGAGGCAAGGAGGATAGAGGAGATACTTGGCACAGGGATACCAAAGGTCTCGATCACGATAAGCCTTGATGGCTACAGAGAATTGCATGACAAGATAAGGGGGATCCCTGGCAACTTCGACAGGGCGATGAACATGGCGCGAAAGCTCAGGGAGCTGCAGTCAAGGTACAAGAACCTGTTCTTCGTATTCGGCTACACAATGAGCGTCTACAACCAGGGCAAGCTGCTTGAGACGGTGGAGAAGGTCAAGGCAGAGCTTCCATGGGTCACGTACAACAACTTCCATGTC
>Ga0335074_10008988_pt1 | contig 13912 bp, 10 predicted proteins | sample Lox_Sample_23_FD_206715 | JGI IMG/M metagenome (GOLD analysis project Ga0335074, IMG submission 206715) | Soil microbial communities from Loxahatchee National Wildlife Refuge, Florida, United States - Lox_Sample_2.3 | ecosystem: Environmental > Terrestrial > Soil > Wetlands | place: USA...
TCAGATCCGGCGTGAGTTCTATGTTCTCGAGCACCTCGAGCACAAACATGCTGGGCGACAGCACCTCGACCAGTTTGTCGGTCAGGGCTTCGCGCGTGCAGTTTACAAATGCCGGCAGGCCCCCGGTTAGTTTCTCAATGCCGAAGATGACCATATTGTCGAGGATGGTGCGGGTTGCCAGGTCGCCATCCGCGCTGAATTGAAGCTGTTGCGGACCCTCCCGGAAGAGCAGCTCATAGCCGTGGACGCGGCCGCGCAAATCCAGAATCGGCTGCCGGGCAACATAGCGGAACCCGTCCGCCTGATCGACGGGCATAGAGAGAGGACATTGGGCGGCTGAGGACTGAGAGGCCATACGTACACCCCAGCACCTTTATCGGCCTGCCGCTGTGGAACTTGATGCCGGCCCTGGGCGGCACACCCACCGCAACCAATTTGAGATTGGCTCTGTAAGCGGCCTGCCCCGCGCCGTTTTAGCCGATGAACGTTTCAGCCCATGAACATGCCACCGTTCACGTCCAGCACGTGTCCGGTGATGTACCCGGCAGCATCCGAGGCCAGAAATGCTACGGCATGAGCCACTTCGCAATCGGTCCCGGGTCGTCCCACGGGAATCGTCGCAATCATCGACGCCCGCAGATCCTCGCTCAGTACCGCGGTCATCGGCGTCTCTATGTAGCCCGGCGCCACCGCGTTTACGGTGATCCCGCGCGACGCTACCTCGCGCGCCAATGAGCGCGTAAAGCCGATCAGCCCCGCCTTTGAAGCTGCATAGTTCACCTGGCCTGCCTGCCCGGTGCGGCCCACCACGCTCGTCATGTTGATGATGCGGCCCCAGCGGTTCCTCAGCATCTGCGGTAAAAGAGCTTGCGTCAATAGAAACGTCCCGGTCAGATTGGTATTGAGTACATCGTCCCAATCGGCGCGCTTCATGCGCAGCATCAGCGTGTCGCGCGTGATGCCGGCATTGTTCACCAGGATCTCAACTTTGCCGAAGCGGTCGATGACAGCCTTCGCCGCCCTCTTGATCGACTCTTCGCTGGCGATGTCGAGCGCAAAGGCTGCGGCCTTGCCGCCGGCGGCCTCGATCTCAGCCACAGCGTCGGCCAGTTTGGCCTCATTTCGGGCAGCCAAGGTCATCGTAGCCCCGGCTTTGGCCAGTTCAAGCGCGCAGGCTCGCCCGATTCCCTGTGAAGCGCCGGTCACCAGCGCGATGCGTCCGTCAAGAGTTGTCATGCGATCTCAAAAAAATGCGCGCAAGTTCAACGCGCCCTTCCGTTCCTCATTATAGGTTGGTGATTTCGGAAACAGACGCTTGCGGAACGCGCCGCGCCCAACACCATGAACCTTACCCAACTTGTTTCAATCAAGCACCAGATTCGGGTGCCCAGGTCTGGATCTTCAGACCTGGGATACCACGAACCCCAACCTCACTTCAGTTCGAAAGGAGCACGCCGTGAATTTTTCCCGTTGCTTTGCAGCAGCGCTTTTCGCCGCATCGGCCGCTGCTGCCCAGCAGCCCCCTGCGCCTGAGCCGCCGTCGACCGCCCTCACCATCTACAACGACAACTTTGCTGTGGCGCGCACCACGCTCAACCTCGATCTGCACAGCGGCATGAATAACGTTGAGACGAACCAGGTGACGAACCAGCTCGAGCCCGATTCCGTGATACTGCGCGACCTGAACTCAACCGGCAACACGGCCAGACCCTCCTTCCGAATCCTCGAGCAGAACTACGAGTCGGCCGTCGTCACCCAGGATTGGCTGCTCGGCAAATACGAGGGCAAGACCATTGAATTTCAGATCTCTCCCGGCACGCTTGTGGAGGGCACCATCATCCGTGCTCCATCCATGCACCAGAACCAGTATGGCGGGTTCGAGCAAACCCCCGCGCTGGTTGAAGTGAAAGGCCAGATGCAGTTTCAGCTGCCTGGAACGCCCTTGTTCCCCGCTTCGACCGACGGCCTGCTGCTGAAACCGGCCCTGCGCTGGCAGATCGAATCAGAGAAACCGCAGAAGCTGGACGCCGAACTGGCTTACATCACAAACGGCCTGAGCTGGGAGGCAACCTACAACGTTGTTGCGGGCGCCGGCGGGGCCGCATCGGAGGGAGCGGAACGGTCCGATCTCGTGGGTTGGGTAACTATCAAAAACCAATGCGGCGCGGACTTCCCAAAAGCCACCATCAAGCTGATGGCCGGCGACGTGGCCAAAATCGAGCCGCAGCGCCTCCGGGGATTTGCCACCGGCGCAATGGCTTCGAGCGTCGCCGTCCAATCGCAAGTCACCCAGAAGCCGTTTGACGACTTCCACCTCTACGACCTGCACCGCACCGTTTCGTTGGCCGACGGCGAGACCAAGCAGGTCGAGTTTCTCGATGCGGAGGGTGTCAGGGTCGAGCGCAGTTACCTCTATGACGGCGCGGCCATCGGTTTCCAAAACAGTTACTACGGCGGCCAGGTGAATCAGGAGCAGAACTTCGGCCTCGACCCGTCGAATACCAAGGTCGAGATCGTAGAGGAAATCAAGAACAACGAGGCCAATCATCTTGGCATTCCCCTGCCTGCCGGCCGGCTGCGCTTCTATCGCCGCGATGCCGATGGCCAGATGGAGTTCGTGGGCGAGAGCATGATCAACCACACCCCCGTGGAAGATACCGTCAAGGTGACGACCGGCAGCGCCTTTGACGTAAAAGGCTCACGCCGCCAGACTGACTTTCGCGTTGACCAGAGCGCCCGCTTCCTGGACGAGTCTTTCGAAATCAAACTCACCAATCAGAAGGCCGAGCCGGTCACCGTCCAGGTCCTCGAACACTTCTACCGCGGCGCCAACTGGCAGATCGAGCAGAAATCGACCGACTACATCAAGCTCGACAGCCACACCGTCGAGTTTCCGGTTCAGGTTCCTGCCAACGGCAACGCCACGGTGACCTACAAAGTGGAGTACACGTGGTAGCCCGGGCGGCAAGGGCCTCTGAAAGCAGCGGGCTTTACAGAGGCGCGGAAAAGCTCGCCAAGGCACAAGCCAACAAAGCCTCGTGACAAGGGCACGACCGGGAAACCCACCAGGTAAGTGGGACGCGTGGCGCGAGCACACCAGGACTCCCGGGGCTTTAGGCATTGTCTGACAAATCCGGGGACCGAGCGCTTTGTACCTGTGTTTTGTATCAGCACTTTGTACCCGCGTTTTATACCAATGTTTTGTATCAGAGTTTTGCATCAGTGCTTTGTATTAGGGCATCGCTTCAGCGATGCCGAAAATGGCCTCAAAACAAGAAGGGCTTTAGCCCCTGAGGAGTGGTTTTCCCGCTTCTCGCCGAGCATGATGAGTTTTTCTGAAGCCTGCGTAACCCCGGAGGGAGGAACTCGGTCGACAGAATCGGGTTCGAGCCCCTACGACGTCGGTGCGGCCGCGACCGTCACCGGGCGTCCAGCCATGGCCGGCCGGACCAGCTCAGTGGGCCACACATAAACCGCCAGCCGCCGCGAGTAGTGCAGGATGGGCTCGACGTCCGGCAGATTGATGCCGATGGTCGCAGCCAGGTCGTTGCGCTCGATCTCGGCTTCAGCGTCTTCAAGCGGCCAGGGAACATGGTGCAGGTGGGCCCTGATCGGCTGGCCGGCGCGGTTTGCGCTGAACAGATAGGAACGCTCCGAAAAGAAATACTCGAACGAACCGGCTGTGTGTTCAGCAGTTTTGCGCGTCGGGCCCAGGCCGCGGTAGCGCGCAACAAACATCACCTTGCCCCCGGCGAAGCGGCGGCTGCTTGAAAACGCGAACTCGCGCTCAGTGCGCTGCTCAAACCGCATGTCTGACCAGTAGTACGGCAGATGGTAGACAGACCGCGCCACAGCGATGGCCAGCAGGTTGCTCGCGTCGAACGAGAAGCAGTACACGCCGGGTGTTCCGTTGTACTGGTCGCGGACATAAGTTCGCAAGTTGAGATCGGGAAAATTCCTGATTCCAGGCAGCGGTGGGAAACTGCGAATCCTGATGCGGTCGAGCCAAAAGGGTACTACTCCCAGCCACGCCGAGCCTTGGTAGGTATCCGGTTCCAGCCACTCCGGGAGCAGGCCGGCCAGGCTGCCGGCGGGTACCGGCCAATGGGCAAATAAAAGGTCGTTCCAGCGCTGGGTGATTGCCCAGCGTCCGGGCGGCAAAGGCCGGGGCTTATGCGATGTTCGGATCAGAAATTCCCGCATTGCCCAATCCAAACTGACCGGAGCCGAGTGCTGGTGGCAGCCTGCAGCCCCGGAGCTCGTCGGATGCCGTAATGGCTATCCGCTAAATGGCTTGGCCCCACTCTACCACCTTTTCAGTTCCTCGTGTAAACAGCGTTGTTGCTCAGCCGAATTCTGGTCCCGCCGGGCGTGCAAAAATCCGCCGGCGCCGTACCGTATCCTGTTCCCGAGACCTCAGCCATGTCCAGCGACACTCATTCCGCTCCCGCTGCCCGGAACCAGACCGATGTTTTTGCCGTTCACGGAGCCGACCCGGAGATTCTGGCCTACGCCATGGCCAAATACTCCCGCTCGGCGCTCTCTATGCGCGAGTCGCTCGCCGAGATCAGCTCGCAGCGGGCCGAGCAGTTCCTGAACACCTTCTACTTCCAATACGGCCACCGGTCGATCGCCGACCTGGCCCACATTGCCTTTGCCGTGGAGAGGCTGAGCCTGCTCGCCGCCATCGTCCTCGTCGACGAGCAGCGCTGGGACGGCCAGGAGCGCTCCACGCGCTACCAGAACTTCATGAAATCGGGCTGGTTCCTTCCTGACTTCGGAGCCGGTTCGAAGGCAGGCGAACTCTACACGGCAACCATCGACCGGCTCTTCACCGCCTACCAGTCCACCACCGCCGCCGTGCTTGACGTGCTGCGCCGCAAGGTTGAACGGCCGGAATCGTTGAAGCAGGAGAGCTACGACCGCACCCTCCGCGCCCGCGCCTTCGATGTGGCGCGCTACCTGCTGCCCCTGGCCACCAACACCTCGCTCGGCCAGATCGTAAGCGCCCGCACCCTCGAGAGCCAGGTCTCGCGGCTGGTCTCCCATCCCATTGCCGAAGTGCGTGAGCTGGGCAACAAGCTGCGCGAAGCCGCTACCGCCCCGGCATGGAACGTGAACGCTGTTGCCGCGGCAGCCTTGGTCGAAAAGCTGAAAGCCTTGCCCGGGGCCCAAGAACTCGTCGCAGAAGCCGAACAGCTCTTGACGCGCGAAGTCCGCACCGCGCCCACGCTGGTCAAGTACGCGCAACCCAATGCCTACCTGATGCAGTCCCGGACCGAGCTCGAGCAGGCAGCCGCGGAAGTTCTCGGCGACATACCAATCGCACCGGCTCCGCTCGTCGACCTGGTGGAACGAACTGAGACATTGGAAGAGGAGCTGGCCGCCACGTTGCTCTACTGGGCCAGCCACCACCCCTACCGCCGGATTCGCGACCTTGTATCCGGCCTTCCATCCTCTCAAGTTGCTGAGATCATTGAACTTGGCGTAAAGCACCGCGGCCGCCACGACGAAGCGCTCCGTGCCTTTCACGCCGGAGCAGCGCTCAGGTTCGACATCCTGATGGACATAGGCGGCTTCCGCGACATGCACCGTCACCGCCGTTGCACGCAGATCATGCAGGGATTCACCTCGCGCCACGGATACGACACGCCCGGCGAGGCCGACCTCGGCAGCGGCGTCGACATCCTGGCCGAGGCGGGAATGCTGGGCGAGTACCAATCCGCCATCGAATCGGCCTACAGCGCCAGCGCGCAGATCGCGGCCGGCAGCGCCCCTGAAGCAGCCGTCTCGGCGCTCTATCTGCTGCCGCTGGCCACGCGCGTCCGTTGCCTCTTCAAAATGGATTTCGCCGAGGCGCAGTACATCAGCGAACTACGTTCAGGTCCCGCCGGCCACTTCAGCTATCGCCGCGTCGCATGGGAGATGTACAAGGCCCTCGAGCGCCAGCACCCCTCCCTTGCCAAACACTTCCGCGTCACCGACTTCACCCAGCCCATCGACATGCTGCAGCGGTGAAGACTATGGCAATCGATCTGTTTTGTTATGCCGTTGATCACCAGAAAGAAGCACAAGAGAAAATTCTGCGCTTGAGAGATCAATATGGCGACCTATTTACAGGGTGCCTTTTGCTATTGGGGCCCGGGAAAGCACAAGTCCCACACCACCGTCTCTCCCGGAGGGAGAGATCGAATTTAGCCCAGCGTGGAGTCCGCAGCAGCGGACGCAACGCTGGGAACCCGGCCGCAACAGATCTCTCCGCCCCGGAGGGCCGGAACGAAGCATTCCCAGGGTTTCCTCCGTCTTCGCCGGAGTCCACCCTGGGTTAAGCTCGCTGCCTCCCTCCGGGAGGCGTTTTTCCGCTGCGTTCCTCACTGCCCCGCCCGCGCCTTGATCAGCTCGTCGAGATAATCGGGCTTTGAGTCGATGCGCACGAGGTGCGGATAGCGCTCGCCGCCGTGGTAGTCGACGTTGGCCGTGAAGTAGTAATCGTCGTTGATCACCAGCAGCGAGATCGGCGCCGTTGAATCCTTCGCGGCCTTGATCGCGTCTTCGAGAATGTCGTGGTTGTAGAGGCGCCCGTTCACGCCCACCACTTTCATCCCCGAAGAGATTCCCGCCTTGAAGGCCGGTCCGCCGACAATGGCGTCGCCAACCTGTCCCTCTTCGCTGAGTTGCAGCCCGATCGAATATGCATCGCTTGGGGCCCCCCGGCGGCCGGGCATGTGCGGGGGCTGATCGGTGAATTCAACCTTCCAGCCGCCGTTTTCAAGGCCGCCCTCGGGCATATCGGGCGATGTGGAATCGAGACGCTGACGGAAGAACGCCGCCCAGTCGTAGGGAGCCACCTGGTTCAGCGCGGCCACCACGTCGTCAAAGGTATATGGCTTCAATTCGGGGCCGTTGTTCGCCCCGCCGTGGAAGATGTGGCAGAAGTCGTCAATCGACTTCTGTCCATTGGTTACCTGGTGAATAATGGTGGCAGCTTCGAGCCAGATCAGGTCGCCCTCAGGGTAGTAGTCAGACGAGCGGCGCCAGTTGATCCAGCCGGCGCGATACCCGCCCGGTCCTGAGCCTATGATGGCCGATGCCGTGTCTTGCAGCGGCCGCCAGGTGCGCCCCGGCCGTCCCGGGCCAAGCGAGGCGGCATCGGAAGCCAGCATCTCGCGATACTGCTCGGAAGTCATCAGGCCGCTGCGCGCGCCCAGCATCGGACCCAGGTATTCGGTCAGCCCCTCGTAAACCCAAAGCAGATCGTCCTGCATCGGCTTCTCGAAATCGGGTGTGGCGAGATCGGCCGGGCGGCGGAATTTGCCGTTCCACGAGTGCACATACTCGTGCGGCAGCAGCGTGCCCACCATCATGCCCGCGCCGGGGCCGAGCAGCGCGCGTTCGGGCAAACGGCTGTCGTTCGACTCATGATGTTCGAGTCCGAAGTGGGCCACATGGTCGCTGAGCGTGAGCAGGAAGTGATAGTCGCGATAATGCCGCGTACCGAACAGCTTGCCCGCTTCAGCCACCAGGTTCACCATGCCCTTTTGCACCTCGGGGCTGATGGCGAGCGCGGCCTCGCTGTCGGCCACCATGTCAAGCTCGTGGTGGATTGGCTCGCCCGGCGGCGTGATGTCGATGGCGCGATAGTACTCACCGGTGATCACTGGCGAATCCACCAGGAACTCAAGCGAGATTGGCTTGAACTTGATTCTGTTCCCCTTTTCGCCGGCCACGGGCAGCGCGGTTCCGTACTTCCAGCCCTCAGGCACCACAAGCGTGGGATCGAACGTGATCTGGGCCGAAGGAGAGCCCGCCGGATAGAACAGAACCTCGTTCCATTCCAGGACAAACAGCTTGTCAGTCGCTGAGTAACCCTCAGGCTCAATGAAGTCGAACGATGCATCGAGCTGGCTGGCGCCGGCCGGAACGTCGACGTGAAAGGTAAATACGTCGAGCGTGTCGCGCGTCCAGGGAATGACCTTGCCGCCGGCCTCGAATTTGAGTCCGGCAACGCTCTGGACGGGGCCGTCGGGGCCATGCTCACCGGGAATCCATTTGGGGTAGTAGAGAGTGACCGCGCCGGGCGAGACCGGAATCGTCTCGTGGACGCGCAGGAGCTTTTGCGCGTTGTCGGTGCCGTCAACGGTGAGGGAGATTGCGCCGGCTTGCGCCAGAACAAAAGGAGTGACCAACAGGACGGAGAGAACTGCAAGGGAAATTGCGCGTAAGCTGCGACAGGACATTTGGGATTGCTCCTCAGGGAGAAGTCTTTGATGTTTAGGAATAATAGCGGGTGGGGGCTCAGTGTGGGTCAGGAATCGGGGGAGATGAGGGTTCTGGCGCCTTTGCGTATGCGAAAATTGATGTTTGCGCACACAAACCAAGTTCCGGTTGCTGGTGGTGCGGCTGGGCGCCATGGGCGACATTCTGCACGCCCTTCCGGCGGTAACCGCGCTGCGGCAGGCGCACCCCGCATGGGAGATCGGCTGGGTGGTGGAACCCCGATGGCGGGGCCTGCTTGCCGCTCCCGGCATCGAGGTGCGGAGTCCTGGAATGCCGGTTCCCCTAATGCCGATTATTGACCGGCTCCATTTTGCCCCCACCCGCGACTGGGCCCTCCAGCCAATCCACCCCAAAACGGCGGCCGCTATAGGGTCATTGCGCAAAGAACTGCTGGCCAGCGGCTACGATGCGGTGCTCGACCTGCAGGGGTCAATTCGCTCGGCTGCCATTGCGCGCATGGCCAAGGTACGGCGGGTGATAGGCGAAGATGTTCCTCGCGAGAAGCCGGCACGATGGCTGTTTACCGAGCGCGTGGCTACCCGCGGCGCTCACGTCATCGAACAGGATATCGAGCTGGCCGCAGCCGTGGCCGGCGACGAGCTCGCCTTCACTCCCGCGCAACTGCCCGTTGACCCGGCGGCCGAAGCATGGTGCGACCATCTGTTTGCCTCCACCGGAACGCGGCCCGTAGTGCTCATTAATCCCGGCGCGGGCTGGGGCGCCAAGCGATGGCCGGTAGAGCGTTATGCCAAGGTTGCGCGAGGCCTCATGGAGCGCGGTTTCCGCATCCTGGTGAACGCGGGACCGAATGAAGAGCCGATGGCTGACCTGATTGTGCAAGAGACCTCCGGCGCGGCCATTCCGCTGGCCACTTCGCTTGACCAGCTCATCGCTATCAGCCGCCGCATCGCGCTCTGTGTTGCCGGAGATACCGGCCCGCTGCATCTGGCCTGCGCCCTGGGCAAGCCGGTCGTGGGCGTCTTCGGGCCCACCGATCCCAGCCGCAACGGACCCTTCGGCACCGAGTTCAGGGTGCTGCGCAGCCCCGACAGCAAGCGCGACCACAGCCGGCGTGAAGAGCCGGAGGCCGGCCTGCTGAGCATTACTCCTGAAGATGTGCTCCATGCGGCAGCCGAGCTGGTCGAGGCCGAGCCGCTGCGATCGGAAGACGACCCGGCGGAGGCCGAGCGGTGACCGAGCCATCGCCAACCGCAGCTCAGCCCGCTCCGCGATGGGAGCGATGGAAGCGGGTGAGCCGTCGCATTCGCGTGCCGCTGGGCTTTCTTGCCGCGGCCATGTACCTCTTCGATCTCTGGCGCCGCCCGCCGCAAATGGCTGCCGTCTCCTGGAGCCTCGCGCTCGTCCTGCCCGGGCTCTGGCTGCGCGGCTATGCCGCCGGCTATGTGAAGAAAAACCGCGAACTTACCGTCACCGGCCCCTACGCGCACACCCGCAATCCACTCTACCTGGGCTCAATGCTCATGGCCGCCGGTTTTGCTGTGGCGCTCATGAGCTGGCCCGTGGCGCTGCTGCTCGCATGCGGATTTGCCCTCATTTACATCCCGGTGATTGCATCTGAAGAACAGTTCCTGCGCAAATCGTTTGCCGGATTCGACGAGTACTGCCGCCAGGTTCCGCGGCTGATACCGAGGCTTACGCCTGCCCGGGTACCGCGTCTACTGGAAGATGCTTCCCGCGCCGGGCCGCCGGTGCCGGCATCGAATGGCGGCTTCTCGCTCCAGCTCTACCTCAGGCACCGCGAGTACAATGCTGCCATAGGGGCCGCATTGCTATACCTCAGCCTCGTGTTTTTGCGTCCGGCGTTGGCTGCGTTCTTTCCTTAGGATCCGTTGACAACCCTCGCGGCCGTAAGCGTTCGTTGGGGCCGAAGAGTCAATCTACTAGTAGTTTGAAGGAGCCAAGCCCGACGTTGAAGATCTGCGCCGTTGGTCGAATTTTCATTTGTGTAGTTGCGCTTGCGGCCTTGGCTGACAGCCAGCAACAGCCAGTTATCCTTACGCCGCCCCGGACCGGGTTCGCCTTCCCGCAAAAACAGACTCTCACTTACTCCGTCGACTGGCGTGTCTTCCCGGCCGGAACTGCGGTCGTCCACTTCGAAGGGGACGGCGACCGCGAGAAGATCTCAGCTACCGCCGACACCATCGGCGCCATCAATCTTCTTTTCCGCGTCACCGACAAGTTCCAGTCGACCTTCGATCGCCAGAAGGCCTGCACCTACGAGTTCGACAAGCAGACAGCGGAGGGGCGGCGGCAGGTAAACCAGACCCTCCGCGTGGACTACGACCAGAAGAAGTCGTACCTCGACCAGAAAAACCTGGTGAATGGGCAGACCAAGCACGTCGAGACCCCGGTGGATGGCTGCCTGACCGACCTGCTGACCGGCGTCTTTTACGTGGCGTCGCAGCCCCTGGTGCTGGGCCATAACTTCGTTGTCCCGGTGGCCGACCCGCAGCGCATTGTGCCCGTCACCGTAAAGGTTGAAGGGCGTGAGGAGATCAAGACCAGCCTGGGCACCTTCAAGACTCTGCGCGTGCAGCCCACCGCCGATGCCGGCGTGGTAAAGAACCGCGGCAACATCTGGATCTGGTACACAGACGACGATCGCCATCTCCCGGTGCAGATGCGCGCACGGCTCTTCTGGGGAACCATCACCTTCCGCCTGACCGGAAACGAAGACAAGTAAGTGCAGCGGAATTAGCCGCGCTTCGCGCGTGTTAGCCGGGTTGGTGTTAGCCGCGCTTCGCGCACGTTAGCCGGGTTGGTGTTAGCCGCGCTTCGCGCGTGTTAGCCGGGTTAGTGTTGGCCGCGCTTCGCGCACGTTAGCCGGGTTATTGAGCGCTGCGTGAATAATGTCCGGCACTCGCAATGCCCGGCATTCGCGCCGTAGGCGCAACGGTTGTTAGCCCCGCGTTTCAACGTGGGGAAAGGAATCGCACATTACTATTCCGGAGTCCCGTAGGGACGGCGCAAGTACATTTCATATACAGGAATCAATAGTGCCGTCAGCGGAGTTAGCTACTTAGTCTAAGTTGGATTTTAAGTTGCGTGCCCCGTTCAAGCTCCGCTCGAGCGGGTGGGAACTGCTTCCATCGCCTCTGAATCAATCTACCCCCCTAAAATACGAAAACGCCGGGGACCGCGGTCCCCGGCGCCTCATATCTTGGTGACCTAACAGGTCGATCAAATGCCGTCCTCCGGCTCGGTTTGCGATGGACTTGCCAGCTTGCGCCGGTTGCGTTCATCACTCGCCTGTACTGGCGGCCTGCGTCAGGCTTGCGCCTTTCGCCGCCCTTCCAGCCGCGCCGTTTGCATTTCCTGCGGCTTGCGCCGCCGGTCCTGCATCCGACTTGCCGCCGATATAACCCTCGGGCTTGCGCCTTCCCGTTATATCCTCCAGTCTTCCTGCCCGGCTTACCTACAGCTTTCGCTCCAAGTCTCTCCGGTCAGTTGTAGCCAGCGCCTCAGCCTCGGGCTTGCGCCTTCCGCTGCGCTCTCTGGCCGTGCTTCCAATGGACTTGCGTCCATCTTCGGCCCGGACTGGCGACCATCATCAACTCTCATCGCGTGCCGCATACCAGCTCGCCCGCAATGCAACCTTCGGCTTGCGCCGCAGGTCACACGCTTGTGGCAGCGCCGACGACTCAATCCCCGGCTTACGCCGGTTATTGCATCCTTCGGCAAAGCTGGCGACCAGTTCCCGGACTTCGGTTGGCTGCCGCATCTCCGGCTTGCGCCGGTTGCCTGCCGCCCCTCTACTTCCGTTCCCTGAGTCCTTCAGCGGAGTCTTGGTTGGTCTTCCGGCTTGCGCCGGACCCCAGCTCCCTCACTCTGCTGTCGCGCGACCCGGAATCTCGTCGATTGCTGGTTCTTTGGGCTTGCGGTTTGAACCCCTCGGCTTTTGGCCGCTGGATCCCTCTCCCAGGCTTGTGGTGAACTTCCGACTTCAACCGGACCTTGCATCGTCGGCTGAGCCGCCGATGAGTATCCCGCATCCGCCTTCCATTGCACCTCCGGATCACCAGCGGTTGACCTTCTGGCTCTCGCCTTCTGTCGAATCCACTGGCTCTGCCAGATTCTTTGGCGTTCCAACTCGCGTTGGCGCGCCGTTCTCTGGCTCGGCATTTCGATCAGTGCGCCGGCTTTCGCCTGCGTCTTAATCTCTTTGCCTGACTGGCGTCCTGCCTCCGGCTTTCACCGGCTGCATTTCCTCCAGCCATCCGGCAACCAACCTCCGACTCCCTACTGGGTCATCAGTTGAATGAGACGTTAAGACCGTTGAATCTGTGGAAGCAAGTGCAAATCTCACTTAGTCCTGTGGATTTCACCAGGAAAGGTGCAATCGGTGAGTTTTATGCTAAGTAAGTGGCGATTTTTGGACTAAGTCGGGTCGCTAACTGCCACTTATGCACCAACTAAGTTGCACTAAGTTGGCACTGAAATTGGTGCAGGTTTCTTACGGATCAGCACGCCATCGATAGGTCTTTCGAGTGCGCGCAATAGTGAGGGTGCAGTAGCGAGTGTGCAGTTGACGCGGCCGGTCGCTTCATCGGCTGCCAGTTGACGGCGTTCATTGTGATGCAGTTGGCGCTGGCGTGAAGAGTGACAGCCTGGCCCCGGACCGCTGGCTGGCCGTTGAGCTGGGCGGAGATCATGAGGTAGTAAGTGCCGGATGGGACGCCGGACATGGCTCCATTGCCGTGCTCAGCAGTTCCAACGGCCGAGGCTGCTTTGGCGTCGATTGCCGCGAGAATGTTCTGGCACGCGGCAGTGCGCGGCACCCGGGCGCAGAATGACCGGGCATTTCCTTTGGCGTCATCGATTTTCGATCTCGTGGGCGCGGGCGTCCTGCTCGAAAGGTGATTCGACGCAGCCGGCACTTACGATCTGGCGAAGATAGACGGGAAGAAACGCGGCGATAGATCCCAGTTGTTCGTACTGGTAAACGTGGCGGCACTCATGAGAGATGAGGCGCGGTGAGAGGAATCCGCCGACCACGAAGATGCTGTAGCCGAGCGTGAGCCCGGCGGTTTGCGGGCCGAGGAGACCGGTCGAGCGCGCTGCGGCTTTAAGCGCAGGATTCGCAGGCAGCGGAAGCGCATCGACGATGATAACGCGGATGCGCTCAGGTGCCTGGACGCCAACCTTGCGCGCCAGGTCAAGGCCCGCATCGTCCAGAGGCTCGCCGTGAAGTTGCACGAAATGCGATTGCTCCTCGGCCCATGCGATAGCCGGCTCGAGAAGATGCGGCAGGGCGGAGGCGAGATCGAAGGGCATGGATGCTGGAACCCTGGATTCGAGTCTGGGATTCGAGCCCTGGATTCGAGCCTGGGATTGAAGCCCAGGAATTGAGCCCGAAATTCGAGCCCAGGATTCGAGTCCGGCACGAGCTACTTTTTCCTCTCCCTTTTTGGCGCCGCTCGCCGAGCGGCTGTCTCTTTCTTACCGCGCCGATTGCGCACCGTGGCGCCAATCTCGTATTCACTCTGCACCAGGCCGCCGTTATAGCTGCGCGTCGCAACGTGACGAAGAATGATATCGCGGGGCACAGGACCGAATAAAGGAATGCCTTCTCCGATCAGCACCGGCACGCGCGTAATCACCATCCGGTCGATGA
>Ga0335074_10008989_pt1 | contig 13912 bp, 8 predicted proteins | sample Lox_Sample_23_FD_206715 | JGI IMG/M metagenome (GOLD analysis project Ga0335074, IMG submission 206715) | Soil microbial communities from Loxahatchee National Wildlife Refuge, Florida, United States - Lox_Sample_2.3 | ecosystem: Environmental > Terrestrial > Soil > Wetlands | place: USA: Florida...
GAGATAACACGCAGGAATGTAGTGTTGTCGAACCGTCGCCCGCTGCTCCATGATGTACGATTGTACGCTTGGCACGGGCATGACAACCGAGCCGAGACTCAAGATGACCTTGGACGAATTCCGCCAATCCCTCACGGCAACCAAGCCGCCAGCCGGACTCACCCATGCACTCATGGGGCTATGGGGGGACGCTAAGCGCGATTGGACGCGAGCGCACGAATCCGCCCAGCAGGACGAGGGCAAGGATGGCTCGTGGGTTCACGCGTACCTTCATCGCAAAGAAGGCGATCAGGGCAACGCGTCCTATTGGTACAAGCGGGCTGGAAAATCCGTTTGCCGGGAGCCACTCGATGCGGAATGGGTCAGCATCGCGAAGGCGTTGCTCGGATAACTCGCCCAAGGTAGTCCGCCAAGCACTCAGCCTTCAGTCAACGATCCGCAAGCGGAGTACAATCATGGGTTTAAGTGCTTCGCGCAAGCGTGCTTCCCCAGATTACACACGCGTGCTTCGCGGGCAAGTGTGTCCTGAGGGAGCGTCGTAGGCATGTCGGAGTCCGCAGCCAAAATCCAAGCCGCGCCATTGGTCGAAGGGCAAGTAGTAACGGGAACGCTGTTCAGCGAACCGATGCGCGTGGAGACCATTCGCGAGAGTGGGCCGGGCACGTGGGTCGTGGGTTTGTGTGGACTCAACACCGAACGTTTTCGAAAGGTGACCCTCACCTCTGCCGATCTTCAGCAACTTCAAGTCCAGAAGCCCCATTTCACTTACGACGGTGATGGACAGGTTCTCAGGATCGGCGTTCAGGCGTATTCCCTCGGCATCGCCTACGAGTTCGACCCATATTTCGGTCTCTCGATTTCCCGCGTAGACCCGTTGCCGCATCAACTTGAGGCTGTCTACGACTATCTGCTGAAATTGGCGCGAGTCCGCTTCCTTCTTGCGGATGACGCTGGCGCGGGCAAGACCATCATGGCTGGTCTGCTGATCCGTGAACTGAAGCTGCGTGGACTCGCCGAGCGAGTGCTGGTCATCTGCCCCGCCAACCTCACCTTCCAATGGCAGCGTGAACTGAAGGAAAAGTTCGAGGAAAAGTTCGTCGTGCTGAAGGGTGACCTGATCCGCGAACAGTTCGGGATCAACCAATGGCTCGAAACGCCGATGGTCATCACCTCGCTCGACCTTGCGAAGCGCGACAACATCCTGCCGGGGTTGAAGCAGGTTAGGTGGGATTTGGTGATCGTCGATGAAGCTCACCGTATGTCGTGGACGCCTCCATCCAAGAAGACGGCTCGATACGCGCTGGGCGAACTCCTGCGGGATTCCTCTGACAACCTGCTCCTGTTGACCGCAACACCGCACAAGGGCGACCCAACGAACTTCAGCCTGTTCCTTCAACTCCTCGATGAAGACGCATACGCCGACGTGAAATCTATCCGCGAAGCGATGGAGCGACGTCACGCACCGTTTTACTTGCGCAGGACGAAAGAGGCGATGGTCTACTTCCCGCAGCGCATGCCTGACGGCACATGGGAAGCAAAGAAGATTTTCACGAAGCGCATCCCGCACACGGTGGACTTCCATATCGACGGCGCGGAAGACGAACTCTATCGAGAAGTGACCGCTTTTGTAAAAGCACAGTCGAATCGGGCAGCGGCAAACGGCGACGATCCTCGCGCAAGAGCCGTCCGCTTCCTGATGGCGTTGTATCAGAGGCGTCTGGCTTCAAGCACCTACTCGCTCCGGCGTTCGCTCGAAAATCGCGGCAAGCGTCTGACCGAGATGCTGAAGAAAGCTCAAGAAATAGCCCGGTACGCTCCCCCCGATCTGCCCGACATGGAAGAACTCGATGAGATGGAAGACTCCGAGCGCGAGCGGCTCGAAGACATGATCGCTGCCGTCAGTCTGGCGCGGAATCCAGATCAAGTTAAGGAAGAAGTGGAGGAACTCAAGGGGCTGGTCGAGCACGCGATCTGTGTCGAGAATGCAGGAACCGAGGCGAAACTTTCGCGGCTTCAAGAACTCATGAAGCAGCAAGGCTTCTTCGACAATCCGCAGCAGCGGCTTCTCATCTTCACCGAGTTCAAGGACACGCTCGACTATCTCGTCAAAAAGCTCAAGGAGTGGAATTTCACAGTTGGCACGATCCACGGTGGGATGCACATCGGTTCCCGTGATGAGGCTGGGACGCGGCTCCACGCCGAACAGCAGTTCCGCGAGGGAGCGACTCAGGTTCTTGTCGCGACCGAGGCTGCCGGAGAAGGTATCAACCTCCAGTGCTGCAACATTCTGTTTAACTATGACATTCCGTGGAACCCGAATCGTCTGGAGCAGAGAATGGGGAGAATTCATCGCTACCTCCAGACGAAAGACTGCCTGATCTTCAACTTCGTGGCGACGAACACCATCGAAGGTCATGTACTTCAAAAGCTCCTCGACAAGCTGCAAGAGATTCGTGATGCCCTAGAAAGCGATTCAGTCTTCAATGTTGTGGGCGAGATTCTTCCTCCTAATGAAATCGAGCGCATCCTGCGTGACTACTACGCGGGCAAGATCGGAAATGCTGATCTAGAGGAACGCCTGCTGCGTGACGTGAAGGAGGATCACTTCCGAGCCATCTGCCAGAACGCGCTCGAAGGACTTGCCACAAAAAAACTAAATCTCGAAATGCTGATCGAGCGCAAAGCGCGTGCGCAGGAGCGTCGTGTTGTGCCGGAGACCATTGCCCGTTTCATTAAGGACTCGGCTCCGTTGGTGCCTTTGACCCTCAAGACGTTCGCTACCTTGCCGTACACCTTCGAACCCACGGCGACTCCGCAGGCACTTCGGCAATATGAGAAGCAACCAGACTGGAAGTGCCAGCCGATTGCGGCGAGGTATCCGCGATTCTCGACAGATCGCGAGGTCGCCGACACTAACAACCTAGAGTGGGTCACGCCGGGGCACCCGCTCTTCGAGGCTCTGCGGAGACACGCCGTCGCCAGTTCGCGAGATGCCCTTGCTCAAGGAGCATGCTTCACATCGCTGGAGGTGGGCAGTCCTACGCGGGTTGATTTCTACCGCGCCCGCATCGTCGATGGGCTGGGTCACGTCGTCCATGAGCGGCTGTTCGCTGTTGAAATCGACAGCGACGGTACGTCTCGACTCTCCGGCCCCACGGTTCTAGGCAATCTCCAACCAGCCCCGCTGCCCAAGAACCTACCCGACTTGGCTTCAGCACAAGACTCGGCAACGTGGCTTCAAAAGAACGCGCTGCTTCCGTTCTTGGAAGATGTGCGCAAAGAGCGTGTTGCCGAAGTCGAGCGGGTCGCCGCTCACATCGAGATGTCTCTGACCGAACTGATCTCGAAGGAAGACGCATCAATCGGACGTTGGGAGGGCGAGGCTGAACGCGGCGTCGAGGGTGCTGCTGGTAATCTGAAGCAAGCTGAAGACCGTCACTCTGTCCTCCTGCAAAGACGCGAGACGCGCAGGCAGGAGATGGAGCGGCAGCGGTCGCTCACGTTGCAGGCGGTGGATCGGCTCACAAGCATCATTATCCTGCCGCACCCCGACCGCGACCGTCCCGACATCGCCAACCTGCGCCCTGATCCCGAAACCGAGGCGACAGCGATGCGAGTTGTCGCCGAGTATGAGAAACAGCAGGGACGTGTCGTCACTGATGTCCATGAGAAGAACCTCGGCTATGACCTCACCAGCATGAATCCTCAGTCGGGAGAGTTGCGGCTGATCGAAGTAAAGGGTATCGGCGCACACACTGGAACAGTTTGTCTGACCCCGAACGAAAAGCGTGTCGCTGAGGATAGACCTGATTGCTTCTGGCTTTACGTCGTTTCCAATTGCAAGAGTCCGTCGCCGTTGCTGAACGAGCCGATCCTGAACCCGGCAAGAATGCCGTGGATCGAGGTCAGGAAGATTGAGCACTATTATCTGACGCTGAGCGACATCTCACGCGCTTCCACGGGGTTGGACAGCGGGGGCAAATGCTAACCGCGTGGAACGACCTCATGTACTCAATAATCTGTAACAATCGGCAGGCGATTCTCGACGTAATCGACCAAGAAGACAAGAAAGAAAAAGCCCTCAGTATCTACGAATCGCTGATTCAAGATGTCAAGCAACAGCCGTGGCTCGCAGACTTCGAGGGAAGATATAGGCGTTTTTGGGTAATGCGCGGGGTGGGGATAGGCTTTTACCCGCCGTACTTCCAAGCCCTCAAGACAGCCTGCGCTCAGCCTGCGGACATCGGGCAGTTGTGTACAAGCCTTTTGCCCTTTTCAACGAGGAAAAAGAAGGGAACTCAGCAAATAATTCAAACCCTACAATTCTCTTTTCCAACAAAGCTGTGTCACACTGCTGATCCACATCTACCAATATATGACGTGCGCGTTGCGCGCTTCTATCTTTTCCAAGAGCCGTCATCCAGCCTGCCCTCATCAGTGCGCATTGCGGGATATGTCGGGTTCTACGACTTTCTAAAGAACGAATACTCGCGTGTTCTGACGCACAACCTGCTGAAACCAGCGATTGATGATTTTAGGAAACGATTCAAACCTAAACAGCACACGGATGAGAAGATCATCGACTGGTTGATCTGGGCGTTCATAGACTGGGCTGACAAAGGAGCCTTGCTAAAAGGGCAAATTCCTTATGCGTAGGGCGCGATGATTCCAAAGGAATGCAAGCGGCTCGCTGAAGTTGACTTTCCAATCGCCGTAGTCAGCCGACACGCGGCAAAGGAAAAGTCGGTCCGCTACGGGCATCCCAGCACACTCCACTTGTGGTGGGCGAGGCGACCATTGGCTGCATGTCGAGCTATGCTGATGGCTCTTTTGCTGCCCGATCCATGCGACGCGGACTGTCCGGAGGAGTTCAAGCAACGTGCTCGCAACATTCTGCCACGGGTACAAGGCACGGTCGGGGCGGATGACATCGACCTTCGCAGAGAACTGCTCCGCTTCATCGGGGACTTCGCCAATTGGGATAACTCTACCAGTCCTGTATTTCTGGAATCGGCACGCGGGTTGGTCAGGGCGGCGCAAGGCGAAGACCCGCCACTGATCGTTGATCCGTTCTCCGGAGGTGGTTCGATACCGCTCGAAGCTCTGCGCATAGGTTGTGACACATTCGCTGGCGACTTAAATCCGGTTGCATGCACAATCCTCAAGACGATCTTGCAGGACGTCCCCCGTGGGGGCACCGCGCTGGCGGATGATCTACGGAAGCTCGGTGCCGAGATTAGGGCGGTCGCCGAGAAGGAACTATCGCCTCTCTATCCACTTGATCCAGACGGCGCGAAGCCGATTGCCTACCTGTGGGCGAGAACAATCACTTGCGATACATGCGGGGCTGACGTTCCACTCGTGCGGTCGTTTTGGTTGTCCAAGAAAACCAGCGGAAAACGAGCACTCCGCTACGCGGTTCAGCGACCGAAGAATAGCCCCCCGCATGCCGTCTTCGAAGTATTCAAGCCTCTTAAAGACGCCGATGTTCCGCGTGGATCGGTTAAACGTGCTAAGGCTACTTGCCTTTGCTGCAACGTTGTTATGGTTCCAGAAAGAGTTCGAACGCAATTGATCAAACAGCATGGAGGGGCGAACGCGAGAGTCGATGAGGGCGGCACTCGAATTGGTGGGGCCACTTTGCTGGCTGTTGCAATTGTGAAGAGTGGCACAGACGGGCGGGATTATCGAGTCGCTAATGTATCCGACTATCGAAATGTCTGGCTTGCCGAAGGGCGACTGGAGGAACTGAAGAATTCGATAACCTTCCCTGACGGACTTCCCGTAGTTCCCGATGATGCCCTGCCGCTGATGAGCGGAACATTCAACGTGCCTTTGTATGGAATGACACGTTGGAGTGATCTTTTCAGCACTCGGCAAATGGTTACGATGCTTACGATCCTCAAAGAGATTCGATCCAGACGCAATTCCAGCGCAGCTTCACGCATCGCCGGACTGGCATTTAGTCGCTTTGCCGACATCTTCAATGCGCTATGCCAGTGGGAAAGCACGAAGACGCAGGTTCGGCACCTTTTTACACGCCAAGCAATCCCGATGCTGTGGGATTTCGCAGAGCCAAATCCATTGGGCGATCAAGCGGGCGATTACGCTGTGACTCTGGAAACTATGGCACGTGTAATCGCAGGCTCGCCGGAAGGATGTCACCCCGGACAGGTTCAACTGACCGACGCCTGTGCATTTCCCCTGCCGGATGATTCTTGCGACGTTTGGTTTACTGACCCTCCCTATTACTTTGCTGTTCCCTACGCTGATCTGTCTGACTTCTTTTTTGTTTGGCTTCGGAGATGCTTTGCCGAAGACCCAACCATCCGCGATCCTTACGACCCTGAGAATCGACTGACGCCGAAGGACCGAGAGTTGTGCGAGATGTCGCACTGGGATGCCGTGCGGTACCCCAACAAGGACAAGCAATTCTTCGAGCAAGGGATGGCTACTGCATTCAGTGAAGGGCGAAGGACGCTGAAGGACGATGGCATCGGTGCCGTCGTATTTGCTCACAAGACGACGGAAGGCTGGGAGGCATTGCTGTCCGGCATGATTCAGGGACGGTGGGTAATTACCGCTTCATGGCCCATCGCGACTGAACTCGCAAACCGCCTACGCGCCCGCGATTCTGCTGCCCTTGCAACAAGCGTGCATCTTGTTTGTCGTCCTCGCCCCGATGACGCGCCTATCGGCGACTGGACGGATGTACTGCGTGAACTTCCTCAGCGCGTGGGAGACTGGATCGAACGCCTACAAGCTGAAGGCGTAAAGGGCGCGGACTTAGTGTTCGCCTGCATTGGTCCCGCGATGGAAATCTATAGCCGATACCGTCGCGTCGAAGATGCTGAAGGGCGCGAGATTCCTCTCGGCGGCGATCCATCAGCGGTCGAACCCTATAAACGCGGGTTTCTCGCCTATGTATGGGAGACGGTGGGTCGGTTGGCACTCGAAGAGGTTCTGGGCACAGCGGAGGCAAGAGCACGAAACGGAGCAGCAGGTGCTCTGGAGGAAGATGCCCGTCTGACCGCGTTGTTCTTGTGGACATTGCAGACGACCGAAACAGATTCAACCGATGCTGAACCATCCGATGCCGAGGACGAGGCTGAAGAAGAAGACGACGATGAAGCAAAACCCCAGAAGAAGAAAGTTGGCTACACTCTAATCTTTGATGTGGCACGTCGCTTCGCGCAACCTCTCGGAATTCATCTCGATAAATGGGAGGGGCGAATCATCGAAACCGAAAAAGGCATCGTTCGTCTGCTGCCCGTTGGAGACCGGGCGTCGCAACTATTTGGTGAAGCCGACGCTGCTGCCATCTCGCGTCGAATCGAAGCGGACGTTAAAGCCAGTCGCAATTACAGTTTTGCGTTCATGCAAGATGTCGGTGCCGCCCCTGAAATCAAAGCTCGCAGTCGCGGACGCAAAGGTGCCAAGCGTGCAGCTACAGAGATAGCGGAAGCCCCTACTCCTCAGCCAGTCACCACACTTGATCGCCTGCATGCAGCAATGTTGCTCCAGCGTGGCGGGCAGACAAACGGTCTCCGGGCGATGCTGCGAGAAGAGACGCAGCGCGGCCTTGACTTCCTGCGGCTCGCCAATGCACTTTCGCGGCTATACCCCAAGGATAGCGAGGAGAAACGACTGCTGGACGCGATGTTGTTGGCGGTTCCGAGGAATTGATGAACATCGCGATTGATGTCCGCTCCATCTTGCAGCAGCCAGTGGTTGCAGAGGAACTCCGCAAATGGCCCCTGATGCATGGCACCCTCTGCCCACGCGAAGAGCTTGAGCACATGAAGATTGAGGGGCTTATTGCTGGCAAGGCTGCCCCGAATTCGTTCGACTATGACCGCGAGCTTGGTCGAACAAACAGCGTGTTCTTAGCTCCCGCCTCGTTCCGAATGAACTACGGTTTCGGGGTAGGGAGTGTGTTCGTCGATGCTGCGCTCCTTTCCAACCGACGCGATTTGAGGTTTTCCGATCTAGATGTGGGAAGCGCAGTCGAGTGTTTGAAGATTGTGTGCGAGCATGGCGAACAGAATTATTGCGGAGACGCCAGAGATGTTACGAGACTCGCAGAACTCGTTCGCCAACAGAAGGTCGTGTCTCCAACGCTGCATTGTCGCGACTTGGTCTTGGAAATCGTTCACACTGATTCGTTCACGCGATATTACGACGAGTGTTACAAGGTGACCGAGGCAGTGTTCTTCAAGAGTATAGAAGAGGAAGCAAAGTCACGACGCGCTAACCTGTACCAATATTTTGCGCGAACGGGGCTGTGGTCACTGCATGAAGAAATTCTCGCACCCGTTTTTGTCGAACCCCAATATTTATTGGGGGACTGGGATGGTCGATGCTGGACGGAATGGCGGAAAGCGAGCACTCCCGACGTGCAGTATCGCCTTCAGGCATGGCTTGAGGCTGCTACAACTAGAAGCAAGCAGTGATGTGGCGCAACCAAATGTAAGGTTTCTTGCGCTGCCTAATTTGAGGACACATGGAACCTTGGTACAAAAATACGGTGCCCCGCGCCGAAGTGCGCGAAGGGCGATCCTTCAATCCCGATGAATTCGCGATTGCTCTTGAGCAGGTCGCTGCCAACAAAGGTCCCGAAGACTACCGCGACCCGGCGAAATTCTTTTCGCGCACCTGCTTCACCCGCGCCCTGCGTGAACACATGGGCATGGTCTTGCGCAGATTGGCGGGGCGAACCGACAATTCTGCGCCTGTCATGACGCTGGTCACGCAGTTTGGCGGCGGCAAGACCCACACGCTGACGGCACTCTACCATCTGGCAAAGCACGGAAGCGGGGCGAAGAACGATCCGGGTGTCGCCCAACTGTTGTCCGACGCCGGGTTAACCGACGTCCCGACTGCTAAGGTCGCTGTGTTCGTCGGAAATGCTTGGGACCCAGCAGAAGGGCGCGAGACGCCGTGGATCGACGTAGCCCATCAGCTTGCCGGGGACAAGGGAGTGGCAGTCCTCGGAACGTCCGCAAAAGAGATTCCTCCGGGTACGACAGCAATTGCCAAGCTGGTCGAGGTAGCTGGTGGGTCGGTACTGATCCTCTGCGATGAGGTTCTGAACTACATCAATCGCTATCGCGGCTCGGACGCCGACAAGTTCCACGCTTTCATTCAGAACTTGACCGTTGCCATGATCGGGACAGAACGGTCGGCTGCGGTGATCAGCCTGCCCCGCAGTCAAGTGGAGATGTCTGACTACGACCTCCAGTGGCAGGAGAAGATCAACAAGGTTGTCCGCCGCGTAGCGAAAGACCTAATCGCCAATGACGAAGCAGAGATCAGCGAGGTCGTCCGAAAACGCCTTTTTGAGGACATAGGTTCAGAGAAAGTCCGCAAGTCGGTCGCGAAAGCGTATGCGGACTGGTGCTTCGAACGCCGCAACCAACTTCCGCCTGAGTGGACTGCGGTCGATAGCGCGGCGACGGATGCGAAGGCGCGGGAGTTCCTACGAACGCGGTTCGAGGCTTGCTATCCCTTCCATCCCGCGACCCTCTCGGTTTTCCATCGCAAGTGGCAAGCCCTGCGTCAGTTCCAACAGACACGTGGCGCACTGGCGATGTTCGCGCAATGGATTTCCTACGTGTACAAGGACGCGCACACGAAGGCGAGGAACGAAGCCCTGATCACGCTCGGTTCCGCCCCACTGGACTGGGCAAGTTTTCGAGCCGCACTGTTGGGGCAGCTTGGCGAAGCCAGACTGCAAGGCGCAATCGACGCTGACATCGCTGGACAGAATAACCACGCCCAAGCTCTGGACGCCGACACGTCGGGTCTCCTTCGAGATATTCATCGGCGAGTAGCGACTGCGATTCTGTTCGAGTCGTCGGGCGGACAAACAGACAAAAGCGCACACCTCCCTGAACTTCGATTCGCGCTTGGCGAGCCCGGCATCGAGACTACCTCCATCGACACAGCCGCAAACCAGATGGAGTCTCGCGGATTCTTCATCCGTCGTAAGGGCACCGATGGCTACCAGTTTGGGTTCAAACCGACGCTGAAGAAGGTAGTCAACGACCGCCGCGCTTCTCTGGATGAAGACGAGGTTCTCGCCGAGACCCGGAAGATCGTGGAGAACGAGTTCCTAAAAGGAAAGGCTCTCCCGGTCATTGCATTCCCAGAGGACGGTGCGGCGGTACAAGACACCACAAGGCTTTCGCTCGTCGTGCTTTCTCCGGCGCAGGAATGGTCAGAGGACGGCTCACTCAAGCAGACGATATTGGACTGGACGCGAAATCGAGGAAACTCTCCGCGCCTATATCCCGGCTCGTTAATCTGGTGCATTCGCAAACCGGGCCGCGAGTTGCGTAACAAGATCGAGATTTTGCTGGCGTGGCGCAACGTGAACCGTGACTACATCGATGGGACTCTTCCGGGTGAGTTCGACAAGTCCGACAGCGAGGAGATCAAGGCTCGCCTTCGGGACGCGGAGGATGCGGCACAAGACGAGGTGTGGGCTGGATACCGCTACATCGCTTTGTACGATGCAAAGTCGGAGTCAGGGATCACGGTGATCGACTTGGGCGCAGGGCACGCGAATGCCGGAGAGACCCTCACGGGTCGGGTAATTACGACGCTCAAGTCGCGGGCATTGCTCAACGAATCGCCGGGTGCAGGATATTTGGAGCGCAGATGGGCGGAACCCTTCAAAAAGTCGGGCGCGTGGCCTGTCTCCGCTCTACGGCAGGCATTCCTGAACGGCACGCTGGAACGACTGCTGGAGCCGGACAGCTACCTGAAGGCGAAGCTGCCGGGCTTCGTCATGAACGGCGACTTCGGCTACGCATCGGGCGCGAAGGGCGACGGATATTCGCGGGTGTGGTTCCGAGAGCTAGTGCCGCAGGAGGAGATCAGCTTCGATTCCGATGTGTACCTGCTACTCCCAAAAAGAGCACAGGAACTCAAGTCAGGAGTGCCCGCTGTCGAGGTAGTGTCGGAGACGCCGGGAGCGACGACTGAAGGCGACACCGAAACTGGTGCCGGCCCCTTGTTCACACCGCCTAAAACCGAGGCTGTTGCCGTAGCAGCACGCGAAAGGACGCTCACGATTCGCGGCGAGATTCCGACCGAGGTATGGAATCGCCTTGGTCGAACGCTCATACCCAAACTGAAAACTGGGAACGAACTGGTCATGAAGCTCTATGTCTCGGTTCAAGTGGAGAGCGACACGGCTCAAGGATTCCAGCAGGAACTAATGCAAATCCTGCGCGACCTAAATCTCAGCGAAACTGTGAAGATCGAGATCGAGTAAGTCCCAATCGAGTCCAAGTTAGGAGTCCTGCAAGGAATGATGGACACAAGTCGTGAGAGACTCCGACTTTTGGTCGAGCAGCTTGAGATGGTTCGTGGGCTACTCGACGGGCACTCTCCCGTCGATGCAAAGGTAGCGATCATCCTTCTAGATAATGTGGCAGATTCCTTGATGTATCGCCGTTGCTTGCAAGAGTTCGAGCACGACAGCGAACTCGCGATGATCCGACGTCCGCGATTCACGCCCGCGAAGCAATCGGAAGCCTTATGGGATTTCAAAACAAAAGTGAACCTCCTGAATGGCATCGGCTTTGTGTCGGCTGAAGATGCAGCAGTGCTTAAGATCGGTCACTCGTATCGCAATGCAGCCTACCATCGAGACAGCCACAATCCACGAGTCACCAACGAGCTTGGACGACTGCTTTTCGCAGCAGTCTCCAGTCTGTTTAGGTCTTACTACGACAACGGGGTATCGTCTGGCGGATTTGCGCCCGAACAGTGGTTGTCGAAGTACGGGCTGCGTACCGATTTTATAAGCTTCAGGGGAGTAAGCACCTCAATCGCGGCAAAACTAATGGAAGGCATTACGATTACTTTCGAAGAGGCTAAGGAGGCGTTCCAAAACGACTTCACTTCACGAGTCGAAGAAATCGAGCGGGAAATCAAGAAACTAGAGATTGATGACGATGCCGATCTTGACGAGGGACTAAAGCGAGCAGAATTCTCAGAAGCTCACCCACATGAACAATTCTCAGAGAAACTTCGCGAACTGAACTACCGGATTGTTGCGGGTGACACGAAATCCGTAGATGCCAGAAAGTACCGGGCTGCACAGAAATCTGCAAAAAGAAAAATGGAAAAGGAACTTGCGGACTTTGTACCCGTCTGTTCTGTGAATCTGCTAAAGAAACTGAAATCGACAACCACATTAAAGACTGTGAAGAACGTATCCTCGCTGCTATATGCGTATCAGGACTTAGATTCGAAGCTCACGAAATTTGAGGATTCCGTCGAGCAACTCGCCATCGTGCTCGACAGAGCCATACAGCGGGAGATCGACATCAGAAGGGGAAAGTAAGCATACCTAGCCCGCGAGAATTCGCAGTTTGTCCAAAAGTTTAACCATCGCCAGCGTGTCCAGCCCACAATAGTCCATCAGAGCCTGCCTGATTCTGTCGCACTCGCCACGACCCCAGCCGCCACGCACCAGCGACTCCCAAGCAACCCCGGCAGCCTGACCGTCCGCGACCTCCATGTCCTCGTAGCTCATCTCCGGCACGAGAGCGGGTAACACGGATTTGATCGAGTACGAGCCTGCGTATGCCGGGTGATACGTGTGCTCCCGCACTACGGGCAGCAGATCGAACAGGCGGGCTTGGATCGCATTGATTCGATCCGCAAATTCGGGAAACCAAGACGCAAGCTCTGAGAGCCTCTGTGATTCGAATGACGAATACACGACGATGCTGCCGTTATCACCTAGCGCAGTGCAGAGAGACGTGATGAACTCATGGCGCGGATCGCTGGCGTCTGCGGCAAGAAACTCATAGTGCTCTGGCTCCGCGCCCGGTTGTCGCTGCACATGCACCGACCACTGAAAAGGTAAGTGGTCATAAGGACGCATTCCTGCGAGCGGTGGAAGTGCCCGATTCACCGTTTCAAAATCTGCGAAGTACAACGGGTATGCCAACCCACCCAACACGTCACGGAGTTCAGGGCTGAACCACGGCTCCCCCGTCTGCACGCACGTAGCCGCACGCCGCTGAATTTCGCTCAACTCGAAGTCATCAGGGATTTCACGGATGGAGGTGATCCCTAGTTCCTCCAGTTCTTCCATCGCACTCGCGTGAATTCTCGGCAGGTAGCCGATGTGGTCATCCGGGCGCGGCGGATTGCAGTGGTCGAAGAACTCGCAGGTGATCGGGTCGGTGCAATGCCGACCGGGCGCAATGTCGGGCGGCTGCGGCATGCTGAGGACGGTGAACTCCGAGCGTAGCTGGAATGTCAGCTTCGGCTGCAATCTCTTCACGCGGCGTGTGAGCTTTCTGATCCTGAAGAACCGCTTCGCGTCAATGTTCTGCCCATCGAACGCGAACGCACGATTGACATGAGCCAAGCAAACCGAAGCCACATCCACGCCGGAGCATGAAACGACGCGGTACTGGATCGCGACATCCTCGTAATGGTGATCCTTAACGTCGGTCGTGGACTTGACCTCAATCAGACGCCAGCGACCGTCCCGACACCGATCCAAGACGTCTACCTTCACGAGCACGCCGCCGTGTTCGAACACGGCTTCAAAGATCGCAGGGATTTCTGGGTCTGCGACCAACTCTCGCGTTGCGCGAATCGCTTGATCGAGACTGCGCTCGCAGACTTCTACTCCACCGGGAAAAAGCAACCGGGCAAGCCTGCCGACCTCGTGTCCTTGCTCGATAATCGCCTGTGCGGCAGCATCGGGCTGCTCCGCGAGTTCCGGTTCGTGAACTTGAAACCAAAGCCGCTTCTGACATTGGCATCCCGCCACAAACTTTGATTTGCTCAGTCTGTTGCCCATCCCTGCGCCTCCCTGTGACTCAGTGGTTTCGCTTCAGCCCCATTTTCACGACGCGCAGATAAAGTTCTGCCGCGT
>Ga0335074_10008990_pt1 | contig 13912 bp, 10 predicted proteins | sample Lox_Sample_23_FD_206715 | JGI IMG/M metagenome (GOLD analysis project Ga0335074, IMG submission 206715) | Soil microbial communities from Loxahatchee National Wildlife Refuge, Florida, United States - Lox_Sample_2.3 | ecosystem: Environmental > Terrestrial > Soil > Wetlands | place: USA...
TTGCTTCAGCTTCGAAATCGCGGGACGCCGTTCGAGTGTGTTGTATCCCGATTCTTCAATCGCGTCGAGGACGGCCACGCCCCCGCGGCTGAAAAGCTCGATATCGACGCGCAGGATCCCTTCCAAGCTTTCCGCCAAAGGCAGCCCCGCCGCAAACAGCTCCCGCGTGCGAGCGATCAGCGACTTCATCAGCGCCACGTAGCGCTGATCGAAACGCCGCCCGGTAATGTCCGCCTCGGTCAGCCCGTGCGCGGCGATCGCGTCGAGCGGAATATAGATGCGCCCTTTTTCGAGGTCGCGCGACACGTCCTGCCAGAAATTCGCAAGCTGCAGCGCCGTGCAGGTGAAATCAGAAAGGCGCTGCCGCTCCGCGTCGCGATAGCCGCAAAGATAGAGCACCAGCCGGCCGACCGGATTCGCGGAATAAACGCAGTAGCCGAGCACATCGTCCCACGTGGCGTAGCGCCGCACCACCTGGTCCTGCCGGAATGCACGCAGCAAATTGCTGAATGGCTCGACCGGAATGTCCTTCGCGCGAATCGTCTCGCGAAGCGCGACAAGCACCGGATGCGACGGCTGGCGGCCCGCCTGGTAGATCAGTCGAAGCTCGCTCTCCCATGCGTCGAGCAATTCCAGCGCCCGCGCGCGATCCGCCACCTCGTCGCCCAAATCGTCCGACCAGCGGCAGTACGCGTAGACGTTATAAAAGTGCTGGTGGAGATGGCGCGGCAGCAGCCACGACACCACGTTGAAGTTCTCGTAGTGATGCGTCGCCAGCCAGCGCGTGTATCGCTGGGCTTCTTCCGCACCGCATCCTTGCGCGGGGAGATGGCGCGCAATCTCTAACTCAGGTGTTGGCAGCATGAAAACCTAACGCCGGGGACAGCGCTCAGGGGATGACGGCCGTCTTCAGCTCGCCGTTCCGGTTCTTCATATGCTCGAAGACACGAGGAAGGTCCGCGAGCGGCACTTCTCCGGTAATGAAATCACGGGCGCGAATCTCGCCGCGCGCGATGGTGTCCAGCGCTTCGCGGATGAATCGCGGCGTGTGATGGAACGTCGATTTGATGGTGATCTCGGAATAGTGCAGCATCCACGGATCGATCTTCACTTCCGTTCCCTTCGCGCAGCCCGCGAAGAGGTTCACCGTGCCGCCCTTGCGCACCATTTCGAGCGCCCACTGCCACGTAATCGGCTGCCCGGCCGCTTCGATCACGGCATCCGCTCCGCGACCGCCTTCGGTCAGCTCGCGCACGCGGCTCACGGGATTATCCATCTCGGAGACGTCGAATGCGGCGTGCGCCCCGAATCGCTCGGCCGCCTGTTTGCGCACCGCGCGCCGCGCCACCGCAATCACCTTCACCTTGCGCTGCGAAAGAATCCGGATGAACTCCAGCCCGATCGGCCCGCAGCCGATCACCACCACCGTGTCGCCCGCCTTGATCCCCGTCTCGTGGATTCCGCGCAGCACGCACGCCAGCGGCTCGACCATCGCCGCGTCCAGGAACGACATGCTGTCCGGAATCTCCAGCATGTTCTCGCGGACGATCCTTCCGGGAATGCGAATGTATTCCGCGTACGCGCCGTTATTGAAAAGCAGGTCTTCGCAAAGGTTCGGCTGGCCCTTCTTGCAGTAAAAGCAGACGTTACACGGCGCGGAGTTCGCCGGCACCACGCGCATTCCCTTGTGAACGCCGCCGTTGACCTTGCGTCCCTGATCTTCGATGATCCCCGCGCACTCGTGCCCGAAAAGCGCCGGCGGCTGGATCATGCGCGCGTGAAATCCCTGCTTCCAGACCTTCAAATCCGTGCCGCAGGTCAGCGCCACCGACACGCGCACCAGCACTTCATCGTCGGCGATGTGCGGCCTCTCGACCTGCTCGATCTTCACATCCTCGCGGCCGTAAAGAACCGCCGCGGTCATGTGCCCGTTTCTATCTGCCTCTCTCATTCGTGCGTGATCACCACTTTCAGAGTATCGTCTTTCGGCCGCGCCGCAAGTTCCAGCGCGTCCGCGATGCGCTCCAGCGGGAAGCGGTGCGAGATCATTTCGCGCACCGGCAAGCGCCGCTCGAACACCAGCGCCGCCGATTCCGCCTGGTCGTCCACCGACGCGCTATAGCTTCCGAGAATCTCTTTCTCTTCGATTCCCACCGCAGCGGCCGGAAACTCCAGCTGGAGGACCGGATCGTTATGTGCAAACAGTAGCACGCGCCCGCCCGGTCGCGCGAGGGCCAGAGCCTCCGGGACCAATGACGGGTTGGGCACGGCCAGCAGAACCGCGTCTGCCCCTCGGCCATCGGTCCGCCGACGAATCTCATCGAGCAGATTCGTCTTCGCCGGATCGAACGCTTCCTTCGCTCCGAAGCGCAGGCTCGCCGCCCGTCGCCCGGGCATCGGGTCGCTCGCGTACACCGTCGCGCCTTCGTTCACCGCCAGCATCGTCAGCAGCATCCCGATCGGCCCCTGCCCGATCGCGAGAATCGTCTCACCCTTGGCGACGCGCGCTTTTCGAATCGCTTTCAGCGCCGTGTTCACCGGCTCCACAAACGTCGCTTCCTCGAAGCTCACATCCGGCGGCAGCGCGATCATCCCGCGCTCCACGATCCACGGCATCGCTCGCACGTATTCCGCGAACCCGCCGCCGTTCGGATCGAAGCCCGCCGTCAGCCCCGTCTTCTTATAGCCCGCGCACTGCGAGAAAAGCTTCCGCTCGCAGTAGAAGCACGCGCCGCACGGGATGTGGTGGAAGCTCACCACGCGATCGCCCGCCTTGAATTTCTTCACGCCGCGGCCGACTCGCACCACGGTCCCCGCCAGCTCGTGCCCCAGAATTTGCGGCGGCGGAATAAATCCGTGATGAATCTTCTTGATGTCCGTTCCGCAAATCCCGCACGCCGCCACGCGGAACAGCACTTCCCCTTCGCCGATCTCCGGAATCGGAACGCGCTCCACCACCACGCGGCCCTGCCCGCGATACACGCCCGCGCGCATCTGCCCGCGATCTCGCGTGGCCTCGTGCGATCCGATATCGACGACGGTGTGGCTCATATCGCCAGCGCCTCCGCCTTCGAGATCTCCGTCAGAGGGTCGGCCGAGATGTACTGGACGTACGTGTCGAGAAACCTTGCCAGCGCCGCCGCGGCCTTTTCACTGTCGTGCGCCAGCCGCAGAAGCCCAGTAATTCGATGCGGACGCGAGGCGAGTTGCCTCAATACTTGGGGCACGCTCACCGCGCCGCGTTCGTTGAACGTGCGATCGAAATCGAGCGGGAGGTTCGAGTCGGCGCCGTCGCTGATCGCGCGAATCGCCACGCCGCGAACCCCGTGGTGCGCGGCGGCGCCAAGCACGTAGACGCTCTCCATGTCGACTGCGTCGCCCGATTCGCCCAGCGACCGCTTTTCTTCGGCCGTCGCGATCACGCGGTCCGATGCCAGAAATCTCTCCACAATTCTCGCCCCAGTTTCCTCGGCTTGACGGATCAGTCCGGGATCGCCCGGCACCGATTTCGTTCCATGGACGTCCGCGGTAATCCGCGGCGCGAGCACCTCGCGCGGGCCGTACGCACGCTTCAGGCTGCCTGAAAGCCCGGATGCGATGCAGGCTTCCGGCGCTTTGTCGAACGCGTGTTCCAGGCTCCGTTGCACGGCAAACCGCCCCGCGCCCGTCACGACGACCTGCACATCGGCGTCGCCCACTTGCGCCCGGTAGGTGCGGTCAAACTCGTCCACAGACAAGCGCTGGAAGCGCCGCATCTTGCGCCACGGCGCGAATTCATTCTCCAGCGCGAATGTGACCAGTATTCTCATTGCGTTCGCAAAACTACGCCGCGGCCGCTCGCTCCATCGCTTTCGGCTGCATCCGGCCGCGCACATACCCGTTCTCCTCGTACCAGCGAACAGCGCGTTCGAGCGCCGCTTCCACCGGGCCCGGCTTGTATCCCAGCTCGCGCTCGGCCTTATCGCTCTCGACGAACATCCGGTGGCGAGACATCTTCACGCCTTCCACCGGAATCTGCGGCTCGCGACCGGCCAGCCGCGAAAACCATTCGTCCGCGTATCCCGCGGCCAGCGCAAATGCGTGCGGCAGCCGCACGCGCGGCGCGCGCCTGCCCGCGATCGGCGCCAGCGCCTCCAGAATCTGCTTCAGCGTCATGTTCCGGCAGCCCAGAATGTATCGCTCGCCGATCCGGCCCTTCTCCCCTGCGAGCAGATGTCCCGCAGCCACATCCTCGACCGCGGCCAGATTCAATCCCGTATCGACGTACGCCGGCATCTTCCCGTTCAGGAAATCCACCACGATGCGCCCCGTCGGCGTCGGCTTCCAGTCGCCCGGTCCGACTGGCGCCGTCGGATTCACGATCACCACCGGCACCCCCGCTCCGGCAGCCTTGATCGCTTCCACTTCCGCCAGAAACTTCGAGCGCTTGTAGTGCCCGATCATCTGATCGATCGTCGCTTGCGTCTCCTCATTCGGCAGCTTCGCGCCATGCCCAGGGACCGCGATCGTCGCCACGGTGCTCGTGTACACGATTCGTTCGACGCCTGCCTGCGCCGCAGCCTCGAAAAGCCTCCGCGTGCCCGCAACGTTGCTCTCGTAAATTTCCTCGGGGACGCGCGTCCAAAGCCGGTAATCGGCGGCCACGTGATACACGCGGCGCACGCCCTTCATCGCCCGATCGAGCGAAAGCGCATCGCGCAAGTCTCCCTCGACCCGCTCGACCGGCAGCCCTTCGAGCGCTCGCAGGTTGCTCGATCGGCGCACGAGCACTCGTACACGATCGCCCGCAGCAACAAGTTGCCGGGCGACATGGCTTCCTACGAAGCCCGTCGAGCCGGTTACAAGCGTCGTCATAGAGTCTGGAAGGCCTTGAACGTGGCGGGAGTTTTCACTCTTACCCCCAGTTTCCGTTCGCGTGCTCGATCTCTTCGGGGCGAATCTGAATGCCCGTAAATCGTTGCCTTTTCTCGCGCAGATTATCGTATCGCGCTAATGCGTAAAGCGGAAAGGAGTTTCGATAAAGGTGATATTTGAGATAGAACACCCGCGGGAAACCGGTGCCCGTGAACTCCGCTTCATCCCACGTGCCGTCCGGGTTCTGGTGCGACGCCAGCCACGCGACCGCGCGTTCTACTGCGGGATCGTTGACCGCCACGCCGCTATCCACAGCCAACAAACCGATCAGGCCCCATGCCGTCTGCGATGCCGTACTCTTCCCCTGTCCTTTGAGCGCCGGATCGTAGTACGACAAAACCGTCTCGCCGAATCCGCCGTCCGGATTTTGGACGGAGCGCAGCCACTCCGCCCCGCGCCGTCCTTCGGGCAAAGAGCCCAGCCCGACGGCCTCGAGCGCGCGCAGCACGCCGCTCGTTCCATAGACGTAATTCACGCCCCAGCGCCCGAACCACGCGCCTTCCTTTTCCTGTTCGCGTTGCAAATAAGCTTTCGCCCGCTGAATCACGGGATGCGTGGCGGGCCAGCCCATGAGCCCGAGGCACTCCATCGCGCGCGCCGTCACGTCGGCGGTCGAAGGATCGAGCATGGCGTTGTGATCCGCAAACGGAATGTGATTCAGGAACTGCTGGTTGTTTTCATGGTCGAACGCGCCCCAGCCGCCGTCGGCGTTCTGCATGCTGAGCAGCCAGGCGAGTCCGCGGCGAATCGCGGCCTGCAGCCGTTTCGGTTCCGGGTCGGCGACACGCCCGAGCGCCATCAGCACGAACGCCGTGTCGTCCACATCGGGGTAAAAGTCGTTGCGAAACTCGAACGCCCAGCCGCCCGGCTCAGCCTTGCGATTCTTCACCTGCCAGTCGCCCGGCCCGAGAATCTGATTCGCAACGAGCCACTGCGAAGCGGCCACGAGCGCCGGATGACCAGGGTCGACTCCCGCTTCCGCGAGCGACACCATCGCGATCGCCGTATCCCACAAGGGCGAAATGCACGGCTGCACGCGCAGCGTATCGCCCTCTTCGACTTCGTAACGCGCCAGGAATCCGATTTCGCGCGCGAGCAAAGGATCGGTCGTGTCGCCGCCCTCTGCGAGCAGCGCGAAAATCGAATTCATCATCGCGGGGTAAATCGTACCCAGGCCCTCGCTTCGCTCCAGGCGCTCGAGCATCCACTTTCGCGCGAGATTCCGTGCGATGTTGCGAAACGGTTTCCACGGCAGGTTCTCGTAGAACTTCACGCTGCGATCGATCGCCAGGAAGATGTTCTTCCACGAGACCACCTGCTTATCCCACGCCAGCGACGGCGGCAGCGTTCCCGGCTTCTTGAACAGTTCGTCGACGGTCACGCCATCCGGCAGCGTCCAGCCAGGCTTCTGCGCGTAAACCAGCGCCAGCGGAATTACGATTCCGCGCGTCCACGACGACATTTCGTACAAATTCAGCGGGAACCACGCGGGCAGCAGCATCAGTTCAGGCGGTATCGCCGGCACCATCGTCCACTCAACGGCGCCCACCATGGCGAGATAAAATCGAACGTACGAATTCGTCGCTTCGAGCCCGCCCAGCTCGTGAATCCGCTGCCGTGCCTTCTGGAGGTGCGGCGCTTCGGCTGGATCGCCCGCCAACCGCAGCGCGACCCATGCCTTCACGGTCGCATTCAGCTCCGAAGGCCCGCCGTAAAATATGTTCCAGCCGCCGTCAGCGAGCTGCCGATCGCGAATATACTTCGCCAACTTCGCCGTTTTTTCGGATTCCAGTTCGCCCAGGATCTGCAGGTAGAGGATGTAATCGGATTCGAGGGTGGTGTCTGCTTCCAGCTCGCCCCACCAGTATCCGGCTGGATTCTGTGCCGAGAGGAACCAGTCAATCCCGCGGCGGATGGCTTCGGCAATCGGCGATTCTACTTCTCGGCTTCGAGCAGTTGCTTGTCCCGCGTCACTTCCCCCGCTCACGCGGAGTTGTGCCTCCGGTGCCATTAGTCCCTCAGACATGACGTCTCACTCAATATAAAGGCCGACTAGCCCTAAGGCAGGCTCCACGTCCACCCGCGTCGCCTCCCCGTGGTAGGAATGCATACAATCTATCGACAATACAGGTACTTACAGGCTAACCCCGCTCTATTATCTGCAGTATTTGAGCCAGGGTCAACCGAAAATACCCGGCCACTCTACGCTAGGCTATACCTTAGGATGTTTGTTGCCATTCGGGGGCTGCCTGTAAATAGCTACCTCATTTCGCCTTTCCGCCAACCGCCGATTCCAGTTTTCGTATCCGCTCGACGAGCGCCGGCAGTTGGGCGAACCATGCGTACTGGCGCTTGAACTTCTCCAAGCTTCGCGCCGGCGTGCCCCAAACGACCTGGCCGCCGTGAATTGTCTTTCCGGTTGGGATGCCGGCCTGCGCTCCGGCGATCGCTCCATCCTCGAGCGTGCAATGATCGGCAATTCCCACTTGCCCGCCAACGATCACGTTCTTTCCCAGCGTGCTGCTGCCCGAAACACCGGTCTGCGCGGCCAGCACGGAATGCTCGCCGATTCGTACGTTGTGCGCCACTTGGACCAGGTTATCGATCTTCACGCCCTTGCCCACCTGCGTCGTCTCCAGCGAGCCGCGGTCGATCGTGGTGTTGGCGCCGATCTCGACGTCGTCTCCAATCTCCACGCCTCCCGCTTGCGGAAATTTCCATTGCCGCCCTTCGCCGAACACATAACCGAATCCATCCGCGCCAATCACGGCTCCGGAGTGAACCTCGACGCCATCTGCGAGCTTCGCCCCCGCATACAGCGTCACGCGCGGATGCAGGCGGCAGCTGGCGCCGACCCGCGAACCGCGCCCCAGAAAACAGAATGCCTCGATGACGCTTCCCTCGCCGACCACCACATCTTCTTCGATCACGACGTACGGCCCCACGAACGCGCTCGGCGCAATCTTCGCCGTCGCCCCGGCAATCGCCGTTGCATGCACGCTCGGGCGCGGCGCATCCTCTTTCGTCAGGAGCGCGGCTGCCTTCGCAAACGCCAGCTTCGGCTCACCCGCCTCAATCAGCGTCTTCCCGGCGATTCGCATTCCCTTTCCCACAATCGCGCACGCCGCCCGCGATTCCGCCGCCCGCTCCTGATGTTTTGCCGAGTCAACGTAAATCAAATCCCCGGCCCCGGCGCGTTCGGGGCTGGCGACGCCGGACACTCGCGTCGCCGCATCCCCGTGCAGCTCGGCGCCAAGATACTTCGCCAGTTCTCCGGCGCTGCAAGTCCCAGTGCGAGTCATTGTCGCCTCTCCTTTGCAATCGCTTCGCTACAGCGGTCCTTCAGAAGGGATAAATCGGCTTCTCGCCCGTTGGGCGCGTCTTCCATCGCTTGTGGACCCAAAGCCATTGGTCCGGATACGTGCGGACATAATCCTCGACCACGCGCATGAATCTCTGGGTGGTCTCCCGCACGTCCGATTCTTCGTTCCCCGAGCGCACCAGCTCGACCGCGGGCTCAAAGCGCAATCTGTATTTCCGCCGCTGCGCGTCCCACGAAAGAAATCCCGGCACCACCGCCGCGTCCGTCCGCAACGCCAGTCGCGCCAGCCCGGACGTCGTCGACGCCGGAATCCCGAAAAAATCTACGAACACACCCTCTTCGATTGTCGTGTTGTGATCCGCTAGGATTCCCACCGTCCCGCCGTCGCCCAGCACCTTCAGAATCGAACGCGCTGAGCGGTTTTTCTCGATCGGCTGGTTTCCGGAAAGGCAGCGATATCCGTTGATCAGCGCATCCACTCGGCTGTTCGCGATCGGCCGCACCAGGAAATACAGCGGATGCCCGTAGAGCGCCTGCGCGAACGGCGCCAGTTCCCACGCGCTCATGTGCCCCGTCAGAAAAAGAACGCCCTTGCCCCGCCGCCGCGCCGCGTCGAAATTCTCGAATCCGTCCAGCAGGACGATCCGCTCGATATTCTCCCGCGTGTATTTCGGAAACTGTGAAAACTCGCCGGCCATCCAGCCGACCTGCCGGATCATTCCGCGCGCCACTTTCCTGCGTCGCGCGTCGCTCCAATCCGGAAACGCCAGGCGCAAATTGAATATCGCCGCGCGCCGAAGCGGAGTTCGAATCGCGTACGCGGCCGCCGCGAAACTCGCGCCTGCCCACCGCGCGGCCGGCCTCGGCAGCAGCCCCATCAATTTCAGTCCGATCCATGCTGTGGCGTACTCGAGCCATTCCCGCATCGCCGAGCATTATGCGGGAGGCCGAATATCGACGCCAGAGGATCAAGCGGTGCTAGACTGGCAAACTTTGAGCCACGACTCCCCAACGCGCTCACCCTGGCTCCGTCCCGCTCCCATCGCCGCCGCAATCGCCGGCGCGATTTGCCTGTTTGGCAGCCTCGGTGCGATCGGTCTCGTCGGCCCGGACGAGCCGCGCTACGTCTGGATCGCGCGCGCCATGGCCGAAACCGGCGACTGGGTCACGCCGCGGCTCTATGGTCAACCCTGGTTCGAGAAGCCGATTCTCTACTACTGGGCAGCCGCGATCGGATTCCGCCTGCATCTCTCCGCCGAATGGGCCGCGCGGCTGCCCTCAGCCGTCGCAGCGTTGTTTGCGGCAATCGCCATCGGCTGGCTCGGCTGGAGGCACTACGCGAGCGCGCCTCGCTCGGACTCTCTCGCGCCGAACCGCGAAATCGGCGATCCTGCGCCTGCCGCCAGCTTAGCGCGTGATCCCGCGCTCCTCGCTCCGCTTCTCTTCTCGACAAGCGTCGCGGCCATCGGCTTTGCGCGCGCTGGCACGCCAGACATGCTCTTCAGTTCCTGTCTCACGCTGGCAATGGCCGCGGGCGCCCACATCCTTCACCGCGCGGGTGCGCTCCGCGCCAACCGCGATCCTCTCTCCGATCCCGCGCCCGGAGACTTTTGGGCTCTCGCAGCTTTCGGCGCCTTTCTGGGCGCCGCTGTGCTCGCCAAAGGACCCGCGGGAATTCTGCTCGCAGGCGGCTCGGTCGGCCTCTGGATGCTCGCCACGCGCAGATGGCGCGCCGCATTCCGCCTTGCGCATCCCATCGCGATTGCGGTGTGCTGTGTGGTAGCGCTCCCCTGGTACATCCTCTGCGCCCGGCGCAATCCCGATTTTCTGCACGTCTTCATCTTTGAGCATAATTTCGAGCGCTATCTCACGCCGCTTTTTCGCCACCAGCAGCCGTTCTGGTTCTTCGGCCCGATCGTCCTGCTCGCTCTGCTTCCCTGGACCGTCCTGCTCTGGCCCGCGGCCCTCGAGGGTCTTCGCCTTTGGCGCGACAAAGCGTGGCACAACTCGCCGGGATTTTTCTTTGCCTGCTGGGCGTTCTTTCCCGTGTTTTTCTTCAGCCTCTCCGAATCCAAGCTGCCGAGCTACGTGCTCCCCGCAATTCCCGCGCTTGCTCTGCTCTGCGCCGTCGGCACTTCTCGCGCCGCCGATCGCGACACGCCCATGCGCTTGCTCCTGGGCGGCGGCATCGCCTTCACCCTGCTCGTGCTCGGAGTCGCCGGTCTCCTCGGTACACGTCGAATCCCATGGGAGGCGCTCAACTTTCAGCTCACTCCCGTATTCGTCGCAGTCCTCGGCCGCCTCGCGCTCGTCTTCGTCGCCATCGTCGTCTTGATCGTCCTCGGCGCCGCTCTTCGTGGCCGGCTCGACTACGCCATCGCACTGTGCGCCCTTTTCGTTGGCCTGAGCGTCGAGACCGCGAATCTGTCGCTGCTTCCGATGCTGGATCGCCTCTATTCGGCAAGGCTGCACGCGGCGCTGATGCGCAACGACCTGCATCCCGACCGCATCTTCACCTACAAGCTCACACGAAGCTGGGATTGGGGGCTCGCCTTTTACTTTCGCCGCGAACTTCCCGAGTGGTCGCCGCAGGATCCAAACGCCGCGCTCGTCCTCACCACGCCCGCGGGCCTCGCCCAAATTCGCAAGCTGGGCCGCTTCGATGGAACCCTCGACGAGCCGTACGTCGGCGTCCTCTACGTCCCCATCAACCAAGCCCCGCGCTGACCAACTGAAAGTCGTCGCAGTCGTCTCGTGTGTGTATTTCGCCGGCATCGCCTATCAGCTCTGAAGTGAGGTGGGTCGCCTGAAATGCCGTGTGCCTCTGTGTCTCGGTGCCTCCGTGGCTAATCGCCTTCTAGCCACTCGTCACTCGCCACTAGCCACTGCCTTAATGCGTTGTCGGGGGAATATTCAGCAGGAAGAAACTCACGAGCTGATTCTCATACGCCTTCCGGTCGTCGTCCGACATATCGCGGTACGCCGATTTCACCCGAAGCATTTGCTTGGGGTCGGGCGCCAGGAGAAATAGCTGCAGCCCAAGATCGCCCAGTTGCGGACGGTCGCTCGCAAATATGAATAGCTTGGGAATTCCGGCGGTACCCGCGAGCCTCTTCGACACCGGCGGCTCATTGCGAAACGGGTAGTTGTACATCCGGAAGGCAAAATCGGCGACCTGGCCGACCCACGGAAGCGCCTGCAGCCCGGAATTTTTAACCTGCAGCCGCACCATGTCGCGCGGGTCGCCATAAGGATCTTCGACCGCGAAAGCCGCCACGCGCTTGTCGGTGGACGCCACCTCCAGCACGGCGTACCCACCCATATCGGTGCCCCACAACCCAAAGTGTTGCGGGTCGACGTCGTCCCGCGCCGACAAGGCCTGCATCGCGGCGCGCAACTCGTTCGTCTCGCGATACCCCAGCGTCGTCACTCCCGGCACAGTCCCGTGGCCTACAAAATCGAATAGAAACACGTTGAACTGGTGCTCCTGCAGCGCTGTAACGAGCGTAAGCACGTCCCCCTGCTGCGCCCCATAGCCGTGGCAGACGATCACCGTCGGCGCGCCCCGAAGTCCTGGGAAAAACAGCCCGTCGCGCTGCGGCTCCCCGGGGATCGGAAACGAAACGACCATCGGGTGCCCCATCATAACGTTCACGTCGATATTTGCGGGGTTTCGCGGCGGGTGGACGATCTCGTACACCAGGTATCCGGCGATCGCCCCAATCGAAAGCAAGGCGAATAAAAGCAGCGCCAGTAACCCCGAGAGAAGCTTGGCGATGCGCGAATTGCGGAATTCGAAGGAGATAGCCATCCGTAATCGTCGGGGCTGCTCTGGGCGCCCGGCGCGACTCTTCTTAGCGCGGTTCCTTTCGAGCGTAGTTTCTCATACTGTTCGCCCCAAATAGCGCGAGTTGGGTTCTCGGCGTCCCAAAGCTATAATAGCTACTGAACGGCACCCATCTCTCATGCAGATTGTCGACCTCCGCACGTTACATTCACGGTCTCTCGAAGGCTTGTTCCAGGAGGAAGCCCGCCACTGGCGGGAGGAACTCCATTGGGACTACCGCGCCTCCATCGACCTGATCCGGCGGTTTATCGACTCTCGCGCTTTGGGCGGATACGCGGCCATGGAAAACAGCGGCCCGGTGGGCTACGGCTTCTACGTCCTTGAGGAACGCAAGGGACTCATCGGCGGGCTATTCGTTTCCCCGCGCTGTGCACAGGGTCCGGTGACGCAAGCTTTGCTCGGCGAGATGCTCGAAGCGCTGCGTGGGACGCCGCGCCTCGAGCGCATCGAAGCTCAGCTCATGCCCTTCGGCAGCGAACTCGACCCGGCGTTTCTCTCGCGATATTTTCGCCTGCATCCCCGCCAGTTCATGCTCTTGCCTCTCGCCGATTCGGTCTTGTGCGGAAAGCCGCTCTCCGAAGGGCTGCGCATCGAGCCGTGGAGCGACCGCGCGTTCGAAGCCGCCGCGCGGCTGATTCAGCTCGCGTACGCCGACCACGTCGACGGCCAGATCAACGACCAGTATCGCAGCGAAACGGGGAGCTTGAAGTTCCTGCGCAATATCGTCCTCTTGCCCGGTTGCGGACAGTTCCTGCCCGAGGCCTCGTTTCTCGTGCGTCCGACTACGGGCGATCGCCTCGTCGGCATGATCCTCACGTCCACCGTCGCCGAAGGCGTGGGCCACACCACGCAAGTCTGCGTCATGCCCGGCTATCACGGCCACGGAATCGGCCGCCAGCTCATGGAGCATTCCATCCAGGCCCTTCGCCGCCGCCACTACGAATCCCTTTCGCTCACCGTCACCGCCATCAACAAGCACGCCGTCGACCTCTACGAGCACCTCGGCTTCCGCACGCTGAAAACCTTCGCCGCCGGCGTCTGGCAAGCGTAGCCACCAGTAGCGCCGGCGTCTCGCCGGCCCCCGCCGTTTCTCCGCCGTTCTCTGCGCCCTCCGCGTCTCTGCGGTGAGTCCTGTTCTTGCCTTTACTTCCGCTGCCCTACAGTCGCGATACCCCTATAACGAGCAGCACAATTCCCGCCAACAGGCACGGCCATATCAAATACGCTGGCCACGGCGACCATCCGCGTTCCTTCCGAATCCTAAGATATTCGACGGGAAGGCCAAATTTCCGCGAACTCATGAAAGCGGCGAAACCGGGGTAACCCGCCTTTTGCATTTTCAACTGCACATGCAAAGACAAGACGGCAAAAGCACCAATCAAAAGAAATCCGAAGATAACAAGCGGATCGTGCCTCGCGATCTCAATAATGGCACGAAGGTTTTCTCGAAGGGAAATTGCAAATACCTCGTTTTCTCAGGCGAGTTTAGGGTTTGAACGCTGCGCGCCCCAAACCCAAGCGCCGGAGGCGCGATTGTAATTAGCCCGGCACGCAGCCAGCCTGCCGCCAAGGCAGGCGCAGCGAAGTGCCGGGAACACGCCCCCAAAAGTCCCAGTCCCGGAGGGACGATTGAAAGTACTCCACGCTCCCCCGCGCACACCCGCGATCGGCGCCGCCTCACTTCTTCGCCCGGTCCTTCAGCAACCCCTTCAATTCATCCATGAATTCCTTCACATCCTTGAAATCCAGATACACGGACGCAAACCGCACGTACGCCACCTTATCCAGCTTCTTCAGCCGCGACATCAGCAACCCGCCGATCTCCGTGG
>Ga0335074_10008991_pt1 | contig 13912 bp, 13 predicted proteins | sample Lox_Sample_23_FD_206715 | JGI IMG/M metagenome (GOLD analysis project Ga0335074, IMG submission 206715) | Soil microbial communities from Loxahatchee National Wildlife Refuge, Florida, United States - Lox_Sample_2.3 | ecosystem: Environmental > Terrestrial > Soil > Wetlands | place: USA...
GGTATGCCCCATCAGCAGGATGGGACGCTTGCGCCCGCTGCCTTTGATGCGGGCCACCAGGTTGGCGCGGTTGGGCTCCGCGGCAAACAGCTTCACCGCGATGCCTTCGCGCTCCAGCATGGCCTGGATCACCTTGGCCGCGCGCGTCTCGTTGCCAGGCGGGTTGCTGGTGTCGATCTTCAGCAGGGTGGTGAAGCGGTCCAGAATCTCCGGTTGCAGCTTGTTCCAGTCCACGGGATAGCGGTCCTGGGCGGCCGCGGGAAGGGCCAGCAGTAGAAGCAGCCATTTCATAGCGGGATATTTCCGTGTTTCTTGCGGGGCATGGTGTCCACCTTGGTTTCCAGCATGCGCAACGCGCGGATCACGCGCGGGCGCGTTTCGTGCGGCTCGATCACATCGTCCACATAGCCGCGCTCGGCGGCCACGAAGGGATTGGCGAAGCGCTCGCGAAATTCGTCGGTCTTTTCACGGCGCACCGCCTCGCGGTCGGCGGCGGCCGCCAACTCCCGCCGGTAAACGATGTTCACCGCGCCTTCGGGTCCCATCACCGCGATTTCCGCGGAAGGCCACGCCAGGTTGATATCGGTGCGGATGTGCTTCGACCCCATCACGCAATACGCGCCGCCGTACGCCTTGCGCGTGATCACGGTGATTTTGGGCACGGTGGCCTCGGCGTACGCGAACAGCAACTTGGCGCCGTGGCGGATGATGCCGCCGAACTCCTGCTCCGTGCCCGGCAGGAATCCGGGCACGTCTTCAAACGTCAGAATGGGGATGTTGAAGGCATCGCAGAAGCGCACGAAGCGCGCCCCCTTCACCGACGAGTTGATATCCAGGCAGCCCGCCAGGAACGCCGGCTGATTCGCCACAATAGCGACGGAGCGCCCGTCCATGCGCCCAAAACCGGTCACCAGGTTCTTGGCCCAGAACTCGTGTACCTCGAAAAACTCGCCATCGTCCACCACCCGGCGGATGGCGTCTTTGATGTCGTACGGCAGGTTGGATTCCGGCGGCACCAGCGAATCCAGCGCCTTGTCCATGCGGTCGATGGGGTCGCGCGTGGGGCGCCGCGGCGGGTCTTCGCGGTTGTTCTGCGGCAGGTAGCTGAGCAATTCGCGAATCATGCGGAGGCATTCGCCATCGTCGGCGGCCACGAAATGCCCCACCCCGCTGACCGAGTTGTGGGTCATGGAGCCGCCCAGTTTCTCCTTGGTGACGTCCTCGTGGGTGACGGTCTTGATCACGTCGGGACCGGTGACGAACATGTAGCTGGTGTGGTCCACCATGAAGACGAAATCGGTGATAGCGGGCGAATAAACGGCGCCCCCGGCGCAAGGCCCCATGATAGCCGAGATCTGCGGCACGACGCCGCTGGCCAGCGTGTTGCGCAGGAAAATGTCGGCATATCCGGCCAGCGAAACCACCCCTTCCTGGATGCGCGCGCCGCCCGAATCGTTCAGGCCGATCACCGGCGCGCCGGTCTTCAGAGCCAAGTCCATAATCTTGCAGATTTTTTGCGCGTTGGCCTCGGAAAGTGAGCCGCCGAAAACCGTGAAATCCTGGGCGAAGACGTATACCACGCGGCCATCGATGCGGCCGTAGCCGGTGACGAAACCATCGCCGGGAATCACCTGCTCATCCATGCCGAAATCGCGGCAGCGATGCGTCACCAGCTTGTCGATCTCCTCAAAAGTGCCCTCATCGAGTAGTAATTCGATGCGCTCGCGAGCGGAAAGCTTGCCCTCCTGGTGCTGGCGCGCGCGGCGTTCGGGGCCGCCCCCCTGCTCGGCGGCTTCGTGGCGGCGCCGCAGTTCCTCGAGGCGATTCATCGGCACTATTGTAACGGGCGGACGTAGTTCGCGCCGCAAGCGCGGCCTGGTCTGGAATCCGTTACGGTCCGGCACCTCTTGGCGCTCCTGCCGGCGGAACAGAAGGAAGATGGATGGCATCGGCCCACCGGCTGGTTGGTCAGCACCGCGCTGGCTTCGTCCCGCGCCAGGACCTAGAATTGTGGGTGACATGGAGATTTCACGGTTTCGAGTGCGCGCCCTCCCGGCTCTGGCGGGATTGGCGCTGCTCACCAGCGTGGCGACGCTGATGCTGGCGCAGGAGGGCACGGCAGAGTGGACCGATATCCTTCCGCCAGCCGACCTGCATGGTTGGACCCGCATCCCGATTCCGCCAGTCGATGGACTGAAGCCCAAGCTGCAATGGCGCGTGGATCCGGCCCAGCACGTCCTGATCTGCAGTGGCGATGGGGGCCACGAGTGGCTGCGCTACGACCGGGAATTGGGTGATTTCATCTTTCAGGTGGACTGGCGCTTCACCCCACGCGGCCCTACTGAAAAGCGCTACAACAGCGGGATTGGGATTCGCCTGTCGAAGTACGGCGAGATTTGGTACCAGGCACAGACCGGCCTCACCGGCGGCTACCTGTTCGGTGAGAATTTCGCCGACGGCGCGATCCAGAAATTCGACCTCAGAAAACAAATGAAGGAGAACCGCGTGAAGCCGGCGGGAGAGTGGAACCACTACGAGATCACCGCGCAGGGCGACCGGCTGGTTCTGGCGGTCAATGGAATGGTGGTCAATGAACTGACCGGCGTGGGCCTGCGTCGTGGATACCTGGGCCTGGAGGCCGAGGGATACGAGGTGACCTTCCGGAATCTGAAGGTGAAGACGCTATAAACACTTTTGCGCCGTCTAAGCCGAGTCTCAGCCCGGGCGCCGGTTACTTACCGGGGAACGGAAGCCATCCGCGGGTGATATAGTCGCCGAGCGTGAGAGTGACGAGAATCAGAAACCAGGCGATTGCGCCCGCGATGACCAGCTTGACCAGCTTCTTCTCCAACAGCGCATGCATGAAGAAGGACGCGATCAGCGTGGCTTTGATGGTGGCGAATACCAATAGGTCCTCGGTGCGCCGGCGTTACCGTCCGCGGCGGCCAAGGCGCATAAGCTGCTCGCCAGGTGAATCAGTTGCCTCCGGTAAACATGGCTTAACACTTAGGCCAACTTACTCGCGTCCTGCTGCCCGCGGTGCTGGTCGCCTGTGCCGCCGGCTGCGCGCGCGGTGGTCCACAAATCCTCGGTTCTGGATGGCGCAGCCGCGCCGCCAGGTGGCTGCGTATTGGGCGGCCGGCTGAGTTGTGGGGTGGGATCACCACGTAACCTCGGCGGTTGAGGCGGTCGGGACGATTCGCCGCCGCGTTTTGGGGCGATTCGCCCCGGACAGAGGGGCCTGGGTATGATATTGGGGATCAAAATCCGGTATCCTGATTCCACAGGAGATACTCATGCACCGTCTGGTTTGCTGCCTGGCTGCGGTGGTTGCCGCGCATGCCGCTACGCCCCTGTTCCAAACATCTTTCGACAAACCGAACCAGGGCTGGACCGCCGTTCGCGGGGCGGCCACTCCGGATGCTTCGGTAACCCACAACAACAATCGGTCGCTGCGCGTCGAAGCGGTCAAGAATGAGCCGGACGCCTGCATCCGGTTTGCGCCGGTTTCGCTCACCATCGGGAAACGCTACGAGGTGAGCGGGTGGGTGCGGACCGAGGGGCTGACGGTGCGCGACCTGGACCGGTCGCCGATTGCGGTGGGGGCGGCGCTGACTATGGCGTCGATGCCCATCGACGTACACTCGGAGGCGCTGGGGGGCACCCGGCCGTGGACGCGGCTTTCGCTGCGGTTCGTGGCCAGCCGGGCGCAGGACCAGATCCTGTTTACGGTGGCCGATGGCGGAGCGATCGCCGGCGGCAAGGCGTGGGTGGAGGGCGTCAGCCTGGACGAGGTTTCGCCGCAGGATGAGTGGCCGACGCGTGAGGCGGTGCAGACGTTCGGCCCGGCGTACCGGTATCCGGCGGCGGGGTGGATTTATCTGCATATCGAAGGGCAGCCGTATGAGCGCGGCTACCAGCACGGGCACCTGATGGCGCGGGAGATTCCGGAATACCTGGCGCGGTGCGCGTCCGACCTGGGCGGCCCGGAGAACTGGAATGAGTACCGCACCACGGCGAACGCGCTGTTCCTGCGGGGATTCGACCGCGAAATCCTGGAGGAGATGCGGGGCATTGCGGATGGGGCGGCGGATGCGGGGGCGAAGTGGCAGAACCGCCGCATCGACCTGATGGATATTGTGGTGGCCAATGTCACCGTGGAGATGGGCGAACTGCGCTCGGCGGTAGATGTGACGCCGACGGGCCTGGAGAGCTTCAACTTCGATAAGCCGGCGTACGGGCAGACGCCGGGCAGCGCGCGGCGCGATTCGGTGATGGACCATTGCAGCGCGTTTGCGGCGACTGGTCCGGCGACGCGCGACGGGAAGATGGTGATCGGGCACGTGACGTGGTGGCCGCTGACCCTGGCGGAAGGCACCAACGTCCTGCTGGACATTAAGCCGGCGTCCGGCCACCGGCTGCTGATGCAGAGCTATGCGGGGGGCATTGAGAGCGGCACGGACTGGTACCAGAACGATGCGGGGGTGGTGCTGACGGAGACCACCATCCGGCAGACGCCGTTCAACGCCGAGGGGACGCCGGTGGCGTTCCGGGCGCGCGAGGCGATCCAGTACGGCGGGAACATCGACGAAGTGGTGGCCAAGCTTGGCACCCGCAATAACGGGCTGTATACCAACGAGTGGCTGATCGGGGACGCCAAGAACAACGAGATCGCCATGTACGAGCTGGGCACCAACCACACCAAGCTGTGGCGCAGCTCGAAGAACGAATGGTTCGGGGGGACGCCGGGCTTTTATTGGGGCGACAACAATGCCAAAGACCTGGCGATCCGGCTGGAGCTGCTGCCGGACACGCATTCGGCGCCGGAGTTTGTGCCGTACGTGCCCATGCCGCGCGACCTGGCCTGGCAGGATTTGTACCAGCGTTACCACGGGCAGATTGACGAGCAGTTCGCGTTCCTGGCGTTCCGCACGGCGCCGCTGGTGGCGGCCAGCACCATGGACGCCAAGGTGGCCACGGCGGACATGGCTTCGCGCATGATGGTGTGGGCCGAGATTGGCAGGCCCAACCAGACGGAATGGGTGCCACGCGAGGGCGGCCGCGCCAGGAACTCGGATGCCCGCAATGATGGGCTGTATCCGGCGGGTTACTACCTGTTTAATGCGCAGCCTTCGGACACGCTGCGCACGGCAGTGCAGGCGAATGAACTGTCACGTTTGCAGACGCCCGCCAAACCGGAGGACAACGCGGAGGCGCGAACGGAAGGCAGGGGCGCGGGCCGGGCGGGAGGCCGAGGCGGACGCGGCGGACGCGGGGCGGTGAACGCGGACCGGATGTGGAAGGGCTGGGTGCTGCCGGCTTCCGAGGCGGATACGTGGTTTGTGGCGGGATCGGCGGCGTACGACCGGGCGTTGGGGTCGGACGATATCGAGAAGGCGGTGGACGCGGAGCGGGCTACCTACCGCGGGCTGAAACTGAGTCCCGATAACGCCATCAACCGGCACCGCATGGAGGAGGCCAAGGGCTTCCTGTTTCTGGATGGCCTGCGGCACAAGATGGGCGACGCGGCGTTCCGGAAACTGATGACGGATTATTTCGCGGCCAATGCGGGGAAGACGGTGACGGCGCAGTCGTTCCTGGATAAAGCCGGGGTAACGTTCGAGTTTACCGAGCCGGGCGACGGTCCGGCGTACCTGGCGTCGGATATTTCGCGGCGGCTGGCGACGGCGGCGATTGTTTACGGGACGGTGCGGGAGGCGGGCGCCAACCGCTACGCGGCCGAGCAGTTGCAGAGCCGGTTCCAGGACCAGTACGAGAGCCGGGTGCAGATTTACAAGGATTTCGAGGCCACGCCGGAAATGCTGGAGCACAAGGACGTGGTATTCGTGGGGCGTCCGGAGGCCAATTCGGCGCTGGCCGCATGGGCGTCGCGGCTGGGGCTGGACTTTGCGGGGGCCAGTTTCAAGCTGGATTCGGCCGAGCATGCCTCGGAACGGGAGGCGCTGGTGCTGGCGGCGAAGAATCCGCTGGACCCGGCGCACATGGTGCTGGTGATCGCCGGCAACGACGCGTTGCGCACGGTGAAGGCGGCCAATGCGGGGGTTGGAGCCGCGGAGTACATGGTACTGGATGACGGCAATCCAATGCGCTCCGGATTCCTGGAGCGGTAGCGGCCGAGCCACGGGGATTACAGCAGGCCGACCAGGTAGACCGAACTATACGCCAGGATGGCGCCGATGGCGGCGCCGGCCAGCACGTCGCTGAGGAAATGCATGCCCAGCAGGATGCGCGAGAGGGCGATACTTAAGGCGCAGAAAAGCAATCCGGCGGTCAGTTCGGGGTAGAACTGGATGAGCGAGAGGGCCACGGCGAAACCGGTGATGGTATGGCCGGAGGGAAAGGAGAACTGGTCGGGAGGCAGCAGGGTAGCCCAGCAATGCGGTTCGAAGGCGCTGGGGCGGCGCCGGCCGGTGGCCTTTTTGAGCTTCAGAAAGAGGCCGATGCCCAATGCGGCAGCCAGCCCCGCGGAGGCCACCGCGCGGAAGCGTTGGTCACCGCCAAATAGCAGGATCACCAGGCCCATCGCGTACCACAGCCAGCCGTCGCCGCCGCGCGTGGCGCAGATCATCCAGATGCGGATCCAGCGCGGCGCGGGCCACCGGTTGAGGCGCCGCATGAGCCGCTGATCGCGGTGGTTGATGTAAGTCAACATGGCGTGGGGGAGCGTCATGCAGCCTCCTGAGCGGGTCCGGCGGCCTCTGCGGCGGCGCGGCGCGCGGTGCGGGAACGTGAGGTTTGCAGATACCGCGCCGACCACGCCTGGGCGAAGACGGTTTCGCGAACGAGGTTGCCCAGCGTGACCAAGGGCACCGCCAGGAACAACGGCGCCAGCGACAGGGTGAACGGCCGTTCGCGCACCATGTGGCACGCGATGGAGTAGACATCGCGGGTGAGCTTCCAGTAGCTGCCGGATTCGCCAAACACCCGGCCTTGGCGCGCGCGCAGGCCATCGAGGTACTCCTGCCTGGTGCGGGCGCCGGGCACTTCGGTGTACGCGCAGCCGACGGATCTCATGGCGTGGGCGTCGCTGCCGCCCACCTGGCTTTTTGCGGCGGCGGCGGCCAGCGCGGCGGCGGTCCGGTTGGCCAAGGGACGCATGTGGCCGTTGTGGGTTTCGATGGCCGGGAAAACGGATTCGAAGAGGTCGAAATCGGCCAAGGCGCGCGGACCGGTCAGGCTGGAGAAGATGTGGTTGGCGCTGAAGAAGAGTTGGCGCTGGCGGAGGTAGGCGGCGAGGGACGGAAAATCGTGGCGGCGGCGCTGCAGTTCGACGTGATCGCGCTCGGCGATGTCGTAGACGCCGATGTGCAGGGCGCAGCCGCTGGGCAAGGTACAGGAGACTTCCTCGCTGAGGAAGAAATCGGGCCGCGAGCGCAGGGCCTCGACGGCGCCGATGGAATCATGGTCGGTAATCGTGACCAAGTCCATTCCCAGCCGCTTCAACCGATCATACACCGCCAGGGGATGGTTGTAACATTCGCGGCACACTGCGCGCACCAGGGGCACCCCGCACATTCCGGAGTGCCACGAGTGGACATGCAGATCGCACCTCACACTACGGTTGTACGCCCAAGATGGCTACAATTCGGTGACACCTGGGAAAAACATTCGTGAATCGTTTTGTTTAGGCCGCACCGGGCGGTTCTCCATGCCACAATTTAACTCATGAAAAGCCTGGACCTGGTCTTCTTTGACGCCGGTGGAGGCCATCGCGCGGCGGCCAACGCCCTGGCCCAGGTGATGGAGCAGCGGGGAGCGTGGGAGCGCATTCGCCTGGTTAACCTTCAGGAGGTATTGGACGGCCTCGACGTGTTCCGCAAAGTCACCGGGATCCGGCTGCAGGACCTCTACAACGCTCTGCTGAAGAAGGGCTGGACGCTCGGATCGGGGCAGCTATTGATTGGGATGCACGCGGTCATCCGCGGGTTCCATCGGCCGGCGGTGCGCGCGCTGGAGGCGTTCTGGCGCAAGGACCGGCCCGAGCTGGTGGTATCGCTGGTGCCCAACCTGAACCGCGCCATGGGCGATGCTCTGCGGACGTTGGGCGTTCCGCTGGTCACGATTCTCACTGACCTCGCGGATTATCCGCCGCATTTCTGGATGGAGCGGCAGGAGCAGTACTTCATTTGCGGAACGGCCAAGGCGGTGGAGCAGGCGCTCGCGATGGGGCACAAGCCGGAGCGGGTGTACCGCGTTTCGGGAATGATTCTGGCGCCGCGCTTTTACGAACTGGAGCCGCTGGGCGCCCGGGAGCGGGCGGAGGCGCGCGCCAACCTGGGATTCGACCCGGAACAACCGGTGGGGCTGGTGCTGTTCGGCGGGCAGGGTGCGGCGGTGATGCTGGAGATTGCACGGCAGTTGCCCCGCCGGCAGCTTCTGGCGATTTGCGGGCACAACGATAAACTGGCGGCGCGTTTGCGCGGACTGCCCCACGAGGCGCCGCTGTTTGTGGAGGGGTTCACCCGCGAGGTGCCGCATTACATGCAGTTGGCGGATTACTTCATTGGCAAGCCCGGACCGGGCAGCATCAGCGAAGCCGTGGCTATGCGGCTGCCGGTGATTGTGGAGCGCAACCTCTGGACGCTGCCCCAGGAGCGCTATAACACCGAATGGATGCGCGAGCAGGGGGTGGGGCTGGTGCTGCGCAACTTCCGCCAGATTGCCGGCGCCGTAGAGGAACTGCTGGAGCCATCCGCCTATGAGCGGTTCCGCGCCGCTACGGGCCGGATCGAGAACCGCGCGGTGATGGAGATTCCGGAGATTTTGGAGAGGATCGTGGGTAGCGGCGTGATCACGCCCCCGGCGGCGCGTTGAAAGCGAGGGAGCCTGGAGTGGGCGGAATTCACAGTGGGCGGATCAGCTCTTGGGACCGGTCCGGATTGCAATCGAAGCGATCGGTGGTGCTGAATTCCGAGGGCGCGCCGCTTTCATCGACCACCACGGGCGCAGTCACCGCGTGGCCGTGGTATCGCGGCGGAAGAAGGGGACGAAGCGCCGGAACCGGATACGGATATGGAAAATACGCGCGAGTGCCGGCGTGGCTGTACTGCCACGCTTCGCACGGCATCCAGGTTCGCGCGGGCGGGTTCGAGACCGGCCGGTGAACCGACCCCGGACGACCAATCCCGCAGCCTCCCTACGGTTCAGGCAGGCCGACGAACCGGGGCATAGCAAGCACGCCGGGAGGGCCGCGATCCACCGGAACGCCAGCCGCCGCAACCTCTCGCAGAAATTTTGAACGCACGCCGCTCGCCGGAGCCTAGCGCGCTTGAAGTTGCTCGATGTACTTGGTTACCGCGTAAACGCGCATGGCGCCGAAGCCGGTGTCGCGGCCGGAATCGCTGAAGGTTGATCCCCAAACCGGCATATCCTTCGTTCCATGGGCAAGGTAGCGGCCGCCGGAGGAGATGGTCTGCTGCACCTCCACGCTGGGGAACTGGCCGTGGTGGCGGCCGGCAAGCCGGCTAAGATCGGAAGGCGTGGCCTTCAGTGCTTCGGCGGCCGGGCCGTGGCCTTTGCCATCCACGCCATGACACACGGCGCAATATTCCTGGTAGAGAGCCTTTCCATCGACCGTGGCGGGCTCGTGGGCGGGAACCTCTTTGATTTTGGTCTGCGCGGCGGCCGTCAACGCGGCGAGCAGGGCAAGCGAGGACAATAAAGGATAAATGGATCTTGATAGTCGCTTCATGCCTAGATGATATCTCCATTTGATGGGCCAGGGAAGCGATTTCGATTGCTGTTCTTCCTCGCAGGAAAAATCTCCGGCTTGCGATTCGGTCTCCTGCCGCCGTCGCCGGGGAACTTCTCGCCGCCCGCTCCGGTCAGGAGACCGGCATCCGCGCAGCGAAACCTTCCTCGCGCGGGGGGTGCGGCGTGGTGCGAGGGCGCGGGGTGCGGCCAACACCGGTATAGTCGAATCCCGCCGCCACGGCGGCTTCGGGATCGAACAGGTTGCGGCCATCCACCAGAATCGGCTTGGCCATCAGGCGGGCAGTCTCGGCCAGGTCGATGGAGCGGAATTGCTGCCACTCCGTCACCACCACCAGCGCATCGGAACCCGACGCCAGATCGGCAACCGACTGGCAGTATCGCAAGCGCAGTTCCGGGTGCTGTTCGCGGCAGGCCTCGTTGGCAATCGGATCGAAGCACTTGACCCGCGCGCCCATTTGCAGCAGCCGCTCGGCGATGTACAGGCTGGGAGCGTCGCGCAGGTCGTCGGTGTCGGGCTTGAAGGCCAGCCCCAGCAGACCGATGGTGCGCCCCTTCAGGATGAACAGTTTCTCCTGAAGTTTCTGGATCACCATGTGGCGCTGGGCCGCGTTCACGTCGAGCGAAGCCTGCAACAGCTTGCTTTCGTATCCGTACTCGCGCGCGGTGTGAAGCAGGGCGTGAATGTCTTTGCCGAAGCAACTGCCGCCCCAGCCCACGCCCGGGCTGAGAAAGCGGGCGCCGATGCGCGAATCGAGTCCAATGCCGGCCATCACCTCGGTAGCCTCGGCGCCCACGCGCTCGCAGATGTTGGCCATCTCGTTGGCGAATCCGATTTTCATGGCCAGAAAGGCGTTGGCCGCGTACTTGATCATTTCGGCGCTGGTGAGAGTGGTGGAAACCAGCGGCACCCGCGTCATTCCGGCCGGGCGCGCGGCGCCGGGGGGCGGGTCAAAGTCCTGTGCCACCAGCGGCGCATAGAGCTGGCACATAATCTCCATGGTGGAATCGTCCGACGCCCCGACCACGATGCGGTCGGGATACAGGGAATCGGTCACCGCGCAGCCCTCGCGCAAAAACTCGGGGTTGCTGGCCACCCCGAACCGCACGCTGCGGTCTTCCGCCGGGTGCGCTTCGCCGATGCCTTCGCGCACCAGGGTCTCCACCAGGTTGCTGCATCCCACCGGCACTGTCGATTTGTTCACCACGACACGAAAACGGGAGCCATCCATGGACGCGCCGATACTGCGCGCGGCCGCTTCCAGGTAGGCCAGGTTGGCCTCTCCACTGGGCAGCGGCGGCGTGCCCACGGCGATAAAGATCACGTCGCCGGCGGCCACCGCGGGACGCAGATCGGTGGTGAACTCGATGCCGCCCCGCTCGGCCGCCAGTCGCAGCAGAGCCTCCAGGTGCGGCTCATAAATAGTGGGTTCACCGCGTTGCAGGCGTAAAATCTTCGCCGCATCCGTGTCCACGCAAGTCACATGGTGACCAAGATAAGAGAAACAGGCTCCGGTCACAGTCCCTACATAACCGGTCCCGATGACGACCACGCGCATACTCTGTTCAGGTAGCCCCGTTGCGCCAGTATACCAATTTGGTGAGGGCAAGTTGGGTGGGATTGGTTACAATCGGATTGAATGAATGCAGACCATCTTAGTGATTGACGATGACGAAAGCCTGCGCGACACCATCGGTGTAATGCTTGAGCAGGAAGGCTTTCGCGCGGTTCTGGCAGGCGATGGCAAGAGCGGTTTCGAGAAAGCCGTCACTCTCAAACCGGACCTGGTACTGGTGGATCTACGGCTTCCCGGCATGAGCGGCACGGAGATCTGCAAACAGTTGCGCGCCGCGCGGGTGGCCACCGGCATTATCGTGCTGAGTGCGGTAGGCGATGAGTTCGACAAGGTTCTGCTGCTGGAAGTCGGCGCGGATGATTACGTGGTGAAGCCCTTCGGGACTCGCGAGCTGATGGCCCGCATCCGCGCGGTGCTACGCCGCTCCTCGGCCGATGCCCGCAAGATTGTTCATTTTTCCGACACCGAGATCGATTTCGAGCGCCGGGTGGTCCTGCGCAAGGGCGAGGAATTGAAGCTCACGCCGGCCGAATACAACCTGCTGAGTTATTTCGTCCACAATCCGGACCGGCCGTTGACCCGCGACATGATTCTGAACTCCGTCTGGGGCTATGAATTCTTTCCCAACACGCGGACCGTCGACGCGCACGTGGTGAAGCTGCGCCAGAAGCTGGAGCCGGACCCCAACACGCCGCGGCACTTCCTGACGGTGCACGGCGTGGGTTACCGGTTCGTGCCGTAAGGCTGCGAGCGAGAAGCCTCGGCCGGCCACGGTGTTCGCGAGGCTCTGCGAGGCTTCCCTCAGTGCGGCAGCTTGCGGGCTTTGTCAAAATCGTCTTTCAGCTTCGCGGCGATCTTATCGGCCACGTCCGCGCTGGCGCCGTGGTACTTGGCGCCCAGGCTCTCCTGCGTGGTGGACCAGATCACGTCGCCGTCCTTGTTTACCAGGCGCACGGCGGCGACGGCCTCGTGGCGGCGCTCGGTATCATGCTCGGACTCATTCTCCCCAACGCTCAGACCGGCGCTGGCGGTATTGTTGCTGTGACTGTAATACGAGGAACTGGCGCTCCGGCCGGTCGCGCCATTCAAGTGCGCGTTGATTCCGTCAGAGGTCTGGTGGGTATCGGTGTAGACCAGGTCTTCGGACGCGCCGTGCAGAATCACGTCGGCGCGTTCCTGGTTTTCCGTCAATATAAACAGCTTGGCTTCCGCCAGAGCGCTGATGAGGATGTCGCGCATCTGGGCGGCAGTCTCTCCTCCCGTGAGGTGGTCCACGTAGACGCGGCGAATCGACAGCAATTGGCGAAGGCCATTCTCCTCAATAGCCGCGGAGGAAGGCTGGGCCTGGGCGGCCAGCGCACAACCCAGCCAGGCGAATAGCGGCAGTTTGCTCATTTTATGCTCTTGCGCGCCTCCTCGTCCTGAAACTCGACGCGGCGGCCAGTGCGCGCCTCTAGTGAAGCCAGCACGGTACGGATGTCGCCTTTCTCCACACGGAAGACAAGCGCCTGCTGGTTGCCATCCAGGTCCACGTATCCTACCGTGACGAAGTGCTTCCGAGTCTTGCTCAGCAGCAAAACGGGGGAGATCAGAACCGCCGCGGCATACCTTCGGCTGACCGTCTGTCCGTACTCGAGGGTGTCGATCTTGTGGTAGTCGATGCGCAATTGAACCCGGCCGCTGGAGAAGAGCAGCGCATCCCCACCGGTGAGATCCAGCAAGGCGCTGGATTTGGCGGCCAGACCGGGTACCGTGCCGCCGATATACTGGGCCCGAACGCCCCCATCGGCCGCCACTGCTGGCAACGCAAGCAGGGCGGCCAGGAAGAATCGAAACATGGGCGGAGTGATTAGTGGTGGCCAGCGCGGGTTTTTCTCAGTTTTTGCGGGCGGCCACCGCCGCGCGAAGCGAGCCGGCAATCGGGCAGGATCAACCCTGCGGGTGCGTGGCGGGCCTAACTTCGGCGCTTCCACATCGCCAGGCAGATGCCGACGGCCGGAAATATCCAGAAGTAGCCTGGTTCGGGCGCCTCGGCCACCGTAATGTTGCCGACCCCAAAAATGGGAAGACCGCTACTGGGATCGCTCAGCACGATGGTATCGAAGCTCACACCGCTTAAGCCGATAGTGCTTTGATAGAAGCCATCGGTCACCACTTGCGTCCCTGTTATATCTACGGGCGAACCTGCCTGGGTCCTTCCCAAATAGGCGACGAGTTCAAGCGGGTCGGCGGTGTAGGTGCCAAAATCGATGGAGATCCAATCGAAAGACTGGCTGAATGTGATGGTCAAAGTCGCACCGAAGGTATTCGTGCTCAGCATCTCCGAACCCCAATCGACATAGTTCGTTGTCGGATTGGTCTCGAAGGCTAAAGGGTCGCTGCCACTGCTGAACGTAGCGGTAATGCCATCGATCGTGTCCGAGAATGGCGTATAGGTCGCCAGTGGCTCGTCCGTTCCGTTGATGAAGATGGTGCTGGCGTCGAGCGGAATCGCCGCTAGGGCCACTGCCAAAAGGGATACCTTCGCTAGGGTCGTGATTGAACATTTTCGCATCTGTAACTCCCTTGTGATCACCTATGAAGCAGGTTACGCGTTGCATTTC
>Ga0335074_10008992_pt1 | contig 13912 bp, 13 predicted proteins | sample Lox_Sample_23_FD_206715 | JGI IMG/M metagenome (GOLD analysis project Ga0335074, IMG submission 206715) | Soil microbial communities from Loxahatchee National Wildlife Refuge, Florida, United States - Lox_Sample_2.3 | ecosystem: Environmental > Terrestrial > Soil > Wetlands | place: USA...
CGCGAGGTTGCCGCCCATGTGCCGGCAGTAGCCGTCGAGCACATGCACGTCGCCGTGCGAGTCGGCGAACACGACGAGGTGGGTGCCGAACGCCTCGATCCCGTGCGGTTCGCCGTCCAGGTAGTCCTTGACCGGGCCAAGGCAGTGCCAGCCGCGTGCGTAGCGGTCCGGTAGGGTGCCGGCGTCGATCTCGCGGACAGCGGCAGTCTCGGTAGCCATCAGGCCTCCAGATTATCGGGCTTCTAACTAGAACACGTTACAGTTTTCGCCTGGGATTGCGCAATGACGGGCACATCACCGCCGGTTACCCGGCCTGCGGTATATCTGAACAATGCCGCTGTTTGCCTTCGAGGGCCGAGCCCCGAGGATCGATCCCACCGCCTTCGTCGCCCCCACCGCCACCCTGATCGGCGATGTCACGGTGGAGGCCGGAGCGTCGGTCTGGTTCAACACCGTCTTGCGCGCCGACTACGGGCCCGTGATCGTGCGCGAGGGTGCCAACGTTCAGGACGGATCGGTGCTGCATTCACCGCCGGGTATTCCTGTCGACGTCGGCCCCGGAGCGACCGTTGCGCACATGTGCATCATTCACGGCGCCCACATCGGCGCGCAGGCGCTGATCGCCAATCACGCCACGGTCCTCGACGGCGCGGTGATCGGTGCACGCAGCCTGGTCGCGGCGGGCGCGTTGGTGACGGGCGGCACCAAGATCCCCGACGAGGTGCTGGTGGTCGGCGCGCCGGCGACCGTCAAAGGTCCGATCGCGGGGACCGGGGCCGAAATGTGGGTGAAGGTCAACCCCAAGGCCTATCAGGACCTGGCGCAGCGTTATCTGGTTGGCCTGGAACCGATTTAGATCTTGCGTGCGCTCGCGGTCGCCTGGTCGACTTCCCAGTACGCGCGCAGCGCGACCAGCTGGCCGTCGTCGTTGGCTTTGTAGGTGAACACGCCTTCGGCGGTGACCTGGTGCCCCGCCGCGGTGATCAGGATGTGGCCGACGTTGGCTTCTTCATAGCCGCACTGGTAGGTATCGCGGAAAAAGAACTCGATCTTGTCGGTGGGCGCAATTGCCTTGTCCCAGAACGCCGAAATGGCATCGCGGCCGCGATGTCCCTTGCCCTCGGGGTCGAAGTGCGACGGTCCGATCGGGTCCTCGACGATCGCGTCGTCGGCGAACACCGCCAGCCAGGCCTCTTTGTCCCTGGCGCCGACCGCATCGCGGGAACGCTTGCCGGCCAGGTGTGCGGGCGAGTCGGTCACTTGTCCTGCCATCCTGAGTGAATGTAGGTGTCGCCCCACCGCTTCAGCGAATCTTTCTTCTTCTCCAGCGGCGCGTCGGGTCCGAGGCCGTCCAGAATCCACGGGATGGTGATGTAGTCGGTGACCCCGATCTCGGCGAGCTCGCGATGGCCGTCCACGCCGAACTTGTCGATGCACACCGCCTGAATCTCGAAAGGCAGATCCGCGCGGCCATTTTCGGCGCGCAGCGCGTCCAGCTTGCCAATGGTTTCGGCGAGCTGCGCGTGCGTCATCATCGCGCTGGTCCAACCGTCACCGACCCGCGCCGCTCGGCGCAGCGCCACGTCGGTGTGGCCACCCACGTAGAACGGCACCGGTTCAGTGGGCGCCGGGCTCATCTGCAGGCGGTCGAAATCATAGAATTCGCCGTGGAATTCGACCATGCCGCCGGCCAGCACCAGCTTTATCACTTCGATCATCTCGTCGACGCGCTTGCCGCGCCGCGCGTACGGCACGCCGCACCATTCGAATTCTTCCGGAGCCCAGCCGATCCCGACGCCGAATCCGAACCGGTTGTTGGTCAGGTTGGCCACCGAGCCGACCTGGCGGGCCAGTAGCAGCGGGTTGCGCGACCCCAACTTCATCACGTTCGTGTAGAACCGCAGCTTCGAGGTTACCGCGCCCATCGCGCCCGCCAGGATCAGCGGGTCGACCCAGGGCGACTCCTCGTCGAACATTCGCTTGCCGTCGGCGGTGTAGGGGTAGTCGACGGACTGCTTCTCGAAATAGAAGATCGAGTCCGGCAGCGCGATCGAGTCGAACCCAACTTCCTCCGCGGTCTTGGCCAGCTCGGTCAGCTGGTCGATCTGACCGAACGCGATGCTGCAGGTGTATTTCACGGCTTGTCGGCTCCCACTACCCACATCGAATAGTATTGCGAGCCACCGCCGTAGGCGTGGCCAAGTGCCTTGCGCGCGTTCGGAACCTGATGATCGCCCGCCTTGCCCATCACCTGGATGGCGGCCTCGGCGAATCGGATCAGGCCGGACGCGCCGATCGGGTTCGACGACAGCACGCCGCCGGAGGCGTTCAGCGGGATCCGCCCGCCGATCTCGGTTTCGCCCGCCTCGGTGAGCTTCCAGCCTTCGCCCTCGGGGGCAAACCCGAGGTTTTCCAACCACATCGGCTCGAACCACGAGAATGGGACGTAGATCTCGGCGGCGTCGATCTCGTCGATCGGGCTGGAAATGCCCGCCGCTTTCCACAGCGCCTTGGCGGCGTCGCGCCCGGCCTGCGGGTTGGCCTGGTCGCGGCCGGAGAACGCCAGCGGCTCGGTGCGCAACGCGGTGGCGTGAATCCAGGCGACCGGGTGGCCGTCGGCGACGCGCTTGTCGGCGGCGTCCTCGTTGCCAATCACCACTGCGCAGGCGCCGTCGGACGACGGACAGGTTTCGTCGAAACGGATAGGGTCCCAGAGCATCTGCGACGCCATCACCTTCTCCACGGTGATGTCTGGCTGATGCAAATGCGCCAACGGGTTCTTCGCCCCGTTGCGCCGGTCCTTGACCGCGACCATGGCCCCGATGTGCGTAGGCGCGCCCGATCGGCGGATGTAGGAGCGCACGTGCGGAGCGAAGTAGCCGCCCGCGCCCGCGCCCACCGGCTTGGTGAACGGCACGGGAATGCTCAACGCCCACATGGCATTCGACTCGGATTGCTTCTCCCACGCCATCGCGAGCACGCGCCGGTACTTGCCGGACTGCACCAGGCTGGCCGCCACCACGCCGGTCGACCCGCCGACCGAACCGGCGGTGTGCACCCGGATCAGCGGCTTGCCGGTCGCGCCCACGGCGTCGGCCATGAACAGCTCGGGCATCATCACGCCTTCGAAGAAGTCGGGCGCCTTGCCGACCACCACCGCGTCGATGTCGGCCATCGTCGACCCGGAGTCGGCCAGGGCCTTGTCGATGGCCTCGCGCACCAGGCCGTTCATCGAAACGTCTTGGCGCTTGGCGACATATTTCGTCTGGCCGGTGCCGAGCACCGCAGCCAACTGGCCCGCCATGGTTATTTCCCTTCCAGCACGGCGACGAGATTCTGTTGCAAGACCGGGCCGCCGGTCGCGTGCGCGAGCACCCGGCCCGCCGACCCGTTCCAAATGTGCTGCGCGGCAAAGCCGATGCGCTCCAAGCCGGCGGAGAACATCGGGTTGGCCGCCAGCGTGCCGCCGGACGGGTTGACCTTGGTCGACGACGGCAGGCCGATGGCCTCGGTCAGGATCAGGTGCTGGTGGGTGAACGGCGCGTAGATCTCGGCCACCTCGATCGAGCCGGTGTCTCCGCCCGTCGCGGCCTGGGCCGACGCCTCGGTCGACGCGGATGTGGTCAGGTCGCGGGCGCCGAGCACCGGTGTCTCGATGCGGTGCTCGATGCCGGTGATCCAAGCCGGGTTCTTTCGCAATTCGCGGGCCCTGTCGCCGGCGGCCAGCACGATCGCCGCCGCGCCGTCGGTGATAGGCGCAATGTCATGGCGCCGAAGGGGATCGGCGAAGAACGGCCGGGCGAGTAACTCGTCGATGCTCTTCGCCGGCTTCTCCGAGTCGGTCCGCTCGGCGACGGCGAACGAGTCCAGCGCCACTTGCGCCATCTGCTCGGCCGTCCACTTGCCGGCGTCCAGGCCGAAGCGGGCCTGCAGCCCGGCCATCGACACCGAGTCGGGCCACAGCGGCGCAACGGTGTACGGGTCGGTCTGCAGCGCGAGCACCCGGCGTAGCGTGCCCGCCGATGACTTGCCGAAGCCGTAGACCAGCGCGGTGTCGATCTCGCCGGTCAGCAGCTTGATGTAGGCCTCGTACAGCGCCCAGGCGGCGTCCATCTCGACGTGCGACTCGTTGATCGGCGGCACCGCGCCAATAGAGTCGATCGCGGAGATGAACGAAAAGGCCCGGCCGGCAAGATAATCCGACGACCCGGAGCACCAGAAGCCGATGTCGGTCTGTTGCAGCCCGAGCTCGTCGTACAGGGCATGGAAACACGGCATCAACATTTCGACGCCGTTGGTGGTGCCATCGGTGCGTCGCACATGCGGCGCATGGGCGAATCCGACGACGGCTACGTCGCGTTCGGTCACGTCAGTCCCTTTACAGGTGGTGCTTGTAGGTGTCGTAGTCGGCGTCGGGTTCGCCGGTTGGCTTGAAATATTCGATGTTGTCGATGCCCAAGCCCCATTCCTCGCGGGGCTTCCACACCGCCTCCACCCGCATGCCCATCCGCACTTGCGCGGCGTCGATCTCCTGAATCAGGTGCAGGAACGCGATATCCGCGCCGTCGAGCAGCACATAGGCCGCGACGTACGGAGGCTTGATGCGCTGGCCGGCGAACGGGATGTTGATGATCGCGAACGTCGTTACGATGCCCTTGTCGGGCAGCTCGAGGAAGGTGTCGAGCTCGAGGCCGGTGGCCGGGTCCGCCTCCTTCGGCGGGAAGTACACCTTGCCGTTCTCGCCGGTGCGCGCGCCGAGTAGCTTGCCCTCTTCCAGGCCGCGCAGGAACGCGCTCTCGGGAAGTGAAGCGGTGTGCTGGATTTCGATGCTGCTCGGGGTGATCTGGACCGTCACCGGGTCACGGTCGTCGGCGGTGTCCGCGGCGGGCTCGGCGTCGCCCCCGAGCGCGAAGTAGGCGATATCGGTGATCGCGCCGGCCGGTTCGTCGACCCAGTGGGCGTGCACCCTCGCCCCCGTGCTGATCTGTTCGGCTGCGCCGGCATCGACGGCGTGCAGCAGCGGAACGTCGGCGCCGTCAAGCTTGATCAGCGCCCAGGCGAACGGCCGGTTCAGCGGCTGCCCGGCCAACGGCTCGGGCTGCCAGGTCCACGACACGACGGTGCCGACACTGGCCACCGGTACGATTTCGGTCAATCGTTCGTAGGTCACCGGGTCGAACTCGGCGGGCGGGACGTAGACCCGGCCATCCGAGCCCCGAGTACCGACGATGCGTCGCTCACGTAAGGCGGTGAAGAACTGGCTGAGGGTGGGTCCAACTGAACGGGTGTAGTCGAACGACAGCTTCAAAGGCGCCGAGAGAGGCGGCTGATGGGTATCGATCTGCACCGGGCTGCTTTGGCTGGTGGTCACAGCAACGAGTAGAACAGGTTCTAAGAATCTGAGCAAGAAGGGCCCGTAAGGAGCAAGGATGAAGCTGGGACTGCAACTCGGATATTGGGGCGCTCAGCCGCCCGACAACCACGCGGAACTCGTCGCGGCGGCCGAGGACGCCGGTTTCGACGCGGTGTTCACCGCCGAAGCGTGGGGATCGGACGCCTACACGCCGCTGGCCTGGTGGGGCTCGTCGACGCAGCGGCTGCGGCTGGGCACCTCGGTGGTGCAGTTGTCCGCGCGCACCCCGACCGCGTGCGCGATGGCGGCGTTGACACTCGACCACCTCAGCGCCGGCCGGCACATTCTTGGTCTCGGGGTGTCCGGCCCGCAGGTGGTGGAGGGCTGGTACGGCCAGTCGTTTCCGAAGCCGCTGGCCCGCACCCGCGAGTACGTCGACATCATCCGCCAGGTGTGGGCCCGCGAGAAGCCGGTGACCAGCGACGGCCCGCACTATCCGCTGCCGTTGACCGGGGAGCGGGCCACGGGTTTGGGCAAGCCGCTCAAGCCCATTACGCATCCGCTGCGGGCCGACATCCCGATCATGCTGGGCGCCGAGGGGCCGAAAAACGTCGCGCTGGCCGCCGAGGTATGCGACGGCTGGCTGCCGATCTTCTACACGCCGCGCATGGCCGACACCTACAACGAATGGCTGGACGAGGGCTTCGCCCGGCCGGGTGCGCGCCGCAGCCGCGAGGACTTCGAGATCTGCGCGACGGCCAACATCGTCATCACCGACGACCGCAGCGCCGCCTTCGCGGCGATGAAGCCCTACATCGCCCTGTACATGGGCGGCATGGGCGCCGAGGACACCAACTTCCACGCCGATGTGTACCGCAGGATGGGCTACGCCGAGGTGGTCGACGAGGTGACGACCCTGTTCCGCAGCAACCAGAAGGACAAGGCCGCGGAGATCATCCCGGACGAAGTCATCGACGACGCCGCGATCGTCGGCGACGTGGACTACGTCCGTAAGCAGATCAAGGCCTGGGAGGCCGCGGGCGTGACGATGATGGTGGTGTCTGGCCGCAGTACCGAGCAGGTACGCGAGCTGGCAGGCCTGATCTGAGATCTCCTTGCGGCGGGCCTAGAACACGTTCTAGCGTGGCGATTGCAAGCGTGGCGCAGCCGCGCGCAGCAGGTAGCCACTAAGAAAGTTGACCGGATGACAGCCTCGCAGCACACGATCGCGGGCACCGTACTCACGATGCCGGTGCGGATCCGCCAGGCAAATCAGCACATGGCGATGTTCTCGGTCAATGCCGACGCCGCACAGCGAATGATCGACTACAGCGGCCTGCAGGTGTGCCGATACCTGCCCGGGCGCGCCGTCGTCGTGCTGATGCTGATGCACTACATCGACGGCGACCTGGGCCAGTACTACGAATACGGCACCAGCGTGATGGTCAACCCGCCCGGCTCTGCGGCCAGCGGCGCGCGCGCACTGCAGTCGGCGGGTGCGTTCATTCACCACCTGCCGGTCGACCAGCCGTTCACGCTGGAGGCGGGGACGAAGATCTGGGGTTACCCGAAAGTCATGGCGGACTTCACCATTCGGGAGGGACGTGAGTTCGGGTTCGACTGCACGGTCGACGGCCAACTGGTGATCGGGATGGAGTTCCAACGCGGATTGCCGTTCCGTCTTACCCCGCGCCAGCAGGCTCAGCGCAGCTACTCGCACCGCGACGGGGTCACCCGCGAGACCGGCTTCGAGCACACGCTGGACGGTGTGCGCACCCGGCTTGGTGGCGTGCGTGTCCGGCTGGGCGATCATCCCTATGCGAAAGAGTTAGCGTCGCTTGGTCTTCCGAAGCGCGCGATGTTGTCCAGCTCGGCTGACCAGGTACAGATGATATTCGGCGATGCTCAGGAGATCTCATGACAGTGGCTTCAACGACCAGGCCCGACGTAGATTTGACCGACGGCACGTTCTACGCGGGTGACTACCGGCCCGTCTACCGCTGGATGCGGGAGAACGAGCCGGTATTCCGCGACCGCAACGGCCTTGCCGCCGCGTCGACCTACCAGGCCGTCATCGACGCCGAACGCAACCCCGAGTTGTTCTCGAACGCCGGTGGCATCCGGCCCGACCAGCCCGGGGTCGAGATGATGATCGAGATGGACGACCCGCAACATCTGTTGCGCCGCAAGCTCGTCAACTACGGTTTCACCCGTAAGCGCGTGAAAGACCAAGAGGTCAAGATCAATTCGTTGTGCGACACGCTGATCGACGCGGTGTGCGAACGCGGCGAGTGCGACTTCGTGTGGGACCTCGCCGCGCCGCTGCCGATGGCGGTCATCGGCGACATGCTCGGGGTGCTTCCCGAGGAACGCGCGATGTTCCTCAAGTGGTCCGATGAGCTGGTCGGCGCGTTGAGCAGCACTGCGGCAGAAGCGGATATGCAGGTCACCATGGATGCCTTCGCCGCCTACAGCGAGTACATGATGGGGATGATCGCGGCGCGCAAGGAGCAGCCGACCGACGACCTGGTCAGCGTGCTGGTGCATGCGGAGGTCGAAGGATCGCGGCTGGAGGATCACCAGATCGTCACCGAGGTCCTGCTGCTGCTGATCGGGGGCGACGAAACCACCCGTCACACCCTGTCCGGCGGAACCAGGCAGCTGCTGCAGCATCCCGATCAGCATCAGCGTTTGGTGAAGGATCTGAGCTTGCTGCCCAACGCCATTGAAGAGATGCTCCGTTGGACCGCACCGGTGAAGAACATGGCCCGCACCATCACCGCCGACACCGAGTTCCACGGCACCGCGCTGCACGAGGGCGAGAAGATGATCCTGCTGTTCGAGTCGGCGAACTTCGACGAGAAGGTCTTCGAGGATCCGGAGAGCTTCAACATCGAGCGCTACCCGAACAACCACCTCGCGTTCGGCTTCGGCACGCACTTCTGTCTGGGCAACCAGCTCGCGCGGCTGGAGTTGTCGATCATGCAAACGCGTCTGCTGCAACGGCTTCCGGACATGCGGCTGGCTTCGGGTGCCGCGCTGCCGCTGCGTCCGGCGAACTTCGTGTCCGGCCTGGAGAAGATGCCGGTCGCATTCACCCCGAGCGCGCCGCTGAACTCCCGGGGCTAACGGCCCTTGAACTGGGGCGCGCGCTTCTCCTTGAATGCCAATGGGCCTTCCTTGGCGTCGTCGGACAAGAACACGCTGATGCCCAGCTGGGTGTCGATCTTGAACGCGTCGTTCTCGGGCAGCCCCTCGGTTTCCCGGATCGAACGCAGGATCGCCTGCACGGCAAGCGGCCCGTTGTTCTCGATGATCTCGGCGACCTCGAGGGCTTTATCCAGCGCGGTGCCGTCGGGAACGACGTAGCCGATGAGCCCGTAGGACAGGGCCTCCGCGGCGGTGATGTGCCGTCCGGTCAGCAGCAGATCGGCCGCAATCGTGTAGGGGATCTGGCGCACGAGTCGCACCGCCGAGCCGCCCATCGGATAAAGGCTCCACTTGGCTTCGGAGATGCCGAACTTGGCGCTCTCGCCCGCGATGCGGATGTCGGTGCCCTGCAGGATCTCGGTGCCGCCGGCGATCGCCGGCCCCTCGACGGCCGCGATCAGCGGCTTGGTCAGCCGCCGGCCCTTCAGCAGGGCGTCGATGCGTGACGGGTCGTAGCTGCCGTCCTTGAAGGAGTCGCCCGGCGGGCGGGCGGTCGCGGCCTTGAGGTCCATGCCCGCGCAGAAGTAGCCGCCGGCGCCGGTCAGGATGCAGCAGCGAATGTCCGGATCGGTGTCGACGCGGTCCCACGCCTCGACCATGATCGAGAGCATCTCGGTGGATAGAGCGTTGCGGGCCTCGGGGCGGTTCAGCGTCAAGATCAGGGTGTGTCCGCGCTGCTCAATGAGGGCGTCTGCACTGCCTTCGGCCTTACTTCTCGACTCGCTCACGGGTGATTGCCTTCCTGCGCGCCGGCCTGAAACTTGTCAGGAAATGTAACACGTTCTAATTTAGGGTCCGTGGCCCTGAATATTGCCGACTTGGCGGAGCACGCCATCGATGCCGTCCCTGACCGTGTTGCCCTGATCTGCGGGGACGACCAGTTGACCTACGCCCAACTTGAGGAGAAGGCCAACCGGCTCGCGCACTACCTGCTGGACCAGGGTGTGCAGAAGGACGACAAGGTCGGCCTGTACTGCCGCAACCGCAACGAGATCGTCATTGCGATGCTGGGCATCGTCAAGGCGGGCGCGATTCTGGTCAACGTCAACTTCCGCTACGTCGAGGGCGAACTTCGCTACCTGTTCGACAACTCCGACATGGTCGCGCTGGTGCACGAGCGCCAATACTCCGACCGCGTCGCCAACGTGCTGCCGGACACCGCCAACGTCAAAACCATCCTGGTGATCGAGGATGGCAGCGACAACGACTACAAGAGCTACGGCGGTGTCGAGTTCTACGAGGCCCTCGCCGAGGGCTCACCGGAACGGGACTTCGGCCCACGCAGCGCCGACGACATCTACCTGCTCTACACCGGCGGCACCACCGGGTTTCCGAAGGGCGTGATGTGGCGCCACGAGGACATCTACCGCGTGCTGTTCGGTGGAACCGACTTCGCCACAGGCGAATTCGTCAAGGACGAGCACGACCTCGCCAAGGCCGCGGCGGAGAACCCGCCGATGATCCGCTACCCGATCCCGCCGATGATCCACGGCGCCACCCAGTCGGCGACCTGGATGTCGATCTTCTCCGGCCAAACCACCGTGCTCGCACCGGAATTCAACGCCGACGAGGTATGGCGCCGGATCCACGACCACAAGGTGAACCTGCTGTTCTTCACCGGTGACGCGATGGCCCGTCCGCTGCTGGATGCCTTGCTCGCACACCAGGACGCTGGCAACGAGTACGACCTGTCGTCGCTGTTCCTGCTCGCCAGCACCGCGGCGCTGTTCTCGCCGAGCATCAAGGAGCGGCTGCTGGAGTTGCTGCCCAACCGGGTCATCACCGACTCGATCGGGTCCTCGGAGACCGGCTTCGGCGGCACCAGCATCGTCGCGAAGGACGCACCGCACAGCGGCGGCCCGCGGGTGACGATCGACCACCGCACCGTGGTCATCGACGACGACGGCAACGAGGTGAAGCCCGGCTCCGGTGTGCGTGGGCTGATCGCCAAGAAGGGCAACATCCCGGTCGGCTACTACAAGGACGAGAAGAAGACCGCCGAGACGTTCAAGACCTACAACGGCGTCCGTTACGCCATCCCCGGCGACTACGCGCAGGTCGAGGAGGACGGCACCGTCACGATGCTGGGCCGCGGCTCGGTGTCGATCAACAGCGGCGGCGAGAAGATCTACCCCGAAGAGGTCGAGGCCGCGTTGAAGGGCCACCCGGATGTGTTCGACGCGTTGGTCGTCGGAGTGCCCGATCCCCGGTACGGCCAGCACGTGGCCGCCGTTGTGCAGGCCCGGCCCGGCGCTCGGCCGGCGCTGTCGGATCTGGACAGCTTCGTGCGCGCCGAGATCGCCGGATACAAAGTGCCGCGCAGCCTTTGGCTGGTCGACGAGGTAAAGCGTTCGCCGGCCGGCAAACCCGACTACCGGTGGGCCAAGGAGCAGACCGAGGCGCGACCGGCCGACGACGTACACGCGGCGCACGCGACCGCTTGATCGACTTCGTCAAGCGCTCTGTAGGCGCGCCCGCTGGCTTCTTCGCATGCGAAGCCGCTGGCCTGCAATGGCTTTCAGAGGTTGACGGCGGTGTGCCCTGCGTACCGGTCATTTCGGTGGACGAGACGAGTTTGACGCTGCGCCGCCTTGACACGGTGACTCCGAGCCTGGAGGCGGCTGTCGAGTTCGGCGGCCGGCTGGCCGTCACTCACGACGGCGGAGCCGCGGGGTTCGGCGCCGGCCCCGATGGCTGGGACGGGCCCGGATTCTTTGGGCCGCTCTCGGAGCCGTTGCCGATGTCGTTGCGGCCGCACCCAAGCTGGGGCGAGTTCTACGCCGACGAGCGGCTGGCCCCGATGGCCGAACTCGCGGCGTCGCGGCTGGGCGCGTCGACCCGTGCGGTCGTCGACGCCGTCGCAGCGCGATGCCGGGCAGGCGATTTCGACGACGACGACACCCCGGCCCGGGTGCACGGCGACCTGTGGGGCGGCAACGTGATGTGGACGCCCGAGGGTGTGGTGCTCATCGACCCGGCCGCGCACGGCGGCCACCGCGAGAACGACCTGGCCATGCTCGCGCTGTTCGGCTGCCCGCACTACGACGCCGTCCTCGACGGCTATCAACGGGTGCGTCCGCTGAGGACGGGTTGGCGCACTCGCATCGGGCTGCATCAACTCTTCGCGCTGCTCGCCCATGTCGTGCTGTTCGGCGGCGGGCATGTACAGCGGACGGACATCTGTGCCCGGGCCGCCCTGGCCCTTTAGCCGCGCGCCGCCCGTGTCTACAGTCGAACCGTGAACGGTGCCCAGGCCCTCATCAATGCCCTCGTCGACGGCGGCGTCGACGTCTGCTTCGCCAACCCCGGAACATCCGAGATGCACTTCGTGGCGGCGCTGGACACCGTCCCGCTAATGCGCGGCGTGCTAACCCTTTTCGAGGGCGTCGCCACCGGAGCCGCCGACGGCTATGCCCGCATCGCCGACCGTCCCGCCGCGGTGCTGCTGCACCTGGGCCCCGGGCTGGGCAACGGCCTGGCCAACCTGCACAACGCCCGGCGGGCCAAGGTGCCCATGGTGGTGGTTGTCGGCGACCACGCCACCTACCACAAGAAGTACGACGCTCCGCTGGAGTCCGACATCGAGGCGTTGGCCGGCAGCGTCTCGGGCTGGCTGCGGCGGTCCGACGGCGACGTCGCCGACGATGCCGCCGAAGCGATCACCGCGAGTAAGGGCGGCGGCCGGATCGCCACTTTGATTCTGCCCGCGGACATTTCGTGGACCGAGGGTGCCGAGGCCGGTCAGGCGGGGCAGCAGCCGTCTGCACCGCCGGCTATCGACACGGACGCCGTCGAGGCGGCCGCCTCGGTGCTGAGGTCGAACGAACCCACCGTGTTAATGATCGGCGGCGACGCCACCCGCGGCGCCGGGTTGGCTGCGGCCGGGCGGATCGCACAGGCCACCGGGGCGCGCTGGCTGTGCGAGACCTTTCCGACGCGCCTGGAGCGCGGCGCGGGCGTACCGGCCGTCGAACGCCTCGCCTATTTCGGCGAGGCGGCCGTCGACCAACTCGACGGCGCGAAGCACCTGGTGCTGGCCGGGGCGGCGTCGCCGGTGTCGTTCTTCGCCTACCCGGGCAAGCCAAGCGATCTGGTGCCGGAGGGCTGCCAGGTTCACGTGCTCGCCGGACACAGCGGCGCCGCCGCGGCGTTGGCGGCGCTGGCCGACGTGGTGGCGCCCGGCACGGAAGCCGCCGTCGCGGCGCCGTCACGTCCGCCGCTGCCCGCCGGTGCGTTGACGTCGGCCTCGGTGGCCGACGTGGTCGGTGCCGTGATGCCGGAACGCGTGATCGTCGTCGACGAGTCCAACACGTCGAGCGTGCCGTTGGCCGCGGCGACCGCCGGCGCGCCCGCGCATGACTGGCTGACGCTGACCGGCGGCGCGATTGGCTACGGCATTCCCACCGCGGTGGGCGCCGCCGTCGCGGCGCCGGATCGCCCGGTGCTGTGCCTGGAGTCCGACGGCTCGGCGATGTATACGATCTCGGGTCTGTGGACCCAGGCGCGGGAAAACCTCGACGTCACCACCGTCATCTACAACAACGGCGCCTACGACATCCTGCGCATCGAGTTGCAACGGGTCGGGGCGGGTTCGGCCCCGGGTCCCAAGGCACTGGATCTGCTCGACTTATCCCGTCCCACCATGGATTTCGTCAAGATCGCCGAGGGCCTGGGCGTTCCGGCGCGGCGGGCCACCACCGTCGAGGAATTCGCCGACGCACTGCGCGCGGCGTTCGCCGAACCGGGACCGCACTTGATCGACGCCGTGGTGCCGTCAATCCTCGGTTAGTTCAGCGAGGTTCACGACGATCCAGTCGGCGAGCATGTCGACGCTATCAAGCGCGGTATCGAAGTCGCGGGCGTTAGCGGCCAGCGCCACCCCCGCGGTGCCGGATCCGGTTGGGGCAATCGCGAACTGGCGCACCAGATAGTTGTCATCTATCCCCGGACCCCAACCACCCTTGGCGGCGAGCCCTTTGGCTGCCAAGCCCCAACGGTGCTCGGCCGTCAGGTTGCCCATCAGCTCGACGACAGGCGAAGCATCGGGGATGGCCGGTAATCGGGCCGCGAATTCGGCTTGCCGGGCCAGCGACCATTGCGTCTGACCGAATGCCGTGTATTCGGGGCGAAGTCGCCGCGACTCGACCACCGTCGTCGGGTCGCAGATGACTGCCTGCACCCGCTGTGCGGCTTCACCCGGCTGGCCCAACTCGGACCAAAGTAGCTCGGCGGCAGCATTATCGGACTGTGTGATCGATGCGGAGACCAGATCGGTGCTGGCGCACCCTGCCCGCAACGCAGCAATTGCCAGCGGCACCTTGATCGTCGACCATGCGACGCCGGTCGACC